>Ga0187894_10002456_pt1 | contig 22110 bp, 4 predicted proteins | sample GBC1701081metaG_FD_136650 | JGI IMG/M metagenome (GOLD analysis project Ga0187894, IMG submission 136650) | White microbial mat communities from a lava cave in the Kipuka Kanohina Cave System on the Island of Hawaii, USA - GBC170108-1 metaG ... | reverse complement strand
GTCAATCGAAGGATTTGAGGTTGAAACTCCAAACCCAGTTACTTGTCCTGGAGCAAACCCATGTGAGAGTGTTTCTAATAACTGGATTTATCGAAACATTATAAGGTCTAACGGAACCGACCAAAGCCACGGAATATATTTGCGTTCTGAAACTGTTGAAATTGGCGGCGGAGGTGGCGGAGGAGCGTCAATCGAAGGATTTGAAACCGAAACCGCTCTTAATAGTCTTAACACTAGCGTCACAGGCAACTTAATCCAAGAAAACACTGTCTTAAATTCAACTCATAGTAATATAGTTGGAAGCAACGGAATCCAGTTGGAAGGAATATATGGCGGAAATAACGCAGTAAATAACTCGTTCCTAAACAATAATGTCACAAATTCATCCGGAGCAGGAGTGGCTTTCATTTCATCGTCCGCGGGTTCAACTTTCAACGGAACTAGAATCATAACTCCTAACGTATGGTTAAACGCTTCAGCATCAACAAGCCACAATTTTACAAACACCACTTTTGCGACTAGCTTTGGAATTATTCGCATTATTTCCAATTTCACGTTTAATGGTTTGGATTCTGTTCAAAGAAGCGAATTAAATATTACTCAAAATATCGCTTTTGTAAACTCAACGGCGAACAGTTTCCTTAACCAGTCATCGCATATTACGTTTACAGGATTAACAGGCGCAAACCACGTTCCGGTTGTCAGTTTTAATGACAATGGAACTTTTGAAACTTGCAACGCGACTCAATGCACAAATGTTGTTTATTCAGGAGGAACTCTTGACTTTGATGTTGCGAGTTTCACAACATATTCATCATTAAATGTTGCAGGTTTATCAGTCAATTTATCAAAATCAGATTTCCCTGACCCGGTTGAGAATGGAACTCAATTGAACTATACGATAATATTTAACGTTACAAACGGAACTGCGGCAAATATCACAATTACTGAAGTTTATCCTGCGAATGTTTCATTTTCAAGCGCGTCTCCTGCACCAAACATCAGCAACAATACCTGGCAGCCGTCCGATCTTACCAACTCATCGTTCGAAATTAACGTAACTGTTATTGTTGACGCTACAGCGCCAAACGCAAGCGTATTAAACAACACAATTGTCACTTCTTTCAACAACGTTTCTGGCGGTAATCTTTCATTAAATGTTTCAGAATTAACAACTGTTAACGTGTCTGCGGCTGCTAACTTAACGCCAACAATTCTTCTTGTGGCAAAAACTGACTCTCCCGATCCAGTGAATAACGGAAGTCAACTTAACTATACTATAAACGTGACTGTTACTCAAGGCAACGCAACAAACGTCACTGTTGTTGATAACTTCCCAAGTGGAGTTACTTTTAGTTCATCAACGCCAGCAAACACTAGCAATGGAACGTGGTCTCTTGGTAATTTAGTGAACGGAACTACTGTTCTAATCAACATAACTGTTAATGTCAATTCAAACGCTTCAGGAATCTTAACAAATAATGTGAACGTGACTTTCCAAAATGCATCTAATGAAACTAACACAGTGTCCGCTTCGACAACTACTACAGTAAATGTTGGTTTAACGCCGACAGTTCTTATTATCACAAAAACTGATTCTCCTGACCCTGTAAATAACGGTTCTCAGTTAAATTACACAATTAATGTTACAGTTACGCAAGGCAACGCGACAAACGTCACTGTTGTTGACGCTTTCCCAAGCACAGTTACGTTCGACTCATCAACTCCGGCAAACACCAGCGCGAATATTTGGGCGCTTGGAAACTTAACAAGCGGAACCACCGTTCTAATTAACATAACAGTCAACGTTTCAGCTTCCGCATCAGGAACTTTAACGAATAATGTAAACGTCACATTCCAAAACGCATCCAATCAAACTATCACTCAAAGCGCTTCAGCTTCAACTACAGTAAATAGTGGCTCTGCGAGTAGTGGTGGTGGTTCAGGGGGAGGTAGCGGTGGAAGTGGTGGAGTGATTTGTCCTCCGTTATGTCAATATCCTGAGAATAAGAATTTGCCAGTATGCATAAATAACTGTCCTCAAGAAACTGAATTTGTAGCGCCTCCAGTTCAAGAACTGCCAAACTTCCCAACAACATCAGATTCAGTTGATACATCAGCAGGGCTTCCTCAGTCAGAGCCAGCAATTCCAATTGAAGAAGAAACAGTTGAAGTTGTAGAGGAAAAAGCAACCAATAGAACCGGATTTGCGAAGTTTTTCCCATGGTTAATCTTGCTTGTTTTAATTGCGCTAATTATAGCAATTTTATCTCATAGTAAAAAAGGCAGTTCAAAGCCTGCTCCAATCGCGATTAAAACTAGCGTTACAAGGCAATCAACTAATGAACACAGCAAAGAAACTGAAGAAATATTGAATAATATTAGAAAAAGTGAAGAAAGACTTAAGAAACTTCTAAATAAATAAAAGTAAAGTAAGATTTAAATATAAAACAGCCCATTATGAGTCCATGTATAAAAAAGGAGAGGCAATTACCGCGTTAGTAATAATAGGTCTTCTTGCCTTTGGTGCTTTCACTCTTCTTACTGTTTCCTCAAATTCTCCCACAGGTCTTGCAGGTTTTGAAACAGCGATTGCCGCATGTGGAAGCGTTGCGACAAGCGATAATTTAACTTCGAATGTAATATACTCAGGAACTGCCGCTTGTATTCAAATTACAGGTAATAATGTAGTGTTTGACTGTCAAGGTTTTACCATATTTTATTCCAATGCAGTCTCTGATGTTGCAGCAATTAGCGCGTACAATGTTCAAAATGTTACTATCAAAAACTGTATCACACAGCAAACTACTCCGAGCGGCGTTAATGCGCCAGGAATTAATCTAACAAATGTTAACAATAGCATCATCATAAACAACACTCTAAATTTCAACACAACAGGATTTTCAAATCCATATCTTATTCGCATAACAGGCTCAATTAACAATACTTTTTACAACAATACATTTTCATCTCCCAGCACAACATCCACAACCAGCGGAGGATTTGATTTGGGTTCTGGTACAAATTACACTAATATTTCATCGAATGTTTTCAATACAAACGGCTTTGGAGTAACCCAAGTAGTAGGAATAATTACTGGGGAAATTTCAACAACAGGAACCACCATAGATAATAACACTTTCAACGCCATTGGAACCAGCACACCTAACGGAATTCATATGAACATAGGAAACAATACGGTTATCACCAATAACGTTATGAGGCTGTATGGAACTGGTTCATCAACAGGTCGTAATGCGATTGGTTTTAGTTTTGGTGGAGATAACGCGACAGTTAGAGGAAATACTATTAACATCACAAGCGGTGGAGGGAGTCTTGTTGGAATCAGGTTTTTCCGTCCTGGAAATAATTCTGTAGTTTCTAGCAACACCGTATTGGTAAACTCTTCAACCTTCAGCGCGCGAGCATTGAGCTTTTTGCTAACTGGTCCTGCAACAAATTATACCATCATTAACAACTCGTTCAGTATTTTGAATGTTACATTCAGTGGTGCAATCATAGGAAATGACTATATAGTAAGCAATTCAGTTATTGCGAACAACACACTAACACAAAGAAGTACAACATCAACTCTTGTGGCTATTGGTTCAACCACCTGGAATAATTTAACCATATACAACAACACTATAAACAATGTTTCGCAAGGAGTTTCCATACCAAGTGGAACTAACATAACAGCCAACCAAAATAATATAATTCTTACAGGTTCACAACCCGCAATTTCGATTTCTGCAAGCAATTCAAATGTCACAAATAACACTATCCTTAGTTCAGGTTTTGGCACTGGAATTTCTCTTGGCGGAACGAATGGAACAATTTACAATAACTCTATTGTGGCGACCGGTTTTGGCACTGGCGGAGTTTCCACTTCTGGAACCAATCAAACTGTTTTCGACAATTATATGACGAATTCAACGCTTTCACCTTCAGGAACACAAGGGCATTTCTACAATAATACACTCATAAATGGCCAAATTGTTGCCGGTGGTTCATCTGATAACATCCACGACAACCCAATGATTTTTGATACTACAACTGACTCATTTATTTACGCGATTCAAGTTTCAAGCAGCGACTCCAATATTTCTAATGAAAGTGTAAGTTACAGCACTTCAGGAACCGACAATCGTGGAATTTATATGTCTGGTTCCACCAATCGCCTTTCAAATATTAATCTCACCGTTAATGGTGCGGAACCAATGTATGGAATCAATGTCGTGTCTGGCGCTGCGAATAACCTCTTTGATAACATAATAATCAACACCAACGGAAGTACTGCAATCCAGGTTGTTGATACATCTGGTAATAATTTCTCAAATATTTTACTTAATAATACTTCAAGTTGGATTGACAGCCAAGACACTGGAGCTGGCGCTGATAACAATTTTACAAACATTACTTTTGTCAATACCGGAATTGGTCAGTCGTATTTCTATTTCTTTAACATGAATGGCAACAGCAACGCAACAAGAACAACTCTTAACATGAGTAATAACAAAATTTTCCTAAATACCACAGTCTTGCCTGGAATGAACCAAACGGCGACAATTAGTTGGTTTAACGTCACAACCAATAATATTGAGGTTGACTTTGAAGATGACGGGACGTTCATTCCGTGCGGCGCGGTTTGTAACATCAGCAGTTTCCTTGCGCCAAATTTGGTGTTTAATGTTTCTCACTTTACAACATTCCAATCTGGCGGAGCTGGCGGAATTAACTTATCCATTACCAAAACGGACGATCCTGACCCTGTGGCTGCCGGTGCTCAGCTAAATTATACCATAACAATAAACGTTACGAGTGGAACCGCTGTAAATGTTACCGTAAATGAAACTTATCCTGGAAGTGTTACATTTGACAGTTCATCTCCTGCGCCTTCATCCGGAGATAACATTTTCAGCTTGGGCGACTTAACAGGCCCTGTTGTTTCGCAAATTAATATTACAGTAAATGTCAGCAGCGCTGCATCAGGAACTCTTGTTAACAGCATTAACGTAACTTATCAGAATTCTACAGGAGACAATCTCAGCGCAATTGTGACTGAAAGCACTACTGTAACTTCAACGCCATCAGGTGGCGGTGGAGGTGGCGGAGGTTCTGGAGGAAGCGGCGGATACATCTGTCCTCCATTGTGCCAGTACCCTGAAAACGCCAATCTTCCAGTGTGCAAAAATAACTGCTTCGCTCAAACTGAAATTGCCCCTCCTACTACGCAGTCGCCATTAAATTTTCCATCAAGTTCAGACAATATCGATTCGGCTTCCAAAAGTATAGAATCGGCGCCAAGCGTACCTGTTGAAGAAGAAACAATAGAAGTTGTCGAAGAACCGTTACCTTCTTCCACTGAACGCACAGGTCTTGCAAAATTCTTCCCGTGGCTTATTCTTTTAGTTTTAGCAGCTTTAATCATCGCGATTTTATCGCACAGCAGAAAAAACGGTTCAAAATCTGCTCCAATCGCGATTAAAACTAGTGTTACAAACCAAATAACAAAGATACACGACAAAGAAACCAAAGAAATATTAGAAAACATTAGAAAAAGCGAAGAGCGTTTGAAACGTTTGTTGGGCAAATAAATTATCTAAACAAGCTCATTATCCACGCCCAAAATCTAGAAAAGAAACCTTTTCGTTCTGGCATTCTGTCAATCGGTTCATATTCGCTTATTTTTTCTTTTTTAGGCTTGGGTTTTGTAACATTCTTGATAGTTTCATTATTACTTGTGTTTGTTGCCACAATCGATTGATTGGTTATTTGATTGATTATTCGATTTGATAGGCTAGGAGTATAAGTTGCAGAGTTGCTTCCTGAACCGCTTGCCACTTGAAATTCGCGAGCAAGTACGTTTTGAAGGCTTGCAGTCGCTAGAAATTTTGCAGCTGCGTGTCTGTCTTCTTCATCAAGTCCAGTAATCAAAAGCTGTACTTTTCCATTTTGTTCAAATAATTTAATGTAGCCTATTCCACCGGATAAATTCGCGTAACAGGGTGTTTTGTTGCCTTCAAGTATTGCCGCTGCCTTGTTTTCACAAGGATTTCCTATTACTATCGCGTTTCTATATACTATGTTGGGTATTTCAGAGTCTACGCGTGAAGTTCCAACTTCCGTAGTTACATTAGCGTATCTAGCAAGAGCCGTGCTTATGATTGTTGCCGAAACAACGTCAAGTGCGGGAGCTTCTTCGCCAACAACGTATATAGCGTCAAATTTACCCTGATTTACGAAAAAATAAGGATAATCGGATAATACAACCGCTTGCGCGGCGCTACATAAAACTAAGAACAAAAAAACCGCCATCACTCTTTTCATGTAGTGAAGATAGAATAATGAGTTTAAAAGCTTTTTTCATAACTTCTGTTAAAAGTAAGGTTTAAATACTCACAAGCCGAGCTAGAATATATGGGTAAAAGAGGGGCTTTCGCAGTAATTGCTCTAATTCTATTGTCATCCATCCTATTTTCATTAGTTGTTTTCGCCCAATCTGAAGAAAAAACTGTTGATATTGACCCTTTTGTTGAATCCGCGCTTACAGTGGCTCCTGAAGTAAAAGTCATCATAGTTCTCAAAGAACCAGATGTTGTAGTTTCAAAAGACGCTTCATCGGATGAAATTCTTGAAGAAACAAAGTATGCGGTTGATGAAGTAAAAGCCGAATTTTTAGAAAACATATCAGAGCCAGTGAATGAATTTGGCGTTGCCTCTGATGAAACTCCTATAAACATCACTCAAACGTATGAAACTATTAACGTTGTTGCGGCGACTGTAACAGAAGCCGGGCTTGAAGAGTTAAAAAATAATCCTGCTGTTGAGCAGGTTATTCTCGAGCCTATTTTACATTTGGGGATGATTGATACTGTCCCTCTTATTAATGCTAACGATGTTCACAATTTGAGCGTTTCAGGAACCAATCTTAATGGGACTGGTATGATTGCGTGTGTTCTTGATTCAGGTATTGAGCTAAATCACAGCGCGTTTACTGGAAGAATTTTGCCAGGATATGATTTTATCAATAATGATAACTCTTCTGACGATGACATGTCTAATTCTCACGGAACCCACGTTTCAGGAAGCATCGCAGCACTTACCCTTAACGGAACAGGTATCGCCCCGGGAGCAAAATTAATTCCAATAAAAGTGTGCAACGCAACGGGAAGTTGTTCCGCCAGTGCAATTCTTTCAGGTATTGATTACTGTAATAATCTTACATCTGCATACAACATTTCAGTTTTGTCAATGAGTATAAGCGATGGTGGCCAGTATACTTCAGGAACCTGTCCTACTTTCTTTGACAGCGGTTTAAACACTTCAGTTGCTTTAGGTTTGATTCCAGTGATGGCTTCAGGCAATGATGGATTTACTGGTGGAATTAGTTATCCTGCTTGCAGTCCGTACACCATTAGCGTTGGTTCAACAACTAAAGTTGACGCGATGAGTAGTTTCACTAATAGGGGGGGAGATATGCTTGACATTCTCGCCCCAGGTTCATCAATTATCAGCACGATTCGTGGAAATACTGTTGGTGTTTTGTCTGGAACTTCCATGGCAACGCCCCATGTTTCAGGTCTTGTTCTTTTAATGCAGCAGAATGAACAGTTAAATGGCAGGTCCGCTCTCAACATTTCCTCAATTCGCTCAATTCTCAAAGAAACCGGTGTTCCTGTTTCTTCTTGGATAAGAATTGACGCATATAACGTAATTACAAAACTTAACCAGAATTATACTATTAACAATTCCGCAAAAAGCGTAAGTTATCAGGTTGGATCCGAAGCAAGTCGTGTGACGTTTGATAACTCAACAGATTTTAGTAACTTCGCGCAGTGTTCGGTTCTTGGAGCGAGTTTTGTTTCAATTAATAGTTCAGCTTGTCCTCAGTTTAACAAGAGCGCGTCTGTTCGTTTGGAAGGCATTGTAGCGTCAAACGTTTCTCCAATAAAAGATGGAATTTTTTGCGGTTCTAATTGCACTAACGTTAATCTTTCAGGCGGAATTCTAACATTTAATGTTTCAAGTTTCTCTAATTATTCTTATGAAGTTTCAAATTCATCAAACAGTTCAGGCTCAAATTCATCAGTAATGAACGTAAGTGGACATTATAATTTAACAGGTGATTTTAACGGTTCAATTCATCTTCTTGCAGATGATATTATTTTGGACTGTCAAGGATTTACTATTAGTGCAAGTTCTGATGCTGCAATAAGAGCGGATAGTAGAACAAATATCAGTATAAAAAATTGTAATTTAACCGGAACAACTGATATTTTATTCAACGGAACTTCAAGTAGCAGTGTTCAAAACATTGAAGGAAATGGCAGCGTCATGTTCATAAATGGAGATAATAACGTAATTGAGTCTGCGCAGATTTCAAGTAACGGAACATGGATTAGCGCTGATGCGTCAAGTACTGGAAATATTTTTGCGAATCTAACAATCGAAAACGGTTACGGCAGTATTGAGTGGTTGGATAATCTTTCAGTTCCCTCAAGCACAACAGCAAACCAGACGAATTTGAAAATCCAGCAAGGTCAGGTTTCCCTTAACAGCTCAGAGCTCGGTTGGATGAATGAAACCGCGCAAGTTACTCTTCTAAATCTTCCTGGCGCTCTAAGTTCTGCGTTTAGTCCGTTTGCTGCTCTCTCGCAAATTCCAATCATTGATGAAAACGATGACGGAACATTCAGCGCTTGTCCACAAAGCATTTGCAACCAAACAGAGTATTCAGGAAACAGTTTGACTTTCGTAACGCAGCATTTCACGACAATCAACAGCACGACTTCTTTTCCTGTTCTCATAAACGACAGCAGTACTGTAACTCAGAACATAAGTGTGAATGGCAGTGCAGTGACATTCAATAACAACAGCATTACTCTTGATTGTTTAAACAACAGAATAACAGGAAACACGAGCGGAACTGGAGTCACTGCCACGAACAGAAACAATATCACAATAAGAAATTGTGTATTGATACAGTTTGACAACGGTGTTGGCATAACAGCATCAAACAATACTGTAATCAGGGATAATTTTTTCACAAATTCAACAACGCACGGATTGAGGTATATTTTCTCATCTCAATTGTCATTCAATAACAGCGTTATTAACAACACGGCAAATAGATCTGGAACCATTGGGTTGAGAGTGGAAGGAACTCAAACAAATATGACTTTTTCAAACAATACTGTTGACAATTCTCTCGCGACAGGAATTCAATTGAACATCAATAACAGCGTAGTTATAAACAATACAGTCATATCAAATATAAGCGCAATCGATTTAACGACTCAAAATACGATTATAATAGGAAATACGGGGCGAAGCACAGTAGGTCAGGGTTTGGTTCTGAGTGGATTTAGTCCTCAGTCATCAAATAACACTCTGATTAACAATACTCTGTCAAGCCTGAACAATTACGCCATTTTCTTAAGTTCAAGCACAGTTCAAACAACAGTTGTTAACAGTACATTGAATGGTTCTAGAGGAATTGGAATTTTAGGAAGCAATATGCACAGTAATACTTTTAACAATACAATAATTCAGGCAAATACTACTGGACTTGATTTGGGTGCTGCAAACGCATCATTTTTCAATACCACTATTGAAACAAATGTTTCCTGGATTATCTTTAGCGGACCTACATCGATAAGTAACGTCAGTTTTAACCAAACAACATTCACAACAGTGAATGGGAGTATTTACATTCCCGGTAACTTCACTTACCCGAACGGAACTTTCCTTAACAAAACAAATCTTAATATTATTCTTGATAAAGCGTTCATTAACGCGTCAAGCGCATCTTATCTTAATCAGTCAGCGCAAATTACTTTGGTTAATAGTTCGCTAAAATTTAACCCTGGTGGAATTTCTGTGGACCCTGAAGATGACGGAACTTTTGTGAAGTGCCCAAGCAATGTTTGCACTTTCATATCGCAAAATTCCACTCAGTTGATTTTCAACGTGACGCACTTCACTTCTTACAGTTCTAACAGCACTTTTCCCGCGAGCGTCAATGAATCATCCAACGTAACCGCCAATGTAACGGTGAATGGCACTGCTTTCATCATAAACGCCAGCAACATCGCTTTTGACTGTTTCGGATACACTATAACTGGTAATGGTTCCGGAACAGGGATTGACGTTACAGGTCAGTCGAATGTGACTATAAAGAACTGCATTGTAAGCAACTTTAACAGGAACATTCTTTTCTCATCAACGAACGCGAGCTTCATCATTAATACGACGACATATAATTCAACTCAGGAAAATATCGAGTTTATGAGCAGCAATAACAATGCGCTAACAAACATCACCGCAAGCGGCAACGCGTCATCTTTCCCAACAATCAATCTTACAGGCGGGCAGGGCAATAACTTGAGCAATGTGACATCATCATCGATTGACACGTCCGGCGCAGGAGCGATTGCTCTTGACACGGGTGCTCAAAACAACATCCTGCGAAATATTTCCGTGACCGGTCAAAATTCAGCGATTGGAATTTTGATGTCGCAGTCAAACAACAACTCTATGATTAATGTAACAGCAAATACTGATGGAAACGCGGGAATATACATAGACAGTTGCAATCTCACAAGTATTTCAATCGGAACCCTAACAGGCAATTCCCAGCCAGGAATCCTTCTGAGCGGGGTTCAAAATGCGACATTGGCAAATCTTATCATCAATAGTTCAAGCGGTTTCGGGGCTGATATTGGTAATGTTCAAAATAGCTCGTTCACTAATATTAACTTTTCAAGTTCGTCAAATGAGGCGTTGCGTATGGGAGGTGCCGTAAATAGAAACACGTTCGTTAATATCAGCGCGTCTTCTCCTTCCAATGTTGCGATGCGTGTAATGGGTTCCAATAACGCGTTTACAAACGCAACCTTGAGTTCAACGAGCAGTGTGAGCTTGCTTGTCATTTCAAGTTCAATGAATAATAATTTCAGCAATTCTCAGGCGTTTAGTTCGAGCGGAATTGGGTTGTCAGTCTCCCTCAATTCCAACAATAACACATTTGTGAATTCAACTTTTACGACAAACACTTTAAGGGCTGTGAATTTGGTGAGTGGAGTTCAGAATAATTCATTTAGAAATGTCACCATTTTCAGCAATGCAACCTGGATTCACGCGGACGCGGACTCTCCAAGCAACAGTTTCACCAACGCGACGTTCCAGTCAAATTTTGGCAGCATCAGGGCGTTTAACTTTACTATGAGTAACGGTTCTGATGTTGGAACAAATAACCTCAGCATAACGCAAAACAACGCGTTCGTTAACAGTTCTCTGCTTGCGTTCCTGAACGCGAGTTCGCAAATAATCATTAACGATGCTCTTTCAAGAACGGTTATATTCTCTTTGAATGATAATGGAGTGTTTAGTGTTTGCAATTCCCCGCGCTGCACGTTCCAGAGTTTCAACGGCTCGCAAGTTGTCTTTAACGTCACAAGTTTCACTTCATATTCCACGTCGCAGGGCGGAGTTAATGTCACGCTCTCTAAGACTGACAGCCCTGACCCTGTTGGCGCCGGCCAGCAATTGACATACACAATAAACTTCAGTGTAACAAACGGGTCAGCCTTCAACGTGACAATTAATGAAACGTACCCTTCAGGTGTTGTTTTCAACAGTTCAAATCCTTCTCCAACAGTTGGAAACACAAGCTGGGACGCGGGTAATTTGACTGCGAATCAAACTTATCAGATTAACATTACAGTAAACGTATCCTCCAACACAACAGGAACTCTGACTAATATAGTGAACGTAACTTATGCGAATTCGAGCGGGTCTCAATTTTTGATTAATGTCACTGAAAACACAACTGTTCAATTGGTATTCCCTCTGACTATAACGGCTGATTTTAATTTGACTCAAAACTCTTCAGTTAATGGTACTGCGATAATAATTGGTGCAAATAATATCGTTCTTGACTGCGCGGGGTTCACCCTGACAGGAAACGGTTCAGGTCTCGGTGTTAACGCAACTGCAAGAAATAACATAACAATTAGAAATTGCATCATTGCAAACTTTAGTCAGGATATTCTTCTTAACTTGACAAACAATAGTTTTGTGACCAACAACTCGTTGTTTAATGCGTCTCTTGAAAACATTGAATTCTTAAATTCAAACAACAACCTGGCGAATGCGCTTAATGGTTTCTCTAATTCAACCTCTCGTCCGTTCTTTAACATTTCAGGAGGAAACAATAACACTCTGACAAATATGAATTACAACGCGACAACTCAAGGTCTTGCTATGAATTCCGGAACTCAAAATAACACTGTCGCGAATTCCACATTAAGGGTTCCTTCAGGAGGAATAGTTATCGCGCTATTCGAAGACAATAACACATTCTTTAATGTGACAGCGATTTCAGCTGCCGGATCTGGTTCAGGAATGAACATTCAGGGAGGAAGCAATAACCGCGTTTCCTTTTCAAACATTTCATCTGCATTTATTGGTATGGCTATTTCAATTAATGGAGATAATAACACAATAGAAAATAGTTTTGTGTCTGGAACATCAGGAGGGCTTCAGTTAACCGGACTTTCGCCAGGATTTTCAGTTCTTAACAACTTAATAAACAATTCAAACATCCAATCTGCATCAGGAAACGCTCTCCAGTTTGGCTTTAATTCATCTTCCAACCGAGTCATAAATTCAAATATGACAAGTAGTTCATCTTCAGGCGTTGTGTTCTCACAGGAAGCGTCTTCAAACATTGTTGAAACTTCATTAATTAACGGAGCCACAGGTGTTCGATTTGAAACCAACGCGTCAAATAACAATATTTCAAACACGACAATTAATGACACTCCAACGTGGCTAGTCTCCGATGGTAATGTGAATGTTAACAACACTTTGCTTAATGTTTCTTTTGTAACTTCTGAAGGTTCAATCAAAACATTCTCCGCAATTTTGCCAAACAGCACAACAACGAGTACAACAAATCTTGACATTACTCAAAATAAGGCGTTTATTAACAGCACAAACGTTTCATATTTGAATGTGAGCTCTCAAGTAGCTCTGAACAGTGTGGCTGCGAACGTTCCTTACGTCGACTTCAACGATGACAGCATTTTTAATGTATGCAATCCGCCTCAGTGTGTTGTGGAAAGCTTTAACGGCTCAACTGCAGTGTTTAACGTTTCATCTTTCACTTCCTACAAAACGGCGTCTTCAGGAAATGTATCAGTTACTCTCTCAAAAGGCGATTCCAATAATACCGTGAGCCCTGGAGATATTTTCACTTATCAGATTAATTACACGGTAACTAACGGAACTTCGTTCAACACTACAATTCAGGAAAATTATCCGTCGCAAATAGTTTTCATTAACGCAACTCCTGCGCCAAATGTAAGCAATAACATCTGGCTCGCGCAAAACTTAACTGAAAACTCAACTTTCCAAATCAATATCACGGTTCAAGTGAATAACAGCGTTATTTCTTCAGCGACTGCGAATAATACTGTTAATGTTTCTTTCACGAATAGCACCGGTTCAATTTTCAATGTCAATGTTTCAGAAACAACTTCAATTGTTGTCGTGTTCCCTGTTACAATAACAACCAACGTTACTCTTCCGGGTAATGTTACAACGAATGGCAGCGCGTTTGTTTTCAACACGAGCAACGTAACGTTTAATTGCAATGGCAGTTCTGTAATAGATTCAGGAACTGGTGTCGCGTTTAACGTTGCAAACGCTTCAAACGTTTCAATTATCAATTGCAGAGTCGAGGGTTTCACATCGGATGTTTTGCTCTTTAATTCGACTCTTATCAATTTAGTAAACACGACTTTAGTGACGCCAACAACCTGGATTTCAGCCGACAGCAACAGTAACGCCTCACTAAATAACCTTTCATTTGAAAACACTCAAGGTTCACTGACTTCTCTTTCGCCAATAACCGTTCCTTCAAATTCCAACATCAATTTAGTTAAAGTGAATGTTGCGACTCTTTCCAAGGCATTTGTTAACGTGTCTAATTTGACATTCCTAAACACTTCTTTCAGAATCAGATTCAATAATCTGAACTTAAACAATTTGAGCGTAATAGCTGACCTAAATGACGATAATGTTTTCCAGTTGTGCGCGGACTGCTCATTAGTTTCATTTAACGGAACAACCGCGATTTTTGACGTGACTCACTTTACAACTTACAGCGCTGTGGAAGGAGGAGTAAACTTTACAATAACTAAAACGGCATCTCCTAACAATCCAACGCCAGGAGGGCAAGTAACTTACACTATAACATTTACAGTAAATAGTGGATTCGCGAATAATGTTACAATTACTGAGAATCCTCCTGTTGAATTGACGTTTGTTTCATCAACTCCTGTAAATACCAGCGCGGATACTTGGAGTTTGGGCAATCTTTCAACAGGCCAAAGTTCGCAAATTAATGTAACCTATAACATCAGCAGCAACTTTACAGGAACTCTAAATAACACAATCAGCTCAACGTTCCAAAACAATACCAATAACACAATCGTCTCTAACACAACAACAACTAATACGGTTTCAACGGGTGGCGGTGGAACTTCTTCCGGCGGCGGTGGAGGAGGCAGCAACGCGGTTATTTGCCCTCCAATATGTTCAGACCCATTGAATAAGGATTTGGCAATTTGTAGAAACAACTGTCCTCAGCCAACAGAACAAATAGCTGCGCCAGTTGTGTTCCCAGAATTCCCAATAGCGAAGGAAAGCTCGTCAAGCGAACATGTTCAAGAAAAAGAATCAGCAGAAGTAAAAGAGTCTGTTGAAAAGGAGCCTCCAGTAATTGAAGAAGTAAAGTCAGAAAATGAAAATAATAAAAATTCAATTGTTTCGTCTGCAGCGTTTAAGTTCGGCTTGCCTCTGATACTCGGAATTGCGTTATTGATTTTTATTTTGTCAAGAATTCCAAGACACCCTAAGGATAAGTTTTCAAGCGAGCTGAAAAGAAATGAGGAAAGGATTAAAGAGTTGGAAAGAAAATTGAAAAATTAGTCCCAATTTCCATCATACGGGTTCTGGTCAAATTGAACTGTCGTTGACCCGTCAGGATTTTTTGTTGTTCTTATACGTCTTTCAAATATCGTATCTCCGTTTGTGCTTTGGTAAACATCTTCAACAATCCAGTTTTTTGTGTCTCCGTAAGTGTAAAAGATTTCGGAATAAGTATGGGCTCCTGAAGAATAAACATTGTCTTCTTTGCGCACAGTCACGCGATTTTTTATATCATATTGTAATTCTGTGTTTGTTGTTTTATTCAAAGTGTTGTTTTGATACTCTTCTTCTTTTTGCTGAAATGGCAGTTTATTTGAGTATCTTTGAAGGCAGGTAGTAATATTTTTCAAATCAGTTGAGCCATTTTGTATTCTTCGAGTGTGTTTTTCATTAAAGAAGTCATAAGTTAGTTCTATTTCTTCAGTTTGAGTTTCGTTGGGTGATGCAAGGGTTGTTTGATAAAAAAAACCGCTTCCTTGTTGATTCAGTGTTGCGCTAAACTGTTGTTGATTTTGATATCCTTTACCCTCCATTGCAAAACAGTCGGTTCTAATTAGCCCGTCGCTAGGATATGAAAAAATTGAAGGGTTAAGTTTGTATATTACCCATCCAGTTGGTGTGGTTCCAAAGTAAGCCGCTATTTTTGTTGCCAAATCGTCTTTAGTTGCAATTGTTGGAGATCGAAATACTGTTCCTGCTGTTCCGTATTTGCCGTTTTCCTGATAAATAAATTCAGCGTGTCCGTTGCCTGACGCGAAACTTACCGACATTATCTCCGGCAGGTAGGCGTCATCAACGAGCATTTCAGCAGTTATAACCGCGCGGTCTTCGCAAACGCCGTTTCCTAATTCCAATGTTTTTTCAAGGCTTTGAAATGTTGCGCCGTTTTTTGCTGGAATAAAGTATTCTCGGTGTTTTTCTTTGAAATAGTTGTGTTTAAATAGCGCGTCAATACAGTCTTGCGCTTCGCGCGGACTGGATACCATGGAAACTATCTCTGTCTTTGATTTTCCGTGATATTTACTTTTTTCCTCTTTTTTGTTTTCACAGCCAAAGCAGGCAAACGCTGAAAATGAAGCGAATAGCATTACAGCCGAGGCGTATGACCAATTAATACGCATAAGTGCCAGTAAATAATTCAAATTTAAAAATAAACTTGGTCACTTTTCAGTGAAAAATATATCGTCGTAACATTTATATAGTGTAGTTGGCGTTTAAAAGCTAACATGAAAAGAGGGGTTTTGGGGTTATTGATAGTATTGACTGCCCTCGTAGCAGTGCCTTATTCTGCGCAAGCTATCGGCGCGTGTGGAACTGTTTCTACAACTGATACTCTCACTGCCAACGTTACAACCGCGGGAACCTGTATAACCATCACAGGAAGCAATCTTGATTTCAACTGTAACGGCAACTTCATAACTTTCAACACAGGCGCAGGAGGCGACGACTCTGGAATTTATGTCGCTGCAAGAAATAACGTAACCATTAGAAATTGTAATATTCGAAGCACAAACGCTGGAACTCTTGTAAGGGGCGTTAATGTTTCGTTAAGCACCAATGTTTCTGTTTCAAACATCAACGTTTCTCTTAACAACAGCAACACAGGTTTTGGCGTTTGGATTACTGGAGGTCACAATGTGAATGTTACCTCATCATATTTCCAGTATAGCAACTCTTCAGGGGATGCCGTTGAGCTTCAAAACACTACTAACGTTTTTGTTTCTGGAAACAATATGAATTTCACAAGTCCGCCAGGCAGCACTATTGGAGTCGCAGTAACGACACGGACAAATTCAACGCAAATTTATAATAACAATATAAGTTCGAATGGAACTGGTTCACAACAAAGTATTGCCTTATTTGATGGAGTAAATTTCACAATCGCTAATAATTCTGTTTTCAATAATGGAAGTTCAGGAGAAGCGGTGTATCTTTCTGCAATTAACAATTCAAGAGTTGAAAATAACACTTATACTGGAGGAAGAACCGCGATTTATGTCACATCAACAAGTGTCAATAATGTTATCGCTAATGAGATTATGTCTTTTTCGGGAACTGGTGCCCTTTTAGGAGGAGACAGTGCGATAAGTTCTACCAACACCAATAATTCGTTTTCAAATATTTCATTTTATACTGCTACAGGAACGGGAATTGGCAATGGAGGAAATACCCGAAATAAGACTTTCAACAATATCACTATGACAATTATAAATTTAAGCGGCGGAGATGCGGTTAGCGAGCTTGGCACTTCGAGCAACGACTATAGCAACATAATAGTTAATGTTTCAACAACAACAAGCAATCGTTTTGGACTTCGTGATGTTAATGGTTCAAGATTCACAAATATTCGTTTGATTGGTCTTCGTGAATGGGTTTTCCTTTCTTCCTCAGGAACATCGTTCAATCTTACAAATGCTAGTTTTGAAACTACATTCGGTTCAGTAAGATATCCCCAAAGTTTTACCGTTAGCGGAGCAATTCGAATTAATCAGTCGAACTTCAACATATCAAATGACCGGGTATTTGTGAACTCAACAAACGTGAGCGTTATGAATCGTTCAGCGGAAATTTTCCTTGTCAATAGCACTTATTTGAGTCCCGCAATATTGTCAATTGACCCTGCTGACAGCGGAAGTTTCTCGCGCTGTTCAAACGGAATTTGTAACAATATTCGAGTTCAAGGAAGAAATGTAACGTTTAATGTTACTCAATTCACATCGTATTCTAGCAATGACTCTTTTCCCGCATTCGTCAATGAATCCAGCAACTTAACTTCAAATATTACTGTTAACGGAAGCGCAATAGTAATTAACGCAAGCAATATTGTGTTTGACTGTAACGGATTTACGATATTTTATGATGCTGCTGGAGCAGGAGGAGTTTCTGCTTTCCAGGTTTCAAGCAGAAATAATATTACGATAAAAAATTGCGTCATTTTTGACGCGAATAGCAGCGGGTCCACGGCATATGGAATCAATTTGACAACGACTACCAACAGCACTCTTCTCAATAACACTATAACGACAAACGGAACCACCGAAAACAACGGAATCGCGCTCTCAACATCTTCTAATAATAATTTTATTATAAATAACACAATAAACACTTTTGGAACAGGAAACTTCAATAGAGGGATATATTTCATTCTTAGCTCAATCAGAGGAAATATAACTGGAAATACAATCAGAACTTTCAGTGGAGGATTTGGCAGTATGGGGATAAGATTGGAAACTGCGAATCACTCGTACATTGAAGGAAATACTATAATCACTGATGGATCAAGCACAGGCAACTATGGAATTGAAGCAACCGTTGCTTTGAACATTACCGCGTTAAATAATAACATCAGCACCAATGGAACATCTCAAAACTATGGAATTATATTCGAAAATGTAGGATGCACTTCTAACAGAATAGATGGCAATATAGTTAACACGAGCGGTACAAGTTTTTCCAATTTCGGTATAACTCTTAACAGCACTTGTCAAAATTCAAGTGTTAACAACAACCAAATAAACACAAACGGCGGAGGTTTCGCCATAGGAATCTTAGTTGGAAATACCGGAAACAATGTGACCAACAACATTGTAACAACCGGTGGAGGAAGCGATAACTACGGAATTCAGCTTATTACTTCAGCAGCTCAAACTATTGTGGAAAACAACAACATAACAACTAATGGAACCACCGCGAATCACGGAATACGTGTCGCTGGAGTTCAAAACAACACGCTGACGAACAATAGAGTGATAGTTGGCGGAACTGCAGGAGGCTTTGGTGTCCAGCTTGAATCTTCAGCAGTTAACAATACATTCACCAATACAAGAATTACAAACTTATTATCTTACGGAATTAACATTTCAAACAGCAGCAACACGCTGACAAATACTTTTATCAGCGCGCAAAGTTGGATATTTTCAGAAGGAACAAGCCAAACCAATTTAACGAACATTGCGTTTAATACTACAAATGGAACCATAAACGTTACTAGTGCCGTGCAGATAAATAACAATCAGGACATCAATCAGGTGAATCTCAATATTTCTTACAACCGTTCTTTCCTAAATTCAACAAATCTCTCAAATTTTAATACAACTGCCCAAATAACTCTCCACAACATCAGCGTCAACTCGACAGCCGTTGACTTCAACGATGACGGAACATATGAGGCGTGCAACGCGACTCAGTGTCAAATTGAAAGTTTCAACGGTTCAACCATAATTTTCAACGTTTCAAGTTTCACGAGTTATTCCGCAATGAATATTAGTGCAGGAAATGCCTGTCCTGGAACAATCGTTGCAAGCACAACTTTAACAAGTGATGTTAGCGATGCTGGAAATTGTGTAACCTTTGGCGCAAGTGATGTTTTCCTTGACTGCAACGGTTACACAATGACGTGGGATACAGGTGGGACAGGAAGTGATGCCGTAATTGCGACCGGAAGAACCAATATCACAGTGCGAAATTGTATAATGAATGATGGAAATTCTGGCGGAGCTAACGGATACGGAATTTCATTTAGCGGAACTACAAGTAGTTTCATCACAAATAATACTATCCAAACAAATGGAACTGATGACAATTATGGAATTCGCCTTGTCAGCAGTTCAGATACTAACAACATTGTCAATAACACTGTGAGAACTTTAGGGAGTGGAACAAGCAACTACGCAATAGAAATTGACACCTCATCAAGCGAGCTTTTCAATAACAACACTCTTTTGCCAAGTGGTGCGGGTTCTGACCATGGAGTTCATCTTTCAAACGCCAACAATAACAATTTCACCGCGAACAACATCACTCCTCAGGCAAACAGTGTTGACGGGTTTAATTTCGCAAACACTTGTTCAGGCAATCGCATCGAGAACAACTACATAGCTTCAGGTCCTGCGGGCGGAAACGCAATCCAGACAAACAATAACCCTACTAATTTGGTTATCTCAACAAACAGAATTGAGGGAGTCTTCAGGGGAATTTTGCTTCAGGGCAATACCCAAAACGCGACCATTACAAACAACAATTTCACAATGACTTCCGCAAGCTCAATTTCAGCAATAAGAATCAACTCCCCGCTGGCAACTGTTACTGGGAACAGGATAGTGACAAGCACCTCAAACGGTTTTACTGGAATAATTGTCCAGTCAGGAGTCACTAACAGCACGGTAAGCGATAACAACATATCACTCGATGTCACCAATTCTGCGTTTGGAATGGATATTGACAGCACTGAAACAACAGAGTTTACGAACAACAGAATTGACATTAACAGCACTTCAGGAAGTAATTTTGGAATCAGAACAACAGGCACCACAAATAACAACAATTTCGCTCAAAATACAATTCGTGTTAATGGTTCAAGCAGCAGCCAAGGGGTTCGCTTCACAGCGTTCACTCAATTCAACAATTTAACCGGCAACACAATAATATCCATAGGAACAGCTGCGGATAACATCGGAATAGAATTTAACGGCGCTCCAACTTCAAACTTTGTTGACAACAACACCATTAACACGACAGGAACTATTAGAAATCACGGAATCAGGTTCTTTAACGGCGCAGATAATAACACTGCGACAAGAAACACAATCCATACCGAAGGAGGAACGAATAGTTTCGGTATTTTGGTTGACGGAACCGTAAACACTTACAACAACAACAATCTATTAGATGATGCGGCGTGGATTCAAAGCACAACAGGCGCTCAAGGTAATTTTACAAACACAACCTTCCAAACAAATAATGGTTCTATTTTCATCCCTGGCCTTTTCCAGTTAAATGACTCAAAGGACATCACAAGAAATGTTCTTGAAGTTTCATCCAACAGCGCATATGTTAATAGCACTAATATGTCAACATTAAATCAATCGTCTCAAGTTATTCTTCTGAATGTTCCTCCAACTAATCCGCAGCCTATTGTTGATTTTGAGGATGACGGAACTTTTGCATCTTGTAACGCAACTCAATGTATCATAATAAATTCAAGCAATCTCACGTTCATAATGAACGTTTCAAGTTTCACGAATTACTCTACGCAAGATACTGCCGCGTGTCCTGGAATTATAACAACGGACACTAATCTAACTGATAACATCACAACAGCCCTAACCAGTCAGCAATCTTGTGTCCAGTTCGCAGCAAACAACATCGTTCTTGACTGTCAGGGATACACGATGACTGGTAATGGTTCAGGCCTCGGTATTAACGCGACAAGCAGAAGCAACATAACAGTTCAAAACTGTAATGTCGTTAAATTCAATAGAAATATCTATTTGACGGGAACATCAAATAGCAAATTTATGCAGACAAACGTTACAAACTCTACTAACATAAACGTTTTCGTTGACACCTCTGGAAGCGCAAACAATTTCAGCAATTTGGTTGTTGTTCACAACGCGACTGGTTCCATTGATGCTATGCAATTCTTTATTGCGGGAACCAATCGGGTGAGAAACATTTCGATGTCTCTATTCGGAACAGGCAGCGGAGCAGGAGTTTACTTCTTTGGTTCAACAGATAACTCTCTTGACAATATGACGTCATATTCCGAAGGAAGTTCGCATAGCCATGCAAAAATTACAAGCACTGCTCCAAGAAACAACGTGACAAATATTGTCGCTTCAAACGGAACCATATTAGAAGTTTCAACTGCGTCAAACAATATTCGCTTCATTAATGCGACAGGAACGAACACTACTATTACTTTGGGAACAAACAACAATGTAATAAACAATATTACGGCGAACAGCAACACTGGCGGAACAGGATTTACTTTGACGGGAAGCGGCATAAACGTCAGCAATATTAATATTCTAAATTCAGGAGGAACTGGAGTTTCAATAGGTAGTTCAACTACCAGATTGATTAACGCTACATCTAACGGAACTACAGGAATGTCCGTAACTGGAAGCAACAACTATTTTGATAGCATAGTTACGAATGGAACAACCGGCGGAGGATACACCATTTCAAGTGGGGCCGCAAACAACAACATAACCAATATGAACGCGACGGGAACGAGCGGCAATGGAGTATTGGTTAGCAACTTCGGTTCAGATAATAATCGTTTCATAAATGTGGTAGGAACGTCCGCTTCAGGGGCAGGAATTGTAT
>Ga0187894_10002455_pt1 | contig 22112 bp, 17 predicted proteins | sample GBC1701081metaG_FD_136650 | JGI IMG/M metagenome (GOLD analysis project Ga0187894, IMG submission 136650) | White microbial mat communities from a lava cave in the Kipuka Kanohina Cave System on the Island of Hawaii, USA - GBC170108-1 metaG ... | reverse complement strand
CGGCCGGCATCGCGCGCAGCTTATTCCGCTCCGAGGCCGCTGTTGGAGACCATCGCGCGCGTTTCGGCGCGCGGCGCAGCGCGCTGGAGCCTTCGCTCGCGCTTCGCTTGCACTAGCGTGCTCTCCCTCGCGAGGAGCCCGCCATCTCGGAAAAGCCTGCGGCCGCGTCGCTCGCGAGCCTGTTCGCCGTCGTGATCGTCGACCTGATCGGCTTCGGCATCGTGATGCCGATCCTGCCGTACTGGGCGGGCGAGCTCGGCGCGAGCCCGATTCTCTATGGCGTGATCCTGTCGGCGTATGCGGCGGCGCAGTTCGCCTGCTCGCCACTCTGGGGGCGGCTGTCGGATCGGATCGGGCGGCGGCGCGTGCTGCTGATTACGGTGGCGGGGACGGCGGCAGCTCTCGCGCTGCTCGCGCTCGCGCAATCGATCGCGTGGGTGCTCGTCGCCCGCGTGCTCGCGGGTGCGTTCGCCGGGAACATCGGAGTCGCGTCGGCGTACATCACGGATCTGACGGCGCCGGCCGAGCGCACGGGAAAGCTCGCGCTGATCGGTCTCTGCTTCGCCGTGGGTTTCACGCTCGGTCCCGCCATCTCGATCCCGTTGATTCCGCTCGGCCTGCGGACACCGCTCTGGTTCGCGGCCGGGCTCGCGGCGCTCAACTGGGTCGCCGCGTTCGCGTTCCTGCGCGACACCGCCCGGGCGGAGCCGAGCGACGCGAGCGTCGAGACGCTGCGCTTCGGTGCGCTCGCCGACCCGCGCGTGCGCACTCTCGCGCTCGCGAACCTCGCGTTCTCGGTCGCCGTCACGCAGCTCGAGTCGATGTTCCCGCTGCTGATGCGCGACGAGTTCGGCTTCGACGAGCTCGAGTTCGCCTTGCTGCTCGTCGCGATGGCGGTCGTGATGGGAATCGTGCAGGGCGGCATGCGCAAGCTGGTGCCGCGCGTCGGCGAGGCGCGCCTCGCGCTCGCTGGCTGCGCGCTGCTCGCAGTCTCGTTCGCGGCGATCCCGCAGATGCCGAGCGTCGGCTTGTTATTGCTTCCGCTCGCGCTCTCGGCGATCGGCCGCGCGCTTGCGCAGCCGAGCATGCTCGGGCTCGTCTCGCTGGCGGCGACGCCCGCGACGCGCGGCCAGGTGCTCGGCACGTTCCAATCGATGGCTTCGCTCGCGCGCGTGTTCGGGCCTGCTACCGCGGGCGCGCTCTACGCGCGCAGCGCGGCGTTGCCGTTCTGGCTCGCGAGCGCATGCGCGGCGCTCTTGCTGCTCGCGCCCTGGCGGCGGCTCGCGCAGGAGCTGCGCGCGAACGATTCAGGCTGAGCGCCGCGAGCTTCCGTTGCCGCGCCGCGCGTCGAAGCGGTAACCGAGCCCGCGCACCGTCTCGATCAGATCGCGCGCGGCGCCGAGCTTGCTGCGGATCGATTTGACGTGCGTGTCGACGAGCCGCTCGTTCGCGTGAGACTCCCCGTCGAGCGCCCGTAACAGCTCGCCGCGCTTCACGACGCGCCCCTCGCTCTGCGCGAGATGCCGGAGCACTTCGAACTCGCGCAGCGTCAGATGCAGCCGCCGCCCGTTGACCTCGGCGAGGCCTGCGGCGAGGTCGAGGCGCAGGGCGCCGCTCTCGATCTCACCGGGCTGCTTCGGCAGCGCGCCGTTCTGGCGCCGGCGCAGGATCGCACGCACGCGCGCCGCGAATTCGCGCGTCGAAAACGGGTCAGGCACGAAATCGTCGGCGCCGTTCTCGAACGCGAGGATGCGATCCATCTCGTCGCCGAGCGCGCTGACGACGATCACGGTGAGCCCACTCGCTTCCGGCAGCTCGCGGACGCGCCGGCAGAGCGCGACGCCGCCGACGTCGCTGGTCTGGGAGGCGACGACCAGCAGCTGTACGTCCTCGCCGATGCGTTCGAGCGCCTTCTTACCCGAGGCGAACTGCTCGGTGACGAGCGACACACCGGACAGCGCGGCACTCACACGCTCTCGCCACTCCGGCGATTCGCCAGCGATCAGCGCGCGCTTGGGGATGGACATCGATGGGCTCGGGGAGACGAGACTCGCACGCTTGTTCCACGTCCCCGTGAACGCACGGCGAGAGTTCTGCGACGGAATCGTGAAGAATTCGCCCGCGATCGCGCACGAACTTCGCGCCGCCGTCACCGGTTCGCGGCACGCGGGTGCCAGCCTCGCGCCGGGGCTGGGAGTTCCGTGCGCGAAACGACGAACGACGGCCGGCTTCGAGAAGGCAGCGCGAAGGAACCGTCACACGCTGCGTCGCTCGCGGCCGAATTCGACGCGTTCTACACGCGCTGGCTGCCGAGGACGTACGGTTATGCCGCCGCGCATCTCGGCGACACGCCCCGCGCCGAGGCCGTCACGCGAGCCGTGCTGACCGCAGCGCTGCGCGCCGGCGTCGCGAGCAGCGAGGCGGCGATCGGGCGGCAGCTGTTTACGCTGCTCAGAAGGGAACTGGCTCGCGAGCTGCGCCGCGAGCCCGTGCGCGCGAGCTCACAAGACCCGCGAACGCTTCGCCGCGCGTGAACCGCGCGCGAGCGCTGCTCACACGTTCGCCACGAAAACGCCGCGGTCCGCTCAGCCGAGCGCCGCAATCCCTCGACGCATTGCGCATAGCGTCCTGCCCCGTTTCGACTGCCCCCAAATGCCTAGACGCGCACCGCGCCGAAGCGGCCCGCCGAGGTACGTCCGTGCTCGAGCTCCGCTCCATTCGTCGCCTTGCGGCTTCGGTCGCCCTGATCGCCAGCACCTGCTTCGCGCCCGTGTTCGCACAGGACGCACCGCAGGAGGCACAGGACGAGGTGCAAGAGCAGACGCAGGAGACCACTGCCGAAGGCGATGAGGGCCTCGCGCCGAGCCTCGGCGTCCCGACCTTCGATCCTGCGGCTGAGGCCGGCGTCGGCGAGATCTCCGGCACGGTGTTCGACAACGCGAACGCGAATCCGGTCGCCGGCGTGAACGCGACTCTGATCGCGGCCGATGGCACCGAGCGAGGAACGGCCACGACGGACGCAGCCGGCGTTTATCGCTTCGCCGATGTCCCCGCCGGCACGTACAGCGTTCGCTTCGCGAAGGATGGCTACCGCGTCGCGCGCATGACCGAGTTCCCGATGATCGCGGGCCAACCGAACCTCGGCGACTTCGCAATCTCGCCGGAGACAGGCGCGAGCACCGATGGCGTCGAAGAGATCGTCATCACCGCCGAGCGCAAGATCCCGGTCGCCGATCGCGCGAACGTGGACGAGTTCATCAACACGATGGACACGGCCGAGATCGGCAAGTTCGCGGCGTCGGACATCAGCGACGCGATCAAACGCATCCCGGGCATCAACGTGGTCGAGGGCCAGTTCGCGATCATCCGCGGCCTCGAGGATCGCTACAGCTCGACGCTCTACAACTCGGCGCCGGTGCCGAGCCCGGATCCGGACAGCCAGTCGGTGCAGCTGGACCTCTTTCCGTCGGACATCACCTCGAATCTCGTAGTTGCGAAGACGTTTGCTTCGGACCTCCCGAGTAACTCGTCGGGCGGCGCGATCAACATCATCACCCACGAGTATCCCGAGGATTTCCAGTTCAAGCTGAGCGGTGGTTCGGGATTCAACGAAAACGCAATCGACGAATATCTGAGTTGGAATGCTGACAATCCGATCGGTACTCCGAAGGACGGTGCTGCGGCGACGGAGGGTGAGGGCGGCGCCCTCTTAGCCGGCACGACCGAGCTTCTCGAGCGCGAGTTCACGTTCCGTGGTCTCTTCAACTGGGAGCTCGACTACCAGACAAAGCTCGGGGTCGTCGAGGCGCGCGAGCCACAAGCGGCGCAGCTGAATCCGATATTTCCCTTCCCCTCATCCGGAGGTGTCTCGACTGGCGAGCTTGCTTTGAGCTCCGGGCGGTTCGAATTCACAGAAAGCGAGAAGGTCACTCAGACGACAGGGTTCCTGGATCTCGGCGTCGATCTCGACCCCGACGGCGAGCATCACGTCAACTTCACATTCTTCTATACGAAGAAGGAGGACGAGGTCGTCCAGACGCGCGAGGATGGCTTCATTCCCGGCTTCGACTACTCGGTGATCGCTGCTCAGCAGGCGAATGGCAACCCGACATCTCCGCCACGCGGGGGAACGCTCGGTCTCACTCGAAGCGCCTGGGTCGCACGCGCTTGGCGTGACGATCCGCTCGATTTCGCGACGCGCGGTCCGCTCTGGTCCAGCAGCTTCAATGAGAGCCGAGCATTCGAGCGCTCGCGCGACCTCATCGTCTACCAGCTCAACGGCGAGCACGAATTCGACGTGTTGCCGGGGCTGCGCTTGACCTGGGCGGCGAACCACGCCGAGACGAATCAGGACGAGGGCTTCTACGCGACTCGATTCTGGTACGAGCCGGCCGATCCGAGCCAGATCCCCACTCAATTTCCTGTGACGCTCGGAGCGCTGCCAACCGGAGGCACGTATTTCGCGGGTGTCGCGATTTTCCAGAACGCGAACGACATCCAGGAGAATCAGGACTTCGTCCGCTTTGATCTCGAGTACGAACGAGAGATCAACGAATGGATGCGAGCCGTCGTCAGCGGTGGCTTCTGGTGGGAGGATGCGGGGCGCGACGTCGGCTCGTCCTTCCTGGAGACACCGACCGCGATCTCAGGCGGAACGAACCTGGCGTTTCCGTCCTCGGATGCGATCGGCCTCGGCACCGCAATCGGAACCGGCTTGATCACCAACCCCGACGGAAGCTTCGCCGGCACTCGTGAGACGAGCGCGAGCGCGGACCGAAGGATCGTCGCTGGGAATGTCGGCTTGAAGTTGACGATGTGGGAGAAGCTCGACCTGCTTGCGGGCGTTCGACACGAGACGATCGACATCGTCGGCCGCAATGATCCCTTCATTCCTGGGGCTGCGTATCCCGATGGGACGCCCCGTATTTTTCCTTCCGTGTATTTGATGTTCGATCGCTTCGACAACTCGGGCCGCGTGCCAGAACAGGCGCTTCCTCCGGGAAGCGTTTACAACGACCAAATCCTGGGCATCGACGTTCCTGTGGATCCGCTCACTGGATTCGTCGATCTGACTACGCGCGCTCAGATCGAGGCGCTCGTGAATGGCAATATCGACGAGACGCGCAACCTGCCGAGCGCCGGTATCACCTACCGACCCATCGACGGCTTGAACATCCGCGCCGCTTACTCACAGACGGTCGCTCGCCCCTCGTTCCGCGAGCTCGGCTTCTACGTGACCGTCGAAACCGGCTCGGATGATCTGGTCGTCGGCAACCCGCAGCTCGATCTCTCGGATGTAGAGAGCTGGGACGCTCGAGTGGAGTATGTCTGGGGAGATTTCGGCGATCTCGCTGCGATCAGCGCGTTCACCAAGAAGATCGAGCGCCCGATCGAGAGCATCGTAATCCGCGATCCCATCAACGCCGAAATCAGCAGCGGCACGTACCGCACGTTCTTCAACAATCCGAACGACGCAGATCTTTGGGGCCTCGAGGTCGAGGGGCGCAAGGCGCTCGATTTCTTCGAGGTCGATGGGCTCGAGTACCTCTCGTTGGCAGCGAACTTCACGTACATCAACGCAGAGGTGAAGCGATCGCCCTTCGAGATCGCACAAGCCGCACCGTTCGTCGGCACGCTGCCCGGCGAGGAGGCGAGGTTCAACGGTCTCGAGGAGAAGCGCCGACTCTTCAGCCAGCCCGAGTGGATTGCGAACGCTGACGTCACTTTCGATCACCCGGACTGGGGCACGAAGCTGACGCTCGCGGTCTTTGCGATCAGCGACGTCCTCGACACCGCAGGCAACGCGACGGTCCCGCCGCTCGGATCTGGCTCGGTGTATCAGCTGACGCTCGATCGCTACATCGACTCGTTCTACCAGGTCGACCTGATCGGCAGCCAGAAGATCACCTTCGGCAAGATGCCTGGAGAGTGGACCGCGAAGGTGAGCGTGAAGAACTTGACCGACAGCACGCGTCGGCTGATCTACGACACCGAGCAGACGATCCGAGAGTATGCCGAACGGTCATTCAAGGCCGGCCGCGACTACTCGTTCTCGATGACCTACGACTATCACTTCTAGCGCCGTTTTCCGTCGAGGAACGTTTCCGTCGGAGAATGCGAGCAGACGCGCCGGCCCGCGTCGCCGACCCGCGCTTCGTGAACTTTCTGTGACGGGTGCGTGAGTCGCGCCACTTCGCGCCGCCCTCTGCCACTGACTTGGCGGAGTGATTGCGTGGACGAGTGAAGTGCTGATCTGGGGCGCGTCTTGCGTCCGATCCCATCGAAACGTCATCGCGTCGTGGGGGGCTTGCCACGGCGTCGAGTGAGGATTCGCCCCGTCGCCCGAGTGTTTCGGCGCGGCATGACGCAACTAACAAGCACAAGAGGCAGAGGCTCACAATGCGCAAGCAATTGCTGGGAATGCTCGCTTTCGCGCTCGCCGGCACGCCGGTCATCGCGAATGCCAGCGCAGCGAACTGCGGAGCAGGTGACGTTCCCACGATCGTCTCGGCGAACATCACCGCCAACACGACGTGGAGCGGAACCGTCATCCTGCAGCAGCCGATCTTCGTGAAGAGCGGCGCAATCCTGACGATTCTTCCGGGCACGATCGTTCGCGGTCAGCCGCGTACGGCGGCCGTGCAGGCCGGCGTCACCGCTGGAACGCCGGGCGCTTTGATCGTCACCAACACCGGCCGCATCATCGCGGACGGCACAGCGACCAACTCGATCATCTTCACGACCGCCGCTACCGACAACAACAACGACGGGGTCGCTGACGACGCCGACGCGAACGGCTTCAAAGATGAGTGGGTGTCGGGCGGCATCTTCCTCGATGACACCTGCGGGACCCTGCCCCTCGCGCCGCTAGCCGCCAACGGTACGGCGAACACGAACCTCTGGGGCGGCGTGGTGATCTCCGGGAACGCGCCCAACAACACCGCCGACGGCGTGTTTCAGGTCGAGGGCCTCACGGTTCCTGGCTTCCCGCTTGCCGACGCCGAGTGCGGTGGCAACGAGCCGCACGACAACTCGGGGCGCCTTCAGTTCGCCTCCATTCGTCACGCGGGCGACGAGATCGGCAACTCGAACGAGCTGAACGGCCTGACGCTGTGCTCGGTCGGCGATGGCACGAAGATCTCGAACGTCGAGGTCTATGTGAACTTCGACGACGGCATCGAGTGGTTCGGCGGCACTGTCAACGGCGACCACCTCTCGGTGACCTTCGCTGGCGACGACAGCTTCGACATCGACCTCGGCTACACGGGCGTCAACCAGTTCCTGTTCAACATTCACACCTTCTTCGATCTCGACTCGGGTGGCGCGTTCGGCACGAGCTCGGGCGACAAGGCGGGTGAGTGGGACGGCGACAACTTCGATGAAGGCGCCGCCGACGTTTGCCTCCGGGCGGACGGAACTCCCTGCCCGTTCCCGGGTGCAGACTTCTTCAACCTCACGTCGATCGGCTCCACGCCGGATGGGTTCCAGGATTCGACCTCGTTCGACCCGACCGGCGCGAATCGTGGTCCCCAGATCCGTCACTGCGGCGCGTCTCGTTTGTTCAACTCCGTTGTTCTGAACACCGGCACCGCAGAGGGCTTCGACGTCGATGGGACGATGCCGGCCGGCACCGCGTGCAGCGCGGGCCACAACGTCACCGACCACACGACGGCAGGTTTCATCGCCCTCGTCTGCTCGACGCTCGATGACATCCCGGCTCTCGGTGCAACGGAAACGACCGCGAGCTCGAACGGCAACGCGTTGTCGCTGCTCCTCGGAGCTGCGGCGGCGAGCGCGAACTCCGTCAACCCCGCGACGTTCGACATCGTGAATGACGACACGACGTTCGACACCGTGGGTTCTGGTGCGACGGGCAAGCTGGCCGCATCGCTCAAGTCGGCTCCGATCAACCCGCGCCTCGTCACGGGTGGTGTCGGTCGACCGAACGCCGGTTGCGCTGCTCCGCCGAGCCCGCTCGACACGTCGGCCGTCTATCGCGGCGCGTTCGCGATCGGCGCGGCGACGCTCTGGACCAACGACTGGACGGCGCTGAACCAGGCCGGCCTGCTCGCGGACTGAGAACGGCCCCCGTCAACGACCCAATCATTCAACCAAGCGAGAAACAAAGATGAAGTTGAAGCACTTCGTTGCTGCGCTGGCTCTGTCGACCAGCGCCGCGATGTCCGCTCAGGCGGCCGTGATCTCCGGTTGGGACTTTTCCCAATGGATCAGCGGCGGCGGCCTGCTCTCGGTCGACAACGCGACCCTGCAAAACACGCTGACTGCGAACTACTCGAACCTCGACCCGACGTTCAATGCGGGCGTGCAGTCGGCGCAATACGGCACGATGTACATGAACGGGCAGTTCGGCTCGTCCAACATCACGCCGACCGGCAATGGTGATGAGGCGTTCTTGCCCTTCGCGGGAAGCCTCGCGTCCAACATCACCGGGATCCTGCCGAATCCGTTCGACTCGCTGACGGTTCTGATCGCCGAAGGCGGCCAGCAGGAAGCGAATCTCGCGCGGATGCAGGCCAACGCCGCGACGTCGATCGTGTTCTCTGCGACTCCGGGCGCCAACTCCGACACCTGGAGCGTTGCATTCGGAGCACGCACGGACTTCGCGGGGGCCTCGATCATCGTCGAGTTCTCCACGGATGGTTCGAGCTACGCGTCGCTCGGTACGGCGAGTCTGACTGGCGTGGACACGCTCTACAGCTTCGCAGCAGCTCCGGGCGTGACTTCCCAGGCTGGGTACTTCCGGTTGGTCTTCAGCGGGGCTGGCCCGCAGATCGACAACCTGGCGATCTCCGCGACCGTGCCGGAGCCGGCGATTGCCGGTCTACTGGCTCTCGGTCTCGGAGGCCTCGGTTACCTCGGCAGGCGGCGTAAGGCCTGAGAGGTCTTCCGCAGGTTTCCGCTCTACAGGGGCCGCCATCCTTCCCGGATGGCGGCCCCTCTTTCACTTCCACTCCTGCATTCGGAGCGAGTACGACCAATGACCGGCCGCGTACTAGTTCTCGTGTTCGCCCTTTCGACTGCTGGGCTGGCTCTTGCTGATGAGCCTCACGACGCTGGCGCAGGGCCTTCACACGACGCGTCGGAGCCCTCCGCTCCAGCCGTGACCGAGTCGAACCTGCTCGAGAGCGAGAAGTTCTGGCCCTACCGAGTAGCGATCACCAAGCGCGACCTCTCGTCGCGGCTCGAGCCGGGTAACGAAGGAGTCCTGATTAGGGTCGAGGACGGAGATCGCGCGAGGATCGACTTCGGCCGCGACGGCGTTCATACGGTTCCTGTCGCGATCACGAATCTCGTGGCCGAGAGCAACAGGGTCCGCCTCGGAGAGGTCCCGAAGCTGTCTCCCAACTTGGTCCTCGCGATCGGCCCGCGGCTGAACGGCAGCGCAAAAGGTGGGGGCCGGCTGCCGCTCCTCGAGTCGGCGAGCCAGCGCGGATTCATCGTTGCGTTCGCAGATCCCAAGGATGAGAAGTTCCCGGTTCTTGCGAAGTCCTTGGCTCCTCTCGCGAGCCACTCGGGAGTGATGACGGTCCTCCTGCCCCAGTCACTCGTGAACGAGAACACGTTCGGCGCGAGGCTGGCGGATCTCGGCTGGCCCATCCCGTACGTCTATGACTACCTAGCTCCCGGTTACACCGAATCGCTTTTGGCGAACGGAATGAAGCCTCCAGCCGTGAGTCTTCTCACCGCGGAAGGTCGGCAGCTCTTTGCGCGAGAGTGGAGTGCGGGCTCGGTTGCCGAGCTAGGGGCAGAGTTGCGCCGCCATTTCCCCGCCGATCAGCCCCCCGTCACCGCCCCGCCACGCCCGAGCCGCTGAACCGGCTCCAGGACTTCACGCGTTGGCGGCCTGCTCTTCACCTCGCCGCCTCGGACGCTGCCGATGGTTCCCCCAAAGGGGAGCCGAACATGCGCATCGCAATCGCGACCGAAGTTCACGCGCCCAAGATCGACGGGATCTCGAACCGCTTGAATTACACCGTCCGCGAGCTCACTGCGCTCGGGCACGAGGTGCTGACGATCGCGCCGACACCGGCGGAGCAAATCTGCGACGGAGAGCGGCTGCTCCAGGTGCCGGGCGTCCGTTTTCCGCTGTATCCGGACGTCGTGGTCGGCGCGCCGGATCCGCGCATCGTGCTCGAGCTCGCGCAGTTTCGCCCGCACGTCCTCCACGCCGTGGGCCCCGTCGCCATCGGCGTGTGGAGCTTGCTCGCAGCGCGCGCGCTCGCGATTCCGACGGTGGCCTCGTATCACACCGAGCTGCCCGCCTACGCGCAGCGCTACGGCTATCCGCAGCTCGAGGAGCCCGCGTGGAAGCTGCTCTGGGCGGCGCACGCGCTCGCGGAGCTGAACCTGTGTCCGTCGAAGGCGACGCGCGACGCGCTCGTCGCGCGCGGCTTCGAGATCACCGGCCTCTGGCGCGGCGGTGTCGACACCGAGCGATTCCACCCGCGGAAGCGTTCGATAGCGATGCGAGAGCGGCTCGCGGGCGGCCGCGTCGATCGGCCGTTGCTGCTCTACGTCGGCCGCCTCGCTGCGGAGAAGGATCTGCACTCGCTCGCGCCGGTGCTGTCGGAGCTGACCGGCGTGCGCCTCGCGTTCGTCGGCGATGGCCCGGAGCGCGCGCGACTCGAGCGCACGTACCGGAAGCTGCCGGTCACGTTCCCCGGATTCCTCTCGGGAGAAGAGCTCGCCGCGGCGTACGCCTCCGCGGACGTGTTCGTGATGCCGTCGACCACCGAGACGCTCGGCTTCGTTGCACTCGAAGCGATGGCGTCGGGGCTCCCCGTGGTGGCGGCCGACGCGGGTGGGCTGCGCGAGGTCGTGCAGCACGAAGACACGGGCTTCCTCTACGACCCCGCCGAATCGAAGGGCGCGCTCGAGCCGGTGCGCCGGCTACTCGGCAGCCGCACGTTGGCCGCAGATTTCGCGCGGCGCGGGCGTGCGGTCGCGGAGCATTGCAGCTGGCGCGCCGAGACGCGCGCGCTCGTCGCTAGCTACGAGTTCGCGATCGAGCGCGCCGAGAGGCGCTCGCTGCGCATCAAGCTCCGGAACTTCCTCGCGGCGTGAGCGACTGCTTCACGCGCCCGTCACGAGAAGTTCATCTGGCCCACCGACGAGCGCGTGCTTTGCGAATTCGGCCGCTCATAGCATCCTGCGCTCATGCTCGGTGACGATCCGACGATCCACTCGTTCGGCCCCAGCCGCTTCCTGAACCGCGAGCTGTCCTGGCTCGAGTTCAATGCGCGCGTGCTGGCGCTCGCCGAGGACGGCCGGCTGCCGCTACTCGAGCGTGTGAAGTTCGCGGCGATCTTCAGCACGAACCTCGACGAGTTCTTCCAGGTGCGCGTCGGCGCGCTGCACGAGCAGCTGCGAGCGGGCGTCGCGGCGCCGAGCTTCGACGGCCGCAGCGCTGCGCGCGTCTGCGCGGAGATCCGCATTCGCGTGCTCGAGCTGCTCGCGCGCCAGCGCAACGTGCTCGCGATGGACCTCGCGCCCCGCCTGGTCGACGCAGGCATTCGCATCGCCACCTGGAAGGACCTCGGCGAATCCGGACGCGCGGCCGCGAGCGAATACTTCGCGAGCCACGTCGAGCCGGTGCTGACGCCGCTCTCGGTCGATCGCGCGCATCCGTTCCCCGCGATCTCGAACCTCTCGCTGAACCTCGGCGTCTGGCTCGAGAACCCGGTGAGCTCCGCGGTCGCTTTCGCGCGCGTGAAGACGCCCGCGATGCTGCCGCGCTTCGTCAATCTCGGAGAGGGCGAAGCACTGCTTCCGCTCGAGGAGCTGATCGGCGCGAAGCTCGATCAGCTGTTCCCGGGCATGCGCATCCTCGAGTACCACCCGTTCCGTCTGACGCTCGACGCGGATCTCGAGCTCGACGAGGGCGAAGCGGACGATCTGCTCGAAGCCGTCGCCGAGGGCTTGCAGCGGCGTTTGCGCACGAATCATCCGGTACGGCTCGAGGTCGAGCGCGAGATGCCCGCGAGCATGCGTGAGCTGCTGCGCGACAACCTCGAGCTGCGCGACGACGACGTCTACGAGTTCGAGGCGCTCGCCGATCTCGGCGACCTCTGGCAGCTGCACGAGCTGGCGCGCCCCGATCTAAAATATCCGCCCGCGCTGGCAGCGCAGCCGCTCGTGCTGCGCGACGAAGAGCCGGATCGCGCCGCCGATTTCTTTCAGGTGTTACGGCGCGAGGACGTGCTCGTGCATCACCCGTACGAATCGTTCCGCGGCTCGGTCGAGGAGTTCGTCTGGCAGGCCGCGCGCGATCCGCACGTGCTCGCGATCAAGCACACGCTCTACCGCACCTCCGGCCGCGAGAATCCGGTGGTGCTCGCGCTCTGCCACGCGGCGCAATCCGGCAAGCAAGTCGCGGTCGTCGTCGAGCTGCGCGCGCGCTTCGACGAGCAAGCCAACATCGAGCGCGCGCAGCTGCTCGAGCGCGCCGGCGCGCATGTCGTGTACGGCGTGATCGGGCTGAAGACGCACGCGAAGCTCGCGTTGGTCGTGCGGCAGGAGGCCGACGGCCTGCGCCGTTACAGCCACATCGGTACGGGCAACTACAACCCGATCACCGCGCGCGCCTACGAAGATCTCGGGCTCTTCACCGCGGATCCGGAGATCGGCCGCGACGTCGCCGCGCTCTTCAACTACCTGACCGGCCTGTCGCGAGCGCCCACTTATCAGAAGCTGCTGGTCGCGCCGCACAACCTGCGCGAGCGCTTCAACGAGATGCTCGAAGCGGAGATGCGCGAGTCCGACGGGCACGTCGTCGCGAAGGTGAATGGAATTCAGGATGCGGCGATGATCGATGCGCTCTGTGAAGCCTCGCGCGCCGGGGTCCGCGTCGAGCTGTTCGTGCGCGGCGTGTGCTGTCTGCGCCCTGGCGTGCTCGGGCTCTCGGAAGGGATCAGCGTGCGCTCGATTCTCGGCCGCTTCCTGGAGCATTCGCGGATCTTCCGCTTCGGCTCCGAGCGCCGCGGCCTGCGTTACTTCCTCGGCTCCGCGGACCTGATGACGCGCAACCTCTCGCAGCGCGTCGAGGCGCTCGCCCCGGTCGAGGCGCCGGCGCACATCCAGCGGCTCGAGCAGCTGATCCAGGCGGCGCGCCGGGACGACGATCACGCCTGGGAGCTCGACCAAACGGGCGCGTGGACGCGAATCGAGATGCGCGAGGGCTTCAGCATGCAGCGCGCGCTACAGGAAGCGGTGCGCGCTCAGGATGCGCGTTGAAGCGAGCCCGTCCCCGACAGTTAGTGTGTCCCGGGGCGTGAGCCGATGAAGCTGTTCCTGGTTCGACACGCGAAGGCGTATAGCCGCGCGCGATGGAAGGAGGACGACGCCCTCCGTCCGCTCACGCCCGCCGGCGATCTGCAGTCGGAGGCGATCGCGACGGCGCTCGCCGAAGAGCATCCGCAGCGGCTGATCTCCTCTCCGTACGTGCGCTGCATCCAGACGCTCGAGCCGCTCGCGCGCGCGACGGGCCTGCGCATCGAGCGGGACGCGCGGCTCGCCGAGGGCGCGACGCTCGACGGCGCCGCGCTCTTGCTCGCTTCGCTCGGCGAGCAGCCGACCGTGCTGTGCGGACACGGAGATCTGCTGCCGGTGCTCGTCGCCTCCGTCGACGCCGAGGGTGTGAAGCCCGACCAGATCGACTGCGAGAAGGGCTCGTTCTGGCGCATCGAGAGCACGAACGGTGGCCGTCGCCGCGCCACGTACTGGCTGCCGCGCGACACGAGCGGCGCGCCGAGCGAGCAGGTCGGCGGCCCGCGCGCGAGGCGCCTCGCGGTGCTCGATCTCGGCTCCTCGTCGTTCCATCTGCTGGTCGCGGACGCCGAGCCCGGCGGCACGATCCACCGCGTCGGCCGCGAGCGCGTGATGCTGCGCCTCGGCGCGCTGATCTCGGACGAAGGAAAGATCCCGCGCGCCGCGGCGGATGCCGCGGTCGAGACCGTCGAGCAGATGCGCGACGACGCGCAGGACGCCGGGGCGGAGCGCGTGCTGGCCGTCGCGACCGCCGCGCTGCGCGACGCGAGCAACGGCCGCGAGATCGTGCAGCGCCTCTCGGAAGCGCTCGGTGAGCGCGTGCGGCTGTTATCAGGCGAAGAGGAGGCGCACCTGATCTTTCGCGCGATCCGGCAGCGCCTCGGCTTCGGCGACGAGCGCGCGCTCGGCATCGATCTCGGCGGCGGCAGTCTCGAGATCGCGGCCGGCGTTCGCGGCGACGTGCGCTGGGAGCGCTCGCTGCCGATCGGCAGCGTACGACTCCATCAAGAGCTGGGCCGCGAGGATCCGCTCAGCGAGCAGCGCCGCGCGGAGATCACCGAACGCGTGCGCGAAGAGCTGGCGCCGCTGCGCGAGCGCGTCGAGCGCTTCGCGCCCGAGAGAGCCGTCGCGATCGGCGGCACCGTGCGCGCGCTCTTCCGGCTCGCGAACGCGCTCGACGAGGAAGAGCACCGCATTCCGCTCGACGCCGCGCTGCGCCGCAGCGAGGTAGACGCGCTCGTCGCGCGCCTCGCGAGCTCGAGCCAAGCACAGCGTCGCCGCATGCGCGGCATGTCCGCCCGCCGCGCCGATCTATTGCCCACCGGCGTGCTGATCGTGCAGGAGATCCTGCGCTCGCTCGGCCTGCGCGAGGTCTCCGTCTGCGACTGGGGCCTGCGCGAGGGCGCGCTGCTCGAAGCGATCGCGCGCCGCTGAAAGGCCGTTGTGCTTATTTCAGATAGCCCGCGTCGATCGTGCGCATCTCGCCTGCCGTCACGCGGCTCAGCGCGGCGAAGTGGAAGCGGCGCGCCACTTGATGCTTCGCCCAGAGCCCGGTGCCGTAACGGCGCATCCGGAAGCGGACGCGTCCGATGCGATCACCGAGGCGCAGCGCCAGCCGACGCGGCGCCGGGATCCACGCCGCGCGCACGCGGCTCGGCGCGTAGGCACGCGCGCGCAGCTCGGGCCCGATTTCGCGCTCGAGCCACGCGAGCTCGCGCGACGAGAGCTTCTCGCGCCAGCGCGAGGCGATGCGCGGATCCGGCGCCTGGTACGACGAGCGCGCCGGGTAGTCGAGCATCTCGGGCGAGTAGCCGAGGTCGAGGAAGCTGCAGATGCGCGTCAGCTCACCGCGCGGATCGCCAACGAGGTCTTCGTAACGCACTTCGATGCGGCGCTCGGACGGAACGCGCGCGCAGAGGCGTCGCCACTCGCGCTCGGCGTCACGCCAAACCGAAGCCGCCGCCCACACGTTGCCGGCCCAGCCCATCTCGACGTGTGAGCGCGCGACGTCTCGCCCGTCGCGCACGAGATAGATGAAGCGCGCATCGGGCCAGAGCTGCAGGATGCGCGCGAAGTGGCGATGCAGCGTGACGCCGGCGATCGCTTTGCGGGTGCGGCCGCATACCTGATCGAGCAGCGAGCGGACGAGATCCGGGAACGCGAGCTGCGCTTGAATCACCACGCGCGCTTGCCGCGCCTGCCGGCTGTCGGCGAGCAAGCTCCAATAATCGATCAGATCGGGCCACTCGCCGGCCGCGCCGGCGGGCCAATCGAGAGCGAAGTCGAACTCGCAGGGCCACGCGATCTGCGGGTGGCCATCGAGCATCAGCCGGAGCAGCGTGGTGCCGGAACGCTCGGCGCCGACCAGGAACACCGGAGATTCCATCATTCACCTCGATGTCGAGGGGAATTTCGGAAGCGCGCGTCGCGATCGCGGGTCGGATCAGCGAAGAAGCGATTACGTCGTCGAGAGCGTGCTGAAAGCCTGTCGCGCAATGCCGCAGCGCGACGATGCTCCGGCGCTACATGTGCGCCGCGCGCGGAGCGAGATCAGCAGCGCTCGCGCAGCTAGCTCGCTTCGCGCTCGAGCCGTGCGCCGCGCGCGAGCCGCGAAATCTTGCCGCTCGCGAGCAGCTCGGCCGCGAGCCGAATGCGCGTGTCGAGCAAGCGGACCATCCGGTCGCAGCGCAGCGCCCGGGAGTAGAGGCGCTCGCGTCGCCGAGGTTCCGCGTGCGTCAGCTCTGCGCGCATCGCGGCCGCGCGCCGTTCGATCGCATCGCGAAGCGGAAGCAGCTGCGCGAGCTCGTCGCGCGCGGGCTCGGTCGATCCCTCGGTGTGGTTCATCTCGGCGTTTCCCCGCTGCGTTGCGTCTCAGCCGCGAGGTTGCCGAGCTGATTGTGTTTCGACTGTGACGTTTGATTGTCGTTCCGATGGTCCCTTCCGGGGCATCGGGCCGCGCTGGGTAGTCGCCGTGAAGGACTGTGCCGGTTCTGGCTCGGGTTCGAGAAGATCGCGAGCGAGCTAGCGCTCGGTTTCCGGTCCGAGCTCGGGCAGGTAGGGCAGATAGTCCGGTGGCGGCGCGTCGACGCGCAGCGGCCGGCGCGGCTCGTCGTTCGAAGGCTCGATCGGTTCCGCGCGAGGTGCGCCCGGATAATCCGGCGCCGCGATGCGCTGGGCCTCACGCGCTGGCGGCAGCGGCGCGATCACCTGATAGCTCGCCTCCGCGAAGTCATCAGGCAGCGTCTCCGCGAGAAAGCGCTGCGCGCTCGCGCGCTGCGCCGCATCGCTCTCCCAAATGCTCTCGAAAAAGGCGCGCAGTGCGAGCGTGGTGATCATCTGCTGTCGCCCTGCGGAGAGGGCGCGGGCCGGCGCGCCGTTCGCGCACGGCTGCCGGCGCTGCCCGCTCAGCATCCCCTGCGCCTCGCCGCCGAGCCCAGCGAAGGGTTCCTGTTCCGGCGCCGCCTCGAGCCTGCGCGTCAGCGCCCAACAACCGATTCGGTCCGGGTTGCCGAAGATGCGCATCACGCCATCGCTGATCGGCGCGAAGCCCGCGTGCGAGCCGCCGGCGAGCGTGAGCAGCGCGCCGCCGTGCGCGAGCTTTTCAGCGATCGGCGCGGCGTTCGCGCCGTAATCGACGATCGCGTCGGCATCGCCGGCGATCATCAGGAACGGCACGCGCGCGTTCGCGAAAAAGCCCGGCGCGAACATCGCGCTCGGCCCCGCAATCGAGACGGCGGCGGAGATGCGCGGATCGCGCAGCGTCGGATGAAAGCTGGCAGCCGTCGTCGTGAAGCCGCCGAGCGAGAGGCCCGCCGCGCCGATTCGCGTCGCGTCGATCTCGCCGCGGAATGGACGCTCGGCTGCGCTCCAGCCCACCAAGCTGTCGATCAGGAATGTGACGTCGCCCGGCTGATTCACCGCGTCGGCCAGAACCGGCCCGCCCGGCGCACGAAAGCTCGTCAGTGGATAGTCGGCCGCGATCACGACGATGCCGTAGCTCGCGAGATGCTCCGCGTAGCGCTCCGCTTCGGCGTGCGTCGACATGAAGCCATGGCTGTAGACGACGAGCGGATGCGGGCCTTGCGCGCGCTCCGGAAACCAGAGCGCGGCTTCTAGCGTGCGGCTCGGCGCGCCGGCGAAGCTTCCATTCGCGCGCGTCGGCCGCGTTCCGTCGACGAGCGTGCGCTGCGCGCGTCCGACGCGATGCGGGCCGGCGCGCAGCCGATCGGCGCTCGCGGTCGCCCAGCCGGGGCCGGCAGCCCGCTTCGCGTGAAGGAGCGAGACCACGCCTGCCGCGAATAACAACAGCGTCGCCAGCAGCACCTTCAGAGCGCGCACGCGCGGCTCACTCCTGCTTCGGCGCGGGTGCGCTCGCATCCGGCTGCGATTTCTCCGGGTCCGCCGGGGGCACGAACGCGAATGCCTCCGCCTCGCATTGCGCGCGCTGGGCTTGTGCGTCGACGTTCTTGGTCGCGGCCGCGATGCACTGTGCCACTTCGGGTGTCGGAGCCGGAGCCAGCGCGCCGAGCGCTGCAATCACCGCACGCGCGTTCCACATCCCGCTTCCGAGCAAGTTCTCAGGGCGGGCGTCGTGCCACTTGGGGTCGAACACCGTGCCGCCTTCGAGCGTCGAGAGTGACTGGATGCCCCCGGCTCGTTCGAGCAGCGCCTCTCCGGAGATCGCGCGCAGCTCGAGCCACAGCGAGATGCCCAACGCGGTGCCCAAATAAGATCTTCCGCCGCCGAGCGAGTGCCTGACATGATCCCAGGACGCGACGCCCTCCTCCCAGCGCAGCCGCACGACGTGGATCTCGGGCGCGAGCGTCGCATCGCAGCCGAGCTCGACCAGCGCGGAACGCTCTGCCGCTAGCACGGCCTCGCGCTTCGCCGGCATCACGCGTCCGGTGAACGCGTCGTGCATCCCGCCGGCGCGCTTGCGCGCCTCCGCGAGGGCGGCTTCGGTGCGCTGGCTCGGCACCGATTCGAGCTCGGAACGCGCGAGCTGGGCGGCGATGAACTGCTCCAGCCAGAGCATGCGCGAGGCGTAAACCTCGCGCGGGAGATCGCCCGCTGGCTCGCGCAGGCAGATCCGCTTCACCTTCATCAGCAGCTCTGCCGGCGTGAGGCGGAAGCCTTCCTCGTCATAGGGAGCCGCGCCGGCCGCGCTCGCAAGCGCGACCGCGGCGCTCACGAACCAAGCCGCGAACCGCATGCAGGCAACGTAGAACGCGCTTGACCGGCTCGCCTCGTCCGTCGCAAGCTTTTCCCATGAGATCGCTCGGCATCGCCCTAATCCTTTGCGTGGCGCTCGCTGGCGCTGCGCGCGCGGAGTGGCGGCGCGAATCCTTCAAGGTGCCGGCGGAGCAGGTGAAGGCGCGCGTCCACTCCGTCGCGATTCGGCCGCCGCGCAACGAGACGCGCCACGTTCTGGCGCCGGAGGTGCTGGCGCGCCACGCCGCGGCGCTGGAGCGCGAGCTCGAGCGCGTCGGCCTCGCAGTCGTGCCGCCCGGCGTCTACGCGCGCGCCTGGATCGAAGCGGCGGCGCGCCTCGGCGGCGTGTACGACCCAATCACGGGCGAGAGCGATCCCGAGAAGTGGAAGCTCGCGCGCGAGCACACGCTGCGCGAGCTCTCGCGTACCCACCAGATCGACGCGGTGCTCGACTGGGGTTATTACGAGGCGCCGATCTACGACTTGATCGGCGCGCGGCCTCATTGGGTCGCGGCCGGCGAGCCGCTGCACCTCGGCGGCGAGAAGCTGCGCGTCTACGAGCTGGGCATCGGCGCGAATCGCGTCGTCGGGCTCTGGGGCTGGGCAACGCTGTCGGATCGCGCCGACGGCGAGCTGTATCGGCGAACGCTCGAACTCGCCTGGACGGAGCTGCGGCTCGGCGCGCGCCTCGAATCCCGTGCGCCGGCGGAGTTCGCGGGAGAGAGCAGTGACAGACGCGTCGCATCGCTGTTGGCGGACCTGGTACGCGGCTTCAAGTTCGCCGCGCCGAAGCCGAGCGGCGCGCCGGCCCTCACCCAGTGAGCGCGCGCTGGCTGGCCGCCGCGGCGCTGCTCGCGTGCGGGCTCGTCGCCGCGCCGCTCGCGAGCGAGCCCGCTCGCAAGGCCGAGGAGCACGCGCTCTGGGAGCGCGCTGCGCAATGGGAGACGGCGCTCCAGAAATCCGACGCCGTGCTGCGCGATCCCGCGCTGCAGACCTATCTCGACGAGGTCACGGCCAAGGTCTACGCGCAGATGGATTCGACGCAGGGCGAGCCGCGCGTCTACGTGCTGCGCCATCCACTGATCAACGCGTTTGCCGCTCCGAATGGGCTCGTGGTGCTGCACTCCGGCATTCTGGCGCGCCTCGAAAACGAGGCGGAGCTCGCGACGCTGCTGGGGCACGAGCTCGCGCACTTCGTGCGCCGGCACTCGCTGCTCGAGAGCCGCGAGCGGCGCGGCGTGACACGCCGCGAAGGGCTGGCCCGTGCGCTCTCACTCGGTCTCTACTCGCTCGGCAGCGGCCCGCTCGAAGCGGCCGTCGAGCGCCACGTGAGCGGCTACTCGCGCCAGCTCGAGCTCGAAGCAGATCGCCTCGGCTTCGAGGCGATGGCGGGCGCCGGCTACGACGTACGCGCCTCGGTGCGGATGTTCGAGGTCGTGCTGCTCGACGAGGAAGAGCCGACGATCGTCGACCCGTTCTATTACGCCGATCACCCGTCGATGGAGGCGCGCGCCGAGCACTATCGCGAGCTGATCGCGCGCTCTCGCCAGGCGGGCGGCGAGCTCGCCGGCGAGCGCTACTTCGCGGCCGTGCGCGGCGCGCTCGAGCAGAACGTGAAGGACGATCTCAGCTTCGCGCGCGTTCGCTCGGCCCGGCGCAGTATCGACCGCCTGCTCGCCGCCGCCGATGCGAACGCCGAAGCGCACTTTCTCGACGGCGAGTGGCAGCGCCTCGCGGGCGAGCCTGGGCAGGCTGGCGCGGTCGCCTCGGCGGCGGCCTACGCGCGAGCGACCGAGCTCGATCCGGAGCACGCCGCGGCATGGCGCGCGCTCGGCCTAGCGCAGCGCGAGCTCGGGCGCGCCGCGGACGCTGTGCGCTCGCTCGAGCACGCACTGGAGCTCGCGCCGGATGCGCTCGATCGCCCGATCCTCGAAGCGTACGTGCGCGAGCTGCAGAGCGAGGCGGCACGCCGGCGGTGAGGTCCGCAGCCGAGCAGTGGCCGCGAAGTGCGCTGGGCTCTCGATGTTTGGGGATCGCGCCTCCTGAGTAGTCTCCTAGTCGAACCGCTCGCCGCCGCATACCGTGAGCCGCGCGGCGCGCAGCCGGAGGAGAACCCGTGAAGGACCTGGCCGACAAGGTTGCGGTTGTTACGGGCGGAGCGAGCGGGATCGGCCTCGGCATCGCGAAGGCGCTCGCGCGTGCGGGCGCTCGCATCGCGCTGCTCGACCTCGAAGAGCGCGCGCTCGCACCGGCCGAGGCATCGGTGCGCGACGTCGGCGGCGACGTGGTCGGAATTCCCGCGGACGTCTCGAGCCGCTATTCGCTCGATGCTGCGGCGCAGCGCGTGATCGAGAACTACGGGCGCGTCGACGTGCTCTGCAACAACGCGGGCGTCGTCGTGCTCGGCGCGCTCGCGGAGGCGAGCGCCGAGGACTGGCGCTGGGTGATGGGCGTGAACCTGATGGGTGCGGTGAATGGCGTCGGCGCATTCCTGCCGCACATCCGCGCGCAAGGCGCCGGCCACATCCTGAACACCGCTTCGACGCAGGGGCTTTCCGCGGCGCCGGGCCTCGGCGTCTACACCGCGAGCAAGTACGCCGTGGTCGCGTACAGCGAGACGCTGCGGCTCGAGCTTGCGCCAGAGCGGATCGGCGTCTCGGTGTTGTGCCCGGGCATCGTGAACACGAAGATTCTCGAGGCCGCGCGCAACCGGCCGCCCGAGCTCGCGGGCAGCGCGAGCAGTGCACCGAGCCCGCTGCTCGACGTGCTGCGCCCGGCGGTCGCGCACGGGCTCGATCCTGCGCGCGTCGGGGAGCTCGTACTGCGCGGCATTCAGCAGGACGCGCCCTACATCATGACCCACCCCGACGCGCGATCCGCGTTCAGTGCGCGCGCCGCGGCGATCGAGGGCGCGTACGACGAGCTCAGCCGGCGCTAGCGCTCAGTTCCGCGAGCACGATCCGGTAGCCGAGATCGAGCGCGTGGCGGCCTAACAGCTCTGCGTGACGGCGTCGCCACGCGCCCGAGGCGAGATCGGCTCGCAGGCGCGCGACTCCGTCCCTCGTCGCGCCCGCGTCGAGCTTCGCGAGCGACGAGATCGCCGCTCGCACGTCGTCTCGCAGATAGGCGTCCGGGCGCCGCCAGTAAGCGCCGAGAAAGCCGTCGCTGCAGTCATGCGGAATCGGCAGCGGAGTGACGCGCAGCGCGCCGAGCGCCCGCTCGAGCTCTTCGAGCGAGGGCATCGTGCCGCGGTCGATCTCCAGAACACCCGGGAAGTAGTCGAGCAGCCAGAAAGGCTGCGTCATCACGTGGCTGAGCAGCACGACCCGCTTGCGCGCGACGCGACGCATCTCGGCGAGACCCAGCGCGCGGTCCGGCCAATGATGGATCGTCAGCACCGCGAGCGCAGCGTCGACGCTCGCATCGCGCAGCGGCAGCGCGCTCGCCGACGCGCGCAGCACTGGCGGCGCGTCGTGCGCGCGCTGGCGGATCATCGTGAGCGCCGGCTCGATCGCGATCACGCGCCGATCGCGCGGCTCGTACGAGCCGGCGCCGGCGCCGACGTTCGCGACGCTCGCCGCATCGCCGAGCGCCGCCGAGATCGCCGCGGCGAT
>Ga0187894_10002454_pt1 | contig 22118 bp, 18 predicted proteins | sample GBC1701081metaG_FD_136650 | JGI IMG/M metagenome (GOLD analysis project Ga0187894, IMG submission 136650) | White microbial mat communities from a lava cave in the Kipuka Kanohina Cave System on the Island of Hawaii, USA - GBC170108-1 metaG ... | reverse complement strand
TGATGATGTCGGCGTCGAGCTTGCCGGCGTGCTCCATCGTCTCGACCTTCGGCCGAACCTCGCCCTCGGCAAATTCGCGCACCGAAGCGCGAAACAATTCTTCTTCTTCCGACAAAACGGTTAGACCTGCGTTAGCCATTGCGATTCCTGCTGCGGTGCTCATAATTTCTTTCCCGGCAAAATTTTGTTAATGATGTTCAGATAAAATACCATTTTACTGAGGTTTTCAAACGCGGGCAATGAGCGTCGAAGGCGAGGCGATCGATCACAACGCGGGCAGGACGCCGAGAAACGGCGTCGGGCGGAGCTCTGCGCCGCTTCGGGCACTGGTTATCGCGGCGACGATCCTGGGCGTCGGTCTTTTCGCGATTCTCGTTTATTCGGTCGGGATAAACGAGATTGTCGCGAATATCACGGAATTTGGGTTCGCAGGTTTTGCAGTGATCTGCGGAATTTATCTTGCGCGTATCGCGGCGCGGGCGACGGCGTGGAATCTCTCGGTCTCAGGGCAGCATAGTCTTACTCTCAGAGATACCATTCCGGCCGTGATCGTCGGAGAGGCACTGAGCAGCATGATACCGCTCGGCATTCTGGTGAGCGGAACGGCCAAGGCCCTTTCCGTCAGAAAACGCGTGCCGCTGGTCGTCGGCCTCTCGTCGGTGGCGACCGAGAATATTTTTTACAGCTTTGTCACGAGCGCGTTTCTTATCATCGGAGCGCTGACGCTTCTGAAAGTTTTCACGCTCGATAATGCGTGGGTTATCACGATCAATGTGCTGATCGCCGGCATCGGAGCGGTATTTTTGGTGCTGCTCGTAATGGTGGTGCGCCAATGGCACTTTGCGAGCGGCCTTCTCGACTGGTTCATAAGGCGTAGGATCGGCGGCATGTCTTTCTCGAATCTCCGTTCAAGCGCTCAAAGATTCGAAGACCTCATATACGGATTTTATAGAAAGTATCCCCGCCGGTTTTTGCCGATCTGTCTGTTCGAAACCACTTATCACGCGCTCGGCGTTATAGAGGTCTATTTCATTCTGATGCAGATGTCGTCCGCAACGTTCTTGAACTCGTTCCTGCTCGAATCGGTCAGCCGCACGATTACGATCGTCTTCAAATTCGTGCCGTTCATGATCGGCGTGGACGAAGCAGGCGCGCATTTCGTCGCGGAAACCGTCGGCGTCGGTGCGGCGGTTGGCGTCACGCTTGCGGTCATTCGAAAAGGGCGAATCTTGTTTTGGGCTCTAGTCGGTCTTCTGATAATGACGAAACGCGGGCTTTCATTCGCTCATTTATTTTCGGCGCACGAAACCTAAAACGGCCAGAATATCGGCACGAGCCAGATAGAAACGATGAAGACAATTATTGTGAGGATCGAGCCGATCTTTACGAAATCCAAAAATCGATAGCGGCCGGGCGTGTAAACCAAAACGCAGGCAGGTTCCAGCGGCGTGATGAAGGAGAACGAGGCGGCGTACGTTACGGCGATGATAAACGTGCGCGGGTTTAACCCGAGCGCGACCGCCGTTTTCACAGCCACGGGCAAGACGACCAACGCAGCAGCCTGATTAGACATCGGCTGCGTTAGCATGACTGTCAATAAAAAGAATCCGGCCAAAACCCATGTCTCGCCGTATGCGCCGAGGTACGTTTCGATGTAACCGGCGAGATAGCGGTCGGTTCCGGTTTTCTCCATCGCCACGCCGAAGCTCATCATGCACGCAATCAAAACCAGAAGGCGGAAATCGATCAGATTATACATCTCCGCGTAGCGAACGGTTTTCGTCGCAAGCAGCAGAAGCACGCCGGCGAGCACGCAGATCGCGAGCGGAATATCGACGCCGACGGTTATCTTCGATATCGAAAGCGTGAGGAATAATGCAAAGGCCGCGATGGCCCACCTGCGTTTGTCCACGCGAACGGTTGACGCCGAGACGTCTTCGAGCAGCAATATCTCATTATCGGTAACGAGCGGATCGATGTCCGCCCGCTCGCCCTGAACGAGCAGCACGTCGCCGAATCTCAGCCTCACCTGGCTGAGCTTGTTGATAAAGGTTTCGCCGTGGCGGTTGATCGCGAGCACGGTAAGGTCGTATCGCTGACGGAAATTCAGCGACTTGAGCGTGTGCCCGACCAGCGCCGAATCGTGCAGCACCAACACTTCGTAAAGCTGAATATCGCCGCTTTCGAGAACGTTGTCATTTAATGCGAAATCGGGCTTGATCTCCAGACCGGCTTGCTCTTTGACGCGCAAAATATCGGGAATTGTGCCTTCCACGATCAGGAGGTCGCGCCTTTGAATCCTCTCCTTCGGGCTGGGCGAGATGCGGCGCTCGTCGCCGCGAATGATTCCTATGACGTTAAGGTCGAGCTCGGAGCTGAGATTAGCTTCCCCAAGCGTCTGGCCGACGATCGGCGAATCGGGCAGCACGACGAGCTCGGAAATGTATTCGCGGATGCTGTATTGATCGGTCAGCGAATCGCCGCGGCCGACGGTCGGCAGCAGCTTTCGCCCGAACAGCAGCATGTAAGCCATGCCGACCGCAAATATCAATATGCCGACGGGCGTCAACTCAAACATCGACAACGCCTCGTAACCGTACCGCTGGATCGTGCCGCTGACTGCCAGGTTGGTCGAGGTCCCGATCAGCGTGCAGCTTCCGCCAAGAATGGCCCCGAACGCAAGCGGCATGAGCAGCTTCGACGGTGCGATCTTCGCCTTTGCCGCCAGGCCGATCACTACGGGAAGAAACATCGCGGTCGTGGTCGTATTTTTTAGGACGGATGCCGATAGCGCAGCCGTCGCCATTATCAACGCCGTCAGAATAAATTCATTATCGCCCGCCAGGCGATGCAGACGGCGGCCGATCAAATCGACGAGGCCCGTCTTGATCAAACCGCCGACCAGGATAAAAAGGCCGGCGATAGTAATCACGACGTCGTTGCCAAAACCCGCCACGCCTTCCTGCACGGTCAGCACCTGCGTCATGATGAGCGCGATCACGAGCAAAATGCCGACAACGTCGACAGGTAGTTTCTCAGTCGCGAACAAAACGATCGCGAGCACGAGCAGCAGGAGAGTAATTGCCATTGGGGACATGTGCCGAAAGAATAGCGAATTTTTTTACGCTTTGTAAAGAAAAAGGCCGTCTGAAAAGTAATCCGCGACTGCCTTTTGACACGACCTCGTTTAGCGGGCGGTCTTCGACCGCGGTCACTCGCGGCGGTCGAAGACCGCCCGCTAAACGATAGGAACGCAATGCGGCCGCATGCTCCCTAACGGTCATGTTTGCGCCCGTGTACAATAGCCGTTAGTGTCTGGATTCGTCGAGTTTATTCAGAATAATTGGCTGGAGTTGTTGGTCTTGACGCGCGAGCACATTGTCATCGTGCTCGCCGCAACCGGGTTGGCAGTGATCGTCGGCGTGCCGCTCGGCATTTTGCTGACACGGATCAAGCCGCTGCAAACACCGATACTCGGTTTCGCCAACGTGATGCAGACGGTGCCGAGTCTTGCGCTTTTCGGCCTGCTGATCCCGATCCCGTTCATCGGCGGAATCGGAGCACAAACGGCTGTGATCGCGCTTGCTCTGTACGCATTGCTTCCCGTAATCCGCAACACGGTTACCGGCATACTCGGCATTGACCCAAATATCCGCGAAGCCGCGGCCGCGATGGGGATGACCGACGGCCAAATCTTAAGAATGGTCGAGCTGCCGCTGGCCGCTTCGGTAATTCTCACTGGCATTCGTGTTGCGGTCGTGATCTCGGTCGGCGTGGCAACGGTTGCCGCGGCGATCGGAGCAGGCGGCCTGGGAACATACATTTTTCGAGGCCTGCGGCAGAACGACAACAATCTGCTCATCGCCGGCGCTCTCGCGTCCGCATTGCTCGCGCTGCTGTGCGATTTTGCACTCGGACGAATCGAAAAATCTTACGAAATAGGCGAAACGAGGACAGGCCGGCGAAAACTCGTTATTGCTGGCGCCGCTGCAGTTCTCGTCACGATTATCGGATTCGGTTATTTGCCGAATTTCAGGTCTGAAATTTCAAATTTCGAATCTCAGATTTCAAACCCGGAAAACGATTCCCTTGAATCGAAACGCATTGTTGTCGGCTCGAAAGATTTTACCGAATCCGTAATTCTCGCCGAGATCCTCTCGCAGACGCTTGAAAAACAGGGCGTTGCGGTTGAACGGCAGTTCGAGCTCGGCGGCAACATTCCACACGAATCGCTTCTTTCCGATCAGATCGACGTTTACCCCGAATACACCGGAACCGCATACACTGCGATCCTCAAACATCCGCCGATCACCGATCCTCAGGTGGTTTATGAAAAAACGAAAAACGAGTACGCCGAGAAATTCGGCCTCGCTGTCAGCCCGCCGCTGGGCTTTGCAAACGATTTTGCGATCCTCGTTCGCGGCGACGTCGCGCGGAAAAGTAATCTCAAAACCATCTCCGATGCGGTCCCGATCTCGCGCGCCTGGCAGGCCGGTTTCGGGCAGGATTTCATGTCGCGTGCCGACGGCTATGCAGGATTCAAGAAAGCCTACGGCTTCGATTTCGCCAGACAGCCGCGCGAGATGGACTTGTCGCTTACGTATCGTGCGCTCCAGTCGGGCGAGCTCGACATCATCGCCGGCAATTCGACCGACGGCCTGATCTCCGCCCTCGATCTTTTCCAACTCGAAGACGACCGTAAATTCTTCCCGCCCTACCAGGCTGTTTTTATTGCGCGCAATGAGGTTTCGGCGAGTATGAAGGCAGTCTTCGAAAAACTGCGAAATGCGATCTCGACCGAAGAAATGCGGCGTATGAATTATGAAGTTGACGGAAACAAGCGAACGCCAAGGGAGGTCGCCGGGGAATGGATCAATACTAAGTCCAGTAACTGAGAGGTGAATATTTTGGCAACCTATTCTGATCCGTCCAGTGTGCTTCGTGGTGCACCCGGTCCGAGTCCTTGGTACCTGCGGGCAGACCCACCTAAAATTGATGCCGTTACATGGGAAGAGTACGAAGAGGACGGAGGGACCGTCCTGCTAAAGCGCGCAAATGATGTTTTGGCCGTAATCGGAATGTACTGCTATTTGCTCACGCTTGATAGCGATACGTTGCTCGTCTGGTATCAACAACATGATAATGAATTCAGAGATTTCATAGATTTTGAGGTCCTCAATTTAGAAAGATTAAAGCCGATTTCTGACGTTTCCCTTGCTGTTCACAGACTGAAGAGTAAAAAGAATTACATCTTCACTGAAGATACTCTTCTTACTAGATTTCGACTATCAGTAAATTCTGCCGAACTAAAAAACCACTATGAGTTTCCTGAGGAGTTCCAGAGTCTCGACGAGCTATTAATTCTAGCTCATCAAACCGGCCAACCGAGAGAAGTTATAGCTAGTTCGCTTTGTTTGTTTGTACTAAGACCGCGTTCGCGAGAATACGAAATCTATCCTCAGGACTGGTTTAACGATGGGAGTCTGGACTACGGATACCAATGGGTTACTCGTGTGGCACGGGAACCTCACACAAAGAAAATCTACGGTGAAGGGTTTCGAATCTCAAGATTCGTGTTGGATCCAGGACTGCGAAACATCGAAAGATTGTTTGATGAAGAAACACCCTGAATCAGCGTAATTACCGAATTTAGTGTCGCGTTTTCGTGGCGCGCTCCCACCTGCGCAACAAATCGTTAAATTATGTTAAAATTTAAATATCGGATTAGCCGATCAGAGTGAAGAAATAGGAAAACTACTATATGAAAGCAGTGAAATATGAGGCCGGGCAGACCATTTCGATGATGTGCTCGGGCTGCGACGTTGATACGCCGCACACTATCGAAACCGTTACTAAACTTGGGAAAATATCAAAGGCAAAGTGCGATGCGTGTGATACGGTCAGCACGTTTAATCGAGGAGTGAAAACTTCGGTCGCTTCGGGGCGCACGAGGGAAGCTTCGCCGTACGACCGTACGCGGAAATACCGCAAAGGCCAGGCAATGAATCATTTCAAATTCGGCCACGGCGAGGTCACGGCCGTTCTGGAAACACAGAAGATCGACGTGCTGTTCGGCGATACGACGCGGCGGCTGATACACGCTCAGGACGCAAGTTAGTTTGCATCAAAAATAAGCACTTGACATTACGATCACATCTACTTTATCGTTGTCCGCAAATTTGAATACATAACTAATGTTTTAGCCACTCCTGCGTCTTGCCCTATGCGTCATCATTTTGTCCTTGAAGCAGGTTCTTCGCGAGGTCGTGTAAAAACGGAGTATTCATACCGGAAAGCCCCCAGAGCCACTTGCAGGTGACTTTGAGGGCTTTCTTGTTCTAAGTGCTGCTGCTGTGTTTTAAGACAACAGATGCGACCTAAGCACCCGCATTATAACGCAAAACACCGCAAAAGCTCAACCTGGTGAAGGAAATTGTGTCGTTAGCACATGATATGACCGGTGTAATTAGCAAATGAAGTGTCCGCATCCCTAGTTGACGGGTGCGAAAATGGAGGTTGTTATGAAAAAAAGAAAGTCACTTTACTTGATAGGTGGAGTTTTAACGAGTTGTTTTGTTTTCCTGTCACTAGGAGTTAGCCGGACGCTAATCGCGGATTCCTACAATTTTGGTCCGCAAGGTGAGTTGACTCTTAAACTTGCTGTTCCGAAACAGAATTATGTCAAAGGCGAGATTGTTCCACTTGAGATTGAGGTAGCCAATACTTCGTCGAAAAACATTTCCATAAAGGGAGCGGATGTTGAGTCTGGTTATGTGAAGATATTTGTTTCACCCTCCAATTTGGCATTTCGGCAGTATCTTCCAGGAGGCGTTCGGAAGAAAACTGGAAATGTTGTTTTGTCGGGATATGGCACGGTCAAGTCGCAAGCGACAATTCTATGGAACTTCGCGCCCGAAACAAAGGATCTTAGCGACTCAGCTGTAAAAACATACAGTGACAATCAACTTATGACGGATTATGCCTTCCCTGATGCTGGCATCTATTTCGTAAAAGCTGTTTTGATCATTCCGGGTGAAACGATGACAAAAATTGAATCTCGAGCGGTTCAAATTGTTGTTGGTGAGCCTATCGGCGAAGATTTGGAGGTTTGGAACGAGATACGGGACAACGGTGAAATCGCATACTTTGTCCAACAGAATGAGTTTCGCGGGAGTGTTACGTCTGTCGAAAAGGAAAAACTACTGAATAAAATCGAACAACTTGTCGCTGACAATCCAAACAGTTTGCTTCGAAATCAACTCAGTGAAAGTGTCGAGAAGTTTCGTGTAAGCGAAACAAAACGAAAGGAATTCATGGAGAAACTTAAGAACCGAAAAAAATCGGAAAATTAGATTTCTATGAACTTGGAGTTAGATGCCAGAAATTCCGATAATTAAGCGGTTCTTTCAAGGGGCATACTGTGTCGAATACCGGATAATTTCCGGTATTCGACATTATCGGGTAAATGCCGAACCCTCATAATTCTGATACTTAAGATAGAGCAAGACAAATTACGCCTTATCTTCGCCGCAGCAAAAAGCCGATCACGAGGCCGATCGCGGCTGAGATCAATATCGTCTGACCCGGTTTCTGCCGAGCGTATTCCTTCGCATCTTCGATGATCTCTTTCGGATCTTTGTTCTGAATCTCTTTAAACTTATCGCCCGCCCACGCTATCTTTTCCTCAGCATAAACGCGCGCTTTCGCCGCCGCATCCTGAACCTTTTGCCCGTAATCTTGTGCCTGCATTTTTATTTCCCCCAGAAATTCGTCATTCTCCAATTCCTTATCGACAGGAATCAGGCTCTGCTCGAGCTCTCGTTCCGCCTTTTTCACTTCCGCCTCAAATTCCGACATCTCTTTTCGCTCCCTTGGTAACCGAATTTGCCCGCCAAGCCTTGCGAGCGTGCACGGCAGTCTCAGATGAACCTTGCAACTAAATGGTTGTAACGAAGATCACGGTGACGAAGTTCCAAAAATCAACACGACTGGACCGCAGGCAGCCTGCCTGCAATGAGCACGCAAGTGCGAAAAGGCGTGCAGGTTCGAGGCCGGCAAGAGTTGCACGGTCGCACGTTTTCGTGCTTCGCACTCATCGCAGGCAGGCTGCCTGCGTTCCAGTCGGGCGCCTGTCGCTCGGGTCGAAAAGCGCTTGACAAGCGGTAAGCCGAAATGCGAATCTTAGTTGATTTGGTAAGTAAGCACTTACTTAGGAGACGAACATTGGCTAAAGATTCTTTTTTCAGTTGCGACCAAACGGGCCGAATGACCGGCGACAAGCGGCGGGAGTTGATCTTGCAGACGGCCTTCGACTTGTTTTCCCGCCGCGGTTTTAGCGGAACCACGACCAAGGACATTGCCCGGTCGTCTGGCGTTTCCGAAGCGATGGTGTTCAAGCATTTCTCGACCAAAGACGAGCTTTACGGCGCGCTGCTGGAAGCGAAAAAATGCAGCGACGGGCTGCACGAATTCCCATGGGAGAGCAACGAGCCGCTGCTGGCGGCAATGGAGGCAAAGGACGACGTCGGCGTGTTTTATCATTTTGCGTCGCAGGCATTGGACAAACATCAGTCCGACGTCGCATTTATGCGGATGATATTTTACTCCGCTCTCGAAGAGCACGAAATGGCCGAACGTTTTTTCCGCGATTTCGTAGGGCAGATATATGAATTTCTCGGCACTTACATAAAGAAGCGCCAGAAAGACGGCGCGTTTCGCAAAGTAAATCCACGAATCATCGTGCGTGCTTTTATGGGCATGCTGATCCACCATTCGCTCAACAATATTTTGTGGGACAAGAACAAAAGGCTTTTGAACATCAGCAACAAAGAAGCGGCGCGAAACTTTGCGGAGATTATCGTCAAGGGCGCCGTCGCCGACAAAACACTCGCGACCGGTTTGGGTAAAAAGTAGAGGCTTTTCATAAATGAAAGGAACGAAGCAGTTTTATTTTGCGCTCATCGCGTTCACCGTGCTTGCGGTCGGCATGCTCAGCGGCTGCGGCTCGTCGAGCGCGAACTCGGCAAATTCGAATGCAAACAATCAGCCGACAACCGTCGATGTCACGACCGCTCAGGCCGTGGTGATGCCGATCCCGGCTTATATCGAGGCGACTGGAAATCTTGCGAGCGATGCGCAGACGGACGTTGCGCCGGCAATCGCCGGAAAGATCGTCGAGGTCAATTTCGACATCGGCAGTTACGTCAATCAGGGCGACGTGCTCGTCCGGCTCGACGCGCGCGACTCGGCCATTCGGCTGGAACAGACGCGTGCGCAGGTCGAGCAGCAGCGAAAGGCCGTCGATCAGGCCAATGCGAATGCCGAACAGGCTCTTGCCAATCTGCGGCAAACGCAGGCGCGTTTAGGCGTCGGCGACGGGGAGACGTTTCAGATAAAAGACTTTTCGCAGGTGAAATCGATCACGGCGCAGCTCGAGCTTGCGGAAAAAGAGCTTCGGCGTGCGACACGTTTGCTCGAAACCGGCGATATCGCGCGAACAATCTACGACCAACGAAAATCGCAGCGAGACGCATTACTCGGGCAGCTTGACGAAGCGCGCTCCAACGCGGCGGTCGCGATCAAGGCGATCGATACGGCAAGAGAAGCTTATCAGGTCGCGCGAGCGGCAGCCGCGACGGCGAAAGCCGCCATCGGCCCGCTCGAAGCCCAGGTAGCGCAAGCGCAAAAAGCGGTTTCTGACAATGCGATCCGCGCGCCGATCAGCGGCTACGTGTCGGAACGCGTTGCCGATCTCGGCGAATACATTAGCCCGAGTGCTCCAAACACAAAAATCGCGACGATCGTCCGCACATCGACCTTACGCGTAAGAATCGACATCCCCGAGCAGTCGATCGGCAAGGTCGATGAAGGTCAGGGAATCTCGCTGCAAACGAGCGCGTACCCCGACCGAAATTTCGCCGGCCGCGTCGTGCGCATCTCGCCAAGCCTGAACCGCGAAGCGCGAACTTTGACGGTCGAGGCCGAAGTGCAAAACGTCGAGGGTCTGCTGAAACCCGGTCAATTCGCAACGGTGCGCATCACGCAGTCGAAACCCGAAAACGCGGTGATGATTCCGGTAAGAGCCGTTCGCACCGAGGGCGAGACAAACCGCGTTTACATTATTAAAGAAGGAGTCGCCCGCGAACAATTTGTGCAGCTTGGCCTGCTCGAAAACGACATGATCCAGGTGAAACAGGGCGTCGCGGAGGGCGACATGGTTGCGACGAGCAACGTAGAGCAATTGACGGACGGAAGTTTTGTGAGGCAATAAGCCGGATGAAAATCTACCTTGACAATTGCAGTCTTCAGCGTCCATTTGATGATCTATCGCAGGATCGAATCAAGGGCGAGGCCGTAGCGATAATTAAAATTCTTGCCATTTGCGAAGCAGGCACAGTTGAGCTTATTTCATCCGAGGTGCTGGAGGCTGAAATTTTTCGAATTTTGGATGGGGAGAGAAAAGAGAAGTTGTTGCAGATTCTAAAAGTTGCAACGCATACCGTGTTTGCCGGTGGCGAAATTGTGCGGCGAGCCAAAGAGCTTCAAGGATACGGCATTAAAGCATTCGATGCTTTACATTTTGCGAGTGCTGAGGCAGACGAGGCGAATTACTTTTGCACATCGGATGACAAGCTTTTAAAAAATATAAAAACGGTAACCGACACCAAAACTGAGCCGGTCACTCCTGCCGAGCTTTTGGAGAAACTTTTATGAATACGACTGTGGAAGAAACAAGCGAGATAACGGGCGAAGCCATACGACTTCTGTTTCGCGAAATGGGAGTTGCCAAAACACTTCGCTTCTTAAATCAAATTAGCAAAGGTCATGGAAATTACACCGAAGAGCGACGGCAGTTCGTCGATGAGATGAGCATTGAGGAAATAATGGCTGAGATAGAAAAGCACCGAGAAACACCAAGATAGCTCCGCCTTACCAGCAAGAGCCTTCTGTTTCGTCGCTGATGCGACCTACGGAGTCAGAGTATTATGCAGTGGTTAGCTGAGATATGCGTTAAGCGTCCGGTTTTTGCGACGATGTTGATTTTGTCGCTTGTCGTGGTGGGCGCGTTTTCATTTTTTCGCTTGGGCGTCGATCTTTTTCCGAAGGTTGATTTCCCGACCATCACGGTCACGGTTGTGAATCCCGGCGCGTCGCCGCAGGAGATCGAAACCGAGGTGACGGAAAAGATCGAGGAAACGGTCAACACGATCAGCGGCATCGATGAGCTGCGCTCGACGTCGATCGAAGGCATCTCGCAGGTGTTCGTGCAGTTTTTGCTGGAGAAGAATGTCGAGGTCGCTTTCAACGAAGTGCAGCAGAAGGTTCAGAATGTAATTCCCAGACTTCCCGAAACAGCCGAACAGCCGACGGTCCAAAAACTGGACAGCGATGCCGCTCCGGTTTTGCGAATTGTCGTTTCCGCGCCGACGAGTTTGCGCGAGGTGACGGAAGTTGCGAAAACACGCATCAAGGAACGCATCGAATCGGTCAACGGCGTCGGGCAGGTGACGCTGATCGGCGGCCGCGAGCGGCAGATAAACGTCTGGGTCGATCCTGACAAAATGCGTTCTTACAACGTTACGCCCGCCGAGGTTTCGAGCGGGCTGCGCATTCAGAACATGGAGTTTCCGTCCGGGCGCCTCGACGAAGGCGGAACGGAAACCAGCATTCGGACGATGGGCAAGATTCAGAGGCCCGAAGAGTTTGGCAACGTCGTGGTCGCCACGCGCGGCGGCTATCAGGTTAAGGTGAAAGACCTCGGCTACGTCGAGGACGGTGCCGAGGAGCTTCGGTCCGAGGCGCGGCTGAACGGGCAGCCCGCGGTTACGCTGATCGTCTCGAAACAATCCGGGCAAAACACGGTCGCGGTCGCGCATGAGTTAAAGGCGCGTCTTGAAGAGCTTAAGCGGACGCTGCCGAAGGGCTTCGAAGTAAAGGTCGTTGCGGACAACTCGATCTTTATCGAAAATTCGCTGAACGCGATCGAAGAGCACCTTATCGTCGGCAGCATTCTGGCTTCGATTGTCGTCTTTCTCTTCTTGTGGAATCTTCGCACCACGTTTATCGCGGCGCTTGCAATACCGACGTCGATCATTTCCACCTTTGCGCTGGTTTATGCGATGGGCTACACGCTCAATTCGATCACGATGCTGTCGCTGACGCTGATGGTCGGCATCGTTATCGACGATGCGATCGTCGTGCTCGAAAATATTTACCGCTTTGTCGAGGAAAAGGGCATGAACCCGTTTCAGGCGGCGGTCGAGGGCACGCGCGAGATCGGGCTGGCCGTGCTGGCGACGACGCTTTCGCTGATGGCGGTGTTCGTGCCGATCGGTTTCATGGCCGGCATCGTGGGCCGTTTCATGTCGTCGTTCGGGTTGACGGCGGCGTTCGCGGTCGGCGTGTCCCTGCTCGTTTCGTTTACGCTGACGCCGATGCTTGCGGCACGTTTAATAAAAATCAAGAAGCCCGAGCCGCGTGTTCGCGAAGCCGAGATAGACACAGAGCTAGTGAGCGAGGAAATTCCCGAAAAAGAAGACAGCAAGCATCGCGGCTGGTATCGGCATGTAGATCGCGTTTACACGGGTTTGTTGCAATTCTCGATGGGCCATCGGTGGCTGATCGTCGGCCTTTGCATTTTTGTTTTTCTGAGCATCATTCCGCTCTTCATGTTCGTCGGCAAAAACTTTTTGCCGGTTGACGATCAGTCGCAGTTCGAAGTTTCGGTCCGCGCGCCCGAAGGGTCATCGCTGCAGGCCACGTCGCTCGCGATGGAACGCATCGCATCGCAGCTTCGCAAAACGGAGGGCGTCACAGACACGCTCGTTACCGTCGGCGGCGGGCAGCAGCAGGTTGTAAATGCCGGAACGATTTATGTCAAATTGTCAGACATCAAGGCACGACCGAAATCGCAGGAAATAATGATGTCGGACGCACGCGAATTGCTCAAGCAATATCCCGATCTTCGCACCGCCGTTCAGCAGGTGGCCGCGTTTTCGGGCGGCGGTTTCCGCAACGCTAACGTGCAGTTCATCATCGCCGGGCCGGATCTGAAACAGCTTGAGGAATATTCAAAAACGATCATCGAAAAGATGAAAACGATTCCTGATGCCGTCGATGTTGACACGACGCTTATTAGCGGCAAGCCCGAGCTGCAGCTCGACGTTGATCGAACGAAGGCGGCCGATCTCGGCGTGCGAGTCGGCGATGTTTCGCAGGCTCTCAACACGCTCGTCGCCGGCCAGGAAGCGACGACTTTCAACGAAGGTACTAATCAATACGATGTGCGCGTTCGCGCCGTCAACCAATTTCGCACGAGCGAGGAAGGTTTGGGCCGGATGATCGTGCCGTCGTCAAAGCTCGGCTGGGTTACGCTCGACCGCGTTGTTGAGACACAGCAGGGCACGGGCCCGAGCTCCATCGACCGCGTAAACCGCCAACGGCAGGTTACGTTGCTAGCGAACACAAAACCGGGCGGCTCGGCGGCGAACATTCAGGCCGGCATCAATGAGGCCGTTAAACAGGCTATTCCAACAAACTCCGGCTACACGACCGGGTATGTCGGCCAATCGAAGGAAATGGGTAGGGCCGGAATGTATTTTCTGCTCGCCATCACGCTCAGTTTTATTTTCATGTACATCGTTCTGGCGGCACAGTTCGAATCGTTCATCCATCCGGTGACGATCCTGCTCACGCTGCCGCTTTCGATCCCGTTCGGAATTTTGAGTTTGCTGGTGATGGGGCAGACGGTGAACATTTTTTCCGGTCTCGGGTTGCTGCTTCTGTTCGGCGTCGTTAAGAAGAATGCGATTTTGCAGATCGATCACACGAGCCATCTGCGTTCACAAGGGCTGTCGCGTTACGACGCGATCATCCAGGCAAATCGCGACCGCTTACGGCCGATATTGATGACGACCATCGCGTTGGTCGCCGGAATGATTCCGCTCGTCGTTTCGACCGGCGCCGGCGCGGGCACCAACCGCTCGATCGGCGTGCTTGTGGTCGGCGGGCAATCGCTTTGCTTGCTGCTGACGCTGCTTGCCGTTCCGGTTTTTTATTCGATATTCGACGACCTCTCCGAGATGCGCCTGTTCCAATACGTTTCGCGTTTTTCGGAATGGCTGTTCGGCGGCGTCCGTCGTCGTCTCGCCGGTGCGACTGCGTCGCTTATTGGGAAGAGTTGATTAGGGGCTAAGTTCTGTTGGCATTTTGTGAGGGTGGCGATTTTTAACCGCAGATGACGCAGGTAACGCAGATCAAAAAGCTCTGATCAGTTCTTCATCTGCGTCATCCGTGTCATCCGCGGTCGAATACTTCTGCATGGATTCATTTTAATCAAATGTCGACACAGCTTAGGCCGCAACGGAGTTTTATGTTATTGCAATTATTTCTAGCACTTATTTTGATTCTCGCCGCTGGCTCCGGCGCGCTGTTTGCGCAAGATCCGCCGTCGCCCTCTCCTTCGCCGACGCCGTTCGTCACGGACAAGAGCGGCACGCCGCCGGATAAGCTGAATCCTGTGCCGCCGATTGCGCCCGATTACCGTTCGACCGACCGCAGCTTGCCTGATCTCGCCCGCGTCGGCGTCGATATGGCGGATCAGAAACCGCTGACGCTCGACGAGTCTCTCGAGATGGCGCTCACGAATAACCGCGACATCGAGGTTTCGCGCAAGAACGTCTTGATTGCCGAGTTCGATCTCAAGGCGGCACGCGGCTACTACGAGCCGCGATTTGCGGGTCAGACCTATTACGAGCGCTCGACCGTGCCGAACGTCAGCATCTTCAGCACTAACCAAACGACCACTCAAGGAGCGCTGCTCGGCAACGCGACGGTGACGGGTTACGTGCCGAATTTCGGAACGCAGGTCGCGGCGACGTTTAATAACCAGCGGCTCACGACAAACAACCCCATCTCGATCTTGAGTCCGCAGTTTAATGCGAGCCTCGGTTTCACGATCACGCAGCCGCTGTTTCGCGGACGCGGCATCGATCAGCCGCGGCGCGCTATCGAGATCGCAAAGCGAAACCTTTCGCTCACGGACGCGCAGTTTCGCCAGCGTGCGATCGAGATCGTCGCGTCGGTCGAGCGTGCCTATTGGGACCTGGCGTACAACCTGCGAAACCTGCAGGTGCAGCGCGACGGCGTTCGAGACGCGAAGGCGCAGCTCGAGCACAACCGCCGCCTCGTCGAAGAAGGCCAGTTAGCGCCGATAGACATCGTTGCCGCCGAAACGCAGGTTGCGAATTACGAGAGCGCCGTTTACGACGCGCTGAATCTGGTTAATGCCGCCGAGAACGCGCTTAAAAATCTTATCTCGCCAAACCGCAGCGAACGTCTCTGGTCGCAGGCGATAACGCCGGTCGATCCGGTATCGATCGCCGCGCCGCGCGTTTCGCTCGAACAAGCGACCGAGACCGCGCTGCAAAATCGGCCCGAGCTCGAGCTGAACAAAATTCAGAAAGAGATAAACAACTTCGACCGAAAGTTTTTCGAATCGCAGCGTCAGCCGCAGATCGACTTGATCGCCAGCTACAATTCGGCCGGCATCGGCGGCAACCCCAACCCCAGCTTTAATCCGAATTTCCCAACGCCATGCACGACCGACCCGACCTCGCCGGCGTGTCAGCAGCAACTTGCAAATCTGGCACTGCTAACTGGCAATCCTTATTCGGGCGTATTCTCGAATAGGTATCCTACATATCGCGTCGGCATCCAGTTTAACCTGCCGATTTTCGGCGACCGAACGTCGCGTGCGCAGCTTGGCCGCGCGCGCGTCGAGGGCGAGCGGATACAGACACAGCGAGAGCAGCTGGAGCAGGCAATAACCGTCGATGTGCGAAACGCTCTGCAGGTCGTCCGCACCGCCGAATCGCGTCTGCGTTTCGCATCGATAGCCCGCGAGAATTCGGCGAAGCAATACGAATCCGAACAGCGCAAGCTCGAATCCGGCCAATCCGACGTTTATCGCGTGCTCGAACGCCAGACGGCCTTGACGCAAGCGCGCAGCAACGAGCTCCGCGCTCAGACCGAGCTGAACAAAGCCATCGCCGACCTCGGCCGTGCCACCGGAAACTCGCTCGCGGCAAATAACATCGAGGCCAAGTCGAAATAATGGTTAGAGTGCAAACTTTAGTTTGTTTCTTCACAAAAACCGACACGCTAAAGCGTGCACTCTGAACATATGAAAGCGGTTTACATAAAAGAATTCGGCGGCGTCGAGAATCTCGAATTTCGTGAGATCGACGATCCGGCCGCGCTGCGTGACGGTGAAGTTTTGGTTCGCGTGCGTGCTGCCGGTTTGAACCGTGCCGATCTGCTGCAGCGACGCGGGCTTTATCCGCCGCCTGCCGGTTACTCGCCGAATATCCCAGGGCTTGAATTCGCGGGCGAGATCGAGACGGTCGGCGGCTCCGTCGAGAATTTCAAAACCGGCGACCGCGTTTTCGGCATCACCGCCGGCGAGACGCAGGCGGAAAAAATAGTGATCGATGAGCGCCTGCTCACAAAAATTCCGGACAATTTGAATTTCATCGAAGCCGCCGCCGTGCCCGAAGCCTTTATCACCGCGCACGACGCGATCTTCACGCAGGCCGAGCTGAAAAGCGGCGAATCGCTGCTGATCCATGCGGTCGGCTCCGGCGTCGGGCTTGCCGCTTTGCAGCTTGCAAAAGCACGCGGCGTAAAAGTTTTTGGAACGTCACGCACGGCCGAAAAGCTTCAACGATGCAAAGAATTCGGTTTAGATCACGCAATCGTTCCCAAAGACGGCAACTTCGCCGACGCCGTTCTCGCAAGTTCCAACGACGGCGTCGATGTGGTCCTCGATCTTGTCGGCGCAGCATATTTCGATCAAAACGTCCGCGTTTTGAAAACGAGAGGACGTTTGATGCTGGTCGGTCTCACGTCCGGAGCGAAAGCCGAATTCGATTTCGGCGCGGCTTTAAGAAAGCGTTTGAAAATAACAGGCACGGTCTTGCGCGGCCGCTCGACGGAAGAAAAAGCCGAGGCGGTCGCGAGCTTTACAAAAGAGGTTGTGCCGCTTTTCGAAACCGGCGTATTAAAAGCGAATGCCGATAAAGTTTTTCCGGCAAACAACGTTCGCGCCGCTCACGCGTATCTTGAATCGAATGAAAGCTTTGGCAAGGTAGTTCTCGAATTCTGACTGGTGGCACGCATCCTTGCTTGCAACGACTGGAACGCAGGCAGCCTGCCTGTATGAGTCCGCCGGTCGAACAGGTTCGCGTCAAAGCGACGCTCATTGCAGGCTGGCAGCCTGCGTTCCAGTCATCGCAAGCAAGGATGCTTGCGGCTCCGGTCCGGTTACAATGGAAAGATCGAAGTGAATTTTTCGCGCTCCATTTTTGTCACAGGCTTTCCGGGTTTCATCGCCGGACGTCTTGTTGAGCGTCTGGCAGAAAGAGACACGCAGTTTTTCCTTCTCGTGCAGTCGCAGTTCACCGAAGCGGCGAAGCGCGCGGTCGAACAGATCGCGAAATCGAAAAACGTTCCGCGTGAAAACTTTGCACTTGTTGAAGGCGATGTGACGAAAGAGAATCTCGGCATCGCGGAGGTCGACCTCGAAGCTATTTGCGCGGAAACGACCGACATTTTTCATCTCGCCGCCGCGTACGACCTGGCGGTGAGCAAGGAAGCTGCGTACGCCGTGAATCTGGAAGGGACGAAGAACGTAAACGCGTTCGCGCGTTCGGTAAAAAATCTGAATCGCTACAACTACGTTTCAACATGCTACGTTGCAGGAAAACGAACGGGAAGAATTTTAGAAACGGAGCTTGAGCATAACGAATGCTTTCGGAATTTTTACGAAGAGACGAAATATCTGGCGGAGACGGAAGTCGAGCGGCTCAAAGCCGAGCTGCCGATAACGATTTTCCGTCCGTCGGTCGTTGTCGGCGATTCGAAAACGGGCGAGACCGCAAAATACGACGGCATTTATTATTTGATCCAGTATCTGCGAAAGGCTCCGAAAGTTTTGCGGCTGGTGAACGTCGGCAACCAACGCGTGCGCTTGAATCTCGTGCCGGTCGATTTTGTAACCGAAGCAATCTCAGTTCTTTCGAGCGATGAAAAGGCCGTCGGCAAAACCATCGCGCTTGCCGATCCCGCTCCGCCCACGACCGCCAAAATATTCGATTCGCTCGCCGAAAAACTTTCAGGCAGGCGCTCGGTTATTCATCCGCCCGAAAAGCTTGTCGAGTTTTCGCTTCTTACGCCCGTTTCACCGCCGATCACTGGCCTGCCGCATTTCGGCGTGCCGTATTTTTTTATCTCGCAAACGTACGACACAGCCGTGGCGGACGAACTCCTTGCGCCTCATGGAGTTAAGACCCCGCGATTCATCGATTACGTTGGAAACTTGCTCAAGTTCGTGGAAAAACATCCTAAACTTTAGTCGGCTTCAAGACAGTATGGGCATAATATGAGGCATCATAATTAGACAGTGTGATGAGAAGGTACGGTTCTCTGTTAATGTCGTTAGCGATCCTCTTGCTTTTTGCGGAGCTTGTTTCTGCGCAGAGCCGGCGCGTCCAATCGACGCCCACGCCGACGCCGCCGGGCGACGAATCGATACGCGTCGATACCGAAGAGGTGAAAGTCAATTTTCTCGCCTACGACGAAGCAGGTCGTTTCGTTTCAAATGTGAAAGAGGGCGATATAGTCGTAACCGAAAACGACATTCTTCACCAACCCGAAACCGTGCGGCGAATTCCGGCAAGTGTTCTGATCGTGATGGATACGGGCGGCGAGTTAAGATCTATAAAGACGCTCGATCAGACGCGTACAGTTGCGCGAAACATAGTGAACGTCCTTGGGCCTGAAGACCGCGTCGCCATTTTGCAATATGCTGACAAAGCGGTGATCGCGCAGGAATGGACTACCGACAAGCAGCAGTTAAATGCCGCCATCGGCCGAACCAAATTCGGCAAGGGTTCCGCCTTTATCGACGCCCTCAACATGGCCCGCGAATTTCTTATAAAGAGCGATGCCGACAACAGGCATCTCGTTCTGATAACAGACGGAACCGACCAATCAGGCGACATCTCGAAAAAGAACGCTGCGATGAGACGCATTCTTTCAACCGATATCGCCGTGCACGTGATCAGTTACACGGCAATGGAAGCCGCCGATATCGAGCCGCGCACGAAGAGGCTTTCCAACTCGCCTCCGCCAAAGGCAATGCCGGATGAAATAGCCGCAACGCTGCCCAACGGCGTGCGCGACATAGCGCAGGCGCCGAAAGTCGGGCCGACGATCAATATGGATCGCGAGCTTTTGAAAAAACTGCGCGACCGCAAGGCCGACCTCGAGCTCAGCGAAGAAATGCTCGGGACTCTGGTGGAAAACACCAACGGCACGCTTATCGTTCCCGCAACACTCGAGGAAATGGCCGCTAAAGCCGCAAACGTTGCCAGGCTGATCGACGCAGGCTACGTGCTCACATACATTCCCAAAATTCCTTTTTCCGAACGCGGCGGCGAGCGAAATATCCAGGTCACCTCAAAACGTCCCGGCCTGATCGTGCAGGCAAAACGCAAATTCGTCGTCCCGCCAAGAGGCTGATCATCTGTCAGTACCGCCTGCGGTAGCGGGTGTGTCAAAATGTCGTACTCTCTTCGGGCTATGCCCGTCGATGTGCGGAAAAGCTCCGCTTTTCCGTCGCCGACAAAGGACTCTCTGCGGCTCCGCCGCCGGTAAAGCGAACGTCATCCGTGGTTTACGTAAGCGGCGGCGGAGCCGCAATATGAAATCGAGATCTCGGAAAGGCGGAGCCTTTCCGCACATCGAGCGGCAAAGCCGCATTAAAAGCGGGTTTTGACACAGACTCTACCGTAGTGTGGGACCGACCGCGGCGCGTGAACTTCTTCGCAGTTTATCCCGTAAAACCTCAGCAAAACGAAGGCAAGCTCTTTTTGTAACCACAGGCCTTGCCCGTCCGTCTATCACAAGACGACGGACGTTTTGTCAGTAGCCCGCACGTGAGCAAGGGCTCTGTCGAAAGCGCAAATTTCGGAAATGAGCACAACGGCCTTGCAGGACGAGACCCTTTTAACCCGCATTGATGAGGAGATGTCGGGGCGGCACGTCCGCGCCGAGTTGACGGACAGGCAATTGGTCGAGTCCGCTTTGGGTGGAAGCGAAGAGGCTTTTGAGCAGATCTTCGACCGCTACAAACGCATCGTTGCCATCAACGCCGCGCGCTTTTTCCGCCGCCCCGAGCAGATCGAGGAAATAATTCAGATAACATTTGCACGGGCCTTCAGCGATCTCACGCGTTTTCGCGGAGAGCATGAGGCAAGTTTGGGAAGTTGGCTGACGCGCATTGCGGCGAACGCGAGCCTTGACATGATCCGCAGCCAGCGGCGAAGGCCCGAGAATTTGAACTGCGAGCTTTCGTCGGAAGAAGCCGGAACGCTGCTCGATTGCGCGTCGAATGGCGAGCAGACCGCCGAGGAACGGCTCGCGATCCGCGACCTTTCCGAAAAGCTGCTCGCGCGTCTCGCCGAAGCCGACCGCGCCTTGCTCCAGATGTTGCATTATGACGAAATGAGCATCTCTGAGATCGCCGCGCTGCTCGGCTGGTCGCGCTCGAAGGTGAAGATCCGTGCCTGGCGTGCCCGCAACGCGCTGCGACGCATTTTGAATCAGTATTTGTAACCGTCACGAGACGCGCGGCGTCTATTGAGTGGAAGATGGAAAGGAGAAATCTACAACCCGACGAACTGGACCTGATCGGCGAAAAGCTGATTGCGAGTGCAGTCTTGAGCGAAAACGAGCTCGAAAAGATCTCCGCTTCGCCATATCTTTTCAAGGCGATTCGTTCGCGTAACGAAGCTGCTGAAGAGAAAGCATCTACGGCGTGGATACGGCCTCTCGTTTTTGCATTCAGTTCGGTCGGAGCTTTGTTTATTGTTGCGGCGATTGGGGTTTACGTAATAAGCGAACCTCCTTCGCGTGTTGCTCAAACGACACCCGAAGTGACGGCTCCACCCGTTCCGTCTCGTTCCGAAACGGCACCGCTGCGTGATTTCGCAAGCGACCCGATTCCGGATGTCGATTCAGCCGCGATATCATCCGAACCGCAGTTTCAAAATGCTGTGTATCGGAAACCGCAACGCAGCAAACCTCAGCGAACGCGAGCCGAGAAACTTCCCGACATCGAGTTTTATCCGATCACGCATCAGGGCGACCCGAACGAGATGGCCCGCGGCGGGCGCATCATCCGTGTCGAGATGCCTCGTTCGGCGCTGTTCGCAATGGGCGTCAACGTGCCGCTCGAAAACGGCGCGGAAACGATAACCGCCGACCTGCTCGTTGGGCCTGACGGCGTGACGCGTGCCATCCGCATGCCGAATCAGGATTTTTAAGTCCATAGGAGAATCATAATGAAAGTATTAACAGCAATTTTGATGTTTGTAACAATGGGCGTATTCGCCCAGGCACAGACGCCTGAGCCGGCACCGGTTCCGCCGGTTGCGCCGATCGTCACGACCGACATGAAAATAACCGGCGGAATTTCGTTGAGCGGAAGAAGTGTGAAAAACGCGCCGTTTTCCGCCGATGCCATTAACGAAAGCGTGCAGGTTCTGGCTGACGGAAACCGAATAATCCGCAGCTCGAACAGCAAGCTCTACCGCAACAGCGAAGGCCGTTTTCGCCGCGAAGTTACAGGCGGAACCGGCGTGATGGGCACGCACTTTGCCTACGGCGACGGCGTCACGATCATGGGGCCGGACCAGCATATCTACCTCGATAATCATGCCAAGATCGCCCGCGTGGTCGAAGGCATTGCCGGGCAGGCGGTTACAGTCGTCGCTCCCGCGGTCGCGGCCACCGGTAAGCTGCTCGAAACCTACCCCGTGGCACCTGACTTTAAGGTCGAGATCGAAAAGATGAAGATCGAGATGGACAAAATGCGGGTCGCGAAGGAGCAATTGAAGGACGCGGCTGATGAGATCAAAAAAGACTCCTTGGAGTTTTCCACGACGATGAGCGGCGTTGGTTTTGGTGTCGGGCGCAGAGAACCGAAATGGGAATCGCGCACCGAAGATCTCGGCGAGCAAAACGTCGAAGGCGTTTCGGCTCACGGCACGCGCACC
>Ga0187894_10002453_pt1 | contig 22132 bp, 22 predicted proteins | sample GBC1701081metaG_FD_136650 | JGI IMG/M metagenome (GOLD analysis project Ga0187894, IMG submission 136650) | White microbial mat communities from a lava cave in the Kipuka Kanohina Cave System on the Island of Hawaii, USA - GBC170108-1 metaG ... | reverse complement strand
CCTTCGTCGCGACCTGGAACGCCGCCTTCCTCGCGAGCGACGACCTGCGCGAGGCGGTGAGCGCGTTCTTCGAGAAGCGCCGGCCGAAGTTCACGGGCCGATGAACAGCCTCGCCCTCAAGGCCACGTTCGCCGAGCCCGACGGCCCGCCGGGCGGCGGTGGCCTCGGGCGCATCACGCACGGCGAGCAGGCGGCCTACGTGCTCGCACCGACCACCCCGGAGCCGGGTCGCGCCTACCCCCTCGTGGTCGTCCTGCACGGCGCCGGCCGGCAGGACGAGATGATCGCGCGCGGCCTCAAGGACGAGCCGGACCGGCGTCACGCCGTCTTCGTCGTCCCGCGCTCGCGCCAGATGACGTGGGACCTCATCGCCGGTGGCCCGGGCGAAGATCTCGCCTTTCTCGGCCTCGTCCTCGACGCCGTCTACCGCCGCTTCCGGATCGATGCCGCGCGCCAGGCCCTCATCGGCTTTTCCGACGGCGCCAGCTACGGGCTCGGGATCGCGCTCTCGAACCCGCGTATCTTCGCGGCCGTGATGGCGTGGGCGGCGGGATTCCTCGCGATCGACGCCCAGAACCTTCGCGGCGACGATCCGAAGCCGCGCGTCTTCCTCGAGTACGGCACGCACGACCAGCTCTTCCCGTTCGAGCACGTCGCGCTGCCCATGCGCGACACGCTCACGCGGCTCGGCTATCCGCTCGAGTTCCGCGCCGACGAGGGCGGCATCCACTGGCCGCGTGCCGGCTTCATGGGCGACGCCCTCGATTGGTTTCTCGGCGCCGCCGCGTGAGCCGTCTGGACAGGGACACCCGCGCCGTCGTAAGCCGCGACATGCCCGACGATCTCTCGCGGCTCGACGCCGTCGCCCAGGCCGAGCTCGTGCGCACGAAGCAGGCGAGCCCGCTCGAGTTGGTCGAGGCGGCGATTGCGCGCGTCGAGCGGGTGAACCCGAAGCTGAACGCCGTGATCCATCCGCTGTTCGATCAGGCGCGCTCACTGGCGCGGTCGCCGGCGCTGCCCGACGATGCGTTTCGCGGCGTGCCGTTTCTCGCCAAGGACCTCTTCGGGCACACCGAGGGCGATCCGATGCACGGCGGGACGCGGTTCCTGCGCGACATGGACTTCCGGGCGCCGCACGACTCCTATCTCGGCGCGAAGTTCCGACGCGCCGGCCTGGTGACGATCGGGCGCACGAACGTCCCGGAGCTGGGCATCCTGCCGACCACCGAGCCCGACGCGTACGGCCCCGCGCGCAACCCGTGGAACCCGGCGCACTCGACGGGCGGATCGAGCGGCGGATCGGCGGCGGCCGTGGCCGCAGGCCTCGTGCCCGCGGCACACGCGAACGACGGCGGCGGGTCGATCCGCATTCCGGCGAGCGAGTGCGGTCTCGTCGGCTTGAAGCCGTCGCGCGGGCGCACGTCGTTCGGCCCCGACCTGGGCGAAGGGGTCGGTGGCCTCGCCGTCGAAGGTGTCGTCACGCGCACGGTGCGCGATACCGCGGCGCTCATCGACGCCGTCCAGGGCTACATGCCGGGCGATCCGTACACCGCGCCCGTGCCGGCACGCCCCTATCGCGACGAGGTCGGCGCCGCGCCGGGCCGACTTCGCGTCGGTCTCATGGCCGGCTCGCCGGCGGGCGCGACGCCGGTGCACGCCGAGTGCGTCACCGCCGCGACGCGCGCCGCGCGCCTGCTTGGCGACCTCGGCCACACGGTCGAGGAAGCGCACCCCACTGCGCTCGACGATCTCGAGGTGGGGCGGCACTTCTCGGTCATGTACGCCGTGCAGCTGGTCGGTACGCTCGGCGGAATCGAGCGCATCATCGGCCGCACGCTCACGGCCGCCGATCTCGATCCGCTCAACTGGGCGATGGTGGAGCTCGGTCGTCTCATCTCGGTCGGGCAGTACTTCGAGACCGAGGACTGGATGGCGGGCTTCACGCGCCGGCTCGCGGCGTGGTGGACCGACGGATTCGATCTGCTGCTCACGCCGACGCTGCCGGAGCCACCGCCTCCGCTCGGCCACTTCACGCCCGAACCCGACAACCCGACCGTCGCCGGCCTGCGCGCGGGGGCCTTTGCCTGCTTCACCTCGCCCTTCAACATGAGCGGCCAGCCGGCGATTTCGCTGCCGCTCCACTGGACGCCCGACGGCCTGCCCGTCGGCGTGCAGCTCGTCGCCGCCTACGGGCGCGAGGACGTGCTCCTGCGCGTCGCCGCGCAGCTCGAGCAGGCGGCGCCGTGGATCGATCGGCGCCCGCCGATCCATGCCTAGGAGTTTCGATGGCACGCATCCCCTACGTCGACCCCGCAACCGCCCCGCCCAAGGTGAAGGAGCTGCTCGAACGGGTCCCCGTGCAGCTCAACATCTTCAAGCTGATGGCGCACGCGGAGACGAACTTCCGCCCGCTCTTGAGCCTCGGGACCAGCATCCTCACCCAGCAGCAGCTCTCTGCGAAGCTCCGCGAGCTGGCGATCCTGCGCGTGGCCCGTCTCTCGCGCGCCGAGTACGAGTGGGTGCAGCACGTGCCGATCGCGAAGATGTCCGCCGTCTCCGACGAGCAGATCGCCGCTCTCGAGCGTGACGACGGCGGCGCGGCGTGCTTCGATCCCGTCGATCGGGTCGTCCTGCGGGCGACCGACGAGATCGTCCGCGACGGCGGGCCGTCCGATGCGACGTTCGCCGAGCTCGCGAGCCACCTCTCGCACCGCGAGATCGTCGAGCTCATCCTCGCAGTCGGGTTCTACATGACGATGGCCCGCCTCATGATCTCGACGCGCATCGATATCGAGCCGGCGGCCGGTCACCGCGTCCTCGGCTCGATCCGCTGAGACTCGGCCCCGCGCCGAGTCCGTCCGCTACGCAGGCACTGCCCAACCAAGGGGCAGCGCGGGGGACCCGGGTGCGGGAAGGCCCGTGAATACGACGATCCGGGCGGGCACGGCGCGTGCTTTTGGCGGGCATGGGACCCAGCCTGCCATACGATGCCTACGGTCAGCGGCGCCTCATGGCCGCGGTGCTGGAGGACGCCGTCCAGACTCTCCTCGGCGCCCGACGCAAGCCGGCCCGGCCGAAGTGGATCCGCCGCGATCTCGAGTGGCTCACGAGCACCGAGCGCCGCGATCCGTTCGCCTTCGAGACCATCTGTGAAACGCTCGGGATCGACCCGAGCCGGATCCGCAGGAAGATCCTTTCCACGACGCCCCCCGCGGTCGCGTCTCGGGGCTCGCTCGCGAGCCGGCGATGCTCGGGCTCGTCCTGACGGCCGGGGGCGCCCGCGGCGCCTACCAGGCGGGCGTGCTGAAGCGCATCGGCGAGGTCCCTTCGCTGCGCGACGGACCGCTGCCGTTCCGGATCGTCGCCGGCGCGTCGGCGGGCGCCATCAACGGGAGCATGCTGGCGACGTTCTCGGGCAATTTCCGCGAGGCGACGCTGCTGCTCGCGAGCCTGTGGGCGCGGCTCACGGTCGACAACGTCTTCCGGCCCGACCTGCTCTCGTTCGCCGTGAACGGCGCGCGGCTCGTCTTCGACATGGCGCTCGGCGGCCTGATCGGCGCCGGGCGCGTGCAGTCCCTCCTCGACACTGCGCCGCTGCGCCCCTTCCTCGACGCCACGCTGCCCCTGGAGGGCATCGGCGACGCCATTCGTCGCGGTCACTTGTACGCGCTCGCCGTCACGGCGACGAGCTACCACTCGGGCCGCTCGTTCACCTTCATCCAGGGACGCCCGGGCCATCCCCTGTGGCTGAAGACCCGCCGCGTGACGCTGCCGGTCGAGCTGACGCTCGATCACATCTGCGCGTCGGCCGCGATCCCGATCGTGTTCCCGCCCGTGCGCGTACGGTGCGAGGGGCGCGACCTCTGGTTCGGCGATGGCGGCCTGCGGCTCGTGAATCCGTTCAGCCCGGCGATCCGCCTGGGGGCGAGCCGCGTGCTGGCCGTCGGCGTGCGCTCGCAGGGCGCGGCGGCGGCCCTCTCGCGCGCCGAGCAGCTCTCGGGTGTCGACGACGAGCCGGCGCCGCTGCGCCCGCCGCTCGCGCAGATCTGCGGCGTGTTCATGAACGCGATCTTCCTGGACCACCTCGACGCCGACCTGGACCACTTGAGGCGCATGAACGAGCTGCTGGAGGCCTACGACGACGGCGGCGAGACGGCACCCACCGGTTCCGGGATGCACGAGCCCATGCGACGCGTGCAGCCGTTCGTCGTGAGCCCGTCGCAGGATCTCGCCATCGTGGCGAAGAGTCTGAGCCACCGCATGCCGCGCGCCGTCCGCTACGTCCTGGAAGGGCTCGGCACGCCGGATGCGGAGAGCGCCGACCTGATGAGCTATCTCCTGTTCGACGCGGCCTACACGCGGGCTCTCATCGACATCGGCTATCAGGACGCCTCGGCGCGCATCGACGAGCTCGAGGCATTCGTGCGCGCGGACGAGGGCATGGGCGACGCGCCGCCGCTGCGTGCCAGCGGCTCGATGTAGCGCCGCTCAGCGTCCGGCGAATCGTCCGGGCTCGACCTCGCGCACGCGCCCCGCGGCGGCGAGGCGCACGAGGTGCTGCGCCATGCTGCGACGCTCGACCGGCTCGGCGAAGCCGACGTCGTCGTCCGGGCGATAGACGAAGCGGTGCGCCGCGATCTCGGCGAGGGTGCGTGGTGTGGCGAGATAGTCGAGCAGGCGGCGTTCCCGATCGGCGATCACGGCGGCATAGCGGTCCAGCATCTCGAGGAAGGCGGCGCGGCCCTCGACGACGCCCTTGTGATGGAAGGTCGCGTACCAGCGCGCCTCGATCCCGCGGGCCATCGCGAGCGTCCGTTCGAAGTCCTCGAGCGACGACCAAGCGTCACCGTAGTAGGGCCCGAAGCTCGAGAGATCGACGTCGCCGAGGTAGAGCACGTCGTCGGGCTCGACGTGGAAGAACGAGTGACCGCGTGTGTGCCCCGGCGCGTGGATGACGCGAACGCGCACGCTGCCGCCGAGATCGAACACGGTCCCGTCGCGGAACGGCGTGGGATCGGGTCGCGGCGTGAAGTGGAACTGCTCGACGACGACCCTTGCCCAGGCGGCGTCGATCTCGCCCTCGAAGCCGTAGATGCGCCTGATACCCTCGAGCGAGCGGATGCCGGGGAGATCGGCTTCGTGGAGGTGCCAAGGGACGTCCGGGAAGCGGCCGTTCCCCGCCACGTGGTCCTCGTGGCAGTGGCTGTTGAGGACGCGATCGACGCGCGGCAGGTCGAAGCGGCCGTCGGCCACGGCCAGCGACGGGTCGACGACGAGCGCCTCCTCGCGCCCCTCGACGAGGAGCGAGTTCCCCTGCGGATACTTGCCCTGGCTCTCGCCGACGAGAACGGTCGTGCGGCCGAGCTTCACGCCATGATCTCCGGGGGCACGGCTGCCCAGTCGTCGGCGTCGTGCCCGTAGACCAGCCGCGCCCCTGCGTCGCGCAGGGCGCGCAGGCGACGAAGCGACGCCAGCATCGCGTCGCGATCGTGGACGACCATCGGCAGGTGCTCGGTCTCGAGCGTGCGGCGCAGGTAGCAGGCGTCGGACGTGAGGACGACGTCGCCGCCGTCCAGGCGCACACGCAGCGATTGATGGCCGGGCGTGTGCCCGTGGGTCGGCAGGCAGACGACGCGCCCGTCGCCGAAGAGGTCGTGCTCGCCGTCGACCAGCACGAGGTCGTGCCCGTGGTCGAAGTCCTGGCGCGCGAAGCTCAGCTGCGCCGCGCGCTCGTCGTCGCCACCCGCCTCCCATTCGCGCCGCTGGACCACGAGGCGGGCGTTCGGAACCGTGGCGAGGCCGCCCGCATGATCGAAGTGGAGGTGCGAGAGGATTACGTGCGTCAAGCGCGCGGGCTCGACCCCGTGCGCCGCGACCCGTGCCGCGACCTCCTCGCCCGCCACGTACTCGGGCGTGAACAGGTCGGCGAGGGTGCCCAGCCGCGCGTGCGGATCGCGCTGGACGTCGGGATGCATTCCGGTGTCGAACAGGACGCGCCCCCGCGGATGCTCGATGAGGAACGCCGGCACGGGTACGCGGAGCTTCCCGCGGACACCGTCGAGGAAGAGGCCGGCCGGGCCGGTCAGCCACCCGCAGGTGAACGCGAAGAGCCGCATCGAGGACGTGGTAGCGGAGACGCGCGCGCAGGTCACCTGCCACCTAGGCCCCGTCGCGACCGGCCCGGGCGGCCCGGGGCGCAAGGCGCTCAGAGCGAGCCGAGGAACGCGATGACGGCGGCGCGGTCGGCGGCCCCGAGCGCGGCGTAGCGTCCGGACGGCATCTCTTTGGAGCACGGGGCCACCCACCGCGAAGACGACGGGACGAACGTCGCGTTCCTTGTCGATTGCGCCAGGCAGCGCGGCAAGCGCGATGCCCGGCGACGTCGCGAAATCGGGCCTCGACGATGTCCAACGGATGTGTCACCCACGTCGGTGTCGATGCGCGTCGCACGTGTGAGATCACGTCTGCTCGTGGCGTTCTGGTTCACCCTGGCCCTCGCACCGGCGGGAGCGAGCGAGACCCCGCGCGCGCAGGCGGCGCACACGATCGAATGGTCGGGGCTCACGTGGCTCGTCCGCGAGGGTGGCGGCTCGCCCGGTCCCAACCACTGGAAGGCGAGCAACGTCACGGTCGGTGCCGACGGCTTCCTGCACCTGCGCATCGCGCGCGACGGCCGCCGCTGGACGTGCGCGGAGGTCGAGTCGATCGAGCGCCTCGGCTTCGGAACGTACACGTGGGTCGTCGACGGGCTCGTCGCCGCCCTCGATCGCAAGGTCGTGCTCGGCTTGTTCGTCTACCCGACGCCGGACGTCGGCCCCGATCGCACGAACGAGATCGACATCGAGTACGCGCGCTGGGGCAACGCGGCGACCCGCCCGGGGAACTTCACCGTGTGGCCGGCACGAAGCGGGCTCGGCTCGAGCTTCCGCACTTTCCGCTTCTCACCCACCGGCCGGATCACCACGTCGTCGTTCGTGCGCGCGCCGGATCGGGTGACCTTTCTCGCCACGGACGAGAGGAACACGACCCTCGGCGGCTGGGTGTTCGCCCCTGCCAGGCCGGCGCGGCGGATCGGGCAGGACCCCATGCCCGTGCACATGAACCTGTGGCTGTTCCATGGCGATCCGCCCGCGAACCGCCAGGTGGCGGAGATCGTGATCCGGTCGTTTTCGTTCACGCCGGCCGAATCGCCCGACCAGGCGCGATTGAGATAGGAGTATGCCGGCCGGGGGGCGGATGCAGATCTCCGGCGTGCTGCGATCGGTCGACGAGCCGATCATCCCGTTCTTCAACGGCATCGTCGGCCACGACCCGCGGTTCGACGATCTGGTGGCAGCGCTCCACTAGACGTCCCACACTCACCCGCGCTACGGCGGTTGCATGCAGCGCGAGACCACGGCGGACGTCGCGATCGTCGGCGCGGACCTGGCGGGGCTCGTGGCCGGGGGCATCCTCACCCGGCACGGGAAACGCGTCGTCATCCTCGAGCATGCCGACACGGTCGGCGGACGCTCGGGCGCCGTGCAAACCCCGGAGGGCTACTGGATCGACTTCGGACATCGCGACGCGCACGGCGTCGGCGACTGCCAGTTCCCGTGGCATCACGGCGCCGAGGCGGCGCGCGAGGCCGGCGTGGAGATCGTGAGCCGTCCGATCACCCGCGTGCTGCGCGTCCACCGCCTCCCCGATGGACCGGTCCTCGACGGCGGCGACTGGTCGGCGGGCGGCTTCCTCGGCGTCGCGCGCCAGTTCTTCGAGTGCCCGGCGGACGGCCTGGACGAGATGCGCGACGTGTTCGCGCGTCTGGCTTCCGCGACGCCCGCCGAGGTCCGCGCCGCGCTGCCCGTCCGGCTCGGAACGTGGGTCGAGGCCAACGTCCGCCATCCCGGCGTACGTCAGGCGCTCCTCCTGATGGCCGCGGTCATCTTCCATCCGCGACCCGCCGAGGCGTCGGCGGGACGCCTCATGCTGTTCTTCCAGAACCCGAAGGGCCTCCCGCACATCGCCGACGACGCCGAGGCGGGCGGCATGCAGGGCCTGATGGAGCCGTGGGCGCGCGCCATCCGCGAGCGCGGCGGCGAGATCGCGCTCGGCTGGAAGCCGATCGAGATCGTGGTCGACGACGGGCGCGTGCGTGGCGCGGTCGCCGTCGACCGCGCGAACCTGGTGCGCGAGGTGCACGCGTCCGCCGTCATCAGCACGTATCCGGTGTGGGAGAACTTCGAGCTGATCGACGTACGCCGCTTCCCCGCCGCGTTCGTCGCCGCCGCCGAGGAGCTGAAGCAGTTCCGCGCCGATCTCGTCGGCTGGCACGCGGGTCTGCGGCGCCTTCCGACCGTGCGCGCGACCGGTAAGCCCGACGACCATCCGGGCTGGAACCGCCTCCTCACGGGGCGCGAGGGTGCACGGCGGTACGCCGGCGGGTATCACATCCCCTCGCTCACGAGCCGGCGCGCCGCGCCCGCCGGGAAGCACCTCTTGTCGTGGGTGATGGCGCGCTTCTTCGACGGCGGCAGCACGGCGGGCCCGTCTTGGACGGCCGCGCGCGCACACCTCGACATGGCGATCGACTACCTGCGGCGCTACTACGCGGACCTCGACGACTGCATCGAGTGGAGCGCCTATCACCACGTCGAGGCGCCGCAGTCGATGAGCTGGTCGTGGGCGCCGGTCGAGCGGCACGGCCTCACCGTCCCCGGCATCGACGGCCTCCTGCTCGCCGCCGCGACGCTCGAGGCGCCGGCGGGAATCGTCGACATCAGCGCGTACGCGGGGCGGGCGGCGGCGGACGCCGTGCTCGGACGCTGAGGGCTTCGCGCTCCGATCGACGACCTCGACGCCACCCGCGCCGTTCACGACCCTGCGCGCGACCGCCAGCCCGCCCGGGGCCGCAAGTCCGGACGCGTGGCCGTCGTCGCCGCCGTCGCGGCGGCCCTGCCGGACCTCGCGGCCGCACCACCGATGGTGACGCTCACGCCCGGGGCGCGACCGTCTACTGCGACCGGCCGGCGATGCGGAAGCGGCGCAGCACCTATCGCCTCGCGGCGCCCGATGGGGCGCTTCGTACGCTCGTCGTCGGTGTGAATGCGCGCAAGGGCAGATCGAAGGTGCGAGCCCTGTTGTCGGCGAGCGCGATCGCCCCGGCCTCCGGAGACGCCTTCGGTGTCTCCCTCGGAACCGACGCGCAGGCGCTGCATACGGGCGGAACCCTGCGGGCGAAGGGACGCAAGCTCGTCGGACCGTGAGCTGAGCTCGAAGGAAGAGCTTGGGAAGGGGAGCGGGTTTTGTTCCCGCCGCGTCGGGCAGTTCTTGTCCTGTCCGTTGCTGCGTTTGGGGAGCCGGGTGGGCTCCTTGATCGCTTCCCCCTTCCTAAACCCTCCCTTCCTTGGTGATTGCGCCGAGATCGGCGACGCCGCCGCTGCCGGCCGGGAACAGGCGCCGGAAGGTCCTGCGCCTGATCTTCTGCGTGCGGATGGGGCAGTTGCATCCCGGATGGGCACGGTGAGCGTCGGCGAGCGCGTGGGTCAGGTACGCGAAGCGGGCATGATGGCGCTTGCAGGCCTTGCAGCTCGACGTGCCGCGAACCGACATCCGGTAGACGACGAAGCCGCTCGCCTTGGGCTTGGGCCGCGCCATCGCGGCGCTCGGGACGGCAAGCACTGCCGTCGCGAAGGCGCCCGCCGCGCCGGCGAGGCGGAGCAGGCTGCGACGGGTGGGCTCGAGTTCGGCGCTCATGTCGAACCCTCTACGCGCGACCCGTGGCGCCGGATGCGGGAGGCCCGCACCGTGGCGTGACGCCGCGACGCCCGAGCACCTGCGACCCCGGAAATCGACCGCTACCTACCCCGTTTCGCTTGTAAGCATCGCGTCCAGTTGCGAGAACAGCGAAATGGGATGGGCTCGTGGGCTGCTGGTCGTGATGCTCGCGCTCGTACGTCCGGCAGCGGCGACGGTCCTGCCATCCGGCTTCGTCGAGACGGTGCTCACCGATCAGCTCGCGAGCGCGACCGCCGCCGCCATCGCTCCCGACGGTCGCATCTTCGTCGCCGAGCAGAACGGCACGGTGCGAGTCCTGAAAGGCGGCGTGCTGCTCGACGCGCCGTTCGCCCAGGTCGCGGCGGACGACTTCGGCGAGCGCGGGCTCCTCGGCATCACCCTGCACCCGGACTTTCCCAGCCCGCCGTACGTCTACCTCTACTATTCGGCGCTCGGGCTCGGGGCGAACCGGCTCTCCCGCTTCACCGCCGGCGGCGATGTCGCGGCCGGCAGCGAGGAGGTGCTCGTCGAGCTGCCCTCGTTCAATCTGGCCGACATCCACATGGGCGGGGCTCTGCACTTCGGGCCCGATCGCATGCTCTACGTCGCCGTCGGCGACCACACGCGCTCCGTCGAGGCGCAATGGACGACCAGCGTCGTCGGCAAGATCCTGCGTGTGGACGAGAACGGCGCGATCCCGACCGACAACCCGTTCTATGCGACCTCGACCGGTCTCGCGCGCGCCATCTGGGCCCTCGGCCTCCGCAACCCGTTCACGTTCGCCTTCCACCCGACGAGCGGCCGGCTCTTCATCGACGACGTCGGGCAAGCATCGTGGGAAGAGATCGACGATGGAATGGTGGGCGCCAACTACGGCTGGCCCGAGAGCGAGGGGGCGACCGACGATCCACGCTTCGTGACGCCGCTCTATACCTACTCGCACCTGACGCCGTTCAACCTGGGAGGCGGCTGCGCCATCTCGGGCGGCACTTTCTACGCCCCGCCCGTCGCGACATTCCCTCCGGATTGGGTCGGCGGCTACTTCTTCGCCGACTTCTGCGCCAGGTGGATCCGCTGGTTCGATCCCGCGGTGACGCCCGCGTCGCCCATCTTCTTCGCGACGGGGCTCACCGGACGGCCCGCGGACCTCGACGTCGGACCCGACGGGAGCCTCTACGTGCTCGGGCGCCTGGGTGACCCGCCGCGCGAGGACGACACGGCGATGGTCTCGCGCATCACCTACACCGGTACCCGCGCACCGCAGATCACCGTCCAGCCCGCCTCGCAGACGATCTTCGTGGGGGATCCCGTCACGTTCGAGGTGGGGGCGACCGACGCCGACAGCTTCCGGTGGCAGCGCGACGGCGCCGACATCCCGGGCGAGACCGGGACGAGCTATACGATCCCCGCGGTCGCCCCCGGGGACGACGGCGCCGTCTTCCGGGCGATCGCGACCAACGGCTACGGTAGCACGTCGTCGGACGGCGCCTTCCTGACGGTGACGGCCGATCAGGCTCCCACCGCGACGATCGACGTGCAGGCGCCGCGCCCGCTCTACGAAGCGGGCGACCACATCACGTTCTCCGGAACCGCGAGCGATCCGGAGGACGGGCCGCTCCCGCCCGAGGCGTTCACGTGGACGGTCAACTTCCACCACGACACGCACTTCCATCCGTTCCTGCCCGCCACGACCGGCGTGACCAGCGGCGACTTCACCGTCCCGATCTCGGGCGAGACGTCTCCCAACGTCTGGTTCCGCATCAACCTGCGGGTCGTGGACTCGGGTGGGCGCTCATTCACGACCAGCGCTGAGATCCATCCGGAGATCGGGACGCTCACGCTCGCAACCAGTCCGTCCGGCCTGCGCGTCGACCTCGACGGCCAGCCGCACACGTCGCCGTTCGTGGCCGACGGCGTCGTCGGGCTGCAGCGGCTCGTCAGCACGGTGCAGGTGCAAAACCCCGCCGGGGTCGCCTACAACTTCACGGGCTGGTCCGACGGCCGGAGCCGCCAGCACCAGATCGTCTTCCCCGCCGGCGACACGACGACGCTCACCGCCAACTTCGTGCCGCTCCCGACCACCACGACATCGACCAGCACGTCGACCACGACGTCGTCGAGCACGACCAGTAGTCCGGACACGACGACGACGGGCCCCGTCGCGACGACCGTGACGACCACCACCGAGCCCGCCACGACGAGCACCAGCGCGCCCACCTCGACCACCCTGCCGCCGAGCAGCACGACGAGCAGCAGCACGACGTCCAGCACCTCGACGAGCAGCAGCTCGAGCTCGACCACCTCGAGCAGCAGCACCTCGACCAGCACCAGCAGCTCGACGACCAGCAGCAGCTCCACGTCCACCAGCTCGACCACGAGCAGCACGTCCACGACGACGAGCAGCAGCACGTCGAGCAGCACGAGCACGGCGGCCACAACGACCGCGCCGACGCCGACGACCCAGCCGCCGCCGTCCTGCGAGGAGCCGTGCGACGACGGCGATCCGTGCACGGCGAGCGCGTGCGTCGACGGCGTCTGCACCCACGTGCCGCTCGACGGCATCGCCGCCGCGGCCTGCGTCTGCGATCGTCGCCCGCCGGCGGCGTGTGGCGACAGCCCGCTCGCCGGGGGCGTTCGCAAGCGGCTCGGGCGTGCGTGCCGTGCGCTCGTGCGCGCCGAGACCGTGACGGCACCCGAGGTGCGCCTGGGCCTGCTCCGGCTCGCGCTCCTTCGATGGCGCGAGGCGGCGCAGCAGGTCCGCTACTCGGGCAGCACGGGTCGGATCACTCCGGCGTGCGTGCGGGCGCTCGAAGCTCAGCTCGGCGAGGCGCGCTCCAGGGCCAAGTCGGCCCGCCGAGAACTCGCGGCGCCGTAAACCGATTGACAGTCCGGGCCAGGGGCGCGTAGTGCGTCCCTGGGGAGGTCGCGCATGAACCGCGGACTGCTCGTCGAGACGCTCGCGCTCGTGGTCGCGCTCGCATCGAGCGTCTCAGCCGCCGGAACACGACTTCTCGTCATCGATCGGCCCGCGAAGGGCTCGGCCCGACTCTCCTACACGTCGAACGATGCGGCGGCAGGGCTGTCCAAGGGGTCGGGCACGGACCTGAGCACGATCGCCGCCGAGCTGCTGGTGCGCAACGAGAACGGAACCGCGACGTACGCAATCGCGGCCGGAACCTATGCCGTCGGTGCAGGGTGGGTCGCGAACGACGCGACCCACGCGTCGTACATCAACCGGCTGGCGCCAGCAGGCCCGACGGGCGTTTGGCGCAGCGTCCTCGCGGAGGGGCGCCGGCTGAAGCTCGTCGCGCGAAGCCTCGGCGATCTCTCTCCGCTCGTCATGGGCGGGGTACCGTCGAGCGACGTGGAGGTGGCCTACGCGGTCACCAACGACGGTGTGCCGTCCACCCACTGCACGCGCTTTGCGCCGAGTGACTGCACCTGGACGCCCGTCGACGGCGGCACGGGCGGCAAGCTGCGCTGCCGCGACGGTGTCGCCGACTCCGCCTGCAGCGCCATCCCGACCACCACGACCACGACGACGCTGGCACCCTCCACCTGCGGCAACGGGATCCGCGAGCCGGGAGAGCAGTGCGACGGCGGTCCTGCGTGCTCCCCGCTCTGCACGGTGATGCTGGCATCGTGCTGCGCGGGCACGGACGCGTGCGTCGCCGCACCGTTCTTCACGTTGCAGTACTACGTCTACCAGTGGTGCCTCACGTACCTGCCGGGCAGCACGCCGGTCGCCGGCCAAGCGTGTCGAAGCGACGGCACGTGCGGGGACGTCGGGATCGACCAGGTGCCGCTGTGCTGCCAGCAGACGGCGACGACCTGCTACGAGGGCGTCGGTTCGTCGATCGCCGGCCTCTGGTACTTCCAGTCCTACTGCCTGGGCGGTGTCGGTCTGGGCAACGGCTCGTACATGGCGGTCAATGCCACCTGTGGCGGCGACGGCGTCTGCGTGTCGCAGTAGCGCCGGCGGTCATGCCGATCGGCGCGCGGACGCGATGCGCTCCGCCCCCGCGGCTGCCAGGACGAGCAGCAGCGGCACGATCGTGATGCGGTAGCGCATCTTGCCGATGAAGAACGCGTAGCCGAGCCCGAAGGTGAGCATGACGCACGCGAACAGCACGGCGTCGGCACGGCGGCGTCGCCACAGCGTCCAGAGGCCGACCGCTCCGAGCGTCATCTCGACCGCGGACGCGACGGCGCTCACGCGATCGCGCAGGCCGGCGGGAAACGACGGCTCGACGGGCAGCCGGGGATCGCCGTCGTGCAGGCCGACGCGCCGCTCGGGGTTGTCGGTCGTGAGGCGCTGGGGGTACAACTCCCAGAAGTGCAGAAACTCGCGCCCGACGTGCGTGGCGAGGAAGAGGGGCCGCTCGCACGCCTGCCGCAGCAGGGCTTCCGCGAGCCCGCGGTTCTGTACGTCCGTCCCCGACACGGGCGCGGAGCGGGTGCCGGCGGTCGCGATCGGCGCGAGGGCACCGTGGAATCGATAGTTGCGATTGGTCCACGGAGCGAGAGCGAGGCCGCATCCGGCGAGCACAGCCACCGCATGGAGCGCACGACGCCGAGCCGGCGCCGCAACGACCGTGGCGATCCAGGCGGACACGACGGGCACGACGAGCAACGCCACCGGACGGAGCTGTGCGAGCACGCCCAGCGCGATTCCGACCGCGCCCGAGACGACCGCGGCGTCGCGGCTCGCCGCGCGGAGCGCGCCCAGGACGACGCCGACCAGCAGCACCGCCGCGATCGCCTCCGGATAGAGGAGGCTTCCCGCAACCACCAGCAGCGGGTCGAGCGCGTAGAGCATGCCGGCGACGAGCGCGGCTCGGCGGTCCAGCCGCAGCCTGGTCGCGAGCAGCATCACCAGCACCGCGCCCACACCCGTGACGACGGCCTGCGCGGCGCGCACGCCGAGCACTCCGTCCGGCACGAGGCGCTGGAACGCCGCGAGGGCGATCGGATAGGCAGGTACGCTCCGATACTGCGATCCCAGGCCATTCCCGTCGGCGAGTCGGGCCGCGGCGTCGAGGTAGACGCCCTCGTCGGCGAAGTGGAGCCGATTCCCCAGCACGACCGCCGCACCAAGACGCGCGACCAGGGCCGCGGCGACGACGACGAGCGTCGCCCACCCTGCCCGCGTCATGCCGGGTGAAGGACCCGCGTGACCACGGCGTCGATCATCGTTCCAGCCTACAACGCGGCAGAGGTGCTGCCCAAGTGTCTGCGCGCCCTGGCGCCGTCGGTCGGCGCCACGACCGATCTCGTCGTCGTCGACGACGGATCGACGGACGGCAGCGCCGCCGCGGCGGAAGCCCCGGACGTCCAGGTGCTGCGCCGGCCGGCATCGGACGGACCCGCGGCCGCCCGCAACCACGGCGTGCGGCACACCAAGGGCGAGGTTCTCCTCTTCGTCGACGCCGACGTCGAGGTGGCACCGGGCGCGGTCGCTCGAGCGCTCGAGACGCTCGCGGCGAGGCCCGACCTTGCCGGCGTGTTCGGGTCCTACGACGACCACCCGTCGGCGCCGGGGCTCGTCTCGCAGTTCCGAAACCTCCTCCATCACTACGTGCACCAGCACGGCGCCGCGGACGCGTTTACCTTCTGGGCTGGCTTCGGTGCCCTGCGGCGCGAGGCGTTCGTCTCCGCCGGTGGATTCGACGAGCGCGGCGCCGTCAACGCGATCGAGGACGTCGATCTCGGCTATCGCCTGCGTGCCGCCGGTTTCCGCCTGCGCCTCGATCGCGACATGCTCTGCACGCACCACAAGCGCTGGACGCTCGCGTCCATGCTCCGAGCCGACGTGCTCTCGCGTGCCGTGCCATGGTCGCGTCTCGTCCTGCGAACCGGCGTGGCGCCGCCCGACCTCAACCTCGCGGGGTCGCAGCGCTGGAGCGTCGCGCTCACCGGCATCCTCGTCGCGACGCTTCCCCTCCTCGCTTGGCCGGCCGCCCGCGCCATCGCCGCCGCTGCGGCGATCGGCGTCGTCGCGCTCAACTGGCGGTTCTACGCGTTCTTGCGACGTGCGCGCGGCACCGCGTTCGCCGTCGCGAGCGTGCCACTCCACCTGCTCCATTTCATGTGCGGCGGCTTGGGCTTTCTCTGGGCGTGGGGGGAATCCCTGCTGCCCCGACGGACGACGCGCGATGCAGTCGCATGACGGCAGAATACGAACCGGCGTCGTCATCGGCGCCGGTCCCGCGGGCCTCACCGCCGCCTGGGAGCTCCTCCGCAACGGCGTGCGTCCGATCGTGCTCGAGCAGGGCGACGACGTCGGCGGCCTCGCGCGGACGGCGCAATACAAGGGCTTCCACTTCGACCTCGGCGGTCACCGCTTCTTCACCAAGGTTCCGGAGGTGCAGGCCCTGTGGCGCGAGCTGCTCGGCGACGACCTCCTGCGCCGGCCGCGCCTGTCGCGCATCTACTACCGGGGACGGTTCTTCCGCTACCCGCTGCGACCGCTCAACGCCCTCTTCGGTCTCGGCGGATGGCAGAGCGTCCGGGTCGGGCTCTCCTATCTCAAGTGGCAGGTGTGGCCGCACGACCGCGAGGAGACCTTCGAAGAGTGGGTGACGAACCGCTTCGGACGGCGGCTCTTCCTGCACTTCTTCAAGACGTACACCGAGAAGGTGTGGGGCGTACCGTGCACGGAGCTGCGCGCGGAGTGGGCGGCCCAGCGCATCAAGGATCTGTCGCTGCGCACGGCGCTGGCGAGCATGTTCGTGCGGCCGCGGCGCACCATCACGACGTTGATCGAGGAGTTCGACTACCCGCGGCTCGGGCCGGGCATGATGTGGCGCGCGCTCGCCGACCGGATCGCGGCACAGGGCGGCGAGGTCCGGCTCGGCAGCCGCGTCGTCGCCGTGCGCCGTTCGGGGGACACGGTGACCGGCGTCACCGTCGCGTCGAACGGCGCGGAGACGACGATCGCGGCCGACGTCGTCGTGTCGACGATGCCGGTGACGGAGCTGGTCCGGCGCCTCGATCCACCGGCGGCGGACCCGGTGCTGGCCGCCGCGGATCAGCTCCGTCACCGCGACTTCCTCACCGTGTGCCTCATCGTCCGGCGGGCGAAGGTGTTCCCGGACAACTGGATCTACGTCCACGACCCCGACGTGCAGGTCGGTCGCATCCAGAACTTCAAGAACTGGAGCCCCGACATGGTGCCCGATCCGTCGCGCACGAGCCTCGGCCTCGAGTACTTCTGCAACGAGGGCGACGACCTCTGGACCCGCTCGGACGACGCGCTGGTGGCGCTCGGCGCGCGCGAGCTGGCCCACATCGGCCTGGTACACGAGGACGAGGTGGAGGACGGCTGCGTCGCACGCGTCCGGCGCGCCTACCCGATCTACGACACCGGCTACGCCACGCACCTCGACGCGATCCGCCGCTTCGTCGACGGCCTCGGCCACCTGCGCACCGCGGGACGGAACGGCCTCCACCGCTACAACAACCAGGACCACGCCATGGTGACCGGAACACTCGCCGCGCGGAGCCTCGTCGCCGGCGAGCAGCACGATCTGTGGAGCGTCAATACCGATCCCGAATACCACGAAGAGGTCCACGCCGAGGCGAAAACGCGTCTCTCGCCCGCCGTTGCCGGATGGATGGGGTGACGGCGGACGCCGTCCCCCCGCTCCGCCTGGGCCTCGTCGGCTTCGGGCGGCTGGCGCGGAGCTACTACCTACCAGCGCTGCGCCGGCTGCGCGGCGCGTGCGCCGTGGCGGTCGCGGATCCGCTGCCGGCGTCGCGCGCCGAGGCCGCGACTGCGCTGCGGGGCGCTGCCGTGTGCGAGGACCTGAGTGGTCTCCTCGCGCACGCGCCGGAGGCGTTGCTCGTCGCGACGCCTCCGTCCACGCATCTGGCGCTCTGGAACGCCGCGCAGGCGGCGTCCCTCCCCGTCTTCCTCGAGAAGCCGTTCGTGCTCGCCGGAGAGCTCGGCGCGGCGACCGGCGATGCCGCTGCGCGCGCAAGGCTCATGGTCAACTTCAATCGCCACTTCTGGCCGCCGTACCAGCGCCTGCGCACACTCGTCGCCGCCGGCCGGGTCGGGCGCGTGACCCGCATCGAGTTCGCGCTGCACGTGGACCTGCGCGCCTGGTCCGACGTCACGCAGCACCGGCTCTCGGCGGCCGACGGAGGCGTGCTGCACGACCTCGGCAGCCAGGCGCTCGCGCTCGTGGCGTGGCTGGCCGGCACGGATCCGATCGGCGTCGAGACGACCCTCGCCTCGCGCCGCTGGCCCGACGATCACGCCATGCTGCGGCTGCGCTTCGCCGACGGCGGCGAGGCCACCTGCGACCTCGCCTACGAATCGCGCACGTACGAGCGGGTGTCGATCAGCGGAACCGCGGGGCGCCTCCGTCTCGACGACCCGAACATGGCCCTCCACGTCGAGCCGCTCCGCCGCGGGCGGTGGCGGGGACGCCCGCGTGATCTCGCCGTCTTCGCCTACCGGGCGCTGCGGCGCTCGCACTCGATGGCGCGCTACAGCATCCACGCGGCGCTGGCCGCGTTCGTTGCGAACGTGCGCGCGCGCGGGCCGTTCGTTCCGGGCTGGGACGCGGCAGTGCGCAACGTCCGTGCCATCGAGATCGCGGTCCGCGCCGCCGAGGCTGGACGCGAGCTGCGTCTGGAGACGTCGCAATGAAGCGGCGCCGTCTCGTCCTGCTCGGGCTCGACGCTGCCGACATCGATCTCGTCGAAGCCCACCGCGGCTCGCTCCCGACGCTGCGGCGCGTGCTCGAGGACGCCGCCGTCGCGCGGCTCGAGTCGACCGCCGGCCTGCTCCCGGGGTCGGTGTGGCCGACCTTCGCGACCGGAACGCCGCCCGGCGTCCACGGCGTGTACCATCACCTGCAGTGGGACGCCGCGGGCATGCGCTTGCGTCGGGTCGCGGCGGACTGGCTCGACTGGGAGCCGTTCTGGAACGACCTCGAGCAGCGCGGGCTCGACGTCGCCGTGCTCGACGTCCCGATGACGTTTCCGTCGCAGCGCGCGCGCGGGATCGAGATCATGAACTGGGGCTCGCACGATCAGCTGGGCCCGTTCGCCGCCCGGCCGGCGGCGGTCGGCTCCGAGGTCCGCCGCCGCTTCGGCCGGCGGCATCCGATGGGATACGAGATCCCGGTCGACAAGACGCCGGCACAGCTCGGCCGCATCCGGCGGAATCTCGTTGCCGGCGCCGCGCGCAAGGGTGAACTCGCCCGCTGGCTGCTCGGGCAGCGCGAGTGGGATCTCTTCCTCGCCGTCTTCGGCGAGACGCATCGTGGCGGCCATCTGCTGTGGCCCGAGACGAGCCAAGACTCACTCGACGCCCTCCTCGACGTCTACCGCGCTGTCGATGCCGCGCTCGGGGCGGTGATCGGCGCGGTCGCACGCGACGCGACGATCGTCGTCTTCTCGCTCCATGGCATGGGGCCGAACATCTCACAGGAGCACTTCGTCCCGCTGGTCATGGATCGTCTGAACGCGGGCCTCCTCGCCACGCCCCGGGGCGGCGGAGGGCCGGCCCGGGGCGGGCTCGTGCGCTGGCTCCGCGATCGGGTGCCGGCTGGCGTGCAGAACGCGATCGCGCGTGCGGTCCCGGTCGCGGCGCGCGATGAAGTCATGAACCGGCAGATCACCGGCGGCCGCGACTGGGCCCGCACGCCGGGACTCGCCCTGCTCGCCGACCTGAACGGCTACCTGCGCTGGAACCTCCGCGGGCGCGAGCGGGACGGCCTGCTCGACGCCGACGGCGACGCGCTCCGGCGCTACGCGGAACGGACGGCGGAATGCTTCCGCGGTCTCCGGGCAGCCGACGGCGGGACGCCGCTCGTCGCCGACGTGGTCCTTGCCCGCGACGCCTTCGCCGGGCCGCGGGTCGGCAACCTCCCGGACGCCGTCGTCACGTGGTCCCAAATGCCTCCCGTCGCGCGTGTGCAATCGGAGCACGTGGGCGCGATCGCGGCCGCGCTGGCGACCGGCCGCGGCGGCAACCACCGACCGGTGGGGTTCTGCGCCATTCTTGGGACCGAGGAAGCCCGCCGGCACGCGGCTCAGGTTCGGCACATCGCCGACCTGGCCCCCCTCGTGACCGAGCGACTTTTGGGTCCGACCTAGTTCACACGCGCGACGACTTCGGCTAACGAAGCACGGTGCCCCGCATCTCCGTCATCGTGCCGACGTACAATCGCAGGGCCACGCTCGCGCGTTGCGTCGCCGCGCTGCGGGCGCAGGACTATCCAGAAGGCGAGCGCGAGGTGATCGTCGTCGACAACAACTCGACCGACGGCTCCACCGACTTCATCCGGCACGAGCCCGGCGTCGTGCTGCTGCGCGAGCCCCGCCAAGGGGCGTACGCCGCGCGCAATCGGGGGCTGCGACGCGCCGCCGGCGAGATCGTGGCGTTCACCGACGCGGACTGTGTGCCCCGTCACGATTGGCTCGCGCGTATCGACGAGGCGATGCGCGATCCCGGCACCCGCATCGTGCTCGGCCGCAGCGAGCCCGCGTGGTCGTCGCCCGCGCTGCGCCTGCTCGGAGCCTACGAGCACTACAAGGAGCGTTACGTCTTCGGCACGGGCAAGGCCGAGGTGTACTACGGCCGCACGAACAACATGGCCGTACGGCGCGAGACCTTCGACGCCGTCGGTCCGTTCGCCGAGCGCCAGCGGGGTGCCGACGCGATCTTCGTCCAGCGTGCGGTCGATCGCTTCGGCTGCGACGCCGTCCGGTACGAAGGCGGCATCCACGTGCAGCACGCCGAGCTCGACCGCCCGCGGGAGTACTTCCGCAAGGTGTATCTCTACGGGAGGTCGCGCCGGCGCCACCGGGCGCTGGCACACATTCGCCCCCTGACGACGGCCGAGCGGCTGCGGGTCTTTCGCGATACGGTGCGCGGCGAGCGTCCGTCCGCGGCCGAGACGGTGGCCCTCCTGGCGCTGCTCGTGGTGGGTGCGGGCTCGTGGACGGCGGGCGACCTCGCGGCGCGACTGCGATCGCGGGACGTCGCCTGATCCACCGGTCCGTGCGTCCGAGCGCCTAGCGCCCGAGCGTCCCGACCGCCCGTCCGAGATTCCGCTCGACCTCCGGCGTCTGCCCGCCGGCGGCCATGAACGCCGCCATCCGCGCTTGCGTGGCCGGCGATTCGAGCGACAGGTTGAAGCAGTGCGCCTCTTCGAGGAGGCCTGCGACGACGCTCTCGTCCGCCGCGTTGACCGCCCGCTTCGCGAGCGCGATCGCCTCGGCGGGAAACGACGAAATCCGGCGCGCCAGGCGGTCGACGAACGGTCCCAGCTCGGCCGGCGGCAGCGCGCGATTGAGGTAGCCCCAGCGCTCCGCGAGATCCGCCGGCACGTCGTCGCAGCCGAGGACGATCTCGAGCGCCCGGGCACGGCCGACCAGGCGCGGCAGTCGCTGCGTGCCGCTGCCGCCGGGAATGATACCGAGGGCGACCTCGGGCTGCGCGAGTACGCAGGTGCCGAGCGCGCCGAACCGCATGTCGCACGACAGCACGAATTCGCTGCCGCCGCCCCGCGCGATGCCCTCGATCTTCGCGATCGTCGCCTTGGGCATGGTGCGCATGCGATCCACCATGGCGTGGAAGAAGCCGAGCTTCGACGGCTTCGGCGGCGCCGTCGTCGGCAGCGTCTGGATCAGCTCGACGTCGGCGTGCGCGATGAAGAAGTCCGGGTTGGCGCTCTGGAAGACGGCGACACGCACCGCGGCGTCGGCCTCGAGCTCCTCGCCGACGCGCAGCATGTCCGTGATCAGGACCGTGTCGAAGAGGTTGATGGGCGGGTGATCGATCGTGACCCAGGCGACGCCACCGTCGACCTGCACCCGCAGAGACCGGTACCCGTCGTATGCCATCACGCCTTCCATACCTGCGGCGGCTTGCCGCTCATGAGGTCCGCCAGCGACCACAGCTCGATCCGCCAGGGATCGAGCCGCAGCGCGCCGAACGAGGAGTCTTCGACGCCCTTGGTGAAGAACAGCCCGGGATCGTAGCCGAGCGGCGGCGGGAGGGACTTGAACCAGTCCCAGAGCCGCTGCTTCTCGGCGAGGCGCTCCTCCCAGACCGTATGACAGTCGACGTGCACCTGCTCCTGCGCGTCGTCCATGTACGTGAGCGAGGCCCACGCGTTGCCGTCGAGCTCGTGGGCCTTCACCGACTCGCGTCCGGTGAGAAGCCAGCCGGTCCGCCCGTCCCACAGCGGGTGCACGATCCGCGAGCGGATCCGGCGTTGCGCGTCGGCGGTCGCCATCGTGCACCAGACGGTGCGCTTCACGCGCCGCGCGAACTCCTCGGCAATGGCATCGAACGAGCGAATGCGCACGACGTCAGATCTTCAGCCACACGCTCTTCACCTGCGTGTAGAGG
>Ga0187894_10002452_pt1 | contig 22134 bp, 21 predicted proteins | sample GBC1701081metaG_FD_136650 | JGI IMG/M metagenome (GOLD analysis project Ga0187894, IMG submission 136650) | White microbial mat communities from a lava cave in the Kipuka Kanohina Cave System on the Island of Hawaii, USA - GBC170108-1 metaG ... | reverse complement strand
GCGAACCATTGATTGCTTGCTCCACTTCGGCAAGTTGTTCTTCCGTCAGGGTATAGTTGATATTTCTACTCATGCCCTCTATTCTAGCTCACTGTTGGATGACTTTCGACCACTGGCTTAGGACTACCCTTTGGGGCGTGGCAGCCAACCACGCGCGACACCATAGGCGGCGGCCTGGTGGCGGTTGCGGAGTTGGAGTTTGGAAAGGATACTCTTCATATGATTCTTGACTGTATGCTCACTGACTACTAGACGTTCGGCGATCTCGGCGTTGGAGAGGCGCGCCACCACCAGTTCTAGCACATCCATCTCGCGTTCAGTGAGCGCTTCTTCAGCCGCGAAAGGCTCCGTTTGACCCCGAAGCTCTTCTAAGATTCGAGCGGCCATGCGACGCGAGATCGCCGCCTCGCCCCGCGCTAGTCCCCGAAGCTGCTCTAGCAGTTCGCGTGAGCGCACGTTTTTGACCAGGTAGCCTTGCGCTCCTGCTTTGATTGCGTCGAAGAGAGTCTCGGTGTCGTCCCGAACCGTCAGCATCACGACGGTGACGGTGGGCATTTCCATCTTCAACCGCTGGGTTGCGATCACGCCGTCCTCTCCGGGAAGCTCGATGTCCATCAGCACGATGTCCGGCTCAAGCGTACGCGCTCGTTCCAAGGCGCGCTCGGCGTCTTCGGCCTCGCCAACGACGGTGAAATCGTCCTGATAGGAGAGCAACGCGATCAGCCCTTCCCGAAAGAGCGCGTGATCGTCAACCAGCAGCAGGCGCAAGGGCTGCATAGGTGTTCTCCCTTCTCTTTTGGGGAATGGGAATAGTGGCGCTCACTTGTGTGCCCGAACCGGGCTGACTATTCACTTGGAACGTGCCGCCCAGCGCCTCGATCCGCTCCCGCATACTCGTCAGACCCAGGGGACGCGCCTTGCCATTCCTCTGTGTGCCAGGGATGAACCCCTGACCGTCATCGGCAACGACGATCTTTAATTGCCCTGATCCGTCGCCCATGAGTGTCACACGGACCTCGTGTGCCTCTGCGTGTTTGCGAACATTGGTCAGGGCCTCCTGGATGAACCGGAAGATCTGGAGGGCGGCAACGGGTGAAAGTTGGTCGGCTGTGGCATCCGTTTCCAGACTTGTCGGAATGTTGTGCCGCTCTTCAAACTGGTCTAGGTAGTCCTGAAGTGCCCGGACCAGCCCTTGTTCTGTCAGGTTAGTTCGCAACCCTGTAATACTTTCCCCGATATCCTCATAGATTTCGTTGGCAACCTCGTGCAAGCGCTCAAGTTCTGCTTCCGCTTCGCGCGGTCGGTTAGCATCCACCAGTTCCTTGATAGTATCCAGGCGCAGGAGCAGATGGGCGACGAGCTGCGCCACCCCATCGTGAAGTTCCCGGCTCAACCGCGCCCGTTCCTGCATCACAGCGTTCATGGTCTTGACGTCTTGCTCACGGGCCACCGCATCTGCCTGAAGTCCCTGGACAACTCGGAACAGCGTCTCCACAAAAATATACGTCAGCGCCAAACCAAGGACCGTCACGAGCAGCGTTGCCGTGTCCGTGGAGTCACCGTGGGTTCCACTACCCGTGTGTTGAATTAAACTATGGCCCAGCGCGACCGTACTAAGCCATCAGTCGAAAATGCTGGTGCTGGACAAGGGGCTTAAGCCCCTTGTTGGAACCAGATTTCTGTTGGCAGACTTTCGAACACTGGCTTAGCAGGGAGGAAGATCATGAGCCACTTGAATAGGAGCAGCCTGCGGCGTGTTGTGACAAGTTGATGGGTTTGAACCATAGTGCTTCTCCCAGCCGGTCATTGCTGACCAACTGAACCAGGGCGGCATCCTCAAAGGTTCTTCCGCCTGGCATAATCTGAGACGATTTATGCCCAGACTACGATGTTTCACTGATGGAGTCAATCATCAAGGCGTTGAATGGGACGTTCAGTGAATACATTTCGAAACGCAAAAATTTATCTGCTTAATCCAACAACAGAACGCGCTATTTGGCGCATCCCAGACTTTCCCCAACACATTACGATGATACTGATAAATTTGCGGATTGAGGAGTTACTTCGTGTCACAGGAAATCAAACTTGAACTTCCCATCACAGGGATGACGTGCGCGGGATGCGTTCGTAATGTGGAACGCGCCTTAAAGAGAACTGAGGGCGTGGACGAAGCATCGGTCAATCTGGCAACTGAGCGTGCCAGCGTCAGCTTTGATCCTGCCCAACTTACGGTCAACCATCTCATTCAGCGCGTACAGGATGCTGGCTATGGCGTGGCAACCGGGTCGATGGAACTGCCGATTACAGGCATGACCTGCGCGAGCTGCGTGCGCAATGTCGAGCGGGCTATTCAGAAACAACCCGGCATTTTGTCGGTCAATGTCAATCTGGCAACGGAAAAAGCGACAGTCAGCTATCTACCGGGTGCGGTGCGGCGCGGCGATCTGGTGAAAGCCGTTGAAGCGGCGGGCTACGGCGTGCTTGACCTGACCAACGCAGAAGCCCCGGAGGATGCGGAGCGGGCAGCGCGTCAGGCGGAAATTGATCGGCAGCGACGACTGGTATTGACTGGTGCGCTTTTTACCATACCCCTTTTCATCCTGAGTATGGCGCGTGACCTGTATATGGCGAGTTTCGCTGGCTCAGATATGAGTGTGCATATCCTGAACGGTGCAATGGCGGGTCCTAATCCGGCGTTGAACTGGCTGCTGTGGTCGGGATGGCCGTTCGTCTTCGGACTGTTGGCGACTCCGGTGCAGATTATCGTGGGTCGGCAGTATATGGTGGGCGCTTACAAAGCCGCTCGCAACGGTTCCGCCAATATGGATACCCTGATTGCAATGGGATCGTTAGCGGCTTATCTCTACAGCATCGTCGTATTGATTGGCATTGGCTTTGGTATCTCGGATGCGGTTGGTGGTCACGTTTACTTTGAGACAGCAGCAGTGATTCTCACGCTGATCACGCTGGGCAAACTGCTCGAAGCCCGCGCTAAAGGGCGTACCAGTGAAGCCATTAAGAAATTAATGGGGCTTGCGCCGAAAACGGCGACCCTGCTGCGCGATGGGCAAGAGATTGAAGTCGCAGTGGATGATCTGATGATCGGTGATACGCTGCTGATTCGACCCGGTGAACGAATTCCAGTGGATGGTGTGGTGATTGAGGGGCGTTCGTCCATTGATGAGTCGATGCTGACCGGCGAAAGCCTGCCTGTAAATAAAGAAACGGGCAGTGAAGTGATCGGGGCGACGGTCAACAAACAGGGACGGCTCGTTATCGAGGCGCAAAAAGTCGGCGCACAAACTGCATTGGCACAGATCGTTCGTCTGGTCGAACAGGCACAGGGATCCAAAGCGCCTATTCAGCGGATTGCCGATACGGTTTCCGGCGTGTTTGTCCCGGTTGTGCTGGTACTGGCAGCCTTAACTTTTCTCGGCTGGCTGTTGATCGGACAGGTTGGTTTCGTCCCGGCAATGGTGCATATGGTTGCAGTTCTGGTCATCGCCTGCCCGTGTGCCTTAGGACTGGCGACACCTACCGCCATCATGGTGGGCACCGGGCGCGGCGCTGAGATGGGTATCCTGTTCAAAAACAGCGAAGCACTGGAAAATGCCAAACGCCTTCAGGTCGTGGCACTGGACAAGACAGGTACGATTACACGCGGCGAACCCACCGTGACGGACGTGATACCGCTCAACGGATTTGATCTGACTGAATTCCTGACCCTGACAGCGGCGGCGGAACGTGGCAGTGAACATCCGCTGGGGCAGGCAGTCGTCAAGGCAGCACTGGAACGCGGGATTAGCCTGCCTCATCTGCAGTCATTTGAAGCGGAGTCTGGGCGGGGTATTCGTGCGGTAGTTGACGGTCAAACTGTTCTCGTCGGCAGTCCGCGCTTTATCCACGAACAGGGACACAATCCTGAGGCGACACAAATTGAGGCGCTTCAGGCACAGGCGCGCACTGTCGTCCTAGCCGTTGTGGATGGCAAATTGGCTGGCTTGATCGGCATCGCAGATACCGTAAAAGCCGGTTCACGGGAAGCGATTGCTGCCCTGCGTGACCTGGGACTGGAAGTGGTGATGGTCACAGGCGATAACGAGCGTACCGCGCAGGCGATTGCCCGTGAAGTCGGTATCGAGCGCGTGCTGGCAGAAGTGCTGCCCGACCAGAAAGTGGAAGCAGTGAAGCAGTTACAGGCTGAAGGTAAACGCACAGCAATGGTCGGCGATGGCATCAACGATGCTCCCGCGCTGGCACAGGCGGACGTGGGTATCGCTATCGGAACAGGGACGGATATTGCGATGGAAGCCTCCGACGTGACGCTGGTCAGCGGCGACCTGCGCGGTGTGGCACGCGCCATTACCCTGAGTCGGGCTACCATGCGGACGATCTACCAGAACCTGTTCTGGGCGTTCATCTACAACATCATCCTGATCCCGGTGGCGATGGCAGGGGCATTGGTTCCAATGCTTGCTGCTGCGGCTATGGCTTTTTCTTCTGTCTTCGTTGTCAGCAACAGTCTTCGCCTTCGCGGGCGCAAAATCGAGCGCGTCTCGACTGAGGTCAACGCCTCAATTCAGGAGGTGAAACCGGTTGCTGCTTAAACGAACATCCCATCTGATTTTAATGATAGTGGGTGTCGTGCTGGTATCTTCCGCCTGTTCATCAGCGGGAGATACTGCTGTTATCGCGCCTGCCTCGCTTGATTCGGACATGTACAGGGTAGGTCAAACGGTTTACAACGCGCAGTGTGCGTCCTGTCATGGGGTAAATGGTGAGGGGCAGTTCCCGGATGCACCACTGGAACGGGATATCACTGGACGATACGGCGCGCCGCCGCACGACGATACCGGACACACCTGGCATCACGATGACGATCTCATTCTTCGTATCATCCGCGAGGGTGGGATGGGCGATCCGGTAAATTTCTATGTCATGCCTGCGCTTGAATCTGCTCTCTCTGAGGATGAAATAGAGGCGGTAATCGCTTATATCAAGACGCTGTGGACACCCGAACAACAGACCATGCAGCACGAACGGACACTGGCTGTCAGAGAGCAGGGAGAGTAGCAACCAAGTTTTACCAAAGATAAAATAACGTCGGTTTATTTAACCGACGTTATCTTTAATTGAACGATGACACTGCTTATGGCAGATTACGCTTCTTCCGGCGCGTACTCAATCTCGATCAATGCCTTTTCAATCAAATCCCAGGAGGCCGGGGCGTCCCATTCGACAGTGACGAGCTGGGCCGGTTTATTGATGTCCACATTGACCACACCAGCCAGTTGTTCGATTTCGCCGCGAACAGTGCTGACGCATCCGTTGCAGGTCATATTCGGAACTTTGAAGGTTTTGCTATCCATTGTATTCTCCCGTCGGGTTCTTGAATTACATTCATCTCCTATTCTAGCCGCTTGATAAGTCGCCAGCATACGCCATTTGGCGCGTCTTTGCTGGATGAGAAAGCGGTATCATAGAAATAATTGAGCAGATTGAGAGTGTAATCATGAAAGTGTTACTGGCAGAAGATCACAAAATTGTACGGCAGGGGACGCGCCTGTACCTGGAAAGTGTGGGAGTTGAAGTTATTGGCGAGGCGACCAATGGACGTGAAGCTGTGAGTATGGCGCGAGAATTACGGCCGGATGTCGTCTTAATGGATATTCACATGCCTGAATTGACCGGCATTGAGGCGACGCGGCGCATCCGGCACGAGAGCGAAGATGTTCGGGTTCTGGTCTTGACAGCATATGATGATCCAACCTACGTTCATGCGCTGCTCGACGCTGGCGCGGATGGATTTGTCTTGAAAACAGCGGAACTATCGGAATTGTACCGTGCGCTGCGAGAGGTTGCCGTCGGGCGCTCTGCGTTTGATCCTGATGTGATGGCAAAAGCCGCCCAATTTGAGCAGAGTGCTGGCCTTCTGGTTGAGGGATTAACCGACCGAGAGATCGAAATCTTGACTTATGCGGCACGCGGTCTGACCAACAAACAAATCGGCAAAGAATTATTCATCTCAGATCGCACTGTGCAGGGACATCTCCAGAATATCTATCAGAAGCTCCGGGTCGCAACCCGCACCGAAGCCGTGACCGCAGCCGTATCACAGGGTTTCATTGTGCTTGGTGATGGAGGATAACATTGAACGGCTGGTTTCATATCGCGTTGACAAGTTTGGTCCTGTTCGCAGCCACAAATTTGTGGCTCGTCTACAGGGTTTTGAAACCTCTCCACTGCCTGGCTATACAGGTGGGCGATGTGTCGAGAGGGAATCTAACTGCTCTTCAGCAACCGTACGGTGGTATTCCTGAGATCGGCATCCTGCGACATAGCATGGCGAGTATGGTCGGGCATGTGCGTCGCGCTCAGGAAGAAGGAACAGCCTATCGTCATGCGCTGACGGATGGACAGGAAGCCGAACGTGCACGCATCGCCCATGAACTGCATGATGATACCGTACAGGTGCTCGTCGCAATTGCCCAAAGCATTGATCTCGCCTCGACCTGGCTTGACACTGACCCAACACGCGGCGCAGTGATGCTTAAAATGGCGCGCACACAGGCGGTTGAAGCGGTCGAGGGGTTGCGCCGCCTCATCGCCGATCTACGACCACCTGCGTTGGAAGAACTGGGTTTAATGCCTGCCCTACAAATGCTGGCTGAAAATGAGGAAGGAATTGCGGTCACCGTCAAAGCAACAGGTAAAGAACGGCGTCTTAATGAAACGAGGGAACTGACATTATTTCGCGCGGCACAAGAGGCGATTCATAACGCACAGCGACATGGGCAGGCTCAACATAGCACCGTAGAAGTTGATTACCATCCCCAGGAGGTTTGCCTTACAGTCACAGATAATGGCGCGGGTTTTAATCTGCCAGAACACCTTGACTGTCTAGCGAAAGATGGACATTACGGTTTGTTAGGGATGTACGAGCGCATTCACCATCTGAAAGGGGATATTCACATTTCGAGCAAACCAGGACACGGTACCGAACTCGTCGTGACTTTGCCGTTGGACACCATTGACCAACCCAGTGAAGCCGTCCGTGATCCAGTCTGCGGCGCGATCATTCAATCACAGCAAGCCTATGACAGTGTCACATACAAAGGTCAGCGCTACTATTTTTGCTGTCCGGTCTGCCAGGGTGCATTTCAAAGCGACCCCGAGATGTATTTGACATCCCATTAAGCAGTAGAGTGCCTAAGCTTACGTGAGCAACCATCAAACGCTTTTATGCACACAATTGCGAATTTAATGACGACTCGACAAATTACCGGGAAAGATAAACTGAGATATCAAGCACGTGAGCGATCCTATTTGTCGATCAAGGAAGGTAACTTCTCAACAATTATCCCGGCTTTCCTGCCGAGTTGTAGGAGCCTGGATCTTACCCGATCTCGAACGCGGATCAATGCCCTTGGTGTTCTTCATGCTCCTTTGTGTCATCCTCGTCTGGGTCGGCATGACCGTAATAATGCGGGTCCGCGTCAAACTTATCGACGCATTCCTGGGAACAGAAATAGAACACCTGACCGGCGTGTTCGCGCGTGGCAACTGCTGACTGTGGGTCAATCAACATGCCACAGACCGGGTCTCGGACCATAGTTCAGATCCTTTCAGAAAAACTCGCTCACGGTGGCTGAGTTACGCACAGTTGTACCTAAAATACAGCGGAATCGGAACAGGCGTAACCGCCAAATGGCTTGTTTCTATCGCTGACGAAACCCGCTAAATGGCGTATAACGGTGCTATCGAGTTATTGCTATTATTCTGAATTGAAGTGTGGGGTGATGACACTCTGGCTGGTAGGCAACTGAATGAAATCTAGGGTACAGGCACCAGTGATTTGGTCCTGACTCATTACGATATTAGTGAGGGTAACGCCGTGAAGACCCATTCTTTTCAATCACATACTCCAGAAGAAATGCGTCGCCTTTCCAATTATGGACACATTCTGGAGGCCGTTCTGCTCGCGGCGGTTGGAGTGTTGGCGATTCTCAGTAATACCGGTTTGGCAACCTAGGCTACAACGGTGTGACGTTTTTTGCCTTTATTGGCGGGCATAGCGCTCCTCATCGTCATTTATCCGCCCATCCAGTTTTGGAGTGGGCACTGATCTGGCGTGATCCCCAGCAGCGCCAGCACACCTTGATCGCCATCGCAATCATGCTGGCGGGAATTGCCGAGCTTGTGGAAGCTAACGCTGGAGTAGCAATTCTAAAATACGATTGGCCGATTGCCCTAATCTTTATCGGCACCCTGTTTATGGTACACACACAGCACGGCCACAGCGATGCTGTTCATCAAGCAATCCGTCGTCACCGTATTCTGGGCACCACGGTGATCGCCGCAGGGTTTCTCAGGTTGCTTGAGATTGTCGTACAATCCGATGTCCTGGCACTCCTCTGGCCGATTGCTTTACTGCTTGCGGCTTTCCAACTGGATATCAACCGCGAACCGGAACGAGCGTTTGACGAGGGTGGCAACCATTGATTGCCAGCGACACTGCTCTTTGCTTTTGCGTGTGGCTGGAACGTTAAACTAGCTATTTTTTCGATTTCTCTACACCTGCAAGGTGTCGCACCTACGAGTTGAAAGAACCGAATACATCACCCTTATAAAAACTGATGGAAAAATAGTGCTAGTTCAGCTAGCCAACGGTTGTTGTATCGAAAACGTCCCGTAAGCCCGTTGATATCGCTGAAGAGATGTGTTATGCCATAAAAGCTATGGGCTTTCTGTATTTGCTACAGGCGGGTAGGGTAGGGGCATCCACATGGCTGTAAGCTCAACACTGTCTATCCACTCGCGGTTAACTGCCATCTCCCAATGAAAATGAACGCCGCCGCTTCGCCCGCTGCTGCCTACTTGCCCAATAATTTGTCCCGCTGAAATATTCTGTCCACGAGTGACGTGAACCACAGATAAATGAGCATAACCGGAATATATACCGTAGCCATGATCGATCAGGACATAGTTGCCGCGAAGATCTAACACGCCTGCGAACACAACCCTACCTGCTGCGGTTGCTGTCACAGGAACCCCTGTTTGCGCTCGCATGTCCCAACCTGTATGGCGGGAATTCGTGGTTTCATTGAATACGCGGAAAGCACCGAAAGGTGAAGTCAGTTCTACCTCCAGCGGCCATTGAAATCCACTTTCGTCCCAGAACTGTTCAAGTGTGAAAGTATCAAAAATACTTTCTAGTTGTGCAAGTTCGTGACGCTCAACTTCTGGATCAACCAGATACCCCAACTCTTCTGAAACGGTAATGTCCTGTCGGATAAACGATCCAAGTACAACTTCAATAGGGGCAATCACTGTGCTGCTGATTTCATCCGCGAACTGCACAATAAGTGTCAGGTTGTAAGTTCCTATCCTTTGTTCCATTCCGACCGCAAGCAATCCATAGTATCCATCTTCTGGCATCGGGAAAAACTCAAATTCGTTTTCTAAAAAAGATGCGCGGACATTGGTTATGTCAGAATCGTAAATATGCACCAGTCCAACCCGTCCCTGGGCGATGCTCTCAAAGTAAAGCTCAAGAATGGCTCCACCTTCCATAATAACCGTAGTTGGTGTTGGACGGGAGGCCGGCACGGTAGGTTCAGGTATTTCTTGTGCAGAAACGATTGTTACCGAAAAAAGGAATAAAACGGCAATCAGCAGTTTAAGCAGGTGCATTGACATTCTCGATAGGGTTCATACAGCGACCATCATAACAAGCCCGTTCTTCCCCAGCCATACGCCGTTTGGCGCATCCCGTGCATCAATTGCATGAAAATGGGTAACTTGCTGGAATTTCGGCGTGAAGCATAAATCCCCTGTAAACCCGCCAAACAGCCCATTTTCTCAGCAACGCGGCATTGTAAGATACTCTCCTTTCTCGAAGCGCTGCATTGCTGAATAGGATTGTATGGAAGATGTGGAACGCATTGATTGCTGTAACTTTACTGTTGTCTGTTCTCAGCCTCGTGCCAGTAAGAGCGCAGGAGAGTATAGGTGCGCAGCCGTGGGATTTGAAAGATACTGAACAGCCTGGCACGTTCATATTTTATGATGCGCCCGCAGAAGCATCGTCTACCGGCAAACCTTTAGATATTGGCGATGTTAACGGAGACGGCTGTGGAGATATTGCCGCCGCTGGTTCATTTGCCAGTTTCGGAGGTCTGGATGGATGGCGTAGGGAAGCTGGACACGTCCGTATCCTCATGGATCTGTGTGAAATCAGCGGTTACATTGCCATGGAGGATGAAAGCGAACGCGGTAACACGGTGATCACTGTTTATGGCGCTCGTGCCAGTGATATGGCAGGCATTGAAGTTTATGTTGGCGACTTCAATGCTGATGGGTACGATGATGTGCTCTTCGGCGCGCAGAATTATGATGGTGAAGCGCAAGATCGCTCCAATGCAGGCGCAGCTTACCTTGTGCTTGGCAGTCCCAACTTTACCAGTGGCGATATAGACCTGCTCAATCCACCCGGTAATGTGATCGTCTTCTTTGGCGCAACAGCGGAAGATCGCTTCGGCTTGTGGGTAGACGGCGGCGACTTCAACGGCGATGGCTATGAAGATCTCCTCGTCGGCGCGAATCAGGCAGATGGAGAAAACGACAGCCGTATCAATGCTGGCGAAGCCTGGATCATTTATGGTCTTGATGACATGGTGGGTGAATACGGTTCAAGCGTCGATATGAACCAACCGCCGGAACGGGCAACTCGCATTATTGGTGTAGATTACGATGATCTGTTTGGCTCAACCGCCCTCGGCGCGGATATAAACGCCGACGGCTATGACGATGCGATTGTCAGTGCTGCCTTGTGGCGAGAGTCGGCGGGGATAGGCGGCTTAGAGTTGGGAGGTGGCGACGGACCCGCTAATGGTCGCTATAACAGCGGTGAAACGTTCGTGATTTACGGGCATCCTGATTTGCCGGGCCAAGTCATCGACCTTGCGGCACTCATCAATGATGAAGGCAGCCCGACGAACGATAGTATCACAGTAATTTATGGCGTAGACCCCAACGACCTCCTCGGCGAAGAAATCGCGGCAGGCGATATTAATGGCGATGGGCGCAACGAACTGGCACTGGGGACGCTGGTTTCGGCAGGGCTGGATAACGCGATGCCAGGCGGAGGGGAGTCCTGGTTGATTTTTACGGAAGAACCCTTCGCGGGCGAAGCCGTCGATCTGCTTCATCCTGAGGCTGGACGAGCGGTGTCGATCTATTCAGACCAGGCAGAAAGCGAAAGTGGCGATATTTTACGCTTCGCTGATCTGGATCAAGACGGTTATGAAGATTTATTCATCGGTACCCCTTCGTATGATGTTATGGGACTTTATCAGGAGATAAGGCAGGACGCTGGAATGCTCACCGTCCTGTTTGGTGGTGAGGATGGTCTGCCAAATGACAATGGCCGCGTCATCTTTCCCTCCAATGTCCCGCCAGACCTGCGAATCGGGTATGTCGTAGGAGCCGACGCGGAAGATGAGATGGCTTATGGGCTGGCGATTTACGATGTGGATGCCGACGGCTATGTAGACATTGCGCCTAATGGGATGCTGGGGGATGGGATGAATAACAGCCTGCGTGATGCAGGAGAAATCTATGTGATTAGTGGAGTGTCATTTTTAGAACGACTGCCGGTAAATACAGCAGATTAACGAATGATCTTGATATAAACAAGCCAAACGGCGTATTTCATCCTCTAGAGGTATAGGCTAAAGTAAAAATCACGCAAATTGTGGTTGATAGGTAGTTTATGGCAGTAATGGATCAGGAAACGGCTGCTGATACCCCAAATGCAAACTTTGACCCAGAGCCGCTTTCACCACCGCCTCTCCTTTTATGGCTGATTGTCGGCCTATTTCTACTGAGTGTCGCTGGAACTGCCGGTGGAGTCCTTGTCTTTAAAAACGTACTGCGTCCCGGTCAGCAGCAGCGCATCATTACCATACTGCCGTTTATGCAAAACTTCCTGCCCGTGCGTCCGGGGGCGGGTATTGCGCTGCCTACAGCGATAGCCGCGCAAAATAACGGCATAACACCGGAAGATTTGCTTGCCATTTCGATTGCGGTTTCCACCCCAACGGCAAGTGTCCATGAAGTGTTAGCAGAGCCGTCAGCAACCCTCCCGCCCCCGACTGTGGAGCCGACCAGTGTGCCTACAACCAACCTGATTGAGGTAGCGGCTGTACCGGAGGAAGCTGCCAAAGAGTTTCCGCCTTTTGCGCGAAATTACGGCTTCCGACACGTCCAGCAGGGGTGGAATAATTGTGGTCCCGCGAGCATCACGATTGCGTTGAGCTACTACGGGTGGGAAGAGAATCAGGAATTTTCGGCATCTTTCTTGAAGCCCGACCGCGAAGATAAGAATGTTACGCCCCGCGAGATGGTGTCGTTTGTGAACGAACAAACGGGAGTTCGGGCTTTAACCCGCATGGGGGGCAGTCTTGACCTGCTGAAATCCTTAACTGCTGGTGGATTTCCAGTGCTTGTTTCGCTGGGATATATGCCTGAGGGCTATGACTGGCTGGGTCACTACCTGACTGTTGTGGGTTACGATGATCGTCAACAGGCAGTCTACGTCTATGACAGCTTTCTGGGCACAGGCGATAACGGTGAGGGCATGGCGGTTGCGTACAGCGAACTCGACCGGGACTGGCAGCAGTTCAATCGCACCTTCATTGTCCTTTACCGCCCGGATGAGGAAAACCGTATCCGCGAAATTTTAGGGGAATTAGCCGATCCTACCCAAGCGGCTGAACATGCGCTTCAGGTAGCGCAAGAAGAGGCGCGAGCTAATCCTCAAAATGGTTTTGCATGGTTCAATATCGGGACCGCGTTGGTAGCTCTGGGACGCGATCAGGAGGCTGCGACTGCCTACGACCAGGCACGCCAGCTTAACCTCCCCTGGCGAATGCTGTGGTATCAATTTGGTCCTTACGAAGCGTACTTTAATGTTGGCCGTTACGACGATGTACTGGCGTTGGTTGAAGCGAACCTGAACAACGGCGTAGAATACGTCGAGGAGACCTATTACTGGCAGGGACGTGTTTTCGCTGCTAGAGGACAAACTGACGAAGCGGCAGCCGCATTCAATCAGGCTTTGCTGCATAACTCAAGGTACATCGCTGCCGAAGAAGCACTCACCATGTTGGAGGCTGATTAACGGTGGGTTCTATGAAGCGACATCCAATGTCTAAGCCCAACCGGCCACCTTCAAGGATAAGCATTTTCCTGGAGTGGCTCTTCATGATGGTCATCGTCGTCATCATTGGCATTTTACTAAGTAGACTCTGGTTGCGCGCATCTGGGCAAGAGGAGCAGTCTCCTGTGTTTCCTTTTTTCTCTTCACCGGATCGGACAATCACGCCAACCCCATTTGATATGGCAGCTTCGTCCGCGACGGCAGCTTCTAGGTTGCGAGATTCTGAATTGCTCCCTCAGGAGACACCATTCTTCAGTTCGGAAGCATCTTTGTCCACGCCTGTCGTGATATCCGACTTGCAACCCTCGGCATTGGGAGGCGAACTCGTGGGTCATCCAGCACCAGATTTCACCCTGCCAACGCTTGATGGCGGTGAAATTACTCTCTCAGACCTGCGAGGTCAGCCTGTACTCATCAATTTCTGGGCAAGTTGGTGCGCGCCTTGCCGGGTTGAGACACCACTACTGGTAGACACCTATCACCGTTATGCAGATGAGGGACTCGTTGTTCTCGGAGTAAATCTCACTGAACAAGATACACTGGAGGAAGCACGAGCTTTTGTAAATGAGTTCGATGTTTCATATCCGATTTTGCTCGATGATGGGCCAGAGGTCAGCCACAATTTATACAATCTAATCGGTCTGCCCATGAGTGTTTTTGTGGATAGAAGCGGCGTTGTAAAACGGGTCATTGTCGGAGCGATAATGGATACGGAAATTGATCGATACATAGCCGAAATAATGGTTGAGGACGATTAAGCGCTATGGAAAACCCAACTGACGTTATTGAACAGGTAGAGAATCCTACAGAAGCTACCGAAACAGCCTCAAAGTCCGAAGTCTTGGTAATTCCGCGCGCCTTATTCAATAACATCCTGATTGCTGCTGCCTTCTTTGTATTCGGTGCTCTCGGTGCCATGTTACTGAATACCCAATCAGCATCTGCCCACCGTGCCGAACATCAGGAACTTATCAATCAAGCTGTCACAGCGGCGCTCGCCGAACGAGGCGATACCGCAACTGGCAATACGCCGGGTTCCAATACTCGTTTCCAGGTCAGTGTTGACGATGACCCCGCATGGGGACCGGAAGACGCCCCAGTAACCATTGTCGAGTTTTCCGATTTTCAATGCCCCTTCTGCGGACGGTTTCACCAGCAGACCTATCCGAGGTTGCGAGAAACATATGGCGACAGGATACGCTTTGTTTATCGGGATTTTCCGATACTCCAACTTCACCCGAATGCGCTGATTTCCGCTCAAGCGGCCAACTGTGCCAACGAGCAGGGGAAATATTGGGAGTATCACGATCTTCTGCTTACGAATCAGGATCAGTCAGATCGCACCGCTTTAAGCAATTTTGCGGCGCAACTTGAATTAAATATGACAGCATTCGATGAGTGTTTGGACAGTGGGCGTTATGAGCAAGAAGTGAACGCAGACACACGCGCGGGCAGCGGCTACGGTGTCACTGGCACACCCACGTTCTTCATTAATGGACGCCCCCTTGTAGGAGCGCAACCTTATGAAGTCTTTGCAGCGATGATTGATGAGGAATTGGCTGCTGCTAATCAATAGACATTTGCAACTTTGAATATACGACGGATGATACAAAGTAATGACTAAGACAAAAGCACCACGCAAACCGAAAACTCCCACCGCCCTCTCAAGCAGAATGGGTCAGTATCTGACCGTTGAACGGGTCATCATTGGAGGTTCGCTGCTCGTCACTGTTGCTATTATTGGCATCATTGCACTGAATGCGTGGTTGAATCGCCCAATTGCTATTGAAGGGGTGCAGCGGGTTGCCGTTTTGCAAGGACATCAAGAAACTCCGGTGAATTATCAGCAAACACCCCCTGCTGGAGGGTTGCATTATCCAATTTGGCAAAATTGCGCTGTTTATGCACAGTCTATTGAGGATGAGTTCGCTGTACATTCTTTAGAACACGGCGCGGTCTGGATCACCTATGATCCTACTGTGCCACAAGACCAGGTTGAAACATTGCAAAGCATCACACGCGGCGGTACCCACCGACTGCTGAGTCCCTATTCAGGACTGTCCAGCCCAATTGTAGTCTCTGCCTGGGGCTATCAGTTGCAGCTAGAAAGTGCAACTGATGACCGCCTCGTACAATTTGTTCGACAGTACGAACGGGGTTCCCAGTCACCCGAACCGGGCGCATCGTGCAGCGGCGGTGAAAGTCGCAGCGTTGCCGAGATGCCTTCGAGGTAAAGAATTAGCTATGGTCCATGAAACTGCTACGTCAACGATCAAGCCAACTGAAATCGCCTCAGTAGGGCGTTTTACCGTTTTCTTCCACGCTGCACTGTTTGTGATTGGCTTTTCCCTAACATTCGTTGTTGGCTGGGGTGGGACATTTACGCTGCTCGGTCAAATATTTCGAGACTATAAATCCACGTTAGCGCAGTTTGGCGGCATCGTGATTATCGTATTTGGGCTTGTGAATTTGGGCATTCTTCGGATTTCATTCCTGAATTATGACACCCGCCCCGAATGGACAGTTAATCGACGGACAGGTTTCGTGGCCTCGGTCTTGATGGGTGTCTTTTTCGCCGCCGGATGGACACCCTGTATTGGTACAATTTTAGGGGCAATCCTAACGCTGGGTTTCAGCCAGGAAACCTCGGGACAAGCCATGATCCTGTCCAGTGGTTATGCAATTGGTTTAGGCATACCGTTTCTAATTATCGGTTTGGGCATCAACCGCTTTACTGGTCTTCTACAGCGTTTTCGACGGCATGTCCGCAAATTTCAAATCATCAGTGGTTTAATGCTGATTAGTATTGGCATTCTGCTTTTGACCAACCAGATGACACAAATCGCTATTTGGGCGCAGCGTAACGGTCTTTACTTTGACCTGCCGCTTAGCGGCGCAAGTACACCAAGCTATTTGATCGCCGTTGTCGCTGGCTTAGTATCTTTTCTTTCGCCCTGCGTTTTACCGCTGGTCCCGGCTTACATAGGCTACCTGGCTGGACATGCAAGTAATGTGACGCGCGCATAGTCAGAAGTAACACTCCGATCAATAAGCATTATAGACATTCGCTTCAAATCAACTTAAGTGCCAGCCTTGTAATTAAAAATGGACGGTGTGTTCAGGTGAACAACATAGAGAAATAGACCACTTAAAGGGAACTATGAATTTTGCCAAAGGTGAGCGACAGAAGAGTAACTGGTGCGATCTATTTGTGAATTCGAAGCGTTGGAACCTATTGATGGTCGTTATCGTCGGGTTGAGTGCTTTGTGGATGTATAGTTCGCGTGTTCCCATTCAGGCATCAACCTCATCGGCGTCTACAAGCCCGCAGATCGGTTTTACAGCCCCTGACTTTGCTCTCAACACGCTCGATGGGACAACCATTTCCCTTTCAAACTTACGCGGCAAAGTTGTGCTCATCAACCTGTGGGCTTCCTGGTGTCCGCCGTGCCGCGCTGAGATGCCTGCTCTGGATAATGTCTATCGCCAGTACCGTGAAGCAGGATTCGTGGTACTCGGACTGAACACCACTTATCAGGACAGCGAAGCCGATGCAGGGACTTTTGTCCAAACTTTAGGATTGGAATTTCCTATTCTGTTAGACCGAGAGGGAGTCGTAAGTAGGCAGTATCAGTTGCAGGCGCTGCCGACTTCCTATTTCGTGGGTCGGGATGGTACCATTCGAGATGTGGTATTTGGCGGTCCAATGACCGAAGCAATCATTGCAACGAAGATCCTGGGTCTTCTCGCAGAGGAAAATCCGTAACAATGTTTCCGATCATAAAACTAGGGCCTCGTATTATTCAGTCTCAGCTCCTCATTCTCTTGATTGCCTTCTGGATTGGGTCCAGCATAACCAAGCGTAACGCCAGGCGATTAGGCTTAGACAGTGAGCATACCGATAACCTCATCTATCTGGGTCTCATTGCGGGTTTGACTGGCGCGCGGCTGAGTTATGTTATCCAATATTGGTCCGTATATAGCAACGATCCCGGCGCGATCTTCGCCCTCAATCTCAATACTCTTTCGCCTATCGGTGGTCTCATCGTTGGTTTGGCAGGCACCTATTGGTACGCAAAGCGCAAAAAGATTGCTAATCGAAAGTTACTGGATGCACTCACCCCCGGATTAGTTATTTTGGCTGGTGGTCTCGCCTTAGCTGACTTAGCGAGCGGGAATGGTTACGGCCTGCCAACCCAACTACCCTGGTCGATCAGCCTATGGGGTGAACTGCGCCATCCGGTACAGGTCTACGATCTACTCGCAGTGTTTGTCATTTCGGTTGTTCTGTGGCGATCATCACGACCATTCGATGGCGCGCGTTTTGGCCTGTTTGTCATCCTTTATGCCGCCTCGCTTTTGTTCCTTGAAGCTTTTCACGGTGACAGTATAACCTTCGTCGGTATAAGGATTGTTCAGTTTTGGAGTTTTCTGGCATTGATAACGATGCTTTTTGTACTTCGCCACTGGGCTGAAAAAGAAGTCCGTTTACACGTTTCATCGTAGGGTCGAAAACGTTCGAGCATGTGAGATTAGCCCATTGCTTCAAAAATTCCTAGCGATTAGCTGCTTTTTTGCACCAGGCCGCTACCGTCATTCGATTACCGGCTTAGTTGCGCCCAATATCTGAGGGGGTCACTTGACTGACTAAAATTTGTTTCCCAGATAGTTTTTCCAGCACCGCCGAAGCGTCATATACACTCACCAGCGCACGAGTCGAACCATCCAGCACACTGATGTAAGCCTGCGTCGTCTTGACTCATTTATACGACAGATTATTGCACCTTTTTCGAGGTATTTTCTAGCATATTTTTGAGTAGTAAGGTGAATAGAGCAGTAGGGTTACACATCGGTTCAAGACCCTCTCGGAATGCCCTCGCGCAAGTCTCCTGCAAGCAATTACCACGCCTTCAAATCGCGCTGGAATCACGGAGGCGCATCCAGTCGAACTGCCGTCATGCGCTCGGTGCATTTCTTATTGCACAGTACCACGCCACCCCGCCGCCAAAGCCGCTAGCGGCTTCGACTCGGAGCGCGTCCCGGCTTGTGCCGCTGCGCTCAGACGCGCTCCGGTCGCCCTACGGGTGTCGGGCGGGGTCCCCGACGTGGTAAGACCTGTGCAGAAATGCGCCTTAACAAACGCATGAGCAGTTACTCGATCAGACGGATGCACCGTTAGCCAGGCCGCGTTAGCTCGAAAGGGCGCGCTGTAAGTTTTCCCGGAGCCACTGTGCCCCGACGGACTCCTAGAGATGATCGCTCTGACCCGCTGTGCTAAACGCTCCCGAACCTGTGATACAGGGTCATCTTCTCCGTTGGAGCGGTTAAGAAGATGATTTTGCCAAGCTGCACGCAGGACAGCGGAGCGCAGATCGTCGTGGATGAGACAGTCGAACAGGACTGTGCTACCGGAAGGGTCAACGCCTCGTGGTCATCGTCGGAAGATGATGCCGGGGCGCATCCAGGCGGCAACCTGCGCGGATGAGCGTTTTTCATTCGTATTTTCTCAGTCAGGAGTGAAGTGTATGACTGAAACAACAAAACACATTTGCCGCGTTGGAACCGCGCGGATTGATTATCTGGGTCGTGTCGGACAGCGCGTATTGAACACGACGATCAAAAGCGGCACCGGATTGGGTGCGGTGTTCGCGCCAACTTGGAAGGTGGTCATGGCATCGAAGCACACCACGATTTCGTGGCAGACGTATATCGAGCAGTACACGGCATTGATGCGGCAGCGCTATCAGGCGAATCCGTCAGCATTTCTGGAAGCGTTGAGCAGCAATGAACTGATCGTATGCTGCTACTGCAAGGACACGCACACCACAACGAAGCACTGTCACCGTTACATTCTGGTCGAAATTCTCGAAAAGGTGGCAGCGCACCACAGCGTCGGTTTTGAGGCTATCGGTGAAGTTCACAGCAGTCGGTGATGAACCGGCTCTTTTTTTGCCTTATCACATTACGAAATGAATTTCAGGGAGGTCATCATGAAGCAAATCGTCGTTCATACGGACGGAAGCTGTGAGACGCACACACGGCTCGGCGGCTGGGCAGCAGTTCTCCAATGCGGTGAACATCAGCGCGTCTTACAGGGCAGCGCGACGGACACGACGGTGAATGCGATGGAACTCACGGCGGTCATCGAGGCATTGAAGGCGCTCAAGCAGGCGGGGTCAACGGTGCAGCTTTTTACTGACTCCAATTACGTCGTGCGCGGCGTGAACGAATGGCTGTCCGACTGGCTGAAACGCGGCTGGAAGAACGCACGCGGCGAACAGGTCGCCAATCTCGACCTATGGCAGCAGCTTCAGGCGTTACTCGAACAGCACACGGTCACGCTGACCTGGATACCGCGTGGTCAAAATGCTCAGTCGGATGAACTGGCGCAGTTGGCACGATTGACGCAGGCTTCAGAAGTGACACAGAAACCGCTGGACGATGCTGGCAGTGAAACTGCTCCCAGCGTGCCACCGCAGGCTGTGTCAGAAACACATATCCTGATCGCCGGGTCACGTTACGCCAGCCGCGAGGCGCTGGATTACGCCCGCCGGGTCGTGCGGCGCGTGCATCAACTCGGTCATACCATTGTCGTCGGCGACCATCCGAAAGGCGTGGATATGGCGGTGGTGCAGGAATGTCGTCGGCTGAAAGCGAAGGTGCTGGTGGTTGGCGTAACCAACAGACCACGCAACGGCGGCTGCTCACACGGCGGCTACGTCAAGGTCGAGCGTGATACCTACCGTGCCGCAGGCGGACATCTGTTTGACCGCTATCACGTCCGTGATCGCTGGATGGTGGACAACTCAGTGCGCGGCATGTTCATCTGGAACGGCGATAGCAAAGGTACGAAGGAAGGTTACGACTACATGGTGAGCTGTCACAAAGAGGCACACCTGATTACGTTCGCGTTGAAGGGAGCGCGTCATGGCTGAACAGCACATTCTGGCCGTTCACACCTACGGTTCGCAGCGGGTGAAACAGCCCGGCACGAATCAGATGGTGAGTGCTTATAAAATTGGATACAGCAGCGCCGCCTGTGAAATACTGCTGGCGTTGTACGGGGCGAAGGCACGCGATGTGTCTTCGCCTCATGCGTCTTACCGCTACGTCCAGATTGACGGCGACACCGCCGTGCGGCATGGTTATCTGCTGCTGAACGTGACAGCCGACGAGCTGGCGCGAGCGGAAGCAGTGACACGCCGCCATCATCGGGCAGCGGTCTTTGTGTGGCGTGACAGTCAATGGCTGGAGCTGCCCAACAGCCGCGACCCTGTTTACGTCGAACCTGTAGGACGTTCCGGTCCGGGTTTCAATCCATCCGGGTTTCGTCCCATTTCACCGTCTACGGGCGAGAAGGAAGCTGCCGTCGAGGGCATCCGCGCTGAGAAAAGCCAGCGCAGTCCGCAGGAACGCCCCTGGTGGTGGATTTTAGGCGACACCTATCCGCAGCGCGAAACACTCAAACGGTACGGAGCGCGGTTCAGCAGCAAGCGGCGTGCCTGGTACTACGTAGGGTGGGAACTGCCCGACAGCATCAAAAGGCTCATCACCGAATACACGACCACTGAACCGGAAGCAACAGCCACACAGGTCGAAGAGGATGCACCCTGCTCAGATGAAGAAGCGGCTGCCATTCTGGGGAAGCCGGTCAAAACGGATGTGCCACAGGACATCGTGCCACTGCGCCTGTTCCAGATGGGGCAGATCGTGTACGCCCGACATGAACTGGAAACGCGGACTGGCAAGGCTGTCCCGACTGGCACACGCGGGACGATCTCACGGCTCTACAACCGCAACACGCAGCATGGCTGGAGCTATGACGTGGACTTTGAGGGTATCGGAACTGGCTGGTACTTCGAGCGTGAACTGACGGATTTGGAGCCAATCCCTGGTATTCGTATTACACGAGGGCTGGTTGTACCGCCAGGTGCAGCGCTGCCACCCACCGATACCGACCTCAAACGGGCGCTCATTGAGAATGGACACCAGCCAGAAGCGATGGCGAGTGAGTCAATGCCCACCGAACCAGAAGCCGTGCCGGAGCCAGACACGCCTGAAGCACCACAGCATATCCGCATCTTCAAGCCGCGATCCCTGCCAACGGATGACACACCGCTGGACGAGGTGCAAACCGCGATTGTCCAGGCAAAGTCGCAACTCACACCTATCTTACATACTGCTGCTGCACCTCAGAAACGCACACTGGCAGCCATTGGACAGTCTTACGTGGGTGAGTTGACGGGCAGCATTACCGGGAATGTGTACTGTTTCGGCTACGCCATCCATGATGGCATCTGTGTCTTCGTGAATTTGGGCGGGCCGCGTATGGCGATTGAGGCAATCCGGGCCAAGTTCGGCAAGGGGGAAATCGTCAACTGCATTCCCTGGGATGCGCCTGCCATCGAACTGACGGCTGGCGAAGGGAACAGCGGGGTGTATCACGATTACATCCAGAACATTCCTGAAGCGAAATTCACGTCGCTCATCCTGTGCCACGATCTGCTGGTCAATCCGAATTACGGCGGCAAGTCCACGACCTTCATCCTCCGCACGGATGACGCACAGGCAGCAGCGAAGCTCAAACACCACATCACCGAACTGGTCAAAGTGCCGGTGTTCGACGAGTGGGCAGGCTATCTGTATCACGCCGGGCAGAGCGCAATGCTCGTCCGTCAGACACGCTCCGCCGGAAATGTTGACCTGCTCAGTGTCGATCTGGACATGGATGCCTGGACGCGGCTCATCACGGGTGGCTTGGAGCAGGGCGTTTTCACGCTGCCTCAGGATGCGCTAAGCCAGAGTTCGAAAGTCGTCCAACATCGAGATAAAATAGGAGGGTATGAGCAAACGACTAAACTTCACCCTCAACGAGGAACAGCTTGCTGAGATCGAGCAAGCCATAAAGGGTT
>Ga0187894_10002451_pt1 | contig 22140 bp, 18 predicted proteins | sample GBC1701081metaG_FD_136650 | JGI IMG/M metagenome (GOLD analysis project Ga0187894, IMG submission 136650) | White microbial mat communities from a lava cave in the Kipuka Kanohina Cave System on the Island of Hawaii, USA - GBC170108-1 metaG ... | reverse complement strand
GCATCAGTCCGGCCGAAAGCGCGGTCCAGAAAATCGACTGCAACTGCGCGTCCGGCCCGGCCGCACCGGCGCTCCAATGCGCGCCGCCCATGACGCCCGCGGCCACCGCCGAAAGCCATGGCTGAATTCCAAACGTCGCCACGGCGACAAAGGAGAGCACGATGCGCCGCTGGCTGCCGAAGCAGCCATAAAAGATGCGGCTCCAGCCGCGCCACATCTGCTGAAAACTGGAGTACATCCGCACGCGGTAAAGATCGTCGTTCGGCACGACGCGCAGGCTGACCCCCGCCTGCTTGGCCAGCCGCGCCATGTGCATGTCCTCGTTCACCTCGGTGCGCACCGGTTCGTGCCCGCCGATGCGCTCGTACGCGGCCCGCGTCATGAGCATGAATGCTCCGTTGGCGTAGGCCGTCTTGCGCCGCGGATCGTTGACGAAAAGGGGATTGAACCAGATGAGCAGGATTCCGCTGCAAGCTGGCTGAATGACCTGTTCGAGCATGCTGTGCGCTTCGAGCGTGGGCAGAATCGAGAGGAATTCCACCAGCCGCTCGCGAGCGTGCCGCATCGCCGTGGTCAGCGCGTGGGGCGAGGTGAAGGTGCAGTCGGCATCGGTGAAGCACATCCACGGGGTGTCGACGCGCTCGACGCCTTCCCGCATCGCGTTGTTCTTGCCGAACCACCCCTCGCGCAGCCGGGTGACGTGGATCACGTGAAGCCGCGAATCCTCCGCCGCGAGCTGGTCCAGGATCTGCGGCGTGCGGTCCGTGCTGCGGTCGTCGATCGCGGTGATCCGCAGACCGGGATAATCCTGCGTCAGCAGGGACCGGACGCAGCGCTCGATGTTGGGTTCCTCATCCTTGGCGGCGACCAGCATGGTCAGGGGCGGGAATTCGCCGGAGCGGGCGGGGGCCGGATCGGACCGCAGGGCGGGCATTCGGCGCTGAGCCAGCGAAATGATGACATGCCGGATGGTCCAGACGAACACCGTCAGTCCGGTGAGCACCTGCCACGCCACGAGCCATCCGCTCATCCCTGAAGCCCTCGTGCCACTCCCGACCGCCCTTCCTGGGCACGCCCTCGCGCGGATTATGCGACCCTCCCGGGCAGGCCGCAAACGGGGACAGGCTCGGCCCCCCTGCCAGCGCGCGAGGACAACGACGCCCCGGGTCCGGGTTCAGGACCGGCTGAGAATCGACCCCTGCCGAGTCCGCTCTGCCGCGGCTCAATACCCCCGCAATTCCGTGATCGAATAGGGAATGCCGCACTCAAGGCAGCGCGCGGGCAGACCGAAAACTGAATGGCGGGAAAGGCTGCCGGCGGAGGGCGGGCGACGCCCACCGCGCGGTCCGGACCGCCGGGAACGACCGCCATGAAATGCACCATCGCGCTGAACGGGCCGCAGATACAGAATATTCTCGAGTGTGCCGTTCGATGCAACGCGCCGGTCCGGATCGAGCCGACCGGCGAGGAGGGACGGCGCATTCACGGGCAGTTCGTCAGTTGCGACGACGAGGTTCTGGTCGTCGTGCTCGACGATCCGCCGCAGGCGCGTAATCGGCTGATCGGTCGCTACGCCGACGTGCACGTCCTCGGCGAACAGGAGTACGCGTTTTCCACCGACATTCTCGACGACGGCGGACCGCAGGAGCCGCGACAGGTTGTGCTGCGGCGACCGCAGGCGCTTGAAGTCCTGCAACGTCGGCGAATTTCGCGAACGCGCCTGGCCCCCTCCTCCACCGTCGAATTGACCTGGAATGAAAAACGCCAGAAGCGCTCCTGCGCCGCCGCGCTGCTCAACATCAGTCCGGACGGCATGGCCTGCCGCGTCGCCCCTGGTCCCGCGCCTGATCTGCCGATCGGCCGGATGATCGAGGTGCGATTCGAGCTTCCCACGGCGTCGCAGGCGTTTCAGATTCGGGCGTCGATCCGGAATAATGCCCGCGGCGAGGATGATGCGTCGCTGCTCGGCATTCAGTTCGAGCTGCGCTCCGGCGATCCCGCCGACGAACGAATGAAACGCGAGCTGGCCGACTGTCTTTACCGCCGGACGCAGGCATTGCGTGAAATGGAGGAAGCCAAGTGACCCCCTCCCCCGATCTGACGCACGGCAAGTCGCAGGAGACGCTTCGCTCCGCGATCGAAAAGCAGACGCCGCTGACGGTGACCTGGCGGCACGAGGGGCGCTGGCTGCTTCTCAAGTCGCGCTTCATCGGAACGACCGAGCAGAGTGACGGGATCATCCTCGCGCCGCTCACCGGTGATGGCGCGGACGGAACGCCGCGGCCGCAGAACATCGCGACCGGCGCCACGATCGACGTGAGCTTTCGGCGCGGGCATTACAAATGCTCGTTTCGCACGACCATTCTTCACGTCGGCGAAACCTTGACAATCCTGCGCCCCGACACGATCCGGCAGCTTCAGCGCCGCGCGTTTCAGCGCGTCAGCGTACCCTCGAATGTGCGGATTCCCGTCGAATTGCAGCCGACCTCCGGCACGGCGGGACCGACGATCGGTGCAACGAGCGGCGCCTCCCCGACCATCGATAGCTACGTCAGCGATCTTTCGGCGGGCGGCCTTGGACTGCGATTGCCCAAGCCCCCCTCCTGGTCCCCTTCGATCGGTCAGGCCTTTCAGGTCACGATCAAAGGGCCGGATCGGCGAAACATTCGCGTCAGCGGCCTCTACCGCCACTGCCATGTTGATCCCGGCGGGGACATTCAATGGGGGCTTCAGATCGTCGGGCTGGATGACACCGAGACGGGCCGAACCACGCTGGATGCATTGACGCAGCTTTCGCGATCGATCCGCGGCGGGACGCTGGCCGGTGCGACGGCCTGACCGCCCTTTTGGATCGCGGCGCGGGTGGGTAACATTCCCCGCGGCGGGATCGCCGACGCAATGGACGCCCGGCGAACCGCGAGCCGAGAACCGCGAGCTTCGACATGAAACCCGTCACCCTGCCCCCCTGCACCGTGCTGGTCGTCGATGACAACGTTCAGAACCTCGAACTGCTCGAGGCCTATCTCGAACTGCCTGGCGTCAAGACGGTCCGCGCCCAGAACGGCGTCGAAGCGCTGGAAGCGGTCGCCAAGCGGCCGCCCGACCTGATTCTTCTGGACATCATGATGCCGCGAATGAGCGGCTTCGAAGTCTGCAAGAAACTCAAGGCGGACCCGCAGACACAGCACATTCCGATCCTGGTTGTCACCGCGCTGTCGGAAGTGAGCGACCAGGAACGGGCCCGCGACCTGGGGGCCGATGATTTCGTCACGCAGCCGGTCAGCCACAACGACCTGCTCGCCCGCATCCGCAGGCTGCTGGATCAGCGGCCGGCCATTCAGTCCGCACCGCCGGCCTGACGAGGCGATCCTTCGCCTGCCGACCTGGCAGCCACCTCACAATGCCGATTCCCTCTGACATCAGGGCACACAACTCCCTGATTCCTGCCGATATTGATCACAATGGATGAGCTGGACCCGCCCGGCAACGAATCAGCCGACGAATTCGCGGCGCGCCCCTGGATCGGGGTCCACTTCGATTGCTGCGGTGTTTATCAGCGCATCTACCGGCGTCCCGGCGATGCGGCCTATCGGGGCGCCTGCCCGCGCTGCTGCCGGCCGCTGGTCGTGCCGGTCGGGCCGCGGGGGACGACGCAGCGCGTCTTCCGGGCCTCCTGAGACATGATGATTGCCACGCCGGCCCCTTCATGGCGGGGAATCGGTTCTGTTTTCCCGAAGCGCCGGACAAGACTCTGCTCAATGACTCCCCGGTTACGCGCGTTGGCCGGACGACGCCGCGATCACTCCGCGCCCGCCGCGAACCCTGCGATCCTGAAATTTCAGCTTTTTCAGGAAATTTCAACATGGCCGCACCGGCATTCCATCTCTCCCGTGTCTCAAGAAGGGGGGGACATTCAGGCCAAGTCGTCAGGCGCGCAGGCCCTCGGGGATCGGAATGATCCGGCCGGAGCGGTCGACGCAGCCGAGCGTCGAGCCGGCCTCGCAGAGGATCAGGCCGTCACGGCGCAGCTCGTAGGCATGGTCGATGCGGGCGCGGGTCATGCGCTCGATGCGCGTCTGCAGCACCAGCTCATCGTCGTAGCGGGCCGGTGCGCGAAACCTGCACTCCAGCCGGACGACGACAAAGAGCACCCCCTGCTCCTCCAAGTCGCGATAGCGGAAGCCCATCTGCCGCAGCAGCTCCGTCCGCCCCATCTCGAAATATTCGAAATACTTGGAGTGGTGCAGAACCGACATGGGATCACACTCGGCGTACCGCACCCGGATTTTCAGTTCGCCCGATGGTCCGTGCGGATGGGGAGAATCGGTGGCAGCCTGCTCGCGTTTCATGCCGCTCATTGTCGGCGCTTCCGGCCGCGCCCCGCAACCGCACCGCCGCGCGTGCGCCGCGCCGAAATGAGATCCAGCGCCCGCCGGACATGCCCACCGGCGGCGCTTAACACATCCTGCGCCGCCGGCCGCGACAGCCTGCCGCGATGCATCACCAGCGCCACTTTGACCTGTCCGCGCGCCGCGCGAAGCAATTCGCCCGCCTCCGCGAACGTCAGTTCCGTCAGGATGGCGACCGTCCGCGTGGCGCGATCGGTCAGCTTGCGGCAGGCGTAGCTGTTGAGATCGACCATCAGGTTTTCGTAGACCTTGCCGAGCTGCACCATGCCGAGCGTCGATACGGCGTTGAGCACCATCTTGGTCGCCAGGCCGGCCTTCATCCGCGTCGAGCCGGTCAATGCTTCGGGGCCGGTGAGGACGCGGATGTCGACATCGACCTCGGCCGGCGCCTGCGACGCGGGAACGCAGGCCAGAAAAAGCGTCGTCGCACCGCGTCGGCGCGCCTCCAAGAGCGCGGCGCGGACGAAGGGAGTCGTCCCGCCGGTGGCGATGCCGAATACCGCGTCGCGCGGGCCCACGCGTCGCTCCCGCATCGCGGCGACGCCCGCCGACTCATCATCCTCCGCCCCCTCGACCGCCCGGCGCAGCGCCTTTTCGCCGCCTGCGATGATTCCCTGCACCATTTCAGGCGAGGATCGAAAGGTGGGCGGACATTCCGCCGCATCCAGCACGCCCAACCGCCCGCTGGTGCCCGCTCCGACGTAGAAAAGCCGGCCGCCCCCGCGCCACACTTCCGCCACGCGCGCTGCCGCGCGGACGATGGCCGGCCGGGCGGCTCCGACTGCCGCGGCAATCCGCGCGTCCTCGCGGTGCAATACGTCGAAGGCCCGGGCAATCGGCAGCCGATCGAGCCGCCGGGATGCGGCCAGCCGCTGTTCCGTCAGAAGCCGCCCGCGTTCGCCGAGCCGGTTGATGTGCAGCCGTTCGCTGTCGGTTCTTTTATTTGAAGTGCGGGTTCGGGAGCGCGTCATCCATGACCTCCGGCGCGTCAACGGGGTAGTGTTGAGTCCTGCTCGGCGAACTGCAACTCGCGGCGCATTCGCACCGGTCTGTGTTGCGGTGAATTGCACCATCGTGGGCGGATGTGCCACATTATTTGACCGGCGGCGTTGTTGCGCGCCGTCAAGCACATTGCGCGCCGGCCTCGCCGGACCACGCGCCGCGAGCGGAAAGGATTGAACCATGCGTTCCCCTCATTCAGTCTCCTCAATTCCTGTTTCCTTCCCGATTGGGCGAATGATCATCGCGGCCGCGGCAAGCCTCCTGGCGCTCGCATCGAGCGAGGTCGTCGCGCAGCACACAGGGCTGCCGGGCGGCCCGCCCGTGCTCAAACTGCCCCCCTCCGGAGCAAAGATCGCGATGGTGACGGGCACGCGGCAGCCGGTCGTGGAAGTCTCGATCAACGGCAAAGGTCCCTTCCGTTTCGTGCTCGACACCGGCGCGGGCCAGACCATGTTCGACAAGAAACTCTCGGAGGAGCTTCAACTCCCGATCCTCGGAATCGTCCAAGCAAATGACGCGACCAGCAATGCTCCCAAGCGCCTGAAACTCGTCAAGGCGGAGCTGCTCACGATCGGCGACGTCCGCATCTCCAATGTCGTCGGGATGGAGCATGACGTCCTGACGATCTTCGGCAACGAGCCGGACGCGCCGCGCGGCATTCTCGGCATCAACCTTTTCGCCGACTGCCTGCTGACGATCGACTATCCCGGCAACACTCTCACGCTCGCGTGGGGCGAGCTGCCTCCCGCCGACGGCCGCGACATCCTGAAATATGAAACGCTCCGCGGCCTGATCAACGTGCCGGTGACGCTCGCCGGCCGCGAATCGGAGCTGACCCTCGACACCGGCGCGGCGCTGAGCATTGCGCTGGCCGAGGAGATGAAGGATGACGTCTCATTCAAGACGGATCCGGTCGCCACGCGCGTGGGACGGCGGGCATTCACGGAGATGGAGATTCGCGAGGCTCGCATCGCCGGAGACCTCAAGGTCGGTCGCCATGTGATCACGAACCCGGTCGCTCATGTCGCCGGAATCCATTCGGTGATGGGATACGAGATCCTGAAAAACTTCGCTCTCACCATCGACCAGGCGAACCAGCGCGTGCGAATGACGCGCTCCGGCGGCGAGGGGCCCATCAAGTGCCGCAGCGTCTATTTCACGGGGTTGTCGACGCTCTGGAAAGATGATGCGCGGCAGATCACGACCGTCATCGCGAAGAGTCCGGCCGATCGCGCGGGACTCAGGAAAGGCGACCGCATTGAGACCATCAATGGCAAGGTTTGCCGCGACGTGCCACAAGTCTCGTGGCGAACGATGACCACAGAACCGGGCACGATCCGCCTGGCGGGCACCCGCGCCGCCGGCGGCAGCTTCGATTGCAGCATCGAGGTGGCCTGCGCGGTGCCGTGACGGGAGCGGATGGGAATCGAACCCACCAGGCGCTGCGCAGCAGCGCCTCAACGGCTTTGAAGGCCGCGGAGCCCACCAGGAACCCTGACGCTCCCAGATCAATCTTCGCGGCGGCGTCATCGCCCGGCAAGCTGCCGCGCGCGGGTGACGAAGCGGTCGATCTCTTCGGGCGTGTTGTAGAAGTGGGGTCCGATCCGCAGGCCGCAATTGGGGCGGTAGTCGAGCTTGTAGCGCTCCGAGACGAGCGTCTTCAGCGCGCGATCCGCGCCGGGAAAATCGACCGCGACGAATCCGGCCCGGCGCGCCGGCTCGACCGGCGTATGAACGTTCAGGCCGGCGTCCGTGGCGGCGGCGATGAGCCGCCCGGTGAGCAGGCGGTTCTGCTCCCGGATGCGCTCCACCCCCACTTCGAGCAGGATTCGATAGGCCGCCCGCGCGCCGAAATAGGCCGGAATGGCGGGTGTGCCGCCCATGAAACGCCAGGCTCCTTCACCATAGCGGATCGGCGGCGGCTCGAATGCAAAGGGGGCCGCGTGACCGAACCAGCCGGTGACGCGCGGCTCGAATCGTTCCCGGATTTTCGGCTGAACGTAGAGGAAGCAGGTGCCCGGTCCGCCGCAGAGCCATTTGTGGCTGCCGCCGACGGCGAAGTCGACGTCCCAGGCCTGCACGTCGATCGGCATGACGCCCGCGGTCTGGTAGATGTCCGCCATCACCATCGCGCCGACCGAATGCGCCTTGCGCACAATCGCGGCAATGTCCACCAGCGCGGAGGAGACGTAATACGAGTGCGAGATCGGCACGATCACGGTGCGTTCGTCGATCGCGTCGAGGATTCGTTCGAGCGGAATGTCGATGCCGTCGTCGGAACCGACGATCTCCAGCTCGGCCCCATACTTGCGGAACCGTTCCCAGACGTAGAGCACCGTCGGAAATTCTAGCCCCGCGAGCACGACCTTGTTCCGCTTTGGCGTGAAATCCATGCAGGAGGCGATGCTGGCTTCGAAATAGGAGACGTTCTGATTGAGCATCACCGAACCGGGTTCGGCATTGAAGAAGCGGCCGGCCAGGTCTGCGACTTCGCTCATCATGGGCATCCAGTGATCCCACGCATCGACGCCGTCCGTGGCCCATTCCCGCGCGTATTCCTGAAGCGCGTCGCCCACGGCCGCGGGCATCGCGCCCATCGAATTGCTGTTGAGATAGTTGGTGCGGTCGAGGATCGGGAACAACCGGCGATAGTCGGATAGCGGCTTCATCGGGCGCCTCAGGGGCATCGGACGGCGAGCGCCGCCCGCCAGGTGCGGCCGACCCGTCGCGGCAGCCATATTAGCCGGTGGGACGCCGCTCCGTTCCTCCGCTTGCCGCCCGCCAGTTCCGCGGGCAAGATGCGCTCATGGCCGCCACGCTTCTGAAGGTGACCGACGAAGGGCCCGCGGTCCTTGCGACACCGCTTGTTCCCGAGCTGGACGCGGTCACCTCGGAGCAGATGGCCCCTCACTTCCGCGATCTGGCAAACAAATCCGCCGGCCGCGTCGTGCTGCTCGATCTGTCCCACATAGCCTTTATCCAGAGCATTGGGTTCGGATTGCTGGTTGAAATGAATCAGCTTCTGCACGCCAGCGGCGGCAGGCTCATCGTTTTCGGCCTCCAGCCGCGGGTGCGAACGCTGATGCACGTCACGCGGCTGGATTCGGTGCTGACGGTGGCGTCGGACGTGGCGGACGCCCGCGAAGCCTTCGGAGCCGGGCCGACCTGATTCCCGAAATGAACTGTGATCGGACAGATCGATTTGCTAAGATGGCAGGCATCTGACGCTGTCGAATGTCCCCAGCATCGACTCGGAAACCTCTATGCCTCGACCAGTGACGCGGTGTCCCAACGGCCGAACGCGACCGTGTGCCCGGTCCCCGGGATGGATGGCGCTGTTTCTGACCTGCACCGCCGCGACCGCGCAGGGGCAGACCTGGACCACCTACGCCGAAATCGGCCCGGCCCTCCAAGCCTACGAGACCGCCCACCCGACGCGGGCCAAGCGATATGATCTGGGGCTGAGCGTGCAGGGACGTCATCTCTGGGCGCTGCGCATCTCGGACAACGTCGCCCTCGAGGAGGACGAACCCGAGTGCAAGTACATCTCGACGATGCACGGCGATGAGATCGTCGGCGTCAAGATGTGCATGAATCTGATCGACTTCCTGCTCATCAACTACGGGGTCGATTCCCGCGCCACCAACATCATCAATGAGATCGATCTCTGGATCGTCCCGCTGATGAACCCCGACGGCTATGACACGTCCCCGCGAACGCGCTACAACGCCAACGGCGTCGATCTGAACCGCGATTTCCCCGATCCCTTCACCAGCCCGAACAACACGACGGCCGGCCGCGCGCTGGAAACGGCCGCGATCATGAACTGGTCCTTCGGCCAGTCCTTTACGCTTTCCGCCAATTTCCACGGCGGCGCGCTGGTGGTGAACTACCCCTACGACAACAACGCTTCCGGTTCGAGCGTCTACACCATCTGTCCGGACGACGACCTCTTCATCGCCATCAGCGAGGCCTACAGCTCCAACAACCTGCCGATGTGGAACAGCGGCACCTTTTTTCACGGCATTACGAATGGCGCAGCGTGGTACGCCATCGACGGCGGCATGCAGGACTGGAACTACCTCTACATGGGCGGCAACGAGGTGACGATCGAGCTGGGAAACACCAAGCAACCCTCGACCAGCCAGATCACCACGCTCTGGAACGACAATCGCAACGCCATGCTGAGCTACCTGGAGAAGAGTCTGATCGGCCTGCGCGGCAAAGTGACCGACTCCATCACGTCCGCGCCGCTCAATGCCACAATCGACGTGATCGGGCGGACACATTCCGTCTTCACCGATCCGCAGGTGGGCGACTATCACCGCATGCTGCTGCCGGGCGTATATGACATCAAGGTCACCTCGGCGGGACACGACACCGTCACCATCACCGGGCAGGCGGTGCCTTCGGGTAACGCCGTGCGGCGCGACCTGGCGCTGGGACCGCCGTCGCAGGTGCTCTCACCCAACGGCGGCGAAACGCTCTACGCCAATCAGCCGACCAATATCACCTGGAGCGGCAACACGACCACCGCCTACCAGGTACAGTATTGCACCAATTACGGCGCGAGCACGATGACCAGCGACGGGTTCGAGGCGGTGTCGCTCGACCCGGCCTACACCACCGGCGGCAACGCCAACTGGCTGACCTCCACCACCAGCGTCCACAGCGGGGCCCGCGCGGGCAAATCAGGCACCATCTCGCACGGCCAGATCAGTTGGCTCCAGCGCACCGTCGGCAGCGGCTCGCTCTCCTTCTGGTATCGCGTCAGTTCCGAAGGGAGCTACGACTTCTTCAACTTCTACATCGACGGCGTTCAGCAGGTGCACGCCTCCGGAAACGTCGGCTGGACGCAGTTCAATTCGGCGCTCAACGCCGGGTCGCACCTGCTGCGCTGGGAATACGTGAAGGACACCAGCGTCTCGACCGGCAGCGATACCACCTGGATCGACGATCTGGTGATTTCGCAGGATGCGACCAGTTGGAGCGATGTAACCGCTTCCACGGCGGTTGGCGCGACCTCGACGCTCTGGACTCCGACCACGCTCGGCACGACCAACAAGGTGCGCGTTCGGGCGCTCTACGGCGCGAATGCGACCGGCGCATGGGATGAAAGCAACGCCATTTTTTCGGTGCAGCCGATCCCCTGCGTGCGGGGCGACATGGATCACTCGGGCTTCATCGACGGGCTGGACATCGCGATTTTCGTCAAGGCCCTGCTCACGTCGCCGACCGCGGACGAAATCTGCCGTGGCGATTTCAATTCATCCGGCGGGCTGGACGCCGGGGACGTATCGGGCATGATCAACGCCCTGCTGGGAGGCGCCTGACATGAAACTGCGCATCGCCTCCCTGATGATGGCCGCCGTTGCAACACTCCTCGCGACTGCTGCGCCGCTGCATGCGGCTGACACGCTGCGCGATCTCCAGCTTGCGGCGCAAAGCGGCGACCTGCCCACCGTGCAGCGCCTCGTTGCCGAACATCCCGAACTGCTCTCGGCGAAGGATGCGGCCGGGAGCACGGCTCTGCACGCCGCCGCGCTGGCTCGATCGACCGAGACAATTCATCTGCTGCTCGAGCAGGGGGCACGGACCGACGCCGCCGACCGCGACGGCCGCACGCCGCTGCACCTCGCCGCCCGCGCCTTGCTGAGCGACAACGTGGCCGCGCTGATTGCCGGCAAGACAACGCCAGACGCCGCCGATCGACTCGGCGAGACGCCGCTGCACCTGGCGATTCTGGAAGGCCCGCCCGACTCTGCCGCGGCGCGACTGCGCGTGGTCAATACCCTGCTGGCGGCCGGGGCGAATCCCGCGGCGGCTGATCAGACCGGCGCGACGGCCCTGCACATGTCCGCAGCCCGCAATCGTCCGGAAGTGCTGGACGCACTCCTCAAGCCGCGCGCCAACGCCGGCGCGACCTCCGGCGCGAATCCGCTTTCGATCGAAGCGCGCGACCGGCGCGGCCGAACGGCACTCCACCTCGCCGCGCAGGCCGACTCCGCCGCAGTGATTGACTGGCTGCTCGCCCATCATGCAGCGATGAACGCACCTGATCTGACGGGCGAGACGCCGCTCTTCACGGCGGCGCGCCGATTCAAGGATGACGCCGCGACCCGGCTCATCCGCGCGGGAGCCTCCGTCGCGGCCCGCAACGCGCAGGGCGGCACGGCGCTCCACGCGGTCGCGGGCGAAGACATGGATGACGCCGACATGGAAACCGCCGCCATGCGAATCGCCGCGGTCCTGCTCAAAAACGGCGTCGATCCGGCCGCGAAAGACACCACCGGGCGCACCGCTGCCGACATCGCCGCGGCGAACCACTACGACCGGCTGACGGAAATGCTTCGCGGGAAGTGACTAGCGGCGGCCGGACTCGAACCGGCGACCCAGGGCTTATGAATCCCTTGCTCTACCAACTGAGCTACGCCGCTGACACACCCACCATTCAAGCAGGCTGACGCGCGATCGTCAACCAATCCGCATCACGAATAGGGTTGGGCATCGCCACGATCGGCGCCGCCGAGGGTGGCGGCGACATATTGCATCGAAAAAAATCGCTCACGTGGCCGCGGCGCAGTCCCAGGTCGCGCCGGCCGCCACCAGCGATTCCGGCCGGGCGCGGCGAACCACCGGCGGCCAGTCGGCATCGGGGTCATACCAGCAATCGATGACCGCGCGCCATTCCTCGCAGCGCCGCGCCGCGAGAAACGCGCACTTCACCTCCGCGGCCAGCGGATGCAGCTCGCTGTAGCGGACGGCGAATTTCCGCATCGCCAACGCCGCCCGTTCCTCCCCGTGAGATTCGCAGGTCAGCTCCAGATGCCGCAGCAGGCCGGCGCGCTGTTCGCCGATCGATGGAGGAGGTGGCAGATCCTTCCCCTCCAGCAGGGAGCGCAGCTCCCGGAAGATCCAGGGGTTGCCGATCGCTCCGCGCGCGATCGAAACGCCATCGACGCCTGTTTCCTCCAGCATCTTGCGGCAATCCGTCGCCGAGAAGAGATCGCCGCTGCCGAGCAGCGTGCGGTTGCCGACGTGCCGCTTCACCCGTGCGAGGAATTCCCAGGAGGAGGGCCCCACATAGCGCTGCCGCACCGTCCGGCCATGCACGGTCACGGCGGCGACGCCGATCTCGTACGCCGCATCGAGAATCGTGAAGAATCGCGACTCGCTCTCCGGCTCGTCATCCATGCCGCGGCGCATCTTGACCGTCACGGGAACGCGCGTTCCCACCGCGTCATGAACGCACCGCAGAATGTCGATCGCGGTATCCGGCGTCGATAGCAGGTACCCGCCGCGGCAGCGGCCCAGCACTTTCTTGACCGGGCAGCCGAAGTTGATGTCCACCACGTCGAATCCCGCCTCGACCAGCTCGACGGCCGCCAGCGCGAACTGCTCCGGCTCGGCGCCCATCAGTTGCCCGCCGACCGGATGCTCATGCGGTGAAAGGTCGAACTGCGCTCGGCGCTTCCGGCCCGGCACGAGCACCAGCTTGTCGAGCATCACTTCGTTCAGCGTGTAGGGGCAGCCATATTCGCGGGCCAGAGTGCGCATGGCGCGATCGCTGTAGCCGGAGAGCGCTGCCTGCACGAAGGGAGCGTCGAGTTGGAGTGATCCGATGCGGAGCATGGCGGCCGGCTCGTCTCAGTCGAAATCCCAGTTGCCGATGTCGTCGTCCGTGCCATCCTTGCCGTCGGGGCCGGCGCTCCAGAGATCGAAGGAGTCCTTGTTATGGCGCGCTTCGGCCCCGGGGGCATATCGGTAGGGTCGACCCCAGATGTCTGGCGAAATCTCGTGCAACAGGTATGGCCCCTTCCATTTGGCTGCCGGGGCGGGATCCTGCGGCGGCTCGTAGAGCGCCTTCAGCGTCGGCGGAATGGAACCGACGTCCTCCTGGTATCGCCGGATGGCGTAGCCATAGGGACCGACCTTGCCGATGGTAATCACCACCGGCTCAATCTTGGTGCGCCACCGCGCCTGCTCCGAGACCGCGCTGGCAATGGCAGGCCAGGCGTCCGTCGGCAGCCCGAGCGGCTGCGAGATGAATTCGACGATTCGCTGCGCCACGGATTCACCGTTGGCGTTGAGGAACAGATTCGTACCATGCTGATCGCGACCCCCGGGGCGGATATCGATCGAGACGTTCTGTGCCAGCGCCGCCAGCTCTTCCGGGCTGGACCGCTCCGCCTCCGGCGCGAGCAGCAGTATCGGCCGGCCGCCGCATTTTTTCAGATGAGCGCGCGTGTCCACATTGAAGTAATTCGCTCCCGGCGACAGGCAGACAACGGCGCGGATGTTCGGATCGCGCGTGCAGTAATCAATCGAGATGCTGCACCCGATGCTGGCACCGATGCAGGCGAGATGTTCGGCGTCAATCTCCGGCCGGGCCGCGAGCCACTTCGCCGCGGCGGCGGCATCCTGCCACGCCGACTGGAACAGGCTGCTGTCCCGATCGCGATATCGCGTCGCCAGCGCGGAATCCTTGGCGCTGCCGCCGTTCCCGCGGATGTCATACGTCAGTACGGCCACGCCGGCATGATGCAGATACTGAATGAGCGGCGCCCAGCTTTGCCGATTGGCGGGATACATGTGAATCAGGATCGCCGCCGGCGACTTGCCGGACTTGGGAATGGTGCGCTTCGCCGGCGCATAGTACCCGCCGGAGATCTCGACCCCGTCGGCTGTGGTCAGCGCCACCGGCAATTCGCGCAGTGCCCTCTGCTGTTCCAGTCCGGGTCCATCCACACCCGCGCAGCACGCAAAGAGCGCAGCGAACATCCAACCGATTGACATAGTCCACCTCGTCCAGCGGCGCCCGCCGTCGTTTCCGGGCAGACGCGGCGCGCCGTAATGCCGCGAATTATAAGGAGCGACGGGCGTCGCCGCATGGACGCCGCTGCGGCCCCCCGGTACAAAATCGGCGCATGGCCATCCAGCCCGATACGCCCGCGACACCTCACCTCGCAGCCGGCCAATCGCCACGTTCCGAGGGGAGCGGCCTGCTGCTGACCGCGCGCGGTGCGGCCTTCATCGCCGGCGCCTGCATTATGACTGTGGAGTTGATCGCCGGAAACGTCATCGCCGGATACCTCGGCGGGTCGCTCTACACCTGGACTTCCGTGATCGGCGTGATCATGGCGGGTATCTCACTCGGCAATATTCTCGGCGGCAAAGCCGCGGATCGCTGGCCTCCTTCCGGGCTGCTCGCGGCGCTGCTCCTGAGTTCGGCGGCGGCCTGTGCGACGATTCATGCCGTCAATGAATGGATCGGCGTGCGGCTGGACGGTCTGGACGTCACCCCTGCTCGGATCGCGATGCACGTGCTGGTGGTCTTCATTCTTCCGAGCGTGCTGCTCGGCGCGATCAGCCCCGTGCTCGTCACGATGGCGCTCGGAGGCAACCGCTCGACGGGACGCACGGTGGGCTCGATCTACGCCGCCAACGCGGCCGGCAGCATTCTGGGAACGTTTGCCGCCGGATTCTGGCTCGTGCCGCGTTTCCCCACGTCGCGGATCATCCTGTTAGTCAGTGCGGCGCTCGGGCTGATGGGGGTTGCGTTTGCAGCCCGTCAACTGCTGCGCGGCCCGAATCAGACGTAAATGGCCGCGCGCAAGGCCCGCGACGATGGGTGAGGCCGGCGGCTTGCAGCCCCCCGGTGGCACGGCTACCATGACCCATTCTGGCGCGGTGTTTTTCGATGGTCCGAAGTTTTCGCGGCCACGTCCCCTTCGGTCCAAGGCTGATCCGAGAGCAGGCATGACGTCCAGCGGTACGGCTGAACACCCTTCGGCGCACAAAAGCACGGGCGTCCGCGATTCGGCGGCGCTGAACAAGGTGCTCATGATCGGGCTGGACGGGGCCACGTTTGACGTGCTCGACCCGCTCATGGATGCCGGCCGGATGCCGAACCTGCGAGACCTGATTCGGCGCGGCACGCGCGGCATCCTGGACTCGACCAAGCCTCCCATCACACCCGCGGCATGGACCACGTTCATGACGGGCAAGGGGCCCGGCCGCCACGGCATCATCGACTTCCTGCGCTACAACGTCACCACCGGACAGCTCAGCTTCAACAACTACATCGAGATTTCGGGCAAGACGATCTGGGAACTGCTCAGCGAGCGCGGTTACCGCGTCGGATCGATCAATCTGCCGATGACCTATCCGCCCCGCCCGGTCAACGGATTCATGATCAGCGGGTTCGATACGCCGAGCGTGTCGCTGGACTTCACATACCCGCGCGAACTGAAGGCTGAAATCCTGCGCCGTCATCCCGATTACACGCATGAGAAAAAATGGCAGCGGCGCGTCTTCGGCGGCGACAAGCTCTTCGCCGAGAATCTGCGCCACATCACTGACAGCTTTGATCGAGGCTGCCAGCTCGCCGAATTCTGCGGCGAGCGCTACGGCTGGGATGTGATGATGGTGCTCTTCAAGCTGGTCGACAACCTCCAGCACAAGGCATGGAAATACATCGACCCGCAGTTGTCCGATTCCCATCCGCGCCGGCGCGACATGACCGTCGAATGTTTTGCCGCGCTAGATCGCGCCGTCGGCCGCCTGGTGACGCTGGCGCGAGAGAAAGATGCTTCGATCATGGTCATGTCCGACCACGGTCATGGCAGCCTCGTGGGCAAGGTGCAGCCGAACTGCCTGCTCAACCAGTGGGGTTACCTGCGTCTCGGCAAGCACACGTCCCGCATCGGCGTTCGCAGCCGCCAGATGCTGCGCCGGCTGACCGGCCGCAAGCATGTCTTCGCCGAAACGAACGGACAAAGCGTGGATCGCGAGCTGGCGGTCGACTGGAGCGGCACGCGGGCCTGCGTGCTGCACGCCGGCATCTACGGATTTCTTTATCTCAACGTCGCCGACCGACAGCCCTACGGAATCGTGCCGCCCGGCGAATATGACGCCCTGCGGGATGAGATCCGCGAGCGGCTTCTCTCAGCGCGGGCTCCCGATCCGCACGGCCGCCCGGTCCAGCTCTTCGTCGAGGTGCACAAGCCCGAAGAGCTTTACGACTGCAACCGCTGCGATCACGCCTGGATGCCCGACCTGCTACTCGTCCCGCGGCCGGGACTGGCCGTGGTGCGGAAGATCCGAGGCACGCGGCCGCTGCGCTGGCTGCCGGCCGACCGCATCGAGGGAACACACCGGGTCGAAGGCGTCTTCGTCGCGCAGGGGCGCGGCTTCCGCGGCGGCCACGCCGTGCACGCCAACATCGCCGACATCGCACCGACGCTGCTGGCGGGACTGGGTCTGCCGGTGCCCGCCGACATGGAAGGGCGGGTGCTGTCGGAGGTCTTCAGTCAGCCGGTCAACGTCACCTACGAACCGCCGCAGCGCCGTGAAGTCGACGCCAGCGAGCGGCCGATCCTCACGCGCGAGCAGGAGGCCGAAGTGGCCGACCGGCTCAGCGACCTCGGCTACCTCGACTAGACTCGGGCCCCGCGGCCGGATCCTCCGGCTCAGTTCCCGCCCGCATCAGTACCGGAGTTGAGCAGTTTCGACCAGAGCGCCAGCGTCGCCGCCGCGTCCATCCGCGCGGGATCTTCCTGGCGAAGAATCTGCCACTGGTCCAACCGCCGGCCGTTGAGAAAGACGACGCCCGAGCTGGCGACCCCCAGCGCGGCGGCCAGTTTCACGTCCTCTGCAATGCGCCGCTTCGTCTCCTCGGATGAGAGAAAGTCGCCGAACCGGCCGGCGTCCAACCCCGCCTCGGCCGCCAGTCGCAGATAGGGACGGCTCGAAAGCGTCTCCGCCGCCGCATAGAGCCGCTTCTGAAAATCCCACGCCGCCGCCGATCCCGCGACTCGCCGCGCCGCTTCCGCCGCCCACGCCGCTTCGCATGCGAATCGATGCGCCCCCGGCGACCCGCGCGGCACCTTCGGATTGCAATCGGCGCAGAGCGGGTAGTGCTTGAACACGACGCGCAGTTGTCCCTTGTATCGGCGCTCGACGTTGGTCAGCAGCTCCTCGGCCGCGCGGCAATGGGGACATTGGAAATCCCCAAACACGACTACCGTGTTGGGGGCATCCGCAGCTCCGGTTGCAGGGTCATCGGCCCGCAGGGCAATGTCGCGGCGCGATGCGCTGCGCCATCGCCACAGGACGTAGTCGGCGTTATTGACGGCCGAAAGGTATTTGTCGCGGTAAAGGTTGGAAACGGCCTGATGAAAGGAGCAGAGTCCCGCCAGCCCCGCCAGCGCCACCACGGCCGCGAACGAGGCGATCGTCCCGACGGCGCGCGGTGTCGAAGGATAAGCGGCTTCAATCGTCGCCTCCGAAGAATCGCCGGCCGCGAGCGCACCACCCGACCGGCGCGGAATGGCTGCGATCGAGAGTCCCAGCAGAAGGAAGTTCACGCCGTGACTTGCGACGCACCAGGGACACCAGACGGGCAGGCGCACCGCCATCACGTAGAGCAGGCTCGCGGAGGCCGCAGCGCCGACACAAATCTGTCCCAGCAGGAGGCCGTGCCAGCGCCGGCCGGCCGAGTTCGGCACGCCAACTACGACGAACCAGGTCGTCAGAAACGCGAAATAGGCCGCACCGATCGCGGCCAGCGGAATCCCGCGCACGCGCGCGTAGGGACTGGCGAGCACGTCCTGGCAGTTCGACGTAGGGGTCGGAGCACAGAGCCGTTCGGTCATCGCCTCAAGAGCGGGGACATGCATCAGCCAGAGGAGCATCGAGATGGCCAGGCCCGTCAGGGCGACCGCCGCGAGCAACCAACGAAGGAGAGGCGAGTTCGCGGCAGCCATTCGGACATCCGATGAGCGATGAAATCAGACGATCTTGATCGCGCCGCCCCCGGCCGTCGCCGACTGCCGGGCGCTGCGCACCGCGCGACCGAACCGCGATCCGCTGACGCCGAGCAGGAGCATGGAGAGCAGCGGAAACGCGCCGAATCGCAGCCCGTCCAGCGCCACGCCGCCGTCGCTGCTTGACAGACCGATGCGCGACGCGAAGGGCCCCGGCGTCCCGGACGCCGTTGAGGCGTGGGCATCATAACGCTGCTTGAGTTTTTCGACGGTCGTGAAGACGCAGAACGCATTCGTCTCGGAAGGCGCGATGCGCTCCCACGGAATGAAGAGCACGCCCACGAAGATCGCGACGTATAGCGCCGAGATCAGGTCCGAAACGCCGCTCAGCCGCCCGACAAGGCAGACAAGCACGGCCAGCGTGAGCGTCGCGATGAGCAGCACCATCGCACTACGGCCGATGAACTCCGCCAGCGGCAGCCCGCCGCGAAGCGCCGCGTCCCAGCGATCAACCCGTGCCGCCGCGTCGGAAGGGGTCTGCGTCCCGCTGCCGGACGGAACCGTCGCTTCGGTGACGCCGGCGTGAGCCTGGGCCGATGCCGCGGGCATGCGGCCCGCCCGAACATCCAGCACGCCCCAGAACTGCACCGCGATCCACGCGGCCAAGTGGAGCGTCGGCGCGAGAATCGCGACCAGCATCAAAATGTTCTTGGATTTGCGGAGCGTTTCGAGCGCCAACAGATAGTCGCGGGCGGGTTCCATGATTGCCTCCTCGTCAGCGATTTGCAGCGGCCTTGGGCGCGTGGCGCTTGGTCGGCATCGCACCGGCCGGCTCGGCGACGCGCTCCTCCTCGACCCGTTTCGGAACCTTCATCGAGAGCGGCGTCCCCGCCAGCACGCGGCCATCCATCAGCGTGAAGGCCGCGACCACCTCGATCTCCTGACCATACACGTCCGTGTCGCCCCAGTTGAGCCGCAGGCCATATCCCCAGCCCCAGTCGCGACGCTTGCGTGAGAGAAACGGCATCGCTTCCTCGGGCGTGAAAGACCATTCGCAGGCCAGTTCGCGCGCCCGGCCGCCGCGTGCGCCGGGGGTGATGCGATACATCTTGATGGTGAGGGTGCCGTCGCCGTAGACGCCGATCGGCGCGTCGCCCGATTCCAAGACGACCGTCATCTTGAACCCCTCGGCATTTCGATCGCCCGCGGCGTCAAAGCTGACCCACGGCTCCTTGAAACCGAAGGTGCGGACCGCGACGATGTTCTTCTGCTTTTTCGGAGTCGCATCCTCCGTATCGGCCTTGCGAAACGGATTGTTCCATTTGGGCTTGTTGGCCGGTTCCGCCGGTTCGACCACCGGCTGCGGCGTGGAGATGATGGCCGACTGCTGCTGCTTTTTCTGAAACAGGTCGGCACATCCGCCACACGCCGCGGACATCGCCGCAAGAAACACCGGAATCATCGCGCGGCGACGGCTCATTTAGCGGGCGCCTCCGCGGGAACCTCCGGCAGCAGCAGCGTGGTGTCACCGGATGACGATCCCGTGGCGACCGGCTTGACCGGTGCGGCAAATACGGGACCGTAGATCGGCGCGACCGACGGGAGTTCCTCGGCCGCCTCCGGCAAGGTCTGCGGCGTGGTCACCGGCGCCGTGGGAGTCTGCGCGAGCGGATTGAGCGTCTTCCATTCCCGGACCATCGGGCCGAGGATGGGACTCTCTTCCAGCGGCGACGGCACCTCGTCGGGCGTCTCGGGGACGATTCGCAGCCGCTCCATCATCTCGTTGGCCTTCATCTCGGGCGTGATGCGCGACCGGTCGCGCTCCTCGATCGAGACGTTGCGGGCATCTTCGACCGTGCGGATGACGCGCGGCGTCAGGATGATCAGCAGCTCGTTGCGATTGCGTACGTCGCGGATCGTCTTGAGCCCGAAGAACTCCGAGCCCGGCAGCTCGCCCAGAATCGGCACCTTGTTCTCGCTCTTGCGGACGCTGTCCACGATCAGGCCGCCGATGATGACCGTCTCGCCATCCTTGACGACGACGGTCGTCTCGGCCGACTGCTTGCGGAAGATCGGCGCATTGATTCCGTTGCCCAGCGGCACGGAGGAGTCGGTGATCGAACTGATCTCGGGCTTGACCTCCATGTAAACCCAGCCGTCCGGATTGATGTTGGGCGTCACTTCAAGAATCACGCCCACTTCCTCGTACTGAATCTGCGCGAAGGAGTTGCCGGAGTCGGAGGTCTGCGTTCCCTGGATGAAGGGAACGTTCTGGCCGACGGTGATGTTGGCGGTCTGGTTGTCCTGCACCATGATCGAGGGGCGCTGGAGCACCTGCAGCCGGCCGGTCGTCTGAAGCGCCCGCACGAGGAAGTTGAAATCCTCGCCGGTGATGGTGAAAGTGAATCCGCCCAGTCCGCCGCCGCCCGGCGCGCCGAGATCGACGCCGCCGACAAAGTCGAAATTGCCGCCCTGCACGATGCCGTTCGGGCCGATCGTGGCGTTTTCGCTGAACCGCAAATCCTGCAACGAGTATTCCAGTCCGAACTCCACCGTATTGTCGAGACTGACTTCGGCCAGCAGCACCTGGATCATCACCTGCGGCGGCGGCGTGTCGAGCTGCCGCACGATCTGCTCGACCTGCGACAGTTTCCGCGGTGCGACCGAGATCACGAGCTGGTTGCTCTCTTCGTGCGCGACGACCGAAACTTCCTCGGCCTGCCGCACCTGCTCGGAGATGCCCTCGCTGTTCTCGCCAAGCCGCTCAACTTCCTTCTGGTAGAACTCCTGCAGCGCGGTTTGAAGCTCGGGCGCCTTGGTGTTCTGGCAGGTATAGACCAGGTGGACGCGTTCCTGAATGCTCTGCGCATCGAGCTGGCCCACAATGTCGGAGGCGACCTGGATATCTTCAGGCCAGCCCGCCACGATCACGCTGTTGGTGCGCTTGTCGGGCGTGAAGGTCGCACGAGGTTTTCCGAACGTCCCCTTGGAACTCGTGCCGATCTGCGAGAGTGCGGCCGGCGTCGTCATGCTGGTCGTACCGCCGGCGACGTTGAGTTCGCGGCCTTCCTGGAATTCCTCCTGCTGCGACGAGCCTTCATCCTGCGCGAAGATGCTTTTCAGCAGTTCGACCGTGGCCTCCGCGTCGGCGTTCCGCAGCGTGAAGGCCTTGACCATCACTTCGCGCTTCTTGATCGTGTCGAGTTTGACGATCAGCGCGCCGATTAGTTCGACCGCGGTCTTGGGCGCCATCACCAGCACGGCGTTGGTGCGCTCGTCCGACCAGATCTTGGAATTCTCACGGATGGTCTTGAGGAAGAGTTCCTTGCCGTAGGGATCCTTGTCGAAATAGGAAATCAGCGGCGAACTCTTGTCCGTTCCGCTTGAACCGCCCCCACCCCCGCCGGAGGCGAGGTTGCCGGTCATCACGTCGTTGAGCAGCTCGGTGGTTTTCTTGGCGTCGGCGTTTTCGAGCGGGAAGACGCGGACCATGAGATTCATCCCCGGCTCGGTCCCGTCGACCTGCTCGACGAGCCGCGCGATGCTGGCCATCTCGCCCGGCGGCGCAAAGACGATCAACGCGTTAATGCGCTCGTCAACCGCAACCGAGAAGGGCGCACCGCCCGATCCGCCGCTGGCGCCGCTTCCCGCAGCGATGCCCTTATAAAGTTCCTCGAGCATCTCCTTGGCGGTCTTCGCGTTGGCGGTCTTGAGCGGAAAGATGCGGACCTTCTCGATCATGCCGCTGGGGCGATCGAGCGACTTGAGCAGCGACTCGATCAAGGCATGGTCGTCGCGCGAGGCGGTGACGACGAGCGAATTGCTCAGTTCGTCCGCCTTGATGCCGATCGGAATCTCGGGAACCTTGCTGTCATCGCCGCGCGGAGTCTTGCGCTCCTTGAACAACTCCTGAATCGTGGGGGCGAGTTTGCCCGCCGAGCTTTCACGCAGCGGATAGACCT
>Ga0187894_10002450_pt1 | contig 22144 bp, 18 predicted proteins | sample GBC1701081metaG_FD_136650 | JGI IMG/M metagenome (GOLD analysis project Ga0187894, IMG submission 136650) | White microbial mat communities from a lava cave in the Kipuka Kanohina Cave System on the Island of Hawaii, USA - GBC170108-1 metaG ... | reverse complement strand
GGCTCGGGCACGTCGGCGGACAGGGCGGCATTGCGCCCCGAACCGGGGGCGCAGGCCCCGGCGAAAAGGCCGGCCGCAGCAATTGCGGCCAGGGCAGGCTTCCACCGGCCGCTACCTCTGTAGTTCGAATCCGTCGCCGAACGCATCGATCGGTCACCTCCGCGCCGAGGAACGGCGGCCCCTTCCCGACAGGCACCCTCGGCATATCGCCTGTCACCAACAGCGCTCGACCGTAGCAATTCTGTTGGTGGTGTGGCAAGAGAGGTTTATGAGGAAATTGGGGCCAGAGATAACAACGTGCTTGTTGTTTATGTTGAGGGTTGGCCGATCCGGTCGGCCTTTTGCTGTTTGGCGGACGCACCGGGCTTTCCTGAGTCCTAAACCCTAGGTTCGAAAAGGAAAAAACCAGGTCAAATCCCCAGGACTCCTTGTCGGAAATTCAACGAGACTGGCTGGGTTGACGTGCTCAAAGAGCCCGCCGGGCTGATCCGAGCCGCATTGAGGGCACAAGGCCCTAGAACTGGGGGATTTCGAACGATGACAGGCAATAAGAAACTGAAGGCATTCGCCCTGGCGGGACTGTTCGCGGCCGCCACTGCGGTGGGCCAGCCCGCGGCGATTGCCGCGCCGCTGGTGGATCAGACCATCGTCGGTCCGATCGGCGGGGCCGAGATCTGCCTAGCCGGGCAGTGCAGGACTGTGGAGGGCATAAAGAACCTGCACGTTTTCGTGGATGTTACCCCCGGGCTCCTGACGGTCCCCGTGGTGACAACGGGTTCGGCACCGGGATGCACGGCCAATATCAACCTCGCCGTGTTCGCCACCGCTCCAGCCCTCTCCGGCGGCTCGATCACCCCGTTGGTGGAGTTCGATCGCACGGACAAGAACGGCGCCGTGATCCCCGGATCCCACACGGTTATCGGTGGGACGCCGGTGGCGGTGCCTCCGCTTTCGCCCATGCTGCCTAACCCGCTCCTGTCGGTCTGCGCCGCACTCCTGAATTGATCGACGCTGGACCTACCGCTAAGGAGTGCCCGAAGGATGCTGCCCCCCAATCGGGTGGCAGCATCCTTCGGTTTCAATGACAGGCGTGCTAAATAACCACTCTTCGTGTCTGCAGGTCGCGCTGGGGAGCCCGTCCACCCAAGTCTTAACTGCGCGATCGAACCAGTGAATCTTGGGGGATCTCCGTTGCACATTAAGCGCCAACCCGACAGCCGGACCAACCAGAGGTGCCGATTCGCCCTAGTAGCGTCAGCGACTTTTGCTGCCGTATTCGCCCTCTCGCCCGCCTACGCAGCACCCTTAGTCGACCGAACGATCGCCGGGCCCATCGGTGGCGCTCAGATATGTGTGGCGGGCGTATGCGCCCCAGAGGTGCAGGGGATCGCCAATATTCGGATCCTTGTCGACCAGACCGGGACGCTGACGCCACCGGCGATCACCACCGGCACCGTTGCGGGATGCACAGCCAATTTGAACATCTCTGTCAACGCTACGTCGGTCGGAGTCGTCGGCGCCTCGGTCACTCCTACCGTCACGTTCGACCGCACGGACCGCAACGGCAACGTGGTGAGCTCTCAAACGCTGGGCGGCCTACCGGTGGCGCTACCCAACGCGGCGGGTCAGATGGTCCAGCTGATATCGGTCTGTGCCGCACTGCCGACGCTAACGGTTCCGCCGATAACGGCGCCTTCCGTAACCGCACCGCCGATCACGACTCCTCCGATAACGGCGCCACCGGTCAGCGTTCCGCCGTCACCTTCACTGCCTCTTCCTTCACTGCCTCTTCCTTCGCTGCCTCTTCCTTCGCTGCCTCTTCCTTCGCTGCCTCTTCCTTCGGTGCCGCTGCCTTCACTAACTGCGCCTTCAGTTCCTGGGTCGTCGGGCACGACTATTCCGTTGGGCACGCCCCCGGTCTCGTCGCCGGTTCCCCTCGGTGCCGGATCCTCAATTACCTCCCAGGGAGACTCGGGCGTGGTTCAGGTGCCGGTCAACACGGGCTCGAACGATGTCGCATTCGACAAGTCACTGGCGAACCTGCTCGAACAGCTCATGAGCGGAGGACTTCTCTAGATCTACCGGAGTAGTGGCTTTCGTCGGGCGGGATCAGGCCCTGGCCCGCCTCAGCGGAGAGTTTCGACAAGCCGCGGCCCGGCGTGGCCGAACGGTTCTCATTGAGGGTCCGCCTGGCATCGGAAAGTCGGCCCTTGTCCGCCGTTTCACGTCACTGACCGCCGATGCGACTGTGATATGGGTGGCAGGCGAGAACGCCGAGCGGGGCTTGGTCCTGGCTCTGGCCCAACGTGTCTGCCAATCCGCCGAAGAGGCCGGATGTGGTGAGACGGGCTGCCAACGCCCGAAAGACGTCGGCCCTTGCGATGGCGAGGACGAAATCACTCGCACGGGCATCGCCTTGATCGCCGCGTTGTCGCAGGTAGCCGAGCCCGGTCCCGGAATCCTTGTCCTAGACGATGCGCACTGGTGCGACGACGCTTCGGCCGCCTCGCTGGCCTTCGCGTTGCGGCGCCTGCGGTCGCGTCCGCTGATGGTCGTCCTGATCGGGCCGCATGGCTCCTACCTCCACCCGAGCCTGGGCCGATTGGCGGCCGACGATTGCGACCCGATCACGCTGGCCGGTCTCGACCGCAGAGAGATCCGCCTGCTAATCGAGACCCTGGGTACCGGCCCCGTCTCGGGGCTGTGCCTGGAGCGCGTGGCCGAGCAGTCGGGAGGCAGCCCTCGCCATATCCGCTGGCTTCTCGAAGAGGCTGGTCCCGCCGGTCTGGGACGGTCCTCGGATCCCCTGCCTGCGCCGATGGCGATTCGTCAAGATGTTGCGGCGCGAATGGCCGGACTGTCAGCCACCGCTACGAACCTGGTGCGGGCCACCGCAGTAGCGGGCCTTCGCTCTCCGTTGTCTGTCACCGCGATCGTTGCCGATACGGACGAACCCTGCTCCGCTCTGGAGGAACTGACACAGGCGGGGCTGGTGAACGTGGTGGAGCGGCCGACGCAGCGTGAGGTGACGTTTACCAATCCCCTGATTCGATCGGCCGTGTATCACTCCATAGGGCTGACACAGCGATCCAAGATGCACCGCCAGTTCGGGTCGCTGAGCGACGGGGAGTTCTCGTTGCAGCACCGAGCAGCCGCGGCGATGCTGCCCGACGATGCCCTGTGTGGCGAACTGGCGACACGAGCCCTCATGGAAGTGGAGGCGGGCCAGCCGCTTGCCGCCGCTAGGCATCTTCTCTCCGCTGCCCGTCTGGCGCCATCCCCCGCTCCGGGCGTCGCTCGGGCCAGGGACCGATCGGGTTATGAGCTGCTTCTTCTGGGCGCCCTGGCGCTGTTCCAACAGGCCGGGGAGGCCAACGAGGTAATTCCCTGGATGGAAGAGATCTCCGGCTTTGGCGAGTCGCCGCTCCAGCGGTTCGTCCTCGGCCATCAGGCGATGCTGGAGGGTAGAGGGCTTACGGCCCGCGCTCTTCTGATCCGAGGAGCAGAGCTGGCCGGCGAACTCCGAGACGATCGTTGCCGAATCGGTTGCCAGATCCTCTTGGCCCAACTTGCCGCTCTCGACCTTCGACTGGCCGAAGCGATTCGATGGGCGGAGCAGGCCAGCGAAAACTGTGAGCACGCCACCGATGCTGCGGGGGCAACCACCGCCCTGGTGACCTGCCTCGCGGGAGCGGGACGTTCCCCTGAAGCCTTCGGGCTCCTGGAGTCACTGCCCAGGGCTCAAGAGTGCCAGGCGCACGAAGCGCCGATGGTGATGAGCCGGCGCCTGTTAAAACTCTGGAACGACGATCTTTACGGCGCCAGAGAGGATCTGACCGCCCTGCAGAGACCCGGGGGTTCCTCGCTACCGCTTCCGGTGACCGTCTTAAGCCTGGCCTGGTTGGCCGACGCCGAGTACCGCCTGGGCGCATGGCCCGAAAGCCGGTCATGCGCGAACCATGCTGTAGAAGCGGCCGGAGATTCAGGCCTTCGATGGTTGGAGCCCTTCGTTCGGGTCGCCGCCACCCGGGTACAGGCAGCGGTCGGCGAGTTCGAATCGGCTCGGATCCACATCGACGCGGCCGGCCGGGCCGCTGATCTCAACGGAGACTGCGCCGGGCGTCTCCTGACTTCCACCGCGGAGGCCAATCTCGCCTGGGCCATGGGAGATCACCTGTCCGTCATCGACGCAGTGGAGGACCTCGACGCGCTGCCCGACGGTGAGGTGGCCGAGCCGGCGCTCTATCCCTGGCGGGAGGTTCACGCCGATGCTCTGGTATCGCTCGGCCGCCTGGATGAGGCGGAACGGGTGATCGGAGTGGTGGCGAAGATGGCGCACCCAGTGCGACGCCTATCCAGCCTGGCCCGGGTGGCGCGCATCCGCGGCCGCATCGCGTCTATCCGGGGTGACATGGAGGTGGCATCGACTCAATTCGCCGAAGCTCTGGCTCTAGCCGAGCTGGTGCCGGCGCCATTCGAGCGCGCCTTGGTGGACGACTCCTTCGGCCGCCACCTCCGCCAGTCGGGCCAGCGTCGCCAAGCCGCCGATCGGTTGGCTGCGGCTCTCAGGACGTTCTCAAACCTCGGCGCCCAGCCCTTCGCCATCCGCACCGAACAGGAGCTGGACCGATGCGGCCTACGGTCGCAAACCTGCCAAACAGGTCCGCAGGCCTATCTCACTCCTCAGGAGCTGCTCGTGGCCCGCCTCGTTGTGTCCGGGCAGCTCAATCGGGAGGTGGCTGAGGAGCTGGTGGTCAGCGTCAAGACAGTCGAGTACCACCTGAGGAACACTTACAACAAATTGGGAATCCGATCCCGCCGCCAGCTGGCCCAAGCTCTTCAGATCGACTGAGCCAGGCAGTCGGGCCTGTCCCTCAGCCCGGACCGGGTGGGCAACCGTCGCCGCGTTAGCTCTCGGTTATTCGTACCGAGTTCATCGTGACGGTTTCGGTGGGAGTGCCGCCGCCGCTGCCCAGGGCCTCGATGGCCTTGACGGTGGGAAGCCCGGCTGTGACCTGGCCGAACAATGAGTATCTGGGCGGGAGGCCGACGCCCTGGGGCCCGGTTATCACGAAGAACTGGCTTCCGTTGGTGTCGGGGCCGGAGTTGGCCATGGCCAACGATCCCACCTGATAGGCGCCGGCCGCCGGCAGTTCATCGGCGAACTTGTAGCCGGGCCCGCCCGTGCCGTTGCCCTGCGGGTCTCCGCCCTGCACCACGAAACCGGGTATCACCCGGTGAAAAATGACGCCGTCGTAGTAGCGGTTTCGGGCCAGAAACACGAAGTTGTTGACCGTCTTTGGCGCCACCTTGGCGTCGAGGTTCACCGTGAAATCACCCTTAGTGGTCTTGAATTCGGCCCGGTAGGACTTAGCCGGGTCGATACACATGGCCGGAGGCGCTGCGAAGGTGGTGGTGCGAGCTTCGGTGCCGGCGGCCGGTGGGCAACCGGCAGGCGCCTCGCCGGGGGGCACCACCGGGCCCGAGGTCGCCGAAGTCGCTGAAGTCGCCGAAGTCGTTGGAGTCGTTGGAGTCGTTGGAGTCGCTGGAGTCGCTGGAGTCGCTGGAGTCTCGCCCCCTTGCGATGTCGAAGGGGAGACCGCGGTGGTCGACGATGCCGATGTGGCCGTGTCCTTGGAGGCCTTGGCTACGTCGCCGCGGGTGACCAGAAACACGATGGCAGCAAGAGCCACCGACACCACGGCCACGGTCAGGCCGCTGCGCTTGCGCTTTTGTACCTGTGCCGCCGCGGCCTGAGCCGCTCGGCCTGCCTCGCGGTTCTCGCGCTGGCGCTCCCGTTTCGAACTGGCCACGATTCTTCCTTCCGTCGTCGATCTTTTCGTCGATCTTCCGTCGTCGATGCTTCTGGCCCGTTTCGGCGGCCTGGTGGCGGCATCCCGAAGGGCGGATGGAGGCTAGCCCTGGCGACGACAACCGACTGAGGCGCGGTCAAGGTCCTTTTCAGGCCATGAGCTTCTTGGCGTCTGGGTGCCCTAGCCTGGCGCCCCCAGTGAGCCTTTTCGTGCAGAAATTCGGGGGCACCTCGGTCGCCGACCCCGACCGGATCCGGGCCGTCGCCGCGCATGTGGCCGCCACCGCCGCCGCCGGCCACCAAGTGGTGGTGGTCGTGAGCGCCATGGGCAAGAGCACTGACGAGTTGCTGCGGCTGGCTCACGACGTGTCGCCTTCGCCGGCTCCACGTGAGATCGACATGCTGGTGACCGCCGGCGAACGCATTTCAATGGCCCTGCTGTCCATGGCAATCACCGATTGCGGGGTTCCGGCCGTGTCGTTCACCGGCAGCCAGGCCGGAATCCTCACCGACGCCATCCACGGAAAGGCCAAGATCCTCGAAGTCAGGGCCGACCGAATCACCGAGGCGCTAGCCGCCGGTCAAGTGGTGGTCGTGGCGGGATTTCAGGGCATGTCTGCCGGGCGCGACGTCACGACCCTCGGCCGCGGGGGCTCCGATACCACGGCAGTCGCCCTGGCTGCGGCCCTCGGCGCCTATGCCTGCGAGATCTACACCGACGTGACCGGGGTCTTCACCGCCGATCCCCGGGTGGTTCCCAACGCTCGGCGGCTGGCCTCGGTATCGAGCGACGAGATGCTGGAGATGGCCGCTACCGGGGGCAAGGTACTGGCGCTGCGGTCGGTGGAGTTCGCCCGCAACCACGGTGTGGCCCTGCACGTCCGATCCAGCTTCACCTGGGAGCCGGGTACCTGGGTTCAGCCCGGCCACGGTCCCGCCACCGCCGGGCCGCTCAACTCCGACGGAGCCGAAGAAGGAGAATCAACCCCAGAAGGAGAAAAGCACCCAGAAGGAGAAATGCACCCAGAAGGAGAAATCCACCCAGAAGGAGAAATCCACATGGAGCAGGCCATCGTTTCGGCCGTCACGTCGGATGCCTCGGAGGCCAAGGTGACGGTGGTCGGGGTGCCCGACCGCCCCGGAATCGCCGCCCATCTGTTCCGGGCTCTGGCCGACGAGACGGTGAACGTGGACATGATCGTGCAGAACGTGTCGCTGCAAGGCGTGACCGAGATTTCCTTCACCGTGCCCCAGGCTGAACTGGTGCTGGCCGAAAAAGTCACGCGCGCCGTTGCGGCCGAAATCGAAGCGACCGGAGTCAGCACCGACACCGACATCGGCCGGGTAAGCCTGGTGGGAGCCGGAATGAAGACCCACCCAGGGGTCGCCGCCACCGTTTTCGAGGTGCTGGCAGCGGCCAGTGTGAACATCGAGATGATCTCGACGTCGTCCATCCGCATCAGCTGCGTGGTTCGGGCCGGGGCTCTGCCGCGAGCGGTGACCGACCTTCACGCCGCCTTCGAACTGGGTCGCGACCCAGCACCGGTGATCAACGCCCGATAGAAGGCGAACTTCCTTAGCGATGGGCGATGCGAAGGGGTTCGGCCGCTGAGGTGGGTAGCGTAGGCAACGTGAATGTCGGGGTGGTCGGGGCGACAGGCCTTGTGGGTGGGGTGATGCGCCTGTTGTTGGCCGAGCGATCCTTTCCGCTCGACGAGCTCCGAGTCTTCGCCAGCTCCCGCACCGCCGGGACGGCCCTGGAGTGGGCCGACACCAAATTGACAGTGGAGGAGGCGTCGGGCGCCGACTATGCAGGCCTCGACATCGTGTTCTTCTCGGCCGGGGCCACGCTGTCGCGAAACCTGGCGCCCCGGGTGGCGGCGGCCGGCGCAGTCGTCATCGACAATTCCTCGGCCTGGCGGGGCGATCCGGACGTGCCGCTGGTGGTTTCCGACGTGAACCCGGAGGCCTTGGCGATTCGCCCCAAGGGAATAGTGGCCAACCCCAACTGCACCACCATGGTGGCCATGCCGGTCCTCAAACCGTTGCACGATGCCGCCGGTCTGCGCCGAATCGTGGCCAGCACCTATCAGGCAACCTCGGGCGCGGGGCTTCGGGGCATCGCCGAGCTGGAAGGCCAGACCCGGGCTCTGGCCGGACACTCCGATCAGTTGGCCTGGGGGGCGGCGGGAGTCGACTTTGCCCCCCACAGCGCTTTTCCTGCTCCCATCGCCTTCAACGTGGTTGCCTTGGCCGGTGACCTCGTCGACAACGAGACAGTGGAGGAACACAAGCTTCGCGACGAAAGCCGCAAGATCCTCGCCATCGCCGACCTCGCCGTTTCGGCCACCTGCGTTCGGGTGCCCGTGTACACCGGCCACTCTCTGTCCCTCAACGTCGAATTCGAACGGCCGCTTTCTGTGGCCGACGCCTCCCGCCTTTTGGCTAACGCCCCCGGAGTGGTTCTCTCCGAGCTCCCGTCACCGCTTAGCGCCGCCGGCGCCGACCCGTGTTTCGTTGGCCGCATCCGGAAGGATCCGGGCGTGGCCCACGGGCTGGCTCTCTTCGTCAGTGGCGACAACCTGCGTAAGGGTGCCGCTCTCAATGCCGTGCAGATCGCCGAGGTGTTGACTGCGTCGTGAGGCGTAGCGACTCCGGTCGGCTTTGCGCCGGGTCCCGGGAGGAAAAATGTTGACCAGTTCCCAGAAGATCGCGCCGGTCTTCGTGCTGTTGGTGATCGCAGGCGCCATTGGTTACTCGTTGTTGCCGTTTCGCTTCGCCGACGACGTGGACTGCGGGGCGCCTCTGTTCGGAGCCAAGGCCCTGTCCGCCGAGTCGTCGCCCCGGGGATTCATCCGGCCTGTCGAGGACTGCCTTGCCAGTGGGAAGAGCCGGTTGGCGGTCAGCGCAGTTGCGGCCTTTGTAGCCGCTCTGGCCGGCACTGCCATGGTGGGCCTGCGGCCGCTGAGCGCCGAATGCCTCTCCGGTAGTCACGACGCCTGCGGGGAATGGTGGCCGGGCCTGATGGGCGGCGGCGGCAACGCCTTCGGCTGCCAGTGTGACTGCCATACCGCCTGGTAACGGGCGTTGGCCCCGACTCCGAGTGTCAGTCGGCGCCTATGGGCAAACCCAGAGCGGCGAACTTGGCCAAGGGGTGGTGGTAACCCCTTTCCAGGTGATGGACGCCCGACAGCACCGACGGCCCGTCGGCCGCCGCTGCGGCAATGACATAGGCGAAAGCAGCCCGGATGTCGGGCATTGCCATCTCGGCGCCGGCAAGAGCTCCGCCTCCCCGCACCTGCGCCGAATGCAATGACCCGGATTCGTGAAACCGGCAGGCTCCGTCGACCAGGCAGCGGGCGAACAGCTCCACGTCGGCCTGCATGACCCTGAGGGTCTCTGCGAAGCCCAGGCGATCTTCGAACACCGTCTCGTGGACGACCGACTGACCCTGGGCCCGGGTACACAGGACCAGTAGTGGCGGAAGCCAGTCTGTCATGAACCCTGGATGAGGACTGGTGGCCAACGTCCCCGGCCGGAGTTTCTCAGCCTCGGCGGAGATGCCGGTGTCGTCGATTCGAACGGTGGCCCCCATGCGCTGCAATGTGGTGAGGGCAGTGACCAGGCGGTCCTGGCGACAACCCACGATGCGAACACGCCCGCCGGTTGCCAGACCGGCCACCAGGTAGGAGAAGGCCTCGATCCGGTCCCCGCCCAGGCACTGAGTGGCTCCGGTGAGGTGCGGCACTCCCTCGACGACGAAACGACGGTCGGGCTGGAGCTCTATGCGAGCCCCCATGCGCTGAAGGAAGAGGGCCAGTTCCACCACCTCCGGCTCGATGGCGGCGTTTTCCAAGATCGTGCGGCCCTCGGCCTTCACCGCAGTGAGCAACACCGTTTCGGTTGCCCCCACACTGGGAAACGCCAGGCGCAGACGAGTGCCGGTCAGCACCGAGGCCTTTGCTTCCAGGCCGTGGGGCGTCACTTCCACCTCGGCGCCGAAGCGGCGCAGCGCCTCGACGTGGAAATCGACCGGTCGGCTGCCGATGCGATCCCCGCCCATCAGGGGGACAAAAGCCTCACCCACCCGGTGCAACAGGGGCCCGATCAACAAGATGGGCACGCGGTTGAGTCCGCTGTAGTTGACGGGAATGCGACTGCTCAGAGCCCCTGTCGGGTCCACTGTGATGGTGTCGGGTTCACCCTCGCCGGCGGATTCGATGCCGATACCGGCCCCCAGGGCCGACAACATTCCGGCGGTGATGTCGACATCGCCGAGGCGGGGGGCGTTGGTGACCGTGCTCGGGGACTCGCCCAGTAGCGCCGCCACCATCAGCTTGGTGACGGCGTTCTTGGCGCCGCTTATACGGACCTCGCCCCTTAGCGGCCCGACGGGTTCGATTCTCCAAGCGGAGGCGGTAGAGGTGGCGCCCATGACCGGCGAAACGGCGGTGGCGGCCATGTAGCTCCCATCATTGTCGGATTTCACGGGGCGCCGAACAGCGAGATTTGACCCCGGAGATCGTGGGCAGCCGGCAACTGTGGCTTACCCGGTCGGCTGAGATTCAGCATCGCCTCCGGGAGCGCCTCGGCGTGGACCACGTGTAACCGCTGCGTACTGCGGCTGAGCACCAGGTAGAGCGCCCGGCCCCCCTGGGGGCTCTCGGCGGCAACGGCGGCCGGCTCCACCACCACCACTGTGTCGAACTCCAGGCCCTTGGCTTCGGCGGCGGTGAGCAACGCCACCTCCGCATCCAGGAGGCGGGCGCCCTCGACCGCCTTCGGCAGCGCGACGCGGACCCGATCGAGCAGGCTGCGGGGTACCACCACGGCCAGGGTGCCGGCGCCCATGGCTGCCCGCTCCTCGTCGACCACGGTGGCCAAAACCGAGCCAAGCCGGTCGGGATCGCTCCGGGTAAATCGAGGGAAACGTGCTGTGTGACGCAGGCCCCGGGAAGGAGCGAACCCGGGCCATGCATCGGCCAATACCTTGGCGGCCAAATCCATAATCTCCACGGGCGTGCGGTAGTTGACGGTCAGGTCGACCCGCCGTGGGCTCCGGCGAGGATTGAGGTGGACCAGGATCTCGTCCCAGCTCATAGGTCCCCAGTGACCACTGGCCTGGGCCAGATCGCCGGCCAAAGTCATCGAACCGCTGGGGCAGTGGCGGGCCAACATCCTCAACTGCATGGGTGAGAGGTCCTGGGCCTCGTCTACAAGAACGTGGCCCCAAGTGCGGGTCCACGGGACGTAGGCGGCCTGGCGCCGGGCGCCCAGGGGCGGGCCGAGAAGCCCGGAGGCTTCGTCGAGTAGGGCCACGTCGCCCTCGGACCAGACCGCATCGGTGGCCCGGCTCGACCGGGGTCGAGCGAGGCGCCCCACCTCATCGGACTTCAGCAGGCCGCGGGCCGCCTGGCGCAACAGTGGAAGCGAACCGTAAAGGTCGTTCAGGAGCTCTTCAGGCGACAGCACAGGCCACATCCGTTCCAGCGCCTCCACCAGAACGCGTTCGGCCAGCACGTCGAAGCTGAGGACCGGACCCGGCGGCGGCGGGACAGGGACGCGGGGCCCGCCCAAGGGTCTTTGGGCGGAGTACTGAGTTGCCAGGTGCTCGACCACCAGACGCTCCACAAGGCGGCGGCGCTGGTTGTGGCGTCCCGGCCGACGCCGGGCCCGCTCGACGATGCGACGCGAGGCGGCGCGCGACAAGGTAAGGCGCTCGCCCCTCCAGATCACCGAGACGGTTCGGGGCAGGGGCCGGCCCCGATCGGCCACCGCGTTGGCCAACAGCCGGGCCATCCGCGCGTCGCCCTTCAGCCGGGCCGTGGCCGGGGGGTCGGTGGTGCCGGGAGCGATGATCCCGAACGAGGACGCGGTCGCCAGGGTGACCGCGTCCTCGCCCAACGCCGGAAGCACGGATTCGATGTATCGGAGGTGAACCTGGTTGGGACCGACCAGCAAAACCCCGGCCCTCTCCAGGGGAAAGCGATGGCTGTAGAGCAGGTAGGCGGCCCGATGCAGGGCGATGGCCGTCTTGCCCGTTCCCGGTCCCCCCTGGACTACGAGGATCCCCGGCAGGGGAGCTCGGATGATCTCGTCCTGCTCGCGCTGGATGGTGGCGACGATGTCGCCCATGCGACCGGTACGAGCCCGGTCCAAAGCGGCCAGCAGTCCGGCACCGCCCATGAGCACCAGACCGGTGGTGTTCTCGGCGGCGCTCATGAGCTCGTCGTCGAGCCCCACCACCCGTCGACCGGCCAGGACCAGGTGCCGGCGGCGCACCAGGCCCATGGGATCGCGACCGGTTGCCCTGTAGAAGGCCTCGGCCACCGGTGCCCGCCAGTCCACCACGAGCGGATCGCCGGCCTCGTCGTCGATGGTGAGGCGGCCGATGTGGCGGGTCTCGCCATCGACATGATCGGTGCGGCCGAACACCAAACCGGACTCCGACCCCCGCAGGCGGGCCAGTCGTTCGGCGGTCATGTTCACCCGCACGTCGCGCTCGATACGGGCCTGGTGGGTCCCTCCCGCGCCCAGCTCCAGAATCTCTTCGCTCAGCGCCCGGGCGGCATCCCGCATGGCCTGAAGCCGCCCGTGCGCGGCGTCGACCACGGCCTGCTCGGCCCGGAGCTCCCGGGCCTCGTCGGCTTCTATCGCCGGGTCTGCCGGTTCTACATGGCTCAGCGGGCCACCGCTCCTGAATAGAGCGGACCAGTCGACCACTGCAGGCTCCAGGCGGCCTCGGCGCCCCGCCGGGCCCGGGCCGCTGCGGCGAAGGGCGCAGCGGAGGACCCCCGACCGCGCCAACGAACCGCCACTACGTCCACGTCGTCCACGTTGCGGGCTTTGATCACTTCCAGAACGAATGCACCCTCAACCACGGACAACCCCCGACTCCATACGTCAACCACCCACCGGCCGGTGAGGCGGGCCTGGGCTCGAATGCTGATGCCCTCCACCCCGCCCCCCACCGTCGGCGACTGGTCGGAGGCAATGATCGAGACGTCGACCGCCGAGACCATCCGCGCTCCCACGTCGGCGCGAAAGTGATTCAAATGCTCGCGCAACGGCTTGGTGGCCCGCGCCTTCAATTCGTCGCCCAACAGGCGCGCCTGTTTGCGGTGCAAGAAGGCCGACTTGCGCCACGCCCGCTCCCAGCTCAACAGCATGGCCAGGCCTCGGGCCGAAGCCAGCTCGGGAGGGGCCAGGTGGGCGTTGTCGCCCAGCCATTCGTCCATGGACGAAAACGCTTCGGGAGGCAGGCCGAACTGTTGGCGCCACATCTCCAGCAGTCGTAGGCAGGTGCAGGGCTCCCCGCCGAAGACCAGCATGGTGCGTTCGGCTTCCAAGTCGTGGTCGGCCAGTACGAGCTTGCCCCGTTGCCAACTCACGCTGTGGGTTTCTCCGCTGCATTCCACGCTCAAATCCACAGGCTCGACCGCGTGGTACCAACGCCCCGGGCGGGACAGGCTCACGAATCGCGAGTCGGGCCGGCGGCGGCGCCAACCGAAGCGCTGGATGTGCCTGAGGTAACAGCGTCAAGAGAATCCAGAGAGTCCAGTGTCACCACCCGGGCCCAGTCCGGAGCCGCCCAGGGGTCGCCACCACTGGCGGCCCGGGCGACGAGGCCCACGATCACGGCCATCGGCTTGGGCGGCTCGGCGGGCCAAGGCGTCAGCCCGTCGGTGAGAACGATGGCCACCGTAGGCGTTGGCCGGAGCCGAGCCGCCGCAGCCAGACCGGCCCTCATGTCGGTCCCGCCGCCGCCTCGCAACTCGACCTGGCTGGCCGACGACACCCGGCGCACGCTGTGGACGGCTGCATCCACCGACATCACCCGCAGGCGGTTACGAGCCACCCCGACCGACTTCACAACCCCGTCCACCTCGGCCAGGATTCCGGCCAGCGCCTCGTCGTTCATCGATCCGGACGTGTCGCACAGCACCACGATCTCAGGCACCGGTCGCTGCAGGGCGGGCAGAACCACCCCCGGACAGGCTGCGGCCCGCCGCGACGGGCGGCGATAGGTGTAGTCCACCCGACCGCTCACCGCTCCCAGTCCCTTGCGGATCTCGGCCGCCAGCACCCGGCGCCAGTCCACCTTGGGCTCGAGCATCTCGGTAGCCCAGCGCCGCCACCCGGCCGACAGTCGGCCCAGCCCCTCGCGGCAGTGGTTGAGCACCGCCTCGGCCACCTGGCAGCGCAGCAGGTGCTGCTCGCCGGGGGGAAGCCCGCCGGTGGCCTCGGTCGGCTGCTCCCAGTCCCGGGGCAATCCGTCCACCCCGCTACCCGAATCGGCTGGTTCCCGATCGAAGTTGCGGGTGGGCGTGGCAAAGTACTCCTCGGCGAGGCGACCCGGCACCCATCCCAGATCCTGGGGGATCACCCGGTCGTCGGGCAGGCGCAGGCCCGTGCCGATGAGATCGTCGTTGATCTCGGCCTCGGCGGCCAGAGCCCAGCGCCCCGACGTGCGCCGGTCGACCCCGGCCGACGCCGCCCGCCCGGCGTGGTCGCGCACCAGGTGGCCGGCATGGTGAACCAGCAGGCTGCCCAGGATCTCAACGCTCCACGAGGCCACCAGCGCCGGATCCAGATAGAGCCGCCACGACCGGTCCACGGCCACCCGATTGAGCCCGGGGGCCGATACCACCGGCGAGGCGAACAGGGCTGCGGTCAGGTAGGGGTGGCGCTGGACGGCCCACAGGCGAGCCACGGCCACCTTGTGCATGTCCAGGGGAGGAGGGGGCGGCGGGGGGGAAGGGGGGGCACCCTCCGGGAGGGTGATGGGCGGGGCCGCAGGCGAGGCGATGTTGGCCATCGCGTCGCGAACGATGCGCCACCCAGGAGTTACCGGGGGCTCTGCTGCAGCCATCCGGCATCTTTTAACAGGGGCAGGAACAGCTTCACTTGAGGAGGCGCCGCTGCCTTGGGGGGCCGGCAACCAGCCAGGACCCGGGCCGCCACCGCGGCCACATCGGGTGCGCTCTCGCCTACGCGGCCCAGCACCTCCCAGCCGGCCAGCCACCGCTCGGGGGTGGGGTTGGCGGCCACCGCCGCTGCCACCGAGGACACGATGGCGTGCGTGCGGTCCCCTCGGTCGGGAATCTCGAAACCGGCCGGATCGGCGAGCACCGCCTCGGGATCGGGCAGGTCCATGGCTAAGTGCCACATGAGGAGTTCTACCCCCGCACCCTCACCCACCGCGCCGGTAATCAAAGCGGTCTCGGCTTCGGTGGAGGCATCCACCGATCGGGCGGCGGCCCAAAGGCGCGCCACCATGTCCCAGGTTCGAGGGCTGGGCCAGCCTCGGCCGGCCCGGGCGGCATCGGTCGGCAACTCACAGGCCAAGCCAGGGCGGACCGTGATGAAGGCGGATATTAGGCTGCGGGTGGCCGTCATCGACGCCTCCCAATCGGCTGGAAGCGCAGCCACGGTGGGGGTCCGGAACCCGCCGACGAGACCTTCGGCGAAGGCGGCTGGCTCCACCACCCAGTCCAGGTGGCAGAACCGGTTAGCCAGCGGGGCCGACAAGTCCCACCCGTCGGCGGCCTGCTCGGGCGGGTTGGCTGCCGCTACCACCACCACACCATCGGGAAGGGGTAGATCGCCCACAACCCGCTCCAGAACCACCCTCAGTAGAGCTGCCTGCACCGACGGCGGAGCCGTGGAGATCTCGTCCAGGAACAACAGGCCTTGGCCGATAGTGGCGAGGCGCTGGGCCCACCGGGGCGGCGCCATCTGCACCTCGACGGCCCCCGACCCGTCGGCCGAAGCCGATACCACGGGCAGGCCGGAGAAATCCGACGGCTCGCGAATAGCGGCGATCACGGTTTCGCAGTGCCACCCCATGGCATCGCTCATTGCACGGATGGCCGACGTCTTTCCGGTACCCGGCGCGCCCCACAGCAGCACTGGCACCTGCGCTGCAACCGAGATTCCCAACGCTTCTACAGCTGTCGCCTGGGCTCCCACGCTTGCCTCCTTTGGCCCAGCACCCTTGGTGGTGGTCTCGGCCACCACTAGCCGAAGCCTCGGTGAACATTCCTGGCTCATCCAGGCCGGTTTTCGAGGCTAGTACCCATCCCCCGCTTAGCATTCGCGCCTATGAAATCGGCGCGGGCGAAGGGCCAGTGGGTCAGAACTGCGATCGAGGACAGATCCATGGTGCGCTACGCCATGGTTTCGGTGGTGGCCGTGGTGGTCAGCCAGGTGGTCCTGTTCGGAGCTCAGTTTTTCTGGTCGGCCCGGGTGTCCAACGTGGTGGCCGTGTTTGTGTCGGCCGTGCCGTCCTACCAGCTCAACCGTCGCTGGGTCTGGGGGAAGTCGGGTCGCTCCGGCCTCGTGGGTGAGATCATCCCCTTCTGGGCCATGGCGTTGGCAGGACTGCTGCTGTCCACCTGGGGGGCCGACTACGCCGCCGCGAACGCCTCCCGCATCACCGCTTCGAGCGTTGGCCAGAAGCTGGTGGTCAACTTCGCCGCCTTTGCCGCTTTCGGTGTGATGTGGGTGGCCAAGTACGCGATCCTCAACCGGGTCCTCTTCGCTCCCGGGCCGACTCCGGCCGAAGTGGCGGACTGACGCCCACCACCCAGCCCACGCACCCCGGGCCACCCGCCACCGAGGCGCTGAGCGGGGACCGGCTGCGATTGGCCCAGACCACCCGCGGATTCCTCCCAGATGCCGAAGGCCAGGCCCTGTTCCGCGCCGCCATGGAGGGCGCCACTGTCGGCCCGTTGCTCGAGATCGGATCCTGGTGCGGGCGCTCCGCCATCTACCTCGGCACCGCAGCCGAGTTGAACCACACCGTGGCCTTCTGCGTGGACCATCACAGGGGTTCGGAGGAACTGCAGGCCGGCTGGCCCCACCACGACGCCTCGGTGGTGGATCCCTGTACCGGCCGCATAGACACGCTTCCTTTTCTGCGCCGCACGTTGGAAGCAGCAGGGCTGGAGGACACGGTAGTGATGGTGGTGGGACACTCGACGGTGGTTGCCCGCCACTGGACCCGCCGGCTGGGACTGATCTTCATCGACGGGGGCCACGGATCGGCCGAAGCTCACGCTGACTTCGAAGCTTGGGCCGACCATCTGAGTCCGGGCGGCCTGCTGATCATCCACGATGTGTTCGTCGATCCGGCCGAAGGGGGGCGCCCCCCGTTCGAGATCTATGGTCGCGCTGTGGAATCGAGCAGCTTCGTCGAACTGGAGCATTACCGGTGCGGGTCGCTGCGGGTACTGCGTCGCCGATCATGATTCGTCGCGCGGCTGCGGGTGCATTTGTCGGAGTGGCTCTGGCCGCCTGCGGGGGTGGAGGCGGCCGACTGACGACTCCCACTGCGGCCTCGGGGCCTCCTCTCAGCCAGCCGGCTCTTGTCGCTACCACCGAGGCGCCGTCGCCCCCGCGGGGATCGCCGGCAGCGGCCATCGACGCACTGTGTCGCGCTGCCGGTGACCCGGACGCCCAGGCGGCGGCCACTTTGTTCGCCGATGACGCCCACGACGCCCTTCACGACCTGGCCTTGGCGGTGGAGTCCAAAGACCGGGCTTCGGCGGCTCGTTTGTACCAGGCGACCGAAGTCGTGGAATCGGACTTTTCCGCAGCCGGGACCCCGACTGGAAATCGGTCCGCCAACCTGCGGGCCTTGGCCACGGCGGCCAGCCAGAGCGCGGCAGTCCTCGACGTAGCCACATCACCATGTCCGAAGTAGCGCAGCGAGGCAGGCTCGGAGCGATTCTCGCAATGTTGATGCTCCTGGCCTCGTGCGGGAGCGCGACAGACCCCAGCGATTCGAACGGTTCCGCCTCCCCTGGGCCCACGTCGGTTGCCGGAATCGATCCTTCCGCCCTCGCCGTCACCGTCGCCAGCTACGACATTGCCCAGGGTGCGCCCCGACGGTTCCTCGCTGGGGTGGAGACGAGCGATCGCCGGCTGGTCACGTTTGCGACCGTGGACATGAAGTTCGCCTTTGCCGGCACAGGAAAGGGCGAAGCATCCGGCCCGGAGCTCCGAACCACCGGGCGCTACCTGCCGGTTGCCGGCAGCGACGTTCCCGAGCCACCGCCTATCAAACCCCGAATCGTCACCGCATCGCAATCTCGCGGTGTCTACGCCACCATGGTCGGCTTTGACCGTCCCGGCTTCTGGGAGGTCGAGGTGACCGCCGACCTCGACGGAAAGCTTCGCCGGGGTACGGGGGCATTTCAGGTATTGGAATCGGCGCGGCTGCCCGACGTGGGCGACGCCGCCCTGGCCACCGAAAACCTCACCATCTCGTCGTCCGACGCCCCCCCGGCAGCCGTCGATTCCCGGGCCGCCGGCGACCCCGACGGGACTGTTCCGAACCCGGAGATCCACTCCACGACGATCGCCGCAGCCCTGGCCGCGAAGCGCCCGGTTCTAGCCGTGTTCGCCACGCCGGTCTATTGCACCAGCCGCTTCTGCGGGCCGGTCACCGATCTGGTGGCCGAGTTGGCCCGGGACTATTCCGACCGGGCTGCCTTCGTCCACGTTGAGATCTGGCGCAACTTCCAGGACAAGGTCATCAACAAAGCCGCCGCCGAATGGCTCCTGCGCGACGGCAACCTCACCGAACCCTGGATCTATCTGATCGGCGCCGACGGGCGCATCCAGGCTCGGTTCGACAACGTCGCCAATCGCTCGGAGCTCGAACCCCTCCTGGCTGCCCTGCCTACTTCGGCGGCCATGCCTATTTCGGCCGCCCCGTCGGTCGGAAAGGCCTGAGCATCCCATGAGCGGCCGCATCGATCTGGTCATTGTGGGCATGGGTTCGGGGGGCATGGTGGGCGCCGAATTCGCCGCCACCATCGGTCTGAAGGTGGCGGTGGTGGAGCGTGCCCGCATAGGGGGCGACTGCCTCTGGACCGGTTGCGTACCGAGCAAGACCCTTATCGCCTCGGCCAAGGTGGCACACCAGATGCGCCACGCAGAGCGCTACGGCCTTCCGGCCTGCAATGACCCCATCGACACCGCAGCTGTCTGGGACCGCATCCGGCGAGTGCAACAACAGGTCGCCACCACCGACGACAGTCCTGAACGCTTCGAGGCCATGGGTATCGAGCTGATCACCGGCACCGCTCGGGTCATCGGTCCCAACACGGTGCGGATCTTGGGTGCCGGGCCCGACGAGCGCGACCCCGACCGCGACATCGAGACCCGCTGCATCCTCATCTGCACCGGAAGCCGTCCGGTGGTGCCCGATGCCGAAGGCCTTGTCGAGGCCGGTTTCCTTACCAGCGAGACGTTGTGGGACCTCCCGGCGGCGCCGTCGAGCATGATCATGATCGGAGCCGGACCCATAGCCACCGAGATGGCGCAGGCCCTCTGCCGCCTCGGGGTCGCCACCACCGTCCTCGAGCGTGGTGACCGCCTTTTGCGCCGCGACGAGCCCGACCTGGTGGCCATCCTGGCGGCCAAGTTGCGCCGGGAGGGGGTCGACCTCCGCTTCGGGGCCATAGTTGACCGGGTCGTGGCCAAGCCCGAGAGCAAGGTGGTCCACGGCAGCGAAAGCGGGGTTCCGGCCCGCTGGGAGGCCGAGGAGATCCTACTAGCCGCAGGGCGTCGGCCCAACGTGGAAGGCCTCGGGTTGGACGAAGTAGGGGTGACCGTCAACCGCTCGGGCATCGAGGTCGACGATCGCATGCGCACATCGGTTCCATCCATCTACGCGGCCGGGGACGTTGCCGGGCGTTTCGCCTTCACCCATTCAGCCGGCTACGAGGCTGTGCGCGCGATACGAGATGCCTTTTATCCCGGTCGGGGCAAGGTCACGGACTTCGTACCGTGGTGCACCTTCACCGATCCCGAACTCGCCCACGCCGGCCTCACCGTGGCCGAGGCCGAGGAACGCCATGGCGAAGTGGAGGTCTGGCGCTTGGACCTGGCCCATTCGGATCGGGCCCGGGCCGACGACACCACCGAGGGCGCCATAATGGTCGTCACTGCGAAGGGCCGTCTGGTGGGAGCCCACATCCTGGCCTCGGCCGCCGGCGAGATGATCCACGAACTGGCCCTGGCGATCAACCAGGGCCTGAAGCTCGCCGAAGTAGCCAGCCTCATCCACGTTTACCCGACGCTAAGTACCGGCATCGGCCAACTGGCCGGCGAAGCGGCCTTCGAAGGGGCCCGCAAGCTCCGGTGGCTGGTCCGCAAGGAGCGCTAAATAGATCCGCCGGAGAGGAGCTGTTCAGCCCGCTGGTTGAGGTTCAGTGTTGCGGGTCTTGTCCTTCGGCCTTTGCTGAGCGTCGGACCCCGGTACGGGGGCGTCGGGTTCGGCCGGGGCAGTCTCCATGCCATCGGGTGAGGCAGGGGGGGCCACGAAGCCGGGCACCGCGTAGAGGACATCGTTGACGTCCACGGCGGCGACAGCTCTCAGTTCGCCATTGCGCACCCAGTTCAACACCTTGGCCGCCAACGCGGAGGCCTCGGGGCCCGCCTCGGGCGAACCAGCCCCGGCCGTTGCGTTCCCAGTGCCACTTGGTGCCAAGGCGACAGCCAACTCTCTCAGCCGCTTGGCCAGCTCTCCCGACCGGCTCCCAGCCGAGGGATCCAGCCCATCAGCCACGGCTTCAATCCGCCGGGCCAGCACCGATTCGTCGGTCACGCTCGACTGGGGCTGCGTTTCAACACCCACCGGCGCCCGAGCCGTCTGCACCGACCAGATCCCCAAGGCGGCGGCCACCAAGGCCAGTACCAGGGCGGCTATCGGACCAGCCTTCGAGGATCGACGTGTCCCCGGGCGCGGATGTCGATCGGAGTTCGGACGTGGCGGCGATCCCCCACGGCGGTCACGAGACCGGGAACTGCGATCGGATCTGTAGTCCGGTCGGCCGACCGGGACCGGGCCCGGTGCGTTACGGCCCGGTCTTGGCAGCGTCGCCGGGCGCTGTGTTGGGCCGGGCGCTGAGGGGCCCGGCACCGACAGGCGACCGGGAAAGGGGCGGGTCGGCCCCGGCACTGCCGGGGCAACTCGAAATGCGTCGGGATGCACGGCGACCAGCGGCGGCGGCGTCCACAGCTCGTCCGGCTCGAGTGGGGCAGGGCCGCCAGCCGGGGGTCGGGCTGGCGATTGAGGGCTGGCGTCGGACCCAGTCGGCGCATTCGGCATCGGCTCGTCGGTGTCGGCGGTGACGGGCCTCCGAGGCGACGCCTCGATGGTGGTCGTCTGTCGAGACGTACTCTCGACCGCTGGAGGCGCCGGCAGGGGGGCTGGCGGCGTCGGCGGGGCTGCGGCGCTCGGCGGGGCTGCGGCGCTCGGCGGGGCTGCGGCGCTCGGCGGGGCTGCGGCGCTCGGCGTCGGGGCTCGGGCCGTCGGGGGGCCTGGGGCCCGCAAAGCCATGGCGACGGCCATATCAGCTCCACTGGCGAAACGATCGACGCCGCTAGCGGCAACGGCACGATCCACCGCTGCCGCCAACTCGGGATCGATGTCCCGGTCGGTGGCCGCCACGGGTCGGTAGGGGGTGGACGCCACCGTGCCGGTGAGGGACTGGTAGGCGAGGCGACCCACAGCGGCAACGTCCTCGGACGGATCCGCCGACGATGAGCTCGGCCCTCTTTGCAGACCGAGAAAACAACGGGCCAGCCCGAAGTCGGCCAGCTTGGCCTGGCTCTGGCCGTCGAACATGACGTTGGTGGCCGTGACATCCCCGTGGACCAGGCCGGCAGCATGACCTGCCTCTAGCGCGCTGAGGACCTGGCAGGCCCAGCGCCTCACCCACTCCGGGTCCATGGGCCGGCCCATCAGCCTCGCCAGGCTCTGGCCGTCGAGTCGCTCGACTACCAGGTAGGGCACGCCCTCGTGGGAACCGGTGTCGTAGATGGCCACAGCGTTGGGATGGGCAATTACGCATGCAAGCTGCGCCTCGGCCATGAATCGGGCCTTGACCGTGGCCTTGGCCACCAGATCGGCCTGCAGACGCTTGATGGCCACGGTGCGACCCCGGGTGTGATCCACTCCGGCAAAGACGTCGGTCACCCGGCCTCGGCCGAGAAAATGGAGGACCTCATAGCAATCGGCCAGCCACAGCGATCCCGTCGGCACCACTGCCCCGAAGGTGTGGCCGGGCGGGAGGTCGGCAAGCGGTTCGCGGGCACCGGGTCCCGGCGCCCCAGACTCCGACGCGCTCCCAGCGGAAGGATCGGTCTGGTTCAGGCTTCCCATGGCTTTCTCCAACTCCCGCCGACATCATCGATCGCCTGCTTAACCTCGGACGAGAAAGACACGACCGTGTCGAGTCCCGCCAGCACCAACATGGGCATGAGAGCTGAGTCCATTGCAACGACGATCCGCAACGGCTGGCGGGCCCGCGACAG
>Ga0187894_10002449_pt1 | contig 22150 bp, 24 predicted proteins | sample GBC1701081metaG_FD_136650 | JGI IMG/M metagenome (GOLD analysis project Ga0187894, IMG submission 136650) | White microbial mat communities from a lava cave in the Kipuka Kanohina Cave System on the Island of Hawaii, USA - GBC170108-1 metaG ... | reverse complement strand
CGACGCCCTCACACGCGGCGGGGCCGAATAGCCCGTCCTCCCGCGGCGCCGCGTTCTCCTTCATCCTTCTCTCATGACTGGAACACGGACATGCCACTGACGCGAGGTTGGTTGAACCACACGTGCGCGGCGCTGCTGCTGACCGCGGCCACGGCCGGATGGACCGGCCCCGCGGCCGCGCAGCCGCCCGCGTATCCGACAAAGTTCTCGCGCGCCCTCGCGGACGCGCCGGCCGTCAAGGCGGCGCTGCAGCAGATCGACCGCGATTTCCCGGCGCAGGTCGAGGAGTGGATCCGCATCAACGAGATCCCCGCGCCGTCGACCCACGAACAGAAACGCGCCGCGTATCTCGTCCAGCAGTTCCAGGCGATGGGACTCTCCCCCACCACCGACGAGATCGGCAATGTTGTCGCGCGCATCAAGGGCACCGGCGGCGGGCCGACCGTCGTCTTCGCCGCGCACATGGACACCGTCCACCCAATGGACGCGAACGTCCGCGTCACCCGCAAGGACGGCCAGCTGCACGCGCCAGGCATCTTCGACAACAGCGCGTCCGTCGCCAACATGCTCGCCGCCGCGCGCGCCATCCGCGCCTCCGGCCTGCGCACGAAGGGCGATATCGTGCTCATCGCCACCGTCCAGGAAGAGCTCGGCCTGAACGGCATGGAACATTGGCTGGACAAGAACCCCGGCGCCGCCGACATGCTCGTCGGCCTCGACGGCGGCCTCGGTCCCGTCAGCTACGGCGCGCTCGGCATCTACTGGTCCGAGATGATCTTCCGCGGCGAGGGATCGCACACGCTGTACTCGCGCGGCAAGCCGCACCCGGCCCGCGCCGCGGCACGGTGCATCCTGGACCTCTACACGATCCCGCTGCCCGATCCGGCCGGAACGCCCGCCGTCTACAACGTCGGCAAGCTGCGCGGCGGCGAGGTCGTGAACGCGATCCCGCAGGAGGTCGCGTTCACGGTGGATCTGCGGACGACGGATCCGGCGCTCCTCACGAGCCTCGACGCCGCGATCGTCGAGAAGTGCCAGGCCGCCGCGAAGGCGGAACGCGTCACGTTCGAGCGGACGTTCATCCAGCGCTCCGAAGCCGGCGGAACCGAGGCGGACCTCGCGCCCCGGCGCCAGCATCCCCTCGTGCAGACGGCGGTGGATGTCCTGCAGTACCTCGGCGTCCGCCTGCCGGCCGGACGCGAAGCCGCGGCGACCGGATCGACCGACGCGAACGCGGGCGTGCTCCGCAAGATCCCGTCGATCGCGGTCGGCCGCTCGAACGGCGGCAACCAGCACACGCTCAGCGAGTGGTCCGACATCGACTCGGCCCGCATCGGCACGAAGCAGATCATCCTGCTGGCCGCGGCCCTCGCCGAGCTGTCGCCGCCATAGGTCCGCATTGCGTTGGCGTACCGCCGTGCGATGCGACGTACCCGTCCGCGCCGGCGTCGCTGGCACCGCGGTTGCACCGCCTTGCGGGCATGTGGTGGCGATTCGACATCCACATCAGTTGGTGGGAGCTCATCAAGCGGACGGCGCGCGAGACGATCGACGATGGGTGCCTGGACCTGGCGGCGCAGCTCGCGTACTACTTCGTGCTGGCGCTGTTCCCGACGCTGATTTTTCTCGTCGCGCTCGCGAGCTTCTTCCCTGTCGCCGAAGTGACGGACGATGTGGTACGCGGGATGTCGGGGTTCACGCCGCCCGACGTCATCCAGGTCATCACGGATCAGATGCGGCGCCTCTCGCAGGCTGGGAACGGCGGCCTGCTGACGCTCGGCGTCTTCGGCGCGCTCTGGAGCAGTTCCGCCGCCGTCGCCGGTCTGATCACCGCGCTGAATCAGGCGTACGACGTCCCCGAAGGCCGGGCCTGGTGGAAGGTCCGCATCATCGCGATCCTGCTGACCATCGCGCTCGCCTTCTTCCTGCTCATCTCCTCGACGCTGATCATTGCCGGTCCAGCCATCGCGGAACGGCTCGCCTCCACCTTCGGCATCGCCTCTGTCGTCGTCTGGACGTGGCAGATCCTGCAATGGCCCGTCGCGCTGATCTTCGTCATGACCGGCGTCTCGCTCGTGTACTACTTCGGTCCCGATGTGGAGCAGGAGTGGGTCTGGATCACGCCGGGGGCGCTGCTCGCCACGCTGCTCTGGCTCGGCGTGTCCTTCGGCTTCCGCGTGTACGTCAACTCGTTCGGCAATTACAACGAAACGTATGGCGCCCTCGGCGCAATGATCGTCCTGCTCCTGTGGCTGTATCTGTCAGGCTTCGCCATCCTCGTCGGCGCGGAGCTGAACGCGGAGATCGAGCACAGCTCTCCGCACGGCAAAGCGCCCGGCGAGAAGTATCCAGGACAGCGGCCCCACGGCGAGGCGACGCGGTGAGGCCAATGAACCCGATCGCGACCACGAGAGGCACGCCGCTCCGACTGGTCAGGCCAATGCGTACGTCCGCACTCGCGATCGGCGAGCGGACGCGCGACGCCGTGCGGCGAGCGCGACGTCCGATCCGCCGGTCACGCCGCGAAGCCGCCGTCGACCGCGATGGCCGCGCCCGTGATGTAACGTCCGCCATCGCCTGCGAGATGCGCGACCGTCGCGGCGATGTCCGCGCTGTCGCCGTAGTGGCCGAGCGCGACGAACGATCGCTGGCCGTCCGCGGCGTCGCCATCGGCCGGGTTCATGTCGGTGTCGATGGGCCCCGGATGAATGACGTTGACCGTGATGCCGCGCGGACCGAGATCGCGCGCGATGCCTTTGGTGAGGCCGACGAGCGCCGCCTTGCTCATCGCGTACACGCTCATCCCCGGTCCCGGCACGCGCTCCGCCAGGCAACTGCCGATGCTGATGATGCGTCCGTCGCCCGGCATGTGCCGCGCCGCCGCCTGCGAGGCCAGGAACACCGCTCGCACGTGTACCGCGAACGTCCGATCGATCTCGTCTGTCGTCACATCGTCCAACGGCGCCATCAACGCGATGCCCGCATTGTTGACGAGGATGTCCAGTCGTCCCAGTTCGCTGACCGTGCGCTCGACCGCGGCGACAATCGCTTCGGGACTGGCACTGTCCGCCTCGATGGCCATCGCCCGCCGGCCGGCCGTCTCAATCTCAGCCACGACCTCCTCGGCCTGCGCCGGACGGCTGACGTATGTCACGGCCACGTCCGCGCCGTCCGCCGCGAGCCGGCGGGCAATCGCCGCTCCGATTCCCCGGCTGCCCCCGGTCACCAACGCTACTTTTCCCTTCAAATCCGGCATGATGTCCTCGCACTTTCTTGAAACGATCGTATTTATGTATTTATCGATATATAATTAGTATCGTGCTCGCGGACGCCGGTCAAGCATTTATTTATCGATCGACACAAATATCATCATGGAGACACAGACCATTGAGGCAGCAAGGGCAGAAAGGACCTCAACAGGACAGGAAAGGACACTCAGGCATGGCTGAACGTGGCCGCCCGCGCAAGTTCGACCGGGCCGCCGCCTTGCGGAAAGCGATGGAAGTGTTCTGGGCGCGCGGCTACGAAGGCACGTCGCTGACCGATCTGACGAAGGCGATGGGCATCAACTCACCGAGCCTGTATGCGGCGTTCGGCTGCAAGGAGGCGCTATTCCGCGAAGCGGTCGCGCTGTATGGCGACGAGGAAGGGCAGGCGACGCGGCGGGCGCTGACCGAGGAGCCGACCGCCCGGCAGGCCGTGGAGGCGATGCTGCGCGACAACGCGCGGGCGTACGCGGCGCCAGCCACGCCGACCGGCTGCATGGTCGTCCTTGGCGCGACGATGGGCGCGGCCGAGAACGCGGACGTGCATGCGTTCCTGGTGGAGATCCGGCGCGAGGCGCACCGCATGCTCGAAGAGCGCCTCCAGCGCGGCATCGACGAGGGCGATCTCCCCGCGCACACCAACACGTCCGCGCTCGCGCTGTTCTACACGACCGTGCTCACGGGCCTGTCGTTCCAGTCCCGCGAGGGCGCCTCCCTCGACACGCTCTTCGCGATCATCGACTGCGCGATGTCCGCCTGGGACACGCTCGTCCCGCCGGCGAGCGGCGATCGGCCGGTCGCCTGATCCGACGCGTCGCGCGTGCACCGTACGCGTGCGTGCGCCGAAGAAGACGAATAGCAGCCTGTCGGGGTGATGAGATGAACGCGCGCGCGGCGTGCGGGTCATGCCGCGCGCATGTCGTGGCGGGATGTCGTAGCGGGAGGTTAGAAGGCTGGCCGCTCGTCCGCGGACGGGCCGTAGATGGCCGGCACGGACGCTTCGTTGAGCCGCAGGTAGACCGTCAACTGGCCGCGGTGATGCGCTAGGTGATAGAGGACGTTGTGACGAATCCCGAGGTAGCGCGGTGAATCGTCGACGACTCGTCCGGCCGCCAGCAGCCGCCAGTTCGTCAGCAGGTGCTCGTCCGTCGTGTTCGACAGCGCCTCGCGCAGCCCGGCAACACTCTCGTCGAACGTCTTCAGCAGATCGGCGCGGGTCTTCCACTGCACCTGCCCGGGCGTCTCGCCCACCGGGGCGATGTCCATCTCGTCCAGCGTAATCATCGACGTCGCCCATCCGAACATCGACGCGACGAGCTGGGCCAGATAGCCGAGTTGCATCGACTTCTCGTGCGGTTTCCAGTCGTTGCGTCCCTCGGGCACGCGCTCCAGCGTCTTGCGCGTGGGCGCCGCTTCCCTCTCCACTTCAGCCAGGAACTGTTCGGTCAACTTCATACGTGAGCCTCTCTCTGCGGTTCGCGTTTCACCTGATCGCCTGTGCGACGTCTTCAGATACCGTCGATACATGACAGAGAGCGTCACCTTTTCCAGCGCTCCGCTCACCAGCGAGCGAGCCTCAACTCATCCGCGCGTCGCACCGCCTCGGGTGCGATCGGCGTCCTTCGTCCCGGCGGGAAACGCCGCGGCGAGGGCGACGGTCAGCAGCTCGCAGGCCTGGAGCAGCGTCAGCATGCCGGTCTCGCGTGATGGAGTGATCTCGACGAGGTCGATGCCGGCGATGCGCGTCTGCGCGCCGATGGCGCGGAGCAGCCGTTTCACCTCCGCGGGCGTCAGGCCGCCGGGCACCGGCGTGCTGGTCGCCGGCGCGTGGATCGGATCGAGGACGTCGATGTCGATCGACACGTAGCAGCGGCCGCCCTTTGGCAACAGCGCGATCAGCGGATCCGGTCCTTCCTGCCGTACCTGTTCGGCGGTCACCACGGAGAAGCGCGGCGGCCGTTGATTGACGCGATCGCTCGTCGTGAAGCCGCGATGACCGACGTTGACGATCTGGCGGACGTTCGGCAGGCCGAAGAGGCGGCGGACGACGTTCTTGTGGTTGTGGCAGATGGTGGGCATCAGCTCGCCGCAGGCGGTGTGGGCGTCGAGCCAGACGACGGTCAGCGGCTCCTGGTCCTGCAGTGCCTCGATGGCCGCGAACGAGACGGAATGATCGCCGCCGAGCAGCACCGGCACGGCGCCGCTGCGCACCGCGAGCTCGAACACGCGTCCCGCGCGCTCGAACAGCGTCTCCGGGCTCTCGCCCTGCGCCGATCGGATGTTCCCCCAGTCCGCCAGCGTCACGCCGTCGAGCAGGTGCTGTTGCGTCTCGACTGCGAACCATCCCATTGGCGCGTGCGTGACGGAGTCGAGGCGATACGTCTGATCGGCGGATCGGGTACGGACGGCGTCGGCTCCCTGGCGGCAGCCGGACTCGATGGCGTGGCCGCCGTCGTAGGGCATGCCGATGAAGACGACGTTGGACGCCGCGGTGGTCGGATTGCCGGCGGGACAGCGGAACATCGGTTGCGGCGGGGCCACGAGCAGGCGCTCGTGCGTCTCGCGCGAGCGCAGGCGGCGGTCCGCGTCGAGCAGGAAGCCGAGATCGACCAGTTGCTCGATCATCGGCCGGAGCGGCGTCCGCAGTTGCGGCTCGATCACGTCGCGCACGCGTGCGGGCGACTGGAAGCCGCGCATCACGTGGTACAAGCGGCGTCCGACTTCCAGCCGCGTCCGGCTGGTCTGATCGAAGATGACGAACGAGCGCTCGCGCTCCACCTCGATGGCCAGGCGGCGCGACAGCACCAGCCTCAAGTCCTCATACGCCTCCAGCGTCATGACCTCTTCCTTCCTGCCGTTCGCACGTGCTCGGTAATAAGAAACGAAACGTTACGGATGGCATCCAACGGTCACGGTCCGACCTTCCGGGGGCGACGCACCAGCATGGCACGAGCCGCGCGCGGCTGCGCCAGGAATCGCACCACGCCGCGTCGTTGACGCGTTCACGCGTCGACCAGCTCGGCGATGACACGTCGAGCGGATGGACCGACAGCCGGAATCACGATCGGTCACGATGAAAGAATCGACCGGAGGAAGGAAAAACGCAGGTGACAGGACGCCGCACACGCGAGGACACGGAAAGGCGGGAAGCAGACCTGCTGCTTCCCGCTGAATCGCCGGCGGCGTCGATCGCGACGACCGGCGTCCCGCGATTCCAGGGCGGCTCGACTAGCAGATCAACTGGGTCGTCCGGCAGAACGAGCAGAAGACGCCGCTGCAACTTCCGTTGCACACGAAGCCAGCCCGATAGCACTCCCCGCAGGTACGCGCTCGCTGATCCGCACCCGGACAGCAGAACCACGACCACGTACACGCGCATCCGGTACAGCCGGACGGTGACAGACACAACGTGCAGCAGACGCACGCCACGACCAGCGCTTCGCTCTTCTGCGCGAAGCCGAAGATCGACGCCGCCAGTGCGGCGCTCGCCGCGGCCAGCTTCCCGAGGAAGCCCCGGCGACCGACGCTGTGTTCCAGCTTTTGTGCCAGTTTTTCAAACTGTTCAGACATGGGCCTGGTCTCCTTTCTGCCGCAGGTCTGGTTCAGACCGGCACGTCCGACACGGTGCATCCGACACCGCTTCGTCCGACGCGGGCATCTCCATGCCGGTGCATACGCTGCGACGAGATCCGACGGGAACGCTCATGCCCGCGGCGACATCTATCCTGCAGGCGCCGTTTAACTGCAGAGGACGTTGTTCTGGCTGCAGAACGAGCAGAACACGCCGCGGCACCCGCCGTTGCAGGCGACGCCGGGCCGGTAGCACTCGCCGCAGGTCCGCGAGAACTGCGCTTTGCCGGGCGGGCAGCAGGTCCAGGACCACGTACACGCGCAGTTCTCGCACGCGCCCGGCCGGACGCACAGCGTGCAGCAGATGCAGGCCACGACCAGTGCTTCGCTCTTCTGCGCGAAGCCGAAGATGGCCGCCACCAGCGTCGCGCTCGCGGCGGACAGTGTTCCGAGAAAACCGCGACGACCGACGCCGCGTTCGAGCTTCAGGGCCAGTCTCTCCAACTCTTCAGACATCGGCGTCCTCCGTTGTTCGCCAGGTCCTGGTCGCGGCCGACACGCTGCCGGCCACTCGCCAACTTCGTCCCCTTCCCGCACGCAGACGCGTCGCCTGGCGATCGACGCCGGATCCACACCAAACAAGCCTCAATGCCGCGCGGGCGCCGCCGCTGCCGGCTGCCGGTCGGCCTCGTCGTGATGATGGTGATGATGGTGCCCGTCATGCCCATAACCATGGCTGTGCCCGTCATGCCCGTGCTCGTCATGCCCGTGCTCGTCATGACTGTGCCCATCGTGCTGATGATCGTCGTGCTGATGATCGTGTCCGTCGCCTCCACCGGCCTGCCGCGCGCTCTGCGCCTGATCGAGCGCCACTTCCGCCGCCGTGAGCTGATGGCCGTAGCGCTCCACGCGGAAGTCCTCGTCCAGCAGCACCGACGCGGGCGTGCGCGTCACCAGATACGCGCGTGACACTTCTCCGCTCTCGTCCAGCAGCACGGGGATCTCGATCTGATGGCCGCTCTCGCGCGTCGGCAACGGCGGCATCATCGTCCGGCACTGGTCCGCGGTGCCGTGGCAGACGACGAACGTGCGGCCTTCGGCTTTGTGCCAGATGCCGTGCAGCGACGCGTCGAGCTGCTGGTACATCGGCGACCGCACGTCGGTCGCCGCCAGGAACACGAGCGCGGCGTTGCGGCCTTTCAGGTCCACGGAGGACAGGACCTGATCGCTGTCCATGATCGGCAGCACGAACTCCGGTCCGGGCGTGTTCTTGCGCAGCTTGGGCGATCGGCGGCGGCCGAATTCCTGATACATCCGCTTCACCCACACCGTCTGTTGCAGGGCGCGGCGCAGGAGCAGGGCCTGCAGGATGATCAACGCCCACAACAGCCCGTAGCTGATTTCGAGAAAGCCCATGCCGGTCTCCTGCTCAGGACGCCATCGCCACCACGAGGCCGACGGCGACCGTCCACGTCAGGATGGCGGCTTCGAGGCCGCGATCCGACGCCGTCTTGTTGAGATCGCGTGGCGGACACGCCACGCCTTCACCATCACCCTCGAACAGCGGGCCAACCCACACCGGCAGCGCGCGCCCGATCCAGTACGCGAGCAGCAGCAGCGCGCCGAACCGCGGGTCCGCGAGCGCGACCGCGCCGGTCGCGAGCACCCAGAAGCCCGGGCTGATGTGCGTGGCGAAGCCGAGACCGATGTCGAGACCCCACATGAGCGCGGCCACGGTGAAGCCGAAGTCGTGCGCCCACACCTTTTCGGTCTGCCGGCGTCGATTGGGAATGGGGAACCGCAGCCAGCCGTACTCGCGCAGCGCGAGCGCGGCGGCGACGAGCGGCAGCACATAGAGATGTGCGCCGTGAGGAGTGGCGCCAAGCCACGACCCTATCTGCCCCAGGAGCGCGCCGACCATCAACGATGTCGTCGCACCACCAAGGGTGTAGGCCGCGACGGCCTTGAACCACGAACTGAATGCCACCTTCCCGAGGGGCGTTAGCGCTCCTACGAGCGACGTCCCTCAAAGGGATCCGATCTGGAACCAGCCAAACACGACGGCGGCGCAGGCGAGCCCGATACGCGGATCCTGGTTGAACGTCGCCAGGCCGACGACAACCGAGACCGCGAAGAGCACCCAGCCAATCCGCGTCGTTCCTTCCGAAAAGCTCTGCGTCATGCCGGTCATGGTGGAAGCCTCTTTCATACCGAGTGTCCGGCGCGAACTCCGACGGTCGACTACTGTCCGACGGCGGCCGTGGCCACCGCGGCGGCAGGCAGCGGCTGCGCCGCGACCTGCGAGACGAGCGCTTTCAAGTCCTCGACGTTCGTGGGATGCCCGTAGCTCCGGACAAGCTGGCCTTCGACGACGACCGCGGTCGGCGGTCCCCACACGCGATAGCTGGCGCCAATCGCGCCGTCGGTGTCGACCAGCACCGGCACGTCGGGACCGAGTCGATCCACGAACCGCCGGCATTCCTGCTCTTTCCCCGAACAGATGGCGACGATCCGCGGGAAGCCTTCGTGCGTCACGAGCCGCAGGCTGTCCGCGAGGCCGCGGCACACCGAACACCCGGGCGAGACGAAGAGGACCACCTGCCCCCGCGCATCGTCCATCAGGCGCAGCGCGATCTGCTGTCCCGATCGCAGGTCGATGCCGGCGAACGCAGGCGCGGGACTGCCGAGCGGCAGATGATCGTCCACCGGGACGCCGGTCACGCCGACGATCCGCCGGAGCTCGCCCAGCTCGCGCAGCAGGGCGAGCAGCAGCAGGCCCTGGAACAGCGCGAAGACCCACAGGAGTCCGTACGTGCCATAAAAGCTGAAGCTCACGACATCACCTCGCTGGATGCTCTTCCGCGTCGCTGCCGGCCGACCTCGCTGCGGCGAGCGGCTGGCGCTTCATCAACTGCACGAGATCGTCCAGGCTCAGGATCCAGAGCGCGCCGAGCATCAGCGCGACGGCCCAGAACGTCGCGATGACCAGATCGCGCGGAGACGAGGGCGGCACCGGTCCGGAGCGGATCGCGAGAATGATGACGAGCTCGGCGCCGATCAGCAGGAGCAGACGGACCATCGAGCGCCACGAGATCGTGTCGCTGCCCCGGCCGCCGAAGCAGTAGCACGGCAGGCCGCGGCCGCGCGCGAGGTTGATCCCGACCGCGGCGGTGAACAGCAGCAGCGTGATCAGGCCGAGCGGCGCGGCGATGGGCAGCCACTGGCCGGACAGGTGCGCGATGGCAATGAAGGCTTCGACGGGGATCAGCGTCCAGGAGAGGACGTAGGCCGCGGCCTCGGGGATCAGTTCGTAGTCGGCGACGCCGCGCGCGAAGGCGCGGGGATAGCGCAGCTTGCCGAGCGTCGAGGCCAGGAACACCAGCCCCACCGCAAGCTGCAGCACCAGCCGTACCTCGTGTTCCGCCGCGCCGCCCATCACGATGGACCTCCTGCGTGAAACCGCGCGAGAGCCGCTACGAGAACATGCCGGGAGCGATCTCCTGGGGGTCGCGCGCGAGCTGCGACGCGATGATGGCGCGCAGGTCGACGCCGTCCCAGTTCAAATTGTGACTGACGGCGAAGAGCCGCCACTGCACGGACCAGATCTCGGGGCGATGCTTGTCGTGGCGGAACGTCTTGCCGAACGACCAGTTCGCGACGTGGATGTGATTCGTCACGCGCGTGCTGAAGTCGACGATGGCGCTCTCGTTCTCCCAGATCGAGACCGTGTAGCAGGTCCGCCAGTTCTCCACGAGAAAGGTCATGCGCACGAGGCCGGGGATGTCGGCCGCCTGCTTTTTCACATGGCGGAACGCCAGGTAGAACGGCAGGAGCCACAGCGGCGAGCGCAGATAGAAGCGCGTCATCACGCACGAGACGGTGGTGGTGTACCGCTCGTACGCGGCTCCGCTGAACTCTCCGCTCGCGAACGAGCCGACGGCTTCCGCCGGGTCCGTGTGCTTTGCGCGCGCCATGACACGATATCCGCCAGCATGACGCGACGAGGATCGCCCGCGGGCGATAGACCCCGGACGTTCACGCCTGTGAGGACCGCCTCGGCGTCGACTCTCTTTCGGGAACAGACGTAGCGTATAGAAACACGCCGCCGATGACAAGGCGTTCGGACGTTCGAGGCACATCGGCGCCCATCACGCCACTCGCACGTGGCGCGCCGCCGACAGCACGCGATCGACGCGCGGCGTCGGCGCTCGATAGGTCGTATGTTGATCGAGGCCGTGTTCACACGCGGTTTCGCAGGTACACGGACGCGGCCCGCGTCCGTCGGCAGGCACGGTGTCGCCGCACCGACAGGCAGAATGTGTCGCCGCACGATCGCACATCCTCTTCATTTTTCTTGTACACGCGCGGGCCATGAGAGAGAATGCCGGAACGCAAACCACGTCGTCCGCGGGCGACGGGCGGTGCCTGACGTGGTCGGCGGCAGGACAAGACGAGAGTGCGCAAGGGCGGTCAGATCCCTGGCTCAGGAGATCACGGAATGGATTTTTGGAAATCAGCCATTCGGCAACAATTCCACGCCGCAATGGACATGCTCGGCAACGCCATCAAGGCGTGCCCGGAAGCCGTGTGGTTCGCTCCAGGGCGCAACGCATTCTGGTATCTCGCGTTCCACACGCTCTTCTTCGTCGACGTGTATCTCTCCGAAGAGGGCGAAGAGCAGTTTCGTCCGCCACCGCCGTTCGGCCTCGAAGAACTGGATCCCGCCGGCGTCTTGCCGGAAGGCGGCTATTCCAAGGCCGAGATCGACGCCTACCTGGAACACTGTCGCCGGAAGCTCGACGCCGTGATGGCGGCCATGACGGAAGAATGGGCTGTGGCAGAGTGTCCCTTTCCGTTTCTAGAGATGAGCAACGGTGAGCTCCTGCTCTACAACATGCGCCACGTACAACATCATGCGGCGCAACTGAACATGTTGCTACGCCAGAAGACCGATTCCGCGCCGGATTGGGTGTCGAAGGGTCCCCAGGACCAGGAGCAGGGATGATGCCGATCGTCGGACTCATCACCACGCTGAGGGCGTCACGCTGAAACAAGGCTTGCCGGATGAACCGGCTGAGCCGCGGCGCACCGCCCCGGCGCGGCGTGATCGGGTTTTGCAGGCGCTGACAGGATGACTCGCCCCTCTTCACTCGTCAGCGCCCAGGACACGTATCTCATCAGGCATCGGCAGATCGACATCGACGGCGTCCCAATCTTCTATCGCGAAGCCGGTCCGCCTGACGCGCCCGTCGTCCTGCTGCCGCACGGCTACCCCTCATCGTCCTTCCAGTTCCGCCACTTCATGCCGGCACTCGCCGATCGCTGGCGCCTGCTCGCGCCCGACTACCCCGGCTTCGGCTACAGCGGCACGCCCGACCCGTCACGCTTCGCGTACACGTTCGACGGCTACGCCGCGTGCCTGCAGCAATTCACGACAGCCCTGCAGGTGTCACGCTACGCCCTCTATCTCCACGACTACGGCTCGCAGATCGGACTCCGCCTCGCCATCGCCGCGCCGGACAAGGTCGCCGCGCTCATCATCCAGAACGGCGACATCTACGAGGATGAGCTCGGACCAAAGTACCGGACGCTTCGGGACTACTGGAAGCAGCCCACAGCCGACGGACGCCGGAAGCTGGAAGAGGCGGTGAGCGAGGAAGGCTTTCGGGACGAGTTCATCGGCGAAGTGTCCGATCGCCTCGCGGATCGGATCAGCCCGGATCTGTGGCAGCTCTCGTGGCCGCTGATGCAGGATCCGCGGCGACGCGAGATCGCGGTCGGTCTGATGGAAGGCTTGAAGGACAACCTCGCGTGGTTCCCGCGCTACCAGGCCTACCTGCGCGAGCACCAGCCGCCGACGCTGATCGCCTGGGGTCCGCAGGACGGCTACATGCCCGAAGGCGCCGCCCGCGCCTATCTCCGGGACCTGCCGCACGCGGAGCTGCACCTGCTCGACGGCGGCCACTGGGGCCTGGAGACGAACCTGGACGAGATCGTAACGCTGGCGCGCGAGTTCCTCGGACGCGTCCACGCCGCGGCCGAGTGCCACTGGCCGATCGACTGACAGAGAGACAGAGACACGCGCGCCTGCGTTCAACCACTCGCGTCAGCGACTCACGTCCGCGGCGTGCGATCGCGTCAGCATTGCACGCCCCTGCACACGCAATCGCGCCACTCGATCGGCACACATGTTGCGGTTCGACACGCAACGAATGTTTCTTGTATCCCTACCGTCGAGTTCGTAGACTGCCTCTCGTTCGCTGCGCATCACCCGTCGACATGAGCAGTCGATGCGCGAGCGTGCTCGCTCCTCTCCGGGCATCGCCTGCCCGCGAGCGCTCTCGCGGACGGCTGCCGTCGCGGACTGGAGGTTCCAGATGTCCCGTACGTTCTGCAAGCGGCTCGGCGTCACGCTGGCGTTATGCTTCCTTCTCGGTGAGATCCCTCAGCTCTCGCAGCTCCTCGCGTCCACCTGCACGCCGGTCTTCGGCACGACGGCGCCACGCGGCGGCAATACGCCCGCCATCGTGCGCACGCTGTACGACTATCAGCCATCCGTCCTGAAGGACGGCAGCCTCTATCGCATGTGGTGGTGCGGCGGCGTCGCCGGCGATCACATCGTCTATGCGCAAGCCACGACCCTGGGCGGACCGTGGAGCACGCCCTCGTCCGTCTTTCAGCCGACGTATACACCCGGCACGTTCGACGAGCAGCACGTCTGCGATCCGACCGTGATCAAAGTCGGCGCGACGTACTACATGTTCTACGGCGCGGCCGAAGCCGACGGCCATCCCGGCGTGATCCCGATCACGCGCATCGGCGTGGCGTCGAGCCCGAACGGCATCACCTGGACGCGGTTGAACAACGGACAGCCGATCGTGTCACCCGCCCGCGGCCCCGGCCACCCGGACTTCCCCGCGCTGCAGGGGGCCAACCGCGCGTACGGCGCGGGTCAGCCCACGGTGGCGTACGTCAACAACCGGTTCTATCTGATGTTCACCGATTCCACGGGATATGGCTCGGCGACTATCGGCGGCGCCGGACAGTTCGTCCTCCGCTCGGGCGATCCGACGTTCAAGATCAATGTGGAGGAGTTGACGGGACCAGGCGTGTTCAGTCCGTATACGCCGGCCGCGCATACGAGCTGGGCGTTCATGTGGGCGTTCGGGCTGGACTGGCAGTACGTGACCGAAACGGACTCGTTCGCGATCGCCGAAGTCGGCGGGCCAAGCCAGAACCAGATCCGCGTGTCGCTCTACGACTCGTCCCTCAGCCGAAAAGAGGGCGAGGTCTGGATGGACGGCTCCTGGAACGAAGGCCCGGGCCTGGTGTCGAGCGCGGACCGGCGCTCGCTGCCCGGCGCAACGTGCGGCAATGTGAAGTTCGACATCATGCGAGCCGTCGGCTCGCCCTCGTCGGTGAATACGTGGGACCTCGCGCACGTCGGCATCGACTGGGCGACCGGCCTGCCGTGCGATTGCGTCAGTTCGCCGACGCTGAACCAGCCGGGCATGAACACCGCCGGCGATTTCACGGGCGACAACCGCGACGATCTCGGCAATCATCACCGCTCGAGCGGCAGCTTCTGGGTCCGCCGGAACCTCGGCAACGGCACGTTCGCGCCGGAGTTCGATCGCTGGCCGACCGGCGCCTCCGCGCCGTCGACGGCCGGGTGGCAGACGATTATCGGTGATTTCGACGGCGACAACTGGACGGATTACGCGGATCGCCATCCCGACTCCGGCCACATCTGGGTCCACCGCAACCTGCAGAACGGCTCGTTCGATTCAGGCAACTGGGCGTCCGGCTACACGACGGTGGGCGCCGACATCGAGATCCTCGCCGGCGATTTCGACGGCGACGGCCGCGCCGATCTGCTGGAACACAACCGCAAGACCGGACGCCTCTCGATCCGGCGCAACATGGGCCCCGGCGATAACAAGTTCATCCCCGTGGAGCAGGTCACGGCGTACCGCACCGTGAACGGCTCCGCCGGCAGCGACTGGCGCCTCGTCGTCGCGGACTTCAACGGCGACGGCTGGGCGGACGTCGCCGATCTGACGTTGACCAGCAAGGACGTCTACGTCCACCCGAACGTCGGCGGGTATCAGTTCGGCGCCGTCTCCTGGCCGCCGTTCGCGTCGCACTGGGCGTTCAACGCGATCTTTGGCGACTTCGACGGCGACGGCTGGGCGGATTTCGCCGATCTGAACGTCGGCAACGGTGAGTTGTGGGTCCACCGCAACCTCCACAACTTCACGTTCGATCCGACAGACTACGCGCACGGGTACTACTCGACGGCCGGCGGCGGCATGTGGATCCTCGGCCTGCCGTTCGCCTTCTAGGCGTCGCACTCGTCTGGCGTGAGTGGTGACGGGCGTCGATGCCTCGGGACGACCGTCACCACATCCACGCCTCCGGCTGGACGCCTCTGGCGGGACGCGTCCGGCAGAACACGACGCTCACGCGACTCGCGCGGCGTCACTGGGCCCGCTGCATCGTGCCGCGGCGAATCAGCCACGCGCCGGCGAGACAGAGCGCGCCCCCGCCGACGGCCATCAGCGCGACGCGTTCTCCGCGCACGATCACTCCCAGCACCAGCGCCACCACCGGAATCAAGAATGTCGTCGCGGACGCTCTCGTCGGCCCGAGCCGGCCAGCCGCCACGGCCATGATGGCGTTCGCCACCGCCGTCCCCAGGCAACCAAGCGCGAGGATCGCCAGCAGCGATCGCGCCGACCACTGCGCCGCGAACAAGGCCGGGGCCCCGAGCGGCGCCGTGAGGATCAGCGCGACGCCGAGCGCGCGCCAGACGACCGGCAGCGCGCCGTTGCGCTGCTGCAACGGACGCGCGAGGTTGATCGCGACGCCGTAGGAGACGAGCGCCGCCATGATCATCAGCACGCCGCGCGCGCTGTTCCCACCGGCGCCGAGACCAGGCATCGCCATCAGCACCGCACCCGCGACGCCGACGAGCAGTCCGCCCATCACCGCCTGCGACGGCATCCGCCACGCAACGAGGGCGGCGACGCCGGCGGCAATCAGGGGAATCGCGCCGTTCAACATGCCCGTCAGCGCCGAGGAGACGTGCTGCTCCGCGTGCGGGAACATGCTCATCGGAAACGCGAGCCACAGCACGCCCAGCCAGAACACGCCGGCACGATCGCGCGCGAGGACGGGACGCCGCGCGCCCGGCACCAGCGCCAACGTCAGGAAGCCGATGAGGAAGCGGGAAAACGTCACGCCGTCCGGCGCGAGCGCGTCGAGGCCTTCGGCGATGAACAGGAACGATGTGCCCCAGATCAACCCTGGCAGCACGAGCAGCGCCCAATCGAGCAGACCGGACGAAGAAGACGAAGAGGCAGATGTGCCGGTCGCATCGATGGACGCGGGAACCGTCATCGCAGAGAGCGTCGGACGCGTGGACATCATGATCGTGAGGAGGCGCGCGCGACGGGTTCAGTCCTGACGCGCCGCGACTCGGCGAGCGCCAGGAGCAGCGCGCACGCCGAGGCCGAGTAGACCGAATGGTCCATCGGTGACTGGAGACCGAAGGAGACGGCCATAGCCGTCGCGAAGAGCGCGAGCAACAGCGCGCTGCCGAACGCCACCCATCGCACGCGGAAGCCGATGGTGAGCGAGATGCCGAACGCGATCTCCGTGATCGTCGCGGCCCATGCGAGGAAGGGGATCGTCGCGGCCGGCATGAACGAATTCACTGTGCCGGTGTACTGCACGAAGCTGGCGAAGTGTTCGAGGTCGAAGGTCCCCTGCCAGAGGCCGAACCGGGCTGCGACGGCTGACAGGAACGCCACGCCCAAGGCAAGGCGTGCGTAGACCCGCACAGCGTTGTCCAGACCGGCGTTGTCCAGACCGGCGTTGTCCAGACCGGCGTTGTCCAGACCGGCGTTGTCCAGACCGGCGTTGTCCAGGCGGGCACTGTCCGGGCCGGCGGTCTCCAGACGATCGGTGGTGTCGCCCGCGACGGAGAGTTGTGAAAGCATGGCGACGCGCTCAACGTCCGGCGGGGTGGAGCGGCATGGTGAGCGGCACGTCGGCGTCACAGGTGAAGAAGGCGAGGAATCTGACGCGCTCGGTGCGGCTCGCATTGGCCGACACCAGATGCCGCGAGTTGGCCTCTTCGTAGAAGCTGTCGCCTGCCTTGTAGGTCTTCTCGGCTTCGTCGCCAAGCGTCATCCGCACGGCGCCTTCGAGGATGTGGCCGATGATGGGACACGGATGCGTGTGCGGCGCGGACGATTCGCCCGGGCCGTACGTCACCTCGACGAGCGTCGCCTGGAGTTTGGTGCCGTCCAGTTTTGACAGGCGATGCGTGAAGGCGACGCGCGCCCGTGCGGCGGCGTCGTTCGCGGCAGGCGCGGCGTGCGCAGCCTGGCCCGTCTGCTGCTCCGCCGTGTCCGACGCGGCGCCAGATGTGGCCGCTGGCGCTGGTGCCGCCGGTACAGGTGCCAGCATCGCGAGACACATCAGCATGATCGAGGCAATCGCGGTCGCATGGCGCCGCGCCGCGGGCGTTCGTCTCAGGCGTGTGACGAGAGAACGGAAGGAGCTGCGGAGGATGTTGGTCATTGCCACACCATACGCCAGGCATTGGACTCGTCAAAGGTCCAATATGCACAAACTCGCCTGGGCCAATCAGCGCGGATCGAAGGCAGGCAGCGCGGTGCGGCGCGAGATGTCGCGCGTCTACTTGAGCGGCCGTGTGGCGGCGACCAGCCTGTCGAAGGGAACGACGCGTCCGTGGATGGGCAGCAGCCGATCCACGCGCAGGCCGCGCGTGCCGATGTTCTCGAGCAGGTTGGCGGCGAAGGGATATCCCGTCGGCTCCGGATCGCCGGGGCGCGGAGGCTGATACGCGTCCGCCTGGACCAGCAGGCGCTCGGCCGGGAAGTAGACCATCAGCATCGTGTCGGAGTGGCGGTTGCCGGTGACGGGATAGATTTCGAGGCGGCGCGTGCCGTCCGTCAGCACTTTCTTCTCCTCCACCGTCTCCAGCGACAACGGCTTCGGACGCCGCGACAGCGCGTCGCGGATCGCGCTCGACGGGCGCACCGCGGCCTCTTCGAAGAACGGACGATTGGCCGCGTGCGTGATGACGGTCAGCCCCTCCGCAATCGCCGTGCGGATGCCGCCGGCGTGATCGAAGTGATCGTGCGTATTGATCACGGCAGTGAGCGGCTTGCCGGGGCGCAGCGCGCGGGCCTGCGCGATGACGGCGAGCGTGCGTCGCTCGTCCACGGGCGCTTCGATCAGCGTCAGGCGATCGGCGAATTCGACGAGCACGCTGTGATGGCCTTCGCCGGCCAGATACCAGATGCCGGGCGCCACTTCGTCCGCGGTGACGCGCGAGGTCGGCGCGGGCGTGGAGCGGACGCTGTCCGGCGCGTCGAGATCGCCAAGGTTCGCGTTCACGGTCGTCTCTGCAATCCGCAAGTCAGAGACGACCGTGGCGTCGATCGACTTGACGAGACGCACGGGCAGCGTGAGTCCGCCGGATGGCTGGAACGCACTGAACCGTGTCGTCACCGTCACGTCACCCAACGCCGCTTCGAAGCCGGTGGACACGACACGCAGCGGCAGCCCCGTCGCGCGATCGATGGCGAGCGTGAAGCGTTCGCCGTCGACCGTGAGCAGATCCACGGCGTCGTGGTCGCCGGCCTGCCGCGCGTTGTCCAGCCGTGCACCTGGCGCGGTCGCCGCGAACAGGAAGCCAAGGGGATGATGATAGAGTTCGGCGCGCCGGTCGCGTTCGATCAGCGCATCGACCCGGGTCGGCTCGCCGTTGTCGACGTCGAAGGCGACGTCGTGGTCGTAGGCCGCGATCACGCGGAACGGATCCGGCCAGCCGGTGAGATAGGCCGGGGTATGGATCGATTCCTCGCGCCACTGCCGTTTCCGCAGATCGACCAGGCGCCGATACTCGGTGACCTGCCACTTCAACGGCGCACCGCCGCGGGTCTGATTCTGCCCGAGCGCGAACACCTCGCCCGCACCGTCCAGGGAGAATGTCTGGACACGCTGCATCGCGGCCTGGCCGCCAATCGCGTCAACGGCGCGCAGGACGGTGCGCAGTTCTGGTGACGGACGGCTACAGCCAACAACAACAGCAACAGCGATTGCGGCCGTCGGCGCGAGCCAGACGAGTGTGCGCATCACATGGCCAGATGCAAGGGCAGGAATCTGGCGACGACAGATACGCTACGAGCTTTGCGGACGTGCTGTCAATGCATCGCGTTCGGCGGCCAGGAACTCGGCGGGACAGAAATCGAGCCGGACGGCGGTCACGTCGCCGTTCGGCTCAGGACTTCCAGCGACTCCGGGCCGTGAGTGACCACCCGCGGCGTGATCGCGCCACGGCATGATCGCATCAGCGCGTCAGCGACGTCCGCGACGTCCGCGCGCCTTGACCGCGGTCGCGCTCGCACTCGTGGGCTTCGCGCGGCTGGGCGGTTCCTCCGCCTCCTCTTCTTCGTCTTCCTCGGGATGCGCGGCCGCGGCCGCTTCCCGATTGATGCCGCCTTCGGCCAGCGACGACAGCTTCTTGTCCGCCGCCTTCTCCTCGTCCAGCGTCTGCTGCAGGAGATTGGCGACGTCCGTGTGCTCCATCGCCCGCGCCCACGCGACGAGCGTGCCATACGCGGCCATCTCGTAGTGCTCCGCCCGTTGACCGGCGGCAATCAGGCACGCGTCCATCGTGACCTCGTCGAAGTCCTCTTCGAGGATGGACTTCCCTTCTTCGATGATGCCAGCCATCCCGTCGCAATGTTTCCCGCGCACCTTTTCTTCCAGCGCTTCAAACACGTCTTCGAGACGCGCCACGTGCCCGCGGGTCTCTTCCAGATGTGCCTCGAATGCAGCCCGCAGGTCCGGCGAGCTTGCAGCTTTTGCTAAACGCGGCAGCGCTTTGGTGAGCTGTCTCTCGGCGTCGTATGTATCTCGCAGCTCGTCCACGAACGCGTCGTGCAAGGTTGTCGGATCGGCCATTGGTTCGTCTCCTGTCCCGCTCTTCAATCGCTGTTCACTCATCCAACGTCGCGACTCAATCGCTCACATCGACGATCACCTAGCACGTGCCGTGCCACGTTGCGAACGACGGAACGTTCAAGCGGGAAATGGATCGCGAGCAGGCTCGTGACGCGTCACTGCAAGAATTCTCGCAACGCCGTGACGGTTTCCAATGCATTCTGCTCGGGGAAGAAGTGTCCGCCACGCACGGCGCGCCCCTGCACGCGCGGCGCCCAGTGACGAAGGATGCCGAGCGGCCCGCCCGCGTCTTCGTACCATTGATCCAGCGCGCCGCCCTCACTCCACAGCGCCAGCACTGGACACGCAATCGTCCGGCCCGCCTGTCGATCGGCCTCATCGGCTGCACGGTCCAGCGTCGCCGCCGCGCGATATTCCTCGCAGATGGCGTGAACCGTCTCGGGCGGACGCAGCGCGTCCACATACTGCTGTCTGACAGCCGCAGGAAACACCGATGCGTCCGTGCCCCATTGCTGCAGCGCGTTGTCGATCACGGCCTCGGGCGCGGCGGCAACCAGCGTTTCCGGCAGCGGCGCAGGTTGCGCCAGCAGGGACCAGGGCCAGAATCCCAGGGCAAAGCGTGCGTCGGCTCGATTGAAGGCGTCGCCGGTCGGAATGATGTCGAACAGGGCGAGGCGGTCGACGCATCCGGGGTGCTCGAGTGCGAGTCGGAAGGCGACGCGTCCGCCCCGATCGTGTCCGGCGACGGAGAACCGGCTGAATCCGAGGGCTTTCATGACCTGCACGAGATCGCGCGCCATCGCCCGTTTGCCGTAGGGGCTGTGATCCGGCGTTGACGCTGGTTTACCGCTCGAGCCGTAGCCTCGCAGGTCGGCGCAGACGATGGTGAAGTCGGTGGCGAGGGCGGGAGCGACGTCGCGCCACATGATGTGGGTCTGCGGGAATCCGTGGAGCAGGAGCAGCGCGGGCCCGCGTCCGGCGTAACGCACGAAGATTGCTGTTTCTGCTACTTCAATCGATGCCGATCTGAACGTTTCAAACACCCATGCCTCCTCGTCTGTTCTCGTCCATCGCGGGCACGGCCGTGCGCGTCGACGTCGATAGCCCAGGATATCGGCCCGCGGCGCGCGTGTCAGCCTCAGCGATGACGCGCGAACACCGTCGGCACGCGATCCACGCAAAAGCGGAACCGCGCTTGCAATAGCAATTTATTGCCGACGGACAGTGTCGCGTGCGCAGCATCGGAGTGACGTGTTGATGTGAGTGACGGGCGTTGATGTGAGTGACGCGGCTGACGGCGGCAACCCGGAGGTGTTGATGATGTCCGCATAGAATGACCCGATGAGCTTCTCGATCGAGTCGACTTCGTCCGCCGATCCGTCGTACGCCGATCCGGCTGTCGCGGCATTCATCGTCATCCCGCTGCTGCTCGTGGTGCTGCTGCTGTGGGGCACGGCGACGGCGTGGCGACGCAGCGGCGCGACGCGCGAGGCTGCCATGCGCGTCACGCTGACCGTGGGGGCGGCGGCAGCGATCTGGATGGCCGCGACCTGGATGATCGCGGCAACGGGCGTGTTCCGGAACTGGTTCGCGACGCCACCGCCATTCGCGTTCCTGGTCCTGTCCATCGTTGCGCTGTCGGTCGTCCTGGCGTTCGGCCGCGTCGGCCGACACCTGGCGCGGTTCCTGCCACTGTGGACGCTGGTGGCGGTGCAAGGCTTCCGGTTCCCGCTCGAACTGGCCATGCACGCGCTGTATTTGCGCGGCGTCATGCCGCAGGAGATGAGCTATTCGGGACGCAACTTCGACATTGTGACTGGCATTGCCGCCCTCGTGCTGGCATCGCTGATCCTGCGCGGCACCTTGTCCGGACCCGCCGCCCGCCGCACGGTCGCGTTCTGGAACACACTCGGCCTCCTGCTGCTGATCAACGTCGTCGCCGTCGGCGTACTGGGAACGCCGCGTTTCCGATTCTTCGGAGACGACCGGCTGAACGTGTGGATCACCTATCCGCCATTCATCTGGCTGCCGGCCGTCATGGTGTTGGCAGCACTGGCGGGACACCTGGTGATCTATCGCGCGCTGCGAATGAAGACAGAGGATGTCATCTTCGCGGACGGATGATGAAAGACTCCGTGGGACACGCACGAGTGAACGGCTGCAGCGCGTCCCGGCGTCAGAGGCAGGGACGTGAGGAGCATGATGCAGTACGGGCAGATACGGGTCGTCGGAGCGCGGCAGCACAATCTCAAGAACTTGCGCTTGACGGTGCCGCGACGGGCCATCACGGCGTTCACGGGCGTATCGGG
>Ga0187894_10002448_pt1 | contig 22156 bp, 18 predicted proteins | sample GBC1701081metaG_FD_136650 | JGI IMG/M metagenome (GOLD analysis project Ga0187894, IMG submission 136650) | White microbial mat communities from a lava cave in the Kipuka Kanohina Cave System on the Island of Hawaii, USA - GBC170108-1 metaG ... | reverse complement strand
GGACGTGCCGGCGACGTTGATCCCGGCGGGCGACAACACCACGCTGCCGGCCGGCACGAGCGTCTATGTGACGCAGACGCTGGGCGGCAACGTGACCGTGCGGACGGATCGCGGGCTGTTCCGGATCGCGCGCGAGCACGCGGATGCCGTGGCGGGGTTGAAGCTGGAAGAAACGGCCAGCCCTTCGACGGATTCGACAGGCTCACCGCAGGTATTCTCGGAGAACGCAGTCTGGGAGGCGCTGAAGACGTGCTTCGATCCGGAGATTCCCGTGAACATCGTGGACCTCGGGCTCATCTACGATCTCGCAACCGAGAAGGCACCGGGCGGCGGGCACAGCGTGGAGGTGAAGATGACGCTCACCGCGCCGGGCTGCGGGATGGGGCCGGTCATCGCCGAGGATGCGCGGGGCAAGATCGCCGCGCTGCCGGGCGTGGAATCGGCGAAGGTGCACATCGTGTGGGATCCGCAGTGGACCCCGCAGATGATCTCCGAGACGGGGCGCAAGGTGCTGGGGATCGAGTAGGGTCATGGCGCTCTCCGCCAGATACGGGCATACGAACCTGATCGCGGCCGATTGGCGGAAGCTGGCGGATTTCTACGCGGGGGTGTTCGGGTGCGTGCCGGTGCCGCCGGAACGCAACCTGAAGGGCGAGGCACTGGAGCGCGGGACCGGCATCGCGGGCGCGGAGCTGAGCGGCGTGCATCTGCGGCTGCCGGGACACGGAGCGGAGGGTCCGACGCTGGAGATCTACACCTACGGCTTGAACGACACGCTCGGGCCGGGCCTGCCGAACCGGACGGGGTTCGGGCACATCGCGTTCATCGTGCCGGATGTGGCCGAGGCGAGGAAGGCGGTGCTGGCGGCGGGCGGGAGGGATGGCGGGGAGATCGTGACGACGCCGGCCGGGGCGCGGAAGGTGACGTGGGTCTATATGCGCGACCCCGAGGGGAACTTGGTCGAGCTACAGTCGTGGTCGGGGTGAGGGCGAATCGCGGAGTCGCTGAGAGGACGGGAGAGTGAAACCACGAATGGGCACGAAGAAACTCGAATGGTGAAGATGAGGTGCTTGAGGCTGGAGCCGGGGATTGCTGACCCCGGTCCGGCCTCAGCGAGGCCGGCTACAACGGATGAAGTCCGGGGCGGCAAGGCCTTGGGTAGGGCGCGACGGCTGGGGGCGCCGCGAACAAGAGACGACGGGGCTGGGCGACCCCTCCCTGCATCACGCCGTCACGGTGTCGAGCGAGCAGCTTTCGACGGGGGTCTCGCAGTTGGGGCGGGCGATGACGCCGGGGTAGGGTTCGGGGGCGAAAGGTTTGGCGGGTTCGGCGAGGAGGTGGCGGTCGCAAACGGCGAAGAGCTCGGCCTCGGTCATGGCGCGGCGCATGTCGTGCAGGAAGGCGCCATGCGGGTCCACGCCCTGGCCGACGAAGTTGAGGTATTTCTTCATCTTGGCGACATGGGCGGATACGGGGATGCCGGGCGTCTGCGTCTCGCGGTAGAGGCGGGCGATGTATTCGCGGACGTCGGCGAGGGTGGGAGAGAAGACGGGGGTGGAACGCGTTGCCCCCAACGCGTTCGTGGACGGGGAAAGCGCGTTGGGGGCAACGCGCTCCACCCCTGAAAAACCGGCCCGCAGGGATCCGCCGTCGCCAAGGCTTTGGCGGACAGGCGCGGGCCCTCCAGAAGAAGCGGACTCGGGGGAGATCGGCACCTCAAACATTTCCCGGCATTGGCGGAAGATCCACGGGTTGCGGATGGCGTGGCGGCCGAGCATGACGCCGGCGGCGCCGGTCTCCGCGATGATCTCGGCGGCGCGGGCGGCGGAGGTGACGTTGCCGTTGGCGAGCACCGGACAGCGGACGGTGCGGGCGGCGAGGCCGATGAAGTCGTAGTGCACGTCGCTGCGATACATCTCCTTCACGGTGCGGCCGTGGACGCTGAGGAGGTCGACCGAGTGCTTGTTGATGAGTCCGAGGATGCGCTCGTAGTTGGCGGTGGAGTCGAAGCCGATGCGCATCTTGACGGTGAAGAGGCCGGGGACGGCGGCGCGGAGCGCGCCGAGGAGGTCGTCCACCTTGGCGGGGTCGCGGAGGAGGCCGCCGCCGACGTTCTTCTTGTAGATCTTGGGGGCGGGGCAGCCCATGTTGAGGTCGATGCCGGCGACGGGATGCTGGAGCAGCTCCTTCACCGTGCGGACCATGTGGGTGATGTCCTCGCCGATGAGCTGGGCGAAGACGGGGCGGCCGGTGCGGTTCTCGACGATGGAGCGGAGGATGTGCTGCTCGGGGCGGGACTGGGCGTGGACGCGGAAGAACTCGGTGAAGAACCAGTCGGGCGCGCCGTAGTGGGCCATGACGCGCATGAAGGGCAGGTCGGTGACGTCCTGCATCGGGGCGAGCGCGGTGAAGGGCTGGCCGGGCCGGTGGCCGGGGGGCAGGCGGCGGGAGGCGTCCGGAAGGCGGGAGGCCGGAGGCTGGAGGGGGGAGGACAAGGCGGGACGGATGATCGCTTGCAAGCAGGCTCCGACAAGGGGAAAGGAGGAGGGGATGGAAGAGGCGCGCGCAAGCGCGCTGCCCACAGACGGCCTCGCGGGAGCTCGGCCCTCCAAATGACAGTGGCCGGCCGATGACCGGCCTTACTGGTCCTCCTCGCCGGATTGCTCTTCTTTCTGCTGGCGGAGGACGCGTTCGAGGATCTCGGACATGTCCTCGACGAGTTCGAAGACCTTGCGGGCGACGAAAATGGGGCGCTTCTGCTGGAGGGCGAGGACGATGGAGTCGCTGGGGCGGGCGTCGAGTTCGAGGAATTTGCGGCCGAGCTCGTTCTGCATCTGGAGGATGACGCGGGCGAAGTAGGTGCCGTCGTTGACATCGTTGACGATGACGCGCTCGAGGCCGATGCCGAAGCCGGTGAAGACGTGGCCGATGAGGTCGTGGGTGAGGGGGCGCTCCTTCTTGACGCCGTTGAGGGTCATGGAGATGGCGCTGCCGACGCTGGGGTCCACGTAGATGACGAAGGTCTTGTCGTCGTTGCCGAGGAAGACGGCGCAGCCGTTGGCCGTGGGCATGAGGCCCTTGATGGAGACTTCGACGACATCCTGCATGGGGAGGGAATGTGCGCGCGGCCGGGCAAAGTGCAAGAGTGTCGGGGCAGCGAATCGGTCGGGGCGTAAAGCCCCTCCTACAGAAGGGCCGGGGTCAGCGACCCCGGCTACAGCAGGGACGCCGAGCAAGCGGGGCGATGCTGCGACGGCGGGATCGCCCCATCAATCAGAAGCCGTGGAGGGCGATGCCCCAGGCCTTGGCCTGCGTGAGGACGGCTGGCTTGTCGAGGATGATGACCTTGCCGGCCTCGAGGGCGGCGGCGGCGAGGCCGGCCTCGCGCATGGTCTCGAGGGTGCGGAGGCCGAAGACCGGGACGTCGAAGCGGTAGTCCTGGGCGGGCTTCACGGTTTTGACGAAGAGGGACTCGTCGGTCTTGAAGGTGCCGGCGCGGCGGAGCATCTCGTCGGTGCCCTCGAAGGCCTCGACGGCGAGGACGGTGCCCTTGCGGACGACGCAGCCCTGGCCGATGTCGAGCCGGGCGATCTCGCGGGCGATGGATATGCCGTGTTCCAAATATTCGGAATCGGTCGGCAATTTTTTGCCGGTCATCGGTCCGGGGGTGGCGAGGTGGTCGTCGAGGAAGGAGCGGGCGTCGAGCAGCGTCACGCCGAGCTGCTCGATCTCGGCGGCGATGGCGCCGAAGATGGTCTCGGCGTTGCGGCGCCTGAGGGTGAGGAGGATGGCGGCGGCCTTGAGGTCGGGGGTGAGGCCGTGGAAGAGGCGCTTGGGCTTCACCTGCCCGGCCATGAGGGCATAGCCGGCGCCGAAGGTCTTGAGGGCGTCGAGGAGCTTGCCGAGCTGGCCGAGGTTGATCTCGACGCGCTCGGCGGCGGGGAACGTGGCGGTGAGCTCGGGCGAGGTCTCCTCCTCCAAGGCGATGAGCCGCAGCGGCACGCCGGTCTTGCGGATGGCGGCGGCGGTGAAGGCGGGATACGAGCCGCGGCCGGCGATGAGGGCGACGGGGCGGGCGGGATTGAAATCCGGCGGCAGGAAGGCGGAGGACACGGGCGGAGATTCAACACTGAACATCCAACATTCAACTTCCAACATTCAGGCCCTGAATATGCCTGATCGGCTTTCGCACATTCAATGTTGGACGTTGAACGTTGTGGTGGAGCAGAGCGTCAGCTCTGCGAGCCTCCCGCCGAGAGGATTGGCCGCGCCAACCTCACGACTGGGATCCGTAGTATTTCTTGTAGCTCCGATAATACCGGTAGTTGGAGTAATACTCGATGCGCCGGGGGGAGAGGCCGTTGAGGACGATGCCGAGGAGCTCGTTTTTGCTGTCGCGGAGCTGGCGGATGTGGAGGCGGATGTGCTTCCGGTAGGCGCGATTGAAGCGGCAGACGTAGATGACCTCGTCGGTGCGTTCGGAGATGAGCAGGGCGTCGGCGACGGCGCCCATGGGGGGCGAGTCCATGACGACGAGGTCGAAGTGGCGCTTCAGGGAGTCGGTGAACTGGGTGAAGACGGGATTCTCCAGCAGTTCGGTGGGGCTCTTGGAGCGGCCGCCGGAGCGGAGGAGGAAGAGGTTCTCGTCGACCTTGACGAGGCCGAGCGAGGCGTCGGCGAGCGGATCGTCGGGGATCTTGGCGCCGGCTTCGAACCAAGCGATGAGGCCGGCCTCGTTGGTGAGCTTGAAGTGGCGGTGCAGCATGGGGCGGCGCATGTCGCAATCGACGAGGAGGACGCGCTTGCCGTGGCGGGCGAAGGCCGCGGCGAGGTTGCTGCTGATCATGGTCTTGCCCTCGCCGGGGATGGTGCTGGTGACGAGGATGGACTTGGGGAAGTCGAGCTTGGACTGGATCTTGACGGCGCTGTAGACGCTGAGGAAGGCCTCGGAGCCGGGGGTGGTCTTGCTGCTGGAGACGAGGAGGTGCTTCTCGGTGTCGGGGACGTCGCCGAGCTCGGGGATGATGCCGAGGAGGTGGGCGCCGATGAAGCCCTCGATGTCCCAGGCGCTCTTGACGCGGTCGTCGAGGAAGCTGAGGCCGACGGCGACGCCGGCAAAGACGATGAGGCCGAGGCCGATGCAGGTCTTGATGATGTCGCCCATGCGGGGGCGGAAGGGGCCGCCGGGAGGGTGGGCGGGGTCGAGGGGCTTGACGGGGATGTTCTCGAGGTTGGCGACGGTGGTGGTCTGGTTGAGGCGGTCGAGGATGGAGACGTAGTTGTTGCGGGCGACGTCGGCCTGGTTGGAGAGGCTCTTGAACTCGACGGAGAGTTCGCCGAGGCGGAGCTGCTCGCGCTCGGCATCGGCGTATTCGCGCTCGAAGGACTTCTCGGAGTCGCTGGTCTTGGCGTGCTGGGTGCGGAGGTCGGCGACGGCCTGCTGGACGTTGCGGTCGATCTGCGACTGGACGACGCTGAGGGAGTTGGCGAGGTCGATCATCCGCGGGTGGCGCTCGAGGTAACGCTCGCTGAGGACGGACTGCGTGCGGCTGAGCTCAGCGAGCTGGGCCTTGAGGCCGGGGATGGTGCCGTAGTTGGAGATGTAGGCGGTCTCGAGGAGGTTGCCGCGCTCGGTCTGCATCTTTTCGATCTGCTTGAGGAGGACTTCGAGGTTGAGGCGCTCGAGCCGGACGGCGGTGAGACCGGAGCTGATGGTGCGGAGGCGCTCGCTGATGAGGGTGACGTTGCTGTCGAGGTCGACGAGGTTGTGGCGGCGGCGGTATTCCTGGAGCCGGACGTTGGCGGTCTCGGATTCGCGCTTCAGCTCCTCGGCGCGGTTGCGGAGGTAAATGAGCGCCGACTCGTTGAGCCCGCTGGCGTCTTCGATGAGGGAGCGGATGAACATCTGCACGTAGCGGTTGGCGATGAGCGCGGCGCCCTCGGGGTCGCGGTTGGCGGTGGTGATGCTGATGACAAAGCTGTTGCGGATGGAGCCGATGGAGACGCCGCCGAGCAGCTCGCCGACCGGGGGCGGGCTGGAGCCGGGCTCGGCGAGCCAGGGCCGCTGGAGGAGCTTGATCTCGGCGGGGGTGAGCGACTGGGCGACGGCGGAGCGGAGCTTGCCGCTCTCGAGGACTTTGATGTGGGTGTTGAGGTCGATGTCGGAGCGCGGGGTCTGGTCGGTGACGCTCTGGATGTTGACGACGATCTCGGGCCGCTTGAACTGCATGGTGGCCGAGGCGGCATACATCGGTGTCTCCTGCGCCTTGTAGTAGCCGACGGAGAGGGCGACGAGCAGGGCCACGGGCAGGGCGATCCAGAGCCGCTCCCGGAGGATGACGTAGTAGTCGCGGAGGCTGCGCCGCTCGGCGACGTGCTCGTCGTTGCCGTGCAGGGAGGAAGGGAGGCGGGCGGGGCCGGGTGGCTGGGGGGCGGCGGCAGTGGACATCGGCGGCGTCAGATCAGGCTTTCAGGCACATAGACGATGTCGCCGGGCTGCAATAGAATGTTGTCCTCCGGTTTGGCACCCCGCTTGCCCTTGATGAGGCTTTCGGCGTCCACGGTAAAGACCTTCTTGGTGCCGTCGGCCATGATGCGGGTGATGGTGACGGCGGTGCCCTTGGCGATGTCGGTGAAACCACCGGCCTTGGTGACGAGCTCGACGATGGTGAGGGTGGACTCGATAGGGAGGGCGTAGCGGGCGGCGTTGCGGATGGCGCCGGAGATGGAGACCTCGCGCGGGGCGTATTCCTCGACGGAGACGGTGGCCTGGGGGTTGCGGAGGAAGCGGCCGTCCTTGTAGGCGGCCTCGATGGCGGCCTGGGCCTCGATGAGGTTGAGGCCGCCGATGGCGACCTCGCCGACGAGCGGGAGGTTGACGCGGCCGCGGGCGTCGATGCGGACGGTGGCCCGGAGGTCGTCCTCCCCGTAGATGGAAACGTGGATGCGGTCCGCCAGCTGCAGGGTGTGGATGTAGCTCTTCTTCAGCTCGGCGGGCGAAGCGCCCTGGGCCAGCACGGGAGACGCCAGCCCGACCAGGCCGGCGAGCAACAGGAGGGTGCGGACGAGGGAGTTCATGGCGTGATCGGCTAGAAACGGCTGGAGAGGTCGAGGCTGTAACCGGTGCGCTCGAAGTCGGAGAAGCTCAGGGTGGACCAGTTGACGAGATGGTTGTAGTTGCCGGAGACGGTGAGGTGCTCGTTGAAGGTGTAGCGCACGCCGGCATCCCACGAGAAGAAATCGTCCTGGCGGGGCGGGGCGCCGCGGCCGAGGAAGCGGTTGCGGCCCCAGGCGACGCCGCCGGAGAACTCGAGCTTGCGGCTGAACGTATAGCCGGCGTGGAGGGAGGCGCCCAGCGTGTCGACGGTGCCGCCGACGGCGGTGGTGGTGAAATCGCGGTGGCCGTCGAGGCTGAGGGTGATCCTGCGGGTGGGGATCCACTTCAGCGCGGAGGAGAGGGTGAACTGGCTGAACTGCTCCGAGCCGCCCGGGCCGCCGGAGAGATCGCGGAACTGGTAGCCGAGGCGCAGCGTGCCGTTGAGTTTGGGCAGCAGGCCGCCGGTGGCGCCGAAGGACAGGGAGTGGTCGTAGGTGTCGCGCAGGGAGGTGCGGGAGGCACGCAGCCGGTAGCCGCCGACGAGATCGAGCCGGGAATTGTAGACGTAGAAGACGTCGAGGCCCTGGGAGTAGTCGGTGTAGTTCACCAGCGCGCGGTTGTCGCTGTAGCTGCGGCGCAGGTAGCCGGTGTTGGAGGTGAGATAGAGCTTCTCGTTGACGGGATATTTGATGTTGAGGCCGACCGGGACGTTCCAGGAGGTGGTGCGGATGTTGACGGCGCTGTCGGAGCGGTTGGTGCGGTAGGCGTTGAGGGTGAAGGCCCCGGTGGTCCGCCCGCTGGTCTTGTTCAGTTCGAGGCTGAAGCTGGGGTTCCAACTGGTTTCATCGGTGTGTTCGTTGAACTGGACATAGTCGAGGTTGGCGCTGGCATTGACCGCGATGATGCCGCGGCGACGTTTCAGCTCGGCCCCGATGCGGGAGGTGATGGTGTAGTCGTCGCGTCCGGAGGTGTCGGAGAAGACGTTGGAGTCGTAGGCAAGAGTGAGGTTGCCGAAGACGAAGACCTGGTTGCGGGTGCCGTCGATGTTCAAGAGGGCGAACAATCCCGGGGCCGCGCCCAGCGCAGCGGCGAGCACGGCGAGTCGGAGCCACCGGCGGTGGAGCGGTCGGTCTGCGGCGGCCATGGGCATCAGCTCCGGCCGGGCAGCCGGTCGGGGCTGACCACGATGTTGACCGGCACTTGGGTGGGCACGGTGGGACGGGCCACGATCTCCGCCTCGGGATCGCCCGAGTCGAAGCTGGCGTTCGGGGCGGGGTTGCCGTTTGCCGCCACTTCGAGGTCGCTGCCGCCGTCGGCGCCAAATTCGGCGCGTTTCTCAATCATCTCGAAGGTGACGGATTTGCGCGCGTTGCAGGCGACGGTCACCCGCTCGTCGAGGGAGGGCATGAGTTCGGTGGGAATGGGGCTGATGGTGACGCTCGGGGGCTGACCCGGCAGGCCCGGACGGATGACGGCCTGCTCGCCGGGCCGCATGAGCTGGCCGCCGAGGTCGCGGCCGCCGCTGCGCACGGTGACGTCGCCATCGAGGAGATAGATGGTGGTTTCCTGCGGATTGGTCTGGATCGCGACCTTCTTGCCGCGGATGTTCACGCCGGCGTGGGAGGTCGAATAATTCATCGAGCTGCCGGCGACCATCTGGCTGGTGCAGACTCCCACGAAACCCCGGGCCACAAACACATCGCTTTGAGAGATGGAGGGCTCGACCTCGGTCGTGTTGCGATCGGGCTGGAATGGCTCCTGGACGAAACGGTTGACTTCCACGCGCGTGTTTTCGTCCACATACATGCCCGTGCCGTTGGAGTAGACGAAGGCGTTGTGGGAGCCGGGCTTGGTCTCGATGATCGTGCCCGGCGCGTCGAAGGCGGTGGCCTGCTTGCCTTCGTAGATTTTTTCTCCCGTCACGATCTGGGATTCTCCCTGCGCCTCGGCGAGGTAGATCTTGCTGGTCGGGCCTTTCTTTTTGCCCAGATCCCTCTGCGCGAGGGCCGCCGGCGACCACACCAAGGCCATTGCGGCGCTCAGGAGGATGATTTTGAAGGCGGTGGGTTTCATTGGATTGGGAAGGGAGGTTATACCAAACGAGGCCCAAAGCCAAAGTTAAGCCTGCTGGCAGCGGGCGTCTGAATGACGCTATTGATATAGGGGAATACCCCCAAAACAAGCCAATTTAACAATTTCAGGAGTAATTCACTGAGGGCCTCAGACAAGCAGGTTAAGCAGCTTTCCCTTCACGTAAATGGTGCGCTTGACCGACTTGTCGGCAAGGTGGGGAGCGACCTTGGCATGGCTCCGTGCAATCTCGATGAGTTGCTGCTCGGTGACATCCACCGGCACCTGCGTTTCACCCCGGTGCCTTCCGTTCACCTGGAAGACGATGGTGATGGTCGTGGCAACGAGCTTGACGGGGTCGAAGGACGGCCAGCCGGCAGAGATGATGGCGCTGGTCTGACCCAGCCGGACCCAGAGTTCCTCCGCGAGGTGCGGGGCGAACGGAGCGAGGAGGCGGAGGAGGTCGAGCATCACGGCGCGCGGAATGGCGGGCTCCTTCTGCAGCGCGTTCATGAGGATCATCATCTGCGAGATGGCGGTGTTGAAGCGCAGGTGCTCGATGTCCTCGCCGACCTTCTTGATGGTTTCGTGGAGAATCTTGTCGGACTCGGCGGGGAGCGCGCCCGAGTCGGTGAGCTTGCCGTTCACCGCGCCGTCTTCGCGGATGCACGCGCGCCAGACTTTCTGGAGGAAACGGTGCACGCCCTCGATGCCCTTGGTGTTCCATGGCTTCATCGCCTCGAGCGGGCCGAGGAACATCAGGTAGAGGCGCAGAGTGTCGGCGCCGTAACTGCGGATGATGTCGTCGGGATTGACGACGTTGCCGCGAGCTTTGGACATTTTCACGCCGTCGTCGCCGAGGATGATGCCTTGATGGAAAAGCTTGGTGAACGGCTCGGCCGCGGGCACGACGCCGAGATCGTAGAGCACCTTGTGCCAGAAGCGGGCGTAGAGCAGGTGGAGCACCGCGTGCTCCGCGCCGCCCATGTAGAGGTCCGACGTGCCCCAATACTCGAGAGCGGCGGGGCCTGCGATTGCATCCGGGTTGCGCGGGTCGAGGTAGCGCAGGTAATACCAGCACGAGCCGGCCCACTGCGGCATGGTGTTGGTCTCTCGGCGGGCGCGCACCCAAGCGTCGCCGGCGGGCTTGGGCTGCGAAGCCGGGGCAGACGCGCCGCTAGTTGCGTCGAACCAGACCTCTAGCCAGTCGGTCTGGTTGGCGAGCGGGCTCTCGCCGTTGCCGCACGGCAGGTAGGACTGCACCTCGGGCAGCGGGAGCGGCAGCGCAGCGTCGGGCAGCGGCAGCGCGAAGTGCGTCGTGCCGTTCGCGGTGAAGGTCACCGGTTCGGCGGGCAGATCCTTGCGCAGCGCGGCGGCCTGGCGGTAGTCGGTTTCGCTGACCCAGACGATGGGGAAGGGCTCGCCCCAGTAGCGCTGGCGCGAGAAGAGCCAGTCGCGGAGCTTGTAGTTGATGCGGCGCGAGCCGAGCTGCTTCGACTCGAGCCAGGAGATGGTTTTTGCCTTGGCCTCGGCGACGCGCAGGCCGTTGAGATCTAGGTCGCCATGCGAGCTGTTGATGGCCGGGCCGTCCTCCACCCAGGCCTCGCCGGTGAAATCCGCCGGCGGCTGGACGGTGCGGATGATCGGCAGGTCGTAGAGCTTGGCGAACTCCCAGTCGCGTTCGTCCTGCGCCGGCACCGCCATGATGGCGCCGGTGCCGTAGCCCATGAGCACGTAGTCGGCGATCCAGATGGGCACGCGCGCGCCGTTGACGGGGTTGATGGCGTGGCTGCCGGAGAAGACGCCGTTCTTGCCCTTGGCGAGGTCGGTGCGCTCGAGGTCGCTCTTGGTCGCGGCCTGCTTGCGGTAGGCTTCGACCGCATCGCGCTGCGCCGGCTTGGTCAGCGCGGGCACGAGCGGATGCTCGGGGGCGAGGACCATGTAGGTGCAACCGAAGAGCGTGTCGGGCCGCGTGGTGAAGATCTTCAGGTCGCCGAGCGAGGCGTCTTCGAGCTTGAACGACACCTCGGCGCCCTCGCTGCGGCCGATCCACGCCTCCTGCATGCGCTTGGTCGAGTCGGGCCAGTCCACGTCCTTGAGCCCGTCGAGGAGCTGCTCGGCGTAGGCGGTGATGCGGAGGACCCACTGGCGGAGATTGCGGCGCTCGACGGGGAAGCCGCCGACCTCGGACTTGCCGTCCACGATCTCCTCGTTGGCCAGGACGGTGCGCAGCTCCGGGCACCACCAGACCGGGCGCTCGTCCACATAGGCGAGACCTTTCCGGAAGAGCTGGAGGAAGATCCACTGCGTCCACCGGAAGTATTTCGGGTCGGTGGTATCCACCTCGCGGTCCCAGTCGTAGGAGAAGCCGAGCGCTTTGATCTGGCGGCGGAAGTTCGTGATGTTGTTCGCCGTGTTGGCCGCGGGGTGCGCGCCGGTCTTCACTGCGTGCTGCTCGGCGGGCAGACCGAACGCGTCCCAGCCGATCGGGTGGAGGACGTTGAAGCCGCGGGCGCGTTTGTAGCGGGCGAGGATATCGGTGGCGGTGTAGCCCTCGGGATGGCCGATGTGCAAGCCCGCGCCGGACGGATAGGGGAACATGTCCAGCACGTAGAACTTCGGCTTCGGCGAGCCGTCCTCGGCGCGGAACGGATGGGTCTCCTCCCAGATCCTCTGCCAGTGCGGCTCGATTTGGAGGAAGTCGTATTCTTTGCAGGTGGTGGCCATCGGGTGAAACGGGCACTTTGGGGGCTGACCGGACGCGGTCAACCCCGCTAACGCCTTGCCAATGTGTCATCCGCCAACTGACTTGGACCCACGCACATGTTCACCGGTATCGTCGAAGAAACAGGCAGGGTCACCGCGTTCCAACCGGGGCGCGAAGGCTGGGCGCTGGAGGTGGCGTGCGCTATCGCGACCCGGGACACCGCCATCGGCGACAGCATCGCCGTGAACGGCTGCTGTCTGACCGTCTCGCGCATCGGTCAGGGCAGACTCGGCTTCGACGTGCTGGAGGAGACCCGGCGGCTGACCAACTTCGAGGCACTCGGCGCCGGCGGATCGGTGAACCTCGAGCGCAGCCTCCGCGCCGGCGGCAAGATCGGCGGCCACTTCGTCACCGGGCACATCGACACGACGGGTGTCATCCAGACCTTCGAATCCCGCGGGAAGGACCATTACCTGCGCGTGAGAATCGCGCCGGAGTTCGCCCGCCACATCATGCACAAGGGCAGCATCGCGATCGATGGCATTTCTCTGACCATCGCCGAAACCGCCGCGGACGCCTTCGCTGTCTGGCTGATACCGCATACGCTGGAGGTCACGAGCCTCCGCGGCAAAAAGGCCGGCGACAAACTGAACCTCGAGTTCGACCTGCTCGGCAAGCACGTCGAGAAATTGCTACAGTCCCGTTCCGCCTGAACCATGCGCGAAGCCCTCGAAGCGATCACCGACGAACTCCGCCGCCTCAAGGCCGAGGGCGTGAATGCCGTCGCGGTTAGCGAAGAATCGCTCGCGCAGTTGCGCGAGGCGGTGCAAGCGGTGAAGACCCAGTCCGTCGAGGAGCCGGCGGAGCCTGCAAAGGCGCCCACGTCCGCCACGCGACCGTCCTATCAGACGCCGAAGTCCGCCGCCCCCACCGGCACCGCGCCAATCCCTGCGCAAACGCCGGTGGTGAAGCTGCCCGAGGGCGACAAGCAGACGCGCTGGAACGCTCTGCGCGACCTCGTGCTCAACGACCCGGTCTGCCGCGCGCATGTCCGGCCCGGCAAGCAGGTGGTGCTCGGCGTCGGCAGCCTCGAGGCGAAGATAGTCTTCTGTGGCGAGGCGCCGGGCGCGGACGAGGAAGTGCAGGGCGAGCCGTTCGTCGGCCCGGCCGGTCAGTTGCTGAACCGCATGATCCAGGGCATGGGGCTGAAGCGCGAGCAGGTCTACATCGGCAACATCATGAACTGGCGGCCCGAGATGCCGCTTTCGGCGAACGGCGAGCAATACGGCAACCGCCCGCCCTCGCCCGAGGAGATGAATTACTGCCTGCCCTACCTGCGCGCGCAGCTCGACGTGGTGCAGCCGGAGTTGATTGTCGCCCTCGGCGCGACGGCGGCGCACGGGTTGCTCGGGCAGGACGCCTTCAAGGCCCTCGGCGAGATCCGCGGCCGCTGGCAGCAGTTCGCCGGCCGGCCGGTCATGGTGACCTACCATCCGTCCTACATCCTCCGCAACCAGAGCAACCGCTCGAAGCGCGCCATCTGGGAGGATCTGCTCCAGGTCATGGAGCGCGCCGGGCTGCCGATCTCGGACAAGCAGCGCGGATTTTTTCTCTGAGGCCGGAAGCAACCCCGCCGCGTTCCCGCCGCGTCCGCCGGGGGGATGACATTGTCAATCATTAGTTGACAATCTCTGCCGGGCCGGTGGTTGCCGGCAGGGATCCAAGTGGGGAGTGGCGGGCTCAACGCACGTTGGCGTAGGCGCTGACGACGATCTCGCGGCCGGATTGATCTTGCCCGCGCAGCCGAATGGCGGCGCTGGTGGATCGCCGGAGCAAGCTCAGGGGCATTGGACCCATCCGCCCATGCCGCAAAACCAAATGCCTTCCGCCATCGTCGCAGCCAGCATCAGACGGCTGGCCCGCGATGTCACCACCACTGCCACAACCAAGCCGAACCAAGGTTCGGGGCATCGGATCCCACTGCGAAAGAGATTGTCAATCATTAGTTGACAAACTCTGCATCGCGGAGGTTGCCGGCAGGGACTCCCGCGTGAGGCGGGATCAACGCACGTAGGCGTAGGCGCTGATGACGATGTCCTGGCCGGTCCTCGCCTTCCCGCGCAGGCGGACGGCCGCGCTGGCCGGCGCGGCGGTGGATTGCGGCGTGATGACCACCTGGTAACGGCGCCCTTCCTCGACCGGCACGAGCCGGGCGGAAAAGTCCGCGCTGGTGACCGCCGCCTGCGAAAACTGAATCGCCAGCCCGGGACTCACGACCAGCTCGACGGTGCGGCCGGCGGGCGGATCATTGACCTTCCATTCGACGGTTCGCGGCAGCACCTCGGCCGCAGCGGGCACGTCCACGCGCACCGCCAGCCGGACCGGCTCGCCGCCCTCATCGGTCGTCACGGTGATGGAGCGCTCATACATCCCCAGCCGGTCACCGACGGTGAAAAGGGCCTTGATGGTGCCGCGTTCGCCCGGCAGGTAGGTCTTCCGGTCGGGCGCGGCTTCAAGGCAGTCGCAGTTGGTCTGGATGTCGCGGATCAGGACCGGCGCGGCGCCACGGTTGACAAAATGAAACACGACTTCCACCTCGGTCTGTAGCGGAGCGACCCGCAGCTCGCGGGAACGGCTTTCCCAGTCGAGCGCCTGTGCGACCTGGGGCAGCAAGACGCAGCAGGCGACAAAAGCGTGGCTCATCCGTGGCATGGTCTTGGTGCGCGACAGCCGGGGTTTACCCGGTTTCCGAGAGCAGGGCCGTCAGCGCGGTTACCGTCTGGGCAAAATCTGCTTTCAGGTCAGGGAGCAGGGCTCTGGCTTCCTCCAAGGTCTCCTCCTTGGCGAGTTGCTCCATCCTGAGAGAGACCGCGGCAAGGCGCTTGGCCCCGAAATTACCTGCACTGCCCTTGATCGTATGGGCGGCCCGGGAAACGGTGGCCGCATCACGGGCGGCAAAGCCGGACTCGATCTCCTCCATCCGGGTCGGGGCGTCCTGCAGGAACACCTCGATCAGTTCGCGCATGAAGGCGCCCCCGTCATCCGGGCTGAGCAAGCGGAGGTTGACCAAGGCGTCAGGATCGAGGATGGATTCAGGGGACATCAATGGGGCTGAGGGGCGGGGTGCCGGCGCCAACCAATTCATCATATTGCACATCAGTGGATAACAGCAAAGTCAGCCGTAAGGCAAGCGGTGATGATTGGTATCAGTTCATGCTGACATATCATGTGATACAGATGCGTTGATATTCTCCTTGCCGGGGGGAGGGCCGGGCATTTTGTTCCGGGACTACGATCATGCCCAATTCCTTTGTATTTTCCTCCGAGTCGGTTGGCGAAGGTCATCCCGACAAAGTCGCCGACCTGATCTCCGACAGCGTCCTCGATGCCTGCCTGGCCGTTGACCGCAGCAGCCGCGTGGCCTGCGAGACCATGGTGAAGTCCAACATGGTCATCCTCGCCGGCGAGATCACGATCCCGAAGATCGGCCAGAAGCCGATCGACCACGTCCTGAACGTCGGCCGCATCGTGCGCGATGCCATCACCGACATCGGTTACACGAACAAGGACGACGTCTTCCACGCCGACCAGGTCTTCATCAACAACTACCTGACCACGCAGTCGCCCGACATCGCGCAGGGCGTGGACGCCAAGAAGGCCAAGGGCAAGAAGACCGCCGAGCAGGGCGCCGGCGACCAGGGCATCATGTTCGGCTACGCCTGCAACGAGACGCCCGAGCTGATGCCGACGCCGATCATGTTCGCGCACCGCCTCGGCCGCGAGCTGACCCGCCTGCGCAAGTCCGGCAAGCTCCCGTGGCTGCGGCCCGACGCGAAATCCCAGGTCTCCATCCGCTACGAGAACGACAAGCCCGTCGAGATCGTCAACGTCGTCATCTCCACCCAGCACACCGCCGATGTCTCGCACCGCGAGATCGAGCAGTCGCTCATCGAGCAGGTCGTGAAGAAGGTTCTCCCGGCCCGCATGCTCAACCAGCGCACCGAGTATCTCATCAATCCGACCGGCCGCTTCGTCATCGGCGGCCCGCAGGGCGACTCCGGCCTCACCGGCCGCAAGATCATCGTCGACACCTACGGCGGCTGGGGCCGCCACGGCGGCGGCGCCTTCTCCGGCAAGGATCCGTCCAAGGTGGACCGCTCGGCGGCCTACATGGGCCGCTGGGTCGCCAAGAACATCGTGGCCGCCGGCCTTGCGACGCACGCCGAGATCCAGTTCGCCTACGCCATCGGCCACCCGCGCCCCGTCTCCGTCCGCGTCGAGACCTTCGGCACCTCGCGCCGTGGCATCTCCGACGAGCAGATCACCGCCGCCGTGCAGCAGGTCTTCTCGTTCAAGCCCGCCGACATCGTCTCCCAGCTCAACCTCCTCCGCCCGATCTACCGCCAGACGACCAACTACGGCCACTTCGGCAAACGCGGCCTCCCGTGGGAGCAGACCAACAAAGCCGCCGCCCTCCTCAAAGCCCTCAAATCACTCTAAACCATGCCCGCCACCAACGCTCCCGCCAAGAACACCGCCGACTATCAGGTCAAGGACATCGATCTCGCCGACTGGGGTCGCAAGGAGATCGCCATCGCCGAGCACGAGATGCCCGGCCTTATCTCCGTCCGCCAGAAGTTCGGCGCCGCCAAGCCGCTCGCCGGCGTCCGCATCACCGGCTCGCTGCACATGACGATCCAGACGGCCGTCCTCATCGAGACGCTCGTCGAGCTCGGCGCCTCCGTGCGCTGGGCCTCGTGCAACATCTTCTCGACCCAGGACCACGCCGCCGCCGCCATCGCCAAGGCCGGCGTGCCGGTCTTCGCCTGGAAGGGCGAGACGCTCGAGGAATACTGGGACTGCACCCTCAAGGCCGTCGCCCACCCCGACGGCAAGGGCCCGCAGCTCGTCGTGGACGACGGCGGCGACGTCACGCTCCTCATCCACAAGGGCTACCAGCTCGAGGACGGCGAGAAGTGGGTCCACACCCCCTCCGCCAACCACGAGGTGCAGGTCATCAAGAACCTCCTCAAGAAGGTCCACGCCGAGGATCCGCTCTTCTGGCACAACCTCGTGAAGGACTGGCGCGGCGTCTCCGAGGAGACCACCACCGGCGTCCACCGCCTCTACCAGATGCTCGAGAAGGGCCAGTTGCTCGTCCCGGCCATCAACGTCAACGACTCCGTCACCAAGTCCAAGTTCGACAACCTCTACGGCTGCCGCGAATCGCTCGCCGACGGCCTCAAGCGCGCCACCGACGTCATGATCGCCGGCAAGGTCGCCTGCGTTTGCGGCTACGGCGACGTCGGCAAGGGCTCTGCGCACTCCCTCAAGGGCTTCGGCGCGCGCGTCATCGTCACCGAGATCGACCCCATCAACGCCCTGCAGGCCGCGATGGAGGGCTTCGAGGTCAACACCGTCGAGTCCACCCTCGGCACCGCCGACATCTACGTCACCACCACCGGCAACAAGGACGTCCTCACCCTCGACCACCTGCAGCGGATGAAGGACCAGGCCATCGTCTGCAACATCGGCCACTTCGACAACGAGATCCAGGTGGACGCGCTCAACGCCTCCGGCGCCAGGCGCACGAACATCAAGCCCCAATACGACATGTATACCTTCCCGAAGGGGAACAGCATCTACCTGCTCGCCGAGGGCCGGCTCGTGAACCTCGGCTGCGCCACCGGCCACCCGTCGTTCGTCATGTCGAACTCCTTCACCAACCAGACGCTCGCGCAGCTCGACCTCTGGAAGAACAAGGACACCTACAAGGTCGGCGTTTACCGCCTGCCCAAGCACCTCGACGAGGAGGTCGCCCGCCTGCACCTCGAGAAGATCGGCGCCAAGCTCACCAAGCTCACCCCCGACCAGGCCGAATACCTCGGCGTCTCGGTCAACGGTCCCTACAAGCCTGAGCATTACAGATACTGAGCTGAACGCTGAATGCTCAGTGCCGAGCGCCGGAGTTTCCAAGCCCGCGAGCAATCGCGGTTATTTTATTCGTTGTAGGGCGGGGTCGCTGACCCCGCTAAGAAGGCGATGATCACATCCGAACCAGGCGGGATCAGCGATCCCGCGCACCCGGTCATTCTGATCCCGCGGGAGCGGGAGAAGAATCCAGTGGCTGCAGGCGCGATGTCCGATTCCCTCTGGATCCTTCACCCCCTCCCGCGGGTTCAGGATGACATCCTGTGTTGGAGGGCCCGCGTCCCTGCGGGCCGGGAATGACGACCGTCGGCGCGCAGAGACGCACGCCCTCCAAGATCCGCACCGAAGCTGGGGCAGGGCGCGCCTGCCGGGCGCGCCGAAACTGTAGGAGGGGCTTTATGCCCCGATTTCTCCGAAACGAAAATCCGGTCGGGGCGTAAACCCCCTCCTACAATCAAACCATCCCGAACAACCGCCTCATCGCCGCCTGCGTCAGCACTTTCTTCCTCGGCCCGTCGGCGATGATCCGGCCGGACTTCATCAGGATCACCCGCTCGATCTCGGGGATGACGTCCGAAAAATGGTGCGTCACCAGCACGAGCGTCCTGCCCGAGCGCGCGAGCTTGCGCATCAGGCCGAGGAATTCGCGCACCGCGCCGGGATCGAGGCTGTTGGTCGGCTCGTCGAGGATCAGCGCCGCCGGGTCGTGCACCAACGCCCGGCCGATGAGCGCGCGGCGCTGCTCGCCCGACGACATCTCCGCCACCGGCCGGTGGGTCAGGTGGGCGATCTCGAGGAACCGCAGGATGGCCCGGGAGCGTCGTTCCTGCGCGCGGGTTACCGTATGATGCGGCCAGAGCCCGAGGCTGCCGAAATAGCCCGACAGCACGAGCTCGTGCGCCGTGACCGTGCGCAGCGTCACCTCGTGCGAGAGCAGGTGCAGCGCGTCGAGCGCGACGATGCCGATCATCCGGCGCAGGTCGTCCACATCCCAGTTGTCCTGCCCCAGGACCTCGAACCTCATGCCCGTCCGTTCGACCGGGTAGAGTTCGCGCGTGAGCGCCTTGATGAGCGTGGACTTGCCGCAGCCGTTCGGCCCGAGCAGCGCGATGTGCTCGCCCTGCCGCACCTGCAGGTCGAGCCCATGCAGCACCCGCCGGTCGCCCCGGAAAACGGTCAGGCTGCGGAAATCAAAGAGCAACGGGGTGCGGGACACCGGCATATCTCCACTGAGGCAAGACTGCCGGGATGCTGCAATCCATGTTTGCCGGGCGCACGGGCCGTCAAACCGCATGGCTGCCCAGAATAATCCTGACACCCCCGAACCCAGGTTCATGCTCGCTCTGTGCCCATGGCCAAGCCCTACGGTGCCGGACCATACTACGACTTGATGCTTGCTCGCGGTCGCGAGAGGATCGCGTTTCTCGCGACACGTCTCCGGCGCTTCCATCGTCTGCTGGATGTCGGAGCCGGCAATGGGGAACTCGCGCTCGCGCTCGCGCGGCGTGGCCATGAGGTTATCTGCTTGGAACCCTCTCGCGCCATGTTCGGTGTGTTGCTGGCACGCCTGCCAGCACAAGGAACCGCCGCGCGGCGCATCACGCCTCTGTGCCGGAGCATCGGGTCCCGGCTGTCGCTGCGGGTGGATGCCGCCTATTGCTGCAACGTGCTGCACTTGATCCGAAGCGAGGCTGCGCGCCGGCGGTTCTTGCGGGCCATCTTCCGCTGTCTGCCTCCCGGCGGCCTGTTGGTGTTTGATTTTGTCCCGCGGCTGGCTCCCCGGACACAGGCGCGGAATCTGCTGGCGACCGGGCGGTTTGGCGCCGTGACCTATTGCCACTGGACGGCCACACGCCGTCGCCGGAACGACTACCATATCGTCGATTGGACGGTGGAGGGCCGGCAGGGCCGCCGGCTGGTGGATCGCTACACCGAGTCGTTTCACGTGCGCTCTGACTCGGCGGCGTATTGGGAAAGGACGGTCGCAGCCTGCGGGGGAGTGGTGCTTGCACAGCTTTCCGGTTACCCGGGGCCCGCGCAGCGCGTGCAATCGGGAAGCAATCGCGGTGTCATCCTTGCGCGCAAGCGCCTCCAGGCTGGGTCGCCACCACGCTGAAAGGTGCGGAGAGAAGAGGGATTGATTCGCTTCGCTCAGGGCTGCGCCCTAAAGCCTTGGCCTTGTCCATATCCCTCCTCCACGGTGCTGCGCCCAATCACTCGACTTCGTCGAGTCGCCATCTGCTTGGCAGATGGCGGAAGGGGAGGGATTCGAACCCCCGGAACCTTGCGGTTCAGCGGTTTTCAAGACCGCCGCGATAGACCACTCTGCCACCCTTCCGGAGCCGACAGCGTTTCGGCTGGCAGCCTTGGCGGATTTCGAGCAGTGTCCAGCCTGCAAAACCGCCCGGGCCAGGCGGCATCACGCGCCATGGCCCATCCATCCGATTCCGTCGCCGAATTCCAAGGCCTCTACGGTCCCTTCGTCTGCCACGAAAGAGTGCTGCAGAGAATATGGCTGCAGGGAGACTTTGCGCGCGAGCAGGCCGCGACCACCGACGGCCGTCGCATCGAGATCATCGCCCCGGGCAGGTGGAATCTGCTCGGCGGGCCGGATTTCAAGGATGCGCAGCTCAGGATCGGAGGCGAATCCGTCACCGGCGATGTCGAGGTGCATTTTCATGCGGGCGACTGGACGGCGCACGGCCATGCGGACAATCCCGCCTACACGAATGTCGTGCTGCATGTGCTCCTGTTCCCGCCGGCGCCGGGCGGGCGGCCGGGACGGCGGCGCGACGGAGTGGAGCTGCCGGCGCTCGTGCTGCTGCCGCTTCTGCTGCGCGACCTCGAGGAATATGCCTCGGATGCCGCGCTGGAGGCGTTGACCGAGCGCGCGGACTGGCGGCAACTGTCCGGCCTGGCGGAGATGCCCGTCGAGGAAACGCGTGCATCGCTAGAAGAACATGCGCAGCGGCGCTGGCGGCAGAAAGGGCATTCTGCCAAATCGCGGATTGAGCGGCTCGGCTGGGACGCGGCGTTGCATCATGCCGCGCTCGAAATCCTCGGCTACCGGCTCAATCGGGCGCCGATGCTGGCGGTGGCGGCGCGGTTTCCGCTGGCGGCATGGCGGGCGGGTTGCGAACCGGAGGAGGTTTTCCGATGCGAAGGGCTCACGTGGATCCGGCACGGCGTGCGCCCGGCGAACCACCCGCGCGCGCGCCTGAAGCAATACGCAGCTTGGGTGCGGGCGCGTCCGGACTGGCCGGAGCAGCTGGCGGAGTGGGGACGCAATCTGCCGGCCGGAGGAGAGGACGGGGCCTTGGCGACTTCGGAGACGGCGCGGCGCGAGCTGGCGTTGCATATGCGGCGCGGTCGGGTGGCCGTTGACGTGACCGGACTGGCGGTCGGCGGTTCACGGCTGGACAACCTGGTGTGCGACGGCTTCCTGCCGTTGCTGGCTGCGCACACGGGGCGGGACCATTTCGCGGCGTGGTTCCACTGGTTCACAGGCGATGTGCCGGGTCAGGTGCGGCGGGCGTTGGTGAAGCTGGGAGTGGCGGGCAGCAGGATCCAGCCGCTCTGCCATGGCTACGCGCAGGGTTTGCTCGGCTGGATGCTGGCAAACGAAAGCCCTGCAAGTCGCTGACCGGCCGCGCCTAGCCGGATGCTTGACAAGGCTTCGCGCCGGGGAATAAGTTCTCCGCCTTTAGCAAAGTTCACTTTCCAATGGGTGGGCCTCCGGGTCCGCCTTTTTTTTCCACCACCCACCAACATCTATGAGCAGCGAAATCCTGTCCGTCCTCGAATACATGGAGAAGGAGAAGGGCATCCCCCGCGCCGACATGATCTCCGCCATTGTAAACGCCATCAAGACGGCGGCCCTGAAGGGCGTGAACTCCGGCCAGGAGCTGAAGATCGAGATCAGCCCCAAGGACGGCAAGCTCAAGGCTTGGGCCATCATGAAGGTCGTGGACTCGGTGTCGGACCCGAAGACCGAGATTCACATCGAGAAAGCGCAGATTTTCCGCCACGGCGCCGCCATCGGCGAGACGATCGAGAAGGAGATCGACCCCGCCTACCTCGGCCGCATCGCCGCGCAGACCGCGCGCCAGGCCATCATGCAGAAGCTCCGGCAGTTCGAGAAGGAGCGCATCTACGACGACTTCAAGGACTCGGTCGGCGACATTGTCAGCGGCACCGTGCGCCGCCGCGAGCGCAACGACCTGTTCATCGACCTCGGCAAGGCCGAGGCGGTGATGCCCGGCAAGGAACAGGTGCCCGGCGAGGAATACTCGCCCGGCGAGCGCCTCCGCTGCCTCCTGCTCGAGATCGAGAACGGCAGCCGCGGCCCCGAG
>Ga0187894_10002447_pt1 | contig 22162 bp, 16 predicted proteins | sample GBC1701081metaG_FD_136650 | JGI IMG/M metagenome (GOLD analysis project Ga0187894, IMG submission 136650) | White microbial mat communities from a lava cave in the Kipuka Kanohina Cave System on the Island of Hawaii, USA - GBC170108-1 metaG ... | reverse complement strand
ATTGCTTCGCCAAACTTACGACCGTTTGTTTGTCGAGCAGGAAGCGATAATCCCGATTTATTTTGAATTCAAGCCGACCGACCGCACCGCACATGCCGCCGCTCTTCGTTTTCTAAAAGAATTTTTAACTCAGACGGTCGCGTTTCGCCGTCGCGATTCCGGCATCATCGATGCGTCGCCCGAAATTTGCGAGATCGCCGAACTCGCCGTTCCCGCCGACGGTTACTGGATCGACCGTCTGATCGAAACCTGTCACAGCGACAGCCGTCTCAACGACATGCGCTCGGTTGTGCGCAACTGCATGAGCGCACCGCTGCGTGCCGTCGCGAATGGCGCCGAGTGTGTCGTGATAGTCGATGCGCTCGAAATCGCGTTGCATTTGGATGGAGGCGACGAATTGTTCGACGACATTAGAGAGGTCGCATCGAAAAACGCAATTCCTTTTATCCTGTGCGGCAGACGTCGTCCGCTGCATGGTCGCTTGCTTTTCGAATCGCTGCATTTTGAGCCGCTCGGTTTTACAGAAGCGGGCAAGCTCGTCGAAAATCTCGCCGCAAAATGTAATGTGTCGATCAACGATCAGACACGCGACCTGATCGCCGTTCAAACGGGCGGTGTCGTTGGTCATATCGTTTCGCTGTTGCGATGCGCGACGGAAAACGGTGTCGATCTCGACTCGTTCGACCGCGTCGAGCAGATTTACACCGACGAAGTTTTTGGCGGTCGTATCGGAAAAACATTCGACGCTCGTTTCGGTTCGATCTCGTGTTTTGCCGACTGTAAGAATTCAGTGTTGCTCCTTTTGTCCGAGACGCTCGCGGGGGATGACAGTGCGGTTTCTCTCGATTACTGGAGAAAACAATTCAGGGAATCTCACGAATCGTTTCAGTCGATTCTCACGTCGCTCCATGACGAAGAATTTATAAATTTGACACCGAGTCGTGTGGCGTTGAGCGCAGATTTAACCGTTCGCGATTACATTCATGCACGCGAACGGACCGAGATCGAGCGTCAGCCTCGAGCTCTCGCCGTCGGCGAAACTCTCGCCGCAAACATTCGCCGCGCACCGAAATTGATGGCGCGATTTTATCGCGGCAATGCGGCGCTAAATTTGAGCGAGTTCTTGCACACGCTTGACGGTCAACGGGTTGCGGCGTTCCTGATCGATTACCGCGCATTTAAAACTTCTTTTAAAGGCTCGGACGACGACAAAATTTTCAAAGCTGCGATCGAGTCGCCGGATAAGATCGTTTTGCCAAAGATCGTTTTTACGGCTCACGCCTCGGCCGTCTATCCGCGTCTTGACGAACTCTGCGAACCCGAACGCGCATGCGTCGCGATCGGCATGTCGCAGAGCGAAGACATCGCTCTGCTCGCAGCCGAGATCGATTCAAAACTTGAGGCGTCGGCCGAACTTGCGAGCTTTTGGTGCGACCGGCTCGAGATGGTTGCGGCGGAATGCGGCTTTGAAAATTATCGGCTCTGGCTGATCACACCGGAAGGTTTTGACGACGAAGCGATCGATATTCTCGCGACGCGAAACGCGTATGGATCGAGCCGAAAACAAATCGAATTGCTCGCAAAAATTATCGGAAGCCAAATCAAAACAGTCGATGAGCGACGGGAGAACGAATACGAGATCACGATTCCGATGGGCGACGAAACAGAGATCATCGCGGCCCGCGCCGTCGAGGAGATCGCGCGTCGTCACGACATTCCGAAAAAGATCGTCAATCAAATCAAAACGGCGCTCGTCGAAGCGTGCATCAATGCCGCCGAGCACAGTTACAGTCCCGACCAAAAAATTCATCAAAAGGTGCGTGTCGATCAAGATCGCATCACCATCACGATCACGAATCGCGGCGTCCGGCTGGCCGACATAAAGCAACCTGAGCAAACGGACGACAACGCCCGTCGCGGCTGGGGTCTGAAACTCATGCGCGAACTGATGGACGACGTGCAGATCGAGCAAACCGACGACGGCACGCAAATAACTCTCGTCAAGCTGTTTTCAAAATAAACCTATTCTTAACGCAGAGTTCGAAAGAAGCACAGGTATTTAATTTAAATTCTCTCTCGTGCCCGGCGGTCTCTGCGTTTAATTATTTTTTTTAACGCAGAGATCGCAAAGACCGCAGAGGTATTTAAATTAAATTCTCTCTCGTGCCCGGCGGTCTCTGCGTTTAATTATTTTTTTTAACGCAGAGATCGAAAGAAGCGCGCAGAGGTAATTAATTTAAATTCTCTCTCGTGCCCGGCGGTCTCTGCGTTTAATTATCCGGATAAACTTGAGTCAACTTTTGCTATCATTGGCGCATCTATTTCACTAGTTTTGAGGAATATTCGAATGGTAAAAAAAATTACGGCGGCGAGTCTTGTATTTGTGTTTTCGGTTGCGATAGGTTTCGGACAAACCGGTATCGCAAAAACCGAACTGTCGGCGACCGAGCAGGATCGCATTGTAAAAAAATTTACAGCTAATGAAGCCGAGTTTCGCAACGCGCTCAACAGCTATGTTTTCAACCGTCTCGCGACTATTAACATCATCGGTCTCGGCGGGCAGATCGCCGGAACATATCGCCGCGATTCGTTTATGACGTTTAAGGACGACGGTTCGCGTTTCGAACGCGTGCTGTTTGCACCGGTCGCGACAACGCCGCCCGGATTTGTCACACCCGAGGATCTCGAAGACCTCGGCGGCGTCACGCCCTTCGCGCTCGAACCGTCGTCGATCAATCAATACAACATTACATATCTCGGCACGGAAAGGATCGACGAGCTTAATCTGTACGTTTTCGACGTGACGCCAAAGGCGATTCCCGATCCAAAAAAATCGAAGCTGCGACTATTTACCGGGCGAATCTGGGTCGATGTCGATGATCTGATGATCGTTAAATCGAAAGGCAAGGCCGTACCCGAAACCAAAGAGAACAAGTTCCCCGTCGTCGATACGACGCGCGAACAGATCGATGGTAAATACTGGTTTCCGTCCGACGCGCGCTCGGACGACGAACTTTTTTTTGACAACGGCAGCGTGGTAAAAATCCGCATCCGCGTGAAATACAACAACTACCGTATCGGTCGCGGCGAGATTCGCATTCTCGACGACGAACCTACGCCGACTCTGACGCCAACGCCAAAAAAACCGTAGTCAGAACCGCCTGCGTCAGCGGGCGGCCAGTTCGTTGGCGATCGACTCGCGCGTCGCAAGCAAAAGCTTCATCACATCATCAGCACTTTTCCCGGCGGTTTGAATCGGAGGCAGCAAAACCATCTCGATCTCGCCCGAGTATGCGACGCCGGTGCGTTTGCCCATCATCCAATCCGTATTCTTTATCGCGACCGGCACGATCGGCGCGCCGGTTTGCAGGGCAAGATGAAACGCGCCTTTCTTAAACGGCAGCAACTCGCCGGGCATCGCACGCGTGCCTTCGACAAAAACGCCGAACGAATAACCGTTATCCATCACGTCGCGAGCTTTCTGCATCGAGGCAAGAGCGCGCTCGGCATTTGTCCGGTCGATCGCGATTATATTAACGAAACTCATCCCTTGACCGAGCACCGGCGCCTTTAACAATTCTTTTTTTGCGACGAGGCCCATTCGTTTGCCCGCATAACGAAACAACGCCGCCGTGTCGAGATACGAACGGTGATTCGAAGCAAAAACGTAAGAGGTTTCGGCGTCGAGATTTTCGAGTCCTGTGACTTTTACTTTTGCACCGCAGGCGGAAAGCCACGTCTTCGCTCCCCACAACGCGAGCGGATAAAGCCAGATTCGACGATCTATCAACCACAAAAAGATCAATGCCGGCGTCGCGACAAAAAGTAAAAGCGCGCTCGCAACGAGCCAGCACCACCAGTAACGAAGTTTCCCCGCGATGCGCGATTTGCTAGACTGCTTCACAGGAAACGTCAACAATTCATTTGAATTTGAACCGCCGAGGCGCGGAGACGCAGAGGAAGATTTTTTATGAGCATGTTTAGTTGCGGTCATCAAGTTCGAATCAAAAAGTCTAATTACTTTTTCTTTGCGTCTCTGCGTCTCTGCGGTTTAATTTTACTTTTTTCAGCTTCGTTTGTCGCACAAGTTCCGAGTCCGAGATCAGTGCTCGGTTTTCAACCGACCGATGACAAAACAATCGCCGACTGGCGTCAGATAACTGATTATTTTGCAAAACTCGATAAGGCAAGTAACAAAGTAACGGTGCGCGAGATCGGCAGATCGACTCTCGGCAAACCACTGATCGTCGCGTTTATCTCGTCGCCCGACAACATCAAAAACCTCGATAAATACAGGCAAATCAGCGCAAAGCTCGCCGATCCGCGAACACTAAAAAACGACGCCGAGATCACTGATCTTATAAAACGCGGCAAGACGATCGTCTCGATCTCATGCTCGATTCACTCGACAGAGATCGTTGCTTCGCAAATGTCGATGAACCTAGCTTACGAACTCGCGACCGCAAACGACGCAGACACAAAGGAGATTCTCGACAACACGATTCTGCTATTGATTCCGTCGCCGAATCCCGACGGCATCGACATCGTTGCCGACTGGTATCGCAAAACGCTCGGCACAAAATCTGAAGGAACGGCGCCGCCCGAGCTTTATCATCATTACGCCGGTCACGACGATAATCGCGACTGGTTTATGATGAACCTCGTCGAGACGCGTGCGGTAACGAAATTTTTTTGGCAAGAGTGGTTTCCGCAGATCGTTTACGACGTTCATCAGCAGGGGCAGAACGCGTCGCGATTTATCATTCCGCCGTTTTACGATCCGGCGAATCCGCGCATCTCGCCTTCACTGCTCCGCGAAGTCGGCACGCTCGGCTACAAGATGGCGTCCGACTTGCAGGCAAAAGGAATCGCGGGCGTCGCAACAAACTCGACTTACGACACGTGGTGGCACGGCGGCTTTCGCACGGCACCGTATTATCACAACTCGATCGGCATCTTGAGCGAAGCCGCGAGCGCAAATTTAATGTCGCCGATCACAATAAAAGAAGAAGATCTGCGACGAACCCGCAACACTCGCGGCCTCGCGAACCTGCTCGAACCCGCAACAAATTATCCCGACGTTTGGCGCGGCGGTCTGTGGCGTCCCGCCGATATCGCAAATATCGAGATGATCGCATCGCGAAGTTTGCTGCAGATGGCTGCAAAGTTTCGACCGACATTTCTAAGTAATTTTTATCAACGTGGCCGCGAAAGTCTAATGTCAAAGAATGGCGAGCCACAGGCATTCATCATCACAGCCGGCCAGCCCAACGCGACGACTATTTCTCGTTTTCTTGAGATTCTCATGTGGCAAGGTATCGAGGTCCATCAGATGACGCACGAGTTACACGTGAAGATGGAATCGATGAAGCCCGGCTTTCACGAAATGCCGCTCGGCAGCTTTCTCGTCTTTGTAAATCAGCCGCAGAAAAATAACATTCTCAGTCTTTTTGAAAAGCAAGTTTATCCGAATCGTCTCTTGCCGAATGGCGACGCCGAAGTTCCGTACGATGTCGCCGGTTGGACGCTGCCGCTGCAAATGGGTGTCGAGAGCGAAGCAGTTTTTGAGATCAAAGATTTTGAGAAAGATCGTGCGACGCTCAAGCGCGTCGAGAATATTAATCAAGCTCGCTCAGTTTTGAATCTTCCGCCTCAGAACGAACCGTTTGCAAAACTATCTAATCCGCTGAAAACAAATTCACGCATCGGATTGTACAAAGGTTTTACGAGCTCGATGGACGAAGGTTGGACACGATTTGTTTTTGACACGTTTCAGATTCCGTTTAAGTCGGTGTCGGACACTGACGTTCGCAGCGGTAATTTGAATTTCGACGTTATAGTGTTGCCGGCCGATAACGAAAACACAATTGTCAACGGTCTGAGCAGCGAGCGCTACGGAACCGAATTCGCCGGTGGCATTGGCGAAACCGGCGCGGCTAATTTAAAAAAGTTTGTTGAAGACGGCGGCAAACTCGTTTGCTTTGACGACTCGTGCGAGATGGTCATCAAACGATTTAATCTGCCGATGAAAAATGTGCTCGTCGGTCTCAGGCGAAATGAATTTTACAATCCTGGCTCGATAGTTAAACTCGATGTCGATCGAAATTCATCGCTCGCACGCGGGATGGCTGACGAAACGCCTGCATATTTTTCAAACAGCTCGGCGTTTGAAATCGACGACTCGGGCGGAAACGCGACGGTTAAGGAGCGTGTCTCCGGCGGCAACACGCTCGTTCACACTCGCGTTTCCGCCCGAACAGTCGCACAATACGCTCTGAAAAATTCACTTCTCTCCGGCTGGATGCTCGGTGAAAAACATTTGAACGGCCAAACTGCACTCGCCGAAACTACATACGGCAAAGGCAAAATAATTCTATTCGCCTTTCGTCCGCAGCATCGCGGCCAGTCGTGGGCGACGTTTCCGCTTATTTTCAACTCTCTTGAAAAATAGTTCTGCTATTATCGTTTTATGAATATTCGAGCGCTATTATTCATCGTTTTATTCTCGCTTTTCGTTATTCCGCAAATACAGGCCACCGGTTTTGAATATTTTTGGCTCGCATCCGAGCCGCTGATTCGCATCGGATTATCGACGAATGCACGCGTCGTGACGATCACGACGAGTGATTCTTCGCTTGTTGCGGTGAGTCCCGACGAGGCGTCTAAGTTACTCGCAACAAATAAGGTTACGGTCGCGGCGCGCAGCTATCGACCGCCGGAGATCGAGAAGTATCGCATCGAATTTCAAAATTTGCCAACGCAGCTTGATGCGACAAATCTCGCAAAGGAGATTCGCGAGGCGACGGGCGAGACCGCGCTCGTGAGCATCGACACTGCGACAAACACCTGGAAAGTTTGGGTCGGCACGGTAAAAGAAACGAACGAAGACGTCGATGCATTAAAAGGAAAACTCGTGGAAAAAGGTTTTGACGACGCGGTGACAGTTACAGAGAAGTTTGTGATTCCGTCCGCCGAAGCTGTCGCTTTAACCAACCAACTTAAATCCGCGGGCAAGAGTGAAGTTCGCAGTTTGATAAAAACTACTGGCTCGGCGCAGGTGAATCCAAATGTAGCCGTCGATCCAAACTTGCGCGAAGTGATCGTCAACGGTGCGAGCGACGCGGCAAAATATTCGTCGCTAAAAACCGTCGCGTTCGGCTCGCTCAACGAACGCGCAAATCCGGTGCGGCTCAACGGCAAAGCGTATCGCGGCAAGATCGAAGTGTTTGTAAATTCTCGTGGCTCGCTGACGGTCGTCAATGTCGTTCCGCTCGAAGATTATCTGCTCGGCGTCGTTCCTGCTGAGCTTGGTTTGCCGCAACTCGAAGCGCAAAAGGCTCAGGCGGTTGCCGCGCGCACTTATGCGATCGCGAATATCGGCACATACGGCAAGCAAGGTTTTGACATGGTGCCGACCGTTTGGTCGCAGGTTTACAAGGGCGTTTCGATCGAGAATCAGATGGGCACGCTAGCCGTGCGGCAGACCAGCGGCATCGTGGCGACACATAACGGCAAACCGATAACCGCTTATTACACATCGACTTGCGGAGGGCGGACGGAAGACGGCGGAAATATTTTTGACAAAGGAGAACCTTACCTGAAAGGTGTAGAATGTTCGCTCGATGGTCGTCGGCACTTCGAAACTTTTATTGTGAAAACTTCGCGTCAGAGCGCAAAACTTCGCGACGAAGGCAATCTCGAACTCGTCCGTCTGATGTCGCTGCTCGCGTCTAACGGGTTTAATTTATCGACAGCGCAGATGACTGACGATTGGTTTGAGGACACGCTGAGCGAGAACGAAATTTCAAACTGGCTGAATAATCTCGCAATACGATTCGGCAAACCTTATCCGAATGTAACTCGCGACACCGCGAAACCCGTCGAACTCGCGCGCATACTGACAAGCTTTATTTACGCACCGGATTTTGCCGACACGATGTTGACCGAGTCAGACATAAACTACCAACTCGCATTCGACGACGCCACCGAGATTCCGAAAGATCGACGTGCCGATGTTGCAGTTTTGCTGCGTGATGGTTATTTTGCTATCCATCCCGATCTAACCTTGAAACCTAATCGTCATTTTTCGCGTGCAAAAATGCTGCGGCTGATCAAACAAATTTACGAAAAGAAAAAATGGATGCCCGAGATGCTGCGTGGAGAAGCAAAGCCGACAGCCGACGGTAAGCTGATAATCAAAACCGGCAAAACTGAAAAACAAATTGTCGTGCGGCCCGATGTATTTTTGTTTCGTGAGTTTGGCGACAAATTGTATTCCGTGCGTGAGGCGACACTCGTCGGCGGCGAACAGGTTCGCTATCAGCTCGACGCTCTCGGCGCCGTAAAATATCTCGAAATCTCGCCGACCGCCGCGCCGACGACCGCCGAGCGAATGTCGCCGTGGACGTATTGGAACAAATCTGTTTCGGCATCAGCCGTGCAGTCGCGGCTCTCGCGTTACGTGCCGGGCATCGGCACGCTTTACGATATTAAGATCAAGCGTCGTGGTTATTCGCGTCGTCCGGTCGAACTTGAGATCATTGGCTCAAACGGCATAAAAACCCTGAAAGGCGGCAAGATCCGCTCAGCTTTGAGATTGCCCGAACAGCTTTTTGTGATGAATAAAAAATACGACGGCTCGCGCGTCGTGAGCTACACATTCACCGGTCGCGGCTGGGGACACGGCGTCGGCATGTGCCAATACGGAGCGTTCGGTCTCGCAAAACAGGGCGTCAAATATGACGAGATCATCCGGCATTACTACACCGGCGTCGAACTATCTCGAGCGTATTGAAAAATTAGAATAACAGCGTGCACGCGGTCTTGGTTTACAGTTCTTAGTTTTCTTTGCAAGGCACTTGGAATACATACTGAATTTTCACGGCATTTCCTACACAATCCCATTGAGCTCCAATCTCACGGAATGCGGCCTTAGTACAATTTGGTCCGCAACTAGTGACTTCCCACATCTTTTTCGCCTTCTCTTCTGCTTTAGCAACAAATGGGCCATAATTAGCGATTGCGTCGCAAGAGTTTACCTTTTCTTCCAGCGTCATCCAAAATTTGAAATCAAAAGGGCATCTTTCAGCAAGCCTATTCGGTATGAGTGAAATCATTAGATGTTCATTTGAATTTTGAGGCACGTCAGGGAGAGATTGTTCGAATGGTGCCTGAAGATTAGAATCGGTGCGAAGCGGAAGTCCGTTAATTGGTGGAGTATTCTCATGTAGGCATTGAAAAGCCATCGTCAGGACAACTGTTGCTTCACTCTTGTTTTGATCGCAAGTCCCCTTCTCTGCGATAACATAGGGGTTTGGCCGGCAACCATTTAGACACTGCAATTCAGCCATCCGCTCATCAGCATGTCGCAACGCTTCACGGTAAAGCAACCCGAACGTATAGTTTTCACAAGCGACAGCGACTTCGCTCGCTTCAGCAGTGAAAGTGTATACTTTGCCGCACGCTGGCGTCTGAGGTATCGCATCTGAAATTTTGATGTCGATTACCGCGCTAGCCCGTTCCTCTCTTGGAGCATCGATTGGCGGAGGTGGAGTAACTCTGCCACGTGCTCCACCTTTGCTTAGAGGGTCATCACAACTATGAGCGATGAAAAGAGTGATACTTAATAATAAGATTAACCTGATAGTTGAATATTTCATAAAATATCTCCTTAATCTTTCCTGAAGCTTCGGTAGTTGGATTTCTGTACGATTATCAACTGCCTTCCAAGTGCGCAATTCAAAGCCTTTCGATCAAATCGGCAAACTTTTTCGTCACCATGTCGAAACCCTTTTTGCTCGGATGCAGTTCGTTTGCCCAGTGTGTTTTGTCGGGTTTTAGTGTGCCTCGCAGATCGATGTAATGAACGTGTGAGAACGCCGGCTGTGCACAGACGGATGCGAGCATGACGTTGAAACGGTCGATAAGCTGCGCAACTAATTTGGTGTTTGTCGCGAGATCCTTGTGTCCTTTTTTTTCGAAACCCGGCTTTAGCCACGGCCCGGGCAACGGCCCCCAACCGCCGGCAAAACCGCGTCCGTCGGGCAGCGGATGATCGTATCCATGAACGACGATCGGCAACGGCCGGCCGAGATATTCTTTAGCGATCGCAGTGAGTCCGCTGAGAATTCTCACGTATGCTTCTTGCAGACGCACATCGACGACGCCGCTAACTATGCTTTCGTTTATTGGCGGCAGAGACGATGCCGCATGATTTAAAAGAATCGCAAATTCGTCGCCCGCGATGTCGTTGCCGCCGCCCGAAAGCAAGATCGCTCGCGGCACCTTGCCCTCGCCGAGCAGTTTTTCGAGCCGCCGCGCAAACTCCTCGAACTGCCCTTTGGAATGCGCCATGTCCTCGACACAATCGCCTTTGTGCGCGACCGATTCGACATCGTAGAGATAATCGTCATCGAGCAGTTGCAGCACGTCCTGCATCGGATAGTCGAACCACGAATCGCCCTCGGCCACGAGAATGCCGACAGTTTTTCTTTTCCCAAAAAGCGCAAGCATCTTGGCCGGTAACCGCCGCGGCGGGCCCGGTGCACGACGACGAGTCGGAATTTTGCTCTCGGCGCTCGCGCGTCGTTTGAGTTGCTTTGCACGAAACGCGATGACCTCGTTTGCGGCGTCTTTACCGCCGGCCATTGCTGCGCGCAGGTTAATTTCCGCCTTCGGTTTCGGCGCACGAGCTGACGATTTCTTTTTTGCAGGCATGATCTGATTCCTCCATCAACTATCAATGAAATAATTTTAACAACGCTTCGAGCGCCTCAAATTTGTCACCCAGCTTGGGCTTTAGCTTTTTGCGGCACGTCGCGTCGAACTTCAATTGTCCTATTATTCCTTCCATCGCCCTGTGCTCGTTGAACGACAACGGACAAGTTTTCGGTGGGCGTTTATGACAATCCACGTCTCCAAAAAATCCGGCGAGTCCGGTGACGGCTGCGTTTGCCAACGCGCGATCGGTCTCGACGCCTTCGGGGGAAATTTCGTCAAATCCGGCGACCGAATAAATAATGATCGGCGGTTTATGAGCTAAGGGCCACCATTCGAAAAGGTTCAACCAGTCGTCGTCGCGCAGCCATTGTCGGGTCACGCACACGAGCAGCTCGACGCCAAGTTCCATCGGCATTCTCTGCAGCCGCTCTGCCAGGCGTTCGGCCCAAATATATGGCTGATCGGGGTCGGTATCCACATCCCAAACGCCGAGCGGAACCGAAAGCGTCGCCAGCTCAAAGCCGAAAACGCTCTGCGCACCGTTCATCGTCTCGATCGTTTTACCCAACATCGGAAAGACATCGTCCATGTCCCAAACCGCGATTCGATTGACGTGTCCTGCTGTCGATCGACGCGCGGATGCGGTTACGCCGGCTGTCGGTATTCGCTTCGGCGTGCTTGGCACGGGTCGCAGCATCGCGTGCGGATTGCGGGCATAAACGACCGGCACGGCCCAGTCGATCGGCTCGCCGTGCAGAAGATAATTCACCGCGATACGCGCTTCGCGTGCCGATTCCCCGATCGACATGCCCTGTGCCAGCGACCAGTAAAAATGCTGTGCAAAAGATGTCGCCGACGAATCGAGCACGCTGTACTGATTTGCGACGAGCGCCGGCAAACCATGTGCAACCAACGACTGTGCGATGCCTTTATTAAAATCAGCGCGACCGCCGCGACCGCTCTCGCATGAATTAAGAAAGACCAAACTCAGCCCGCGTCCACGAAAAATTTCGCGCACCGAGCGTTCGCCGAGCGGGTATTCGTTCCCGTTCTCATCGACGAAGATCAAACACCCCTCGCCGCGTTCGTCGTCATAAACGCCGTGGCCGATAAAGTGCACGATGTCGTAATGTCCCGTCGATAAGTGACCGTGGATCATCGACGGCGTCGCGCGTGCGAGCGTATCGATCTCGACGAGCTTTGCATCGACGAGCGGCTCGAATCCGCGTTCGATCACCTTTTGCTCTTGCTCGATCGACAGTCTCCCGAAACCGACCGGCTGTGCCGAGACGACGAGTATTCGCAGCGGATCTTCCACGCTCCGACTCGGATCGTCCGCCGGAACATTGGTCAAGACGTTTCTGATAAAGTGTGTTTCCTCGGTCGCCAGGTAACTCTCTCGTCCGCGATCGTATGCAAACTCCCACGGCTTTTCGGCGATCCACGGGATCATGGAGGTCAGGACGATGTCGAGACGGCCGCGTTGCCGCGTTCGCGCTTCGTCATAGAGCCGCCGCACATCGCCTTGGAACAGCGTGTCAAAAAGTTTCTTGCCGAACTCGACCATCTCGCGATCTTTCGGCAAGGTTCCGCCTTTGCCGTTTGTGTAATCCTTGATCCGCTGGTGCATACGGATGATCTCGCCAAAACTTGTCCTCTCGTCGCCATCGCGTCTAAGCCGCATCGTCGCGCTAACACGCGCGCCGCGATAGCTCGCAAAGACCTGCGCAAATTCCGACGGTCGTCCGTCATCATTATCGCGTGGACGAAACTCGTCCATGATCACCAACTCGAACGTCTCGCTGCCGACACGATCGCGTGACCTCGATACGAGAGGTTGCGATTTTATTGACGTTTCGAGCGGCTTCTCGATTGCGGCGTTCTCCGCATCCGAGCGGCGTTCGGGTTTCGGATAAAGTTTTTTTGCAAAGGCAAAGTCGTTGGCGTTTATATCGAGTCCGCCGGGAACGGCCTTACGGTCCTTCATGATCGAGCCCGGCAGTTGATAGCACATGATCGAGAGCGGGTCGGCCTCGCTCGTGCCCATGATCGATTTTTTTACAAGCGGCGTGAGAACTTGCAGATCGGTTTCTTCCTTTGGCCAGCCGTTTGTTCGATCGAAGTAAGCGTATGCTTTCTTCGGGTCGATGCGTTTTACGATGTCGCTGCGCATGTGTTCGTGATCGAAGCCGAGCGTGTGACCGGCTTCGTGACGGACGACGCGGCGAAATTCCGCTTCCGAAGTTCGCATCGTAAAGCTGTCGAGATTGAGCGTCGGCTCGTCTTCATCGATCTCGAGAATCTCGGTGCCGATATACGACCAAAACCCGGCGTCGTCGCCCGAATCGATTCTCGCAATTCGCACTTCGCCGACGCCCGCCGTTTCGGAAAAGAGAACATTGGCGTGTTCGCCCCAGGCGTTCATATGTTTGATAATGCGTGTGCGAAGCGCCGCCGACGCGTTATCGAGAAACGATACGCTAAGGCGCACGCCTTTTGCCGGCCACTTTCGTCCGACGACCACAACTATCCTTCGTGGCCCGCCGCGACGACCGCTCGGAGTCCTCGCGATCGTGCGACTCGAAAACGCATTCTCAGGATTCACCTCGATCGCACGGCGCTCGGCCCCGTCAAACTTTTCGAGCGGAAGACTTTTCGGTCGGCAGACGATTATCGACATAGTATTAACTGACCACGATCTCGAGACTAATCGAGTAATTTCCCTGCGTGCCGGGCCCGGTGAGCGTCACTTCAGATTGCGGTGGGTTTTCGAGCGGCTGGCTCTTCGCAAATATCGAGCGGGCGGCGCCGTCTTCTTTACCGATGAGTCTGTTGAATAATTTCTTTTGCAGATCGGGAACGGTTTTGCCACTCGCTTTTTCAAACGCGCCCTTGACCATCATCAGCGTAGGCGGCAGCGCCGGATTGATCAATCCGACGGCGATCTCCGGCGGAATCATCTTGATGACGTTAGTGGCGATCTTTTCCCAGCCGACTTTTATGTCAATATCCCAAATTTCGACCTCCAGCCGATCAAACGATTTGACGTCGAGATCTGAAAACGTGATCTCGCGTTTCATGACGTCGAGTTTGTCCATATCGACCTTTGCCAGAGAGTCGTGACGGACATAGCCCTCTTTGTTCTTGTTATCTTTTTCGCATTCCCAATAATCGCGACTTCCCAAACCCGGCAGAGCTTCGCGTGCGAAGGCCGCCTTGTTATTCGAATCTTTGTATTTAAGACTTACGACCGGACGAAACTTGCAGAATGCGTCCTTGAGATTGTCCGGAAACGTGAGATCGGTGATAGTGACGGTGACTGAATCCATGATGTCCTCCTTAGATGAAACCGAATTTAAATAGAGTTATCTGCCCCTAGACACATCGATGCATGCAGGTTCGGGGCAGAGTTTCAATGCCTTTTGTGAAACGCAACGATCATATTAGAGTCGCGGCGCAATAGCAAGTTTTGTAGCGGGAGCGCGGGCCGCAGGAGCGTGTTCCCGTAGATTCATCGTGAGTTCGCACGAACGAAACACGCTCGTTCACACTCGCGTTTCTGCCCGGACGGGAACACGCTCGTTCACACTCGCGTTTCTGCCCGGACGGGAACACGCTCGTTCACACTCGCGTTTCTGCCCGGACGGAAACACGCTCGTTCACACTCGCGTTTCTGCCCGGCAAGCTAGTTCACACTCTCATATCTGAAAAATTTAGTTCGAGCAACGCGCGTTGATGATCGATTGCGCCTTTTTGATGAACTCGGCCGTCCATGCCTCGGGGCTTTGATCGCGCTCGGCATTGCGCGAGGCGGCGAAAACTTTCGTGATGGTGCCGCCAGATTTTTCTGCGTCGATAAGGCGTTGAAGTTGTGTCGCGAGCAACGCACGGCCCGACTCGCTGATCGATGTGTCGCCGACGCCCTTCGCTGTCGTTGTGCAACGATCGCCGCTCGACCTTATCGGGTCGCCGCGCTTTTTCCATGCCCCGAGTCGAGCCTTGTTTTCGCTGTCACGCGAATGACCGAATGTCGATCCCATATCGCTGACGTAAAAAACCGCCATTCCCTGTGCACACGAATAAGTGTCGGTATTTTTTTTTCGGTCGAGACAAGCAAATTTATGGTTATCGGTTTTTGTATCGCCGTGATCGATAAAGGCGAGCCAAAGTTTAAAGGCGTCGATCTCCGCCCGCGAAACGCCGCCTTGAGCGAGTCCGGTGAGAGATCTGTCAAGCGGCGCCGAATCTTTATCATTGCAATTCACATCGATTCCTTTGCCCAAAGAGAGTTCGATTCCGGCAGCAGGCTGGAAAGGATTCCACGGCGAGCCCTGAAACTTTTTCGTCAAACTTTTTTCACAATCGGGGCACGTTACATCCGCGACCCATTCGTCGTCCGCAAAAAATCCAACCGCTCGCGAAAATCGCGACGCGAGAAACTCGCCATAGACTTCGCCATTGCGCTTTTCACGCGATTGCCCCTTAAAATGCGGCTTCACTTTGTAGCGAACAAGATCGCCGTCCTTTTCTGTAACGCCCTCGATCGAACAGTGAAACTTCGGCGTCGTGCCCTTGCCCGGCGAATCATCGCGATTCGCAACGCACTTGATCGGCAAGGCACGTCCGTTTTCATCTATAGGCAACGCACCGACCCGAGCACCGACCGCCGGATCGTAACCCAAAACCGGATCGTAACCGCCCGGCGAAACCCAAACTCGCGTCGTGCGCTCGGCAAGAGCACGGGCCTCGGCTGAAAAACACGCCTTTTGTTGAGCAATAGCGCCGAGCCCTGTAAAAACAACTAGAACTACGACAATGAAAGTTCTGAAAAACATAGTTAACATAATAATATTGTATTAGAAAATTTTCTCCTTAGCCCGCACGATGAAAAAGACGCGCCAAAAACTAAAAACATTTTCGCTTATCATTTCGCTCAGCTTCTGTAGTTGGTTATTAGTATCGCCGCCAACGGACGCGGTTGCACAAAAGTCTCAAACGGCAAAGATCGAACGTGGTTCGCTGACGGCAAAGAACGGTTTTAAAAACGAAACCGAGGTCCGCGATAAATTTAATAACTGGAAAGTGGATGATGACGCTCGGGCGTGGCTCGCGGCGATGAATTACAAAGTTAGCGAGATCGAATCGATAATCGCTTCAAAACCGCACGGCCAAAAAGCCGATGTTGAAATTCGAATAAGAAGCAAGTCAGAACCGGGAGCGGTAGCGACTGGGACTTCTATGCAACAGAATGAACGCATCGAAGGCATTTCGATCAAACTCGTTTCGAGCCCGAACGGATTTAATCAGATCGACAAACGCTGGCTCGCAACCTACGCAAAATTATGGAAGATGCCGACTGAGGTCGTCGAATCTCTAAAATTCTTTGTCGGCGAAACGCCGCCGACTCGCGCAACCCGTAACGCGAAACGGATGTTTCTAAATGAGTTAGACCTGCCGCAGCAAAAGGCTGTCGTAGATTTTTTTACGGCAAATAAAGATGAGATCGTGTCGCATCTGTTCGCCGGCGACGGCGTTCACGACGCCGATTGGGTGATGGTCGCTCTAAAAGCAACCGACAAACCACGTTGGATAATTCGCTCATCCGCCGACACGATAAAATTCTTTGGCGAAGGCAAAGTTGAAATAACACGCAACGGCAACCTCAAGATCGGCCGCATCACAATGCAACGCAAAGGCGGCGACGCCGGCCGCGAAACGGCGAAGATGCTGCAATTTAAAATAAATCCCGCCCTGCTATTCGAAGCAAAATGAGGTTTTCTCGAAATCAAATCGTCGGTGCGATAATTGGGCTTATTTTGATTCTCGTGATTTCAATCGGCCGACTCTGATTTTTACATTAAGAAAGCAGTAGTTGTTGCTCCTGCTTTTTTTGGTCCGAAGTAGGTTTTTACAACTACCAACACCCCGCCCACTGGACATCTGTTACATAACACTCCCAAGGAGCAAATAATGAGCACTCACTTGTCGAGACTGACGTTTTGAGACTAATTGGCTGGAAGACATTTGTCTCGTTCCGATCTCTTTTCAGGCTCGACAAATATTTTAATGAATCTGGCGTCAACCTGGCTGTCTGTTCCCAATAACATGAGTAATAAACCCAATACCAATTTGTGCAATAACCGTTATAACCGCCCGGTTCAAGCGTTCCGCCGACGCCGCCGCCACCACCACCGCCCATCGGGTTAAATGTAATGTTTCCTGGGTCTCCCCCACTTCCACCAGCTCCGCCACCGCCGCCGCCACCAGCTATACCGGGGGATCCGCCAGTTCCGTTTTGACCGGTGTTAGAACTACAGGAAAATACACTTCCCCCAGCCCCCCCCGTGCCTCGTTCACCCTGTAATCCGAGCTGTCCTGGTATGCCACCTTGACCCGGGGAACCTGCCGGACCGCCATCGACGTTATAAGTGATTTGGTTTAGGTTATAGCCTTCGGGATAATTTAAGGTGATTTGACCACCGAGACCTCCATTTCCACCGTTTCCGCCTACGCCTGCGTCTCCTGCGCTACCTCCATTGCCACCGTTACCTCCATTTCCACCCATTCCAAGATCGTTACAGGCACAACCGGCTCCGTTACCACCATTGCCACCATGACCACCGATCCCGCCATTTCCACCGTAGCCGCCAGCTCCTCCGTTACCGCCAGCCCCACCTTTAGTGATCAGGTTGTAAGTGGCGTTCATATCCGTAACTGTTATGGTAATAGGCTGTCCGGCTCCGCCGTTACCACCGTTGTTTGCATTTCCACCGTTAAAGCCGCTAGACCCGTCAGAGCCATTTTGTCCATTGCTACCGTTCCGATTTCCCTTACACGAACCGTCAGTCCCATTAGACCCCGCTGATCCATTCGAACCATTACTACCATTCTGACCATTTGCACCATCGGCCCCCGGCTGACCATTTTGATTTTGGGTGAACGGCTCGGAAAAAACATAACTCGTTTTCTGAAAGATAGTTTTTGGTTTTTCAACTTGTCGTTGAACTGATGATTGCGGTGGATTACGGGACTCAAGCCACTCGCGCCTTCCAGGACCACTCGTATCGATGGTAATCGTGCCGCCACCATCTCTGGTTCCCAGCGAATCGACAGCAAAAAAATGGACTGCATGAGGTCCTTTTATCCGAATGTTCTGTCCTCGAAACCTAATTCGCTTTGCCAGGATGACAGTATCACCGGTAAGTCGAATCTGTTCCGGTAGGCTAAGTTCATTTGCAATCTCAACCCCTTCCAAATCGCCTGATTCAAGCACGCGGCTGATTTGCATTTCCGGCATTTGACTGAGCCCGGCCCTTAGTCTGTTTCGCCAGTTCTTAGCAAATAAATGGTAGGGATCGAAAGGAACCTGACGTTGCCTCAACATGAGATTAACGCGTCGAACTGCCTTTGCTCGGGCACGAAGCTGTTCAATTTGTTGTAGTGTTATCGGTGGTGGTTGAGGAATATTCTGCGCTGAAACCCGTGTAAGATTCACGGGAAGCAGGGAAAATATCAAACCCGAGAGTGAAACGAAACAAAAAGAAATTCTGAGATTCATGGGTTGCCTCCGTTTGTTTAGATTAAGTTATTGTTTCATCATATTACCCCCCAAAAAATATGTCAATAGTTTAGTTTTTCATGTGAGATAATTGGCATTCTTTCATGATCGATTTTCGTTCTGAAAAAATCCAAACCTACGTGATCGCCGGACCAACCGCGTCGGGCAAGACGGCGTTTGCGGTCGAGCTGGCGTTGCGGATTGGCGGTGAGGTTGTGAATTTCGATTCGGTGCAGATATATAAGGGAATCGAGATCGCGACGGCGAAGCCGACGGCGGAAGAAAAGCGCGGCGTGCCGCATCACTTAATTGGTTATGTCGATCCAAATGTGAATTACACGGCGGCAGATTGGGCACGCGACGCAGCGGTGAAAATAATTGAGATCGAGTCGCGCGGCAAAATGGCGATACTCGTCGGCGGAACAGGATTCTATTTGCGAACGCTGCGGCGACCGCTGTTTGAAAGCCCGAAGACTGATGAAAATTTACGCGAGCGCCTGCGTCAGATACAAGCGCGACGCGGTGCCGAGCATCTTCACGCGATGCTGCTGCGTGTTGATAAAGCTGCGGCGGCGAAGCTAGAGCCGCGTGATTACGTTCGCGTGATACGCGCGCTCGAGGTTTATTTTCAAACCGGCGAACAGATCAGTAGTCAGCAGCCGCATCGAGCAGAGCCGCCTGAATTTGCGCAGCGGATAAAATTATTTGTTCTCAATCCGCCGCGTGACGAACTTTATGCAAAGATCAACGCGCGCACCGAGCGGCATTTCGCAGACGGCCTCGTCGATGAGGTCAAACAACTTCGTGCGAGCGGCGTGCGAGATGATACGAATGCTCTCGGTGCTCACGCTTATCGGCGAGTTTGCGAATTTCTTCGCGGCGAACGTTCCCTCGAATCCGCGATCGAGCAATCAAAGCAGGACGTTCGTAATTATGCGAAACGCCAACTAACATGGTTTCGCGGGGAAAAAGACGCGATATGGCTCGACGGTTTTGGCAACGAAGCGGCGGCGCAGGAAGCTCTCTGGAAAGTCATAAAGTGACGACGAATTCACTGAAAAATCAGCCACGAATGCACGAATATTCAGCCCGCTTTATCTGCTTTTTATTCGTGCATTCGTGGCTGATTTCCCAGTAATTCGGGTAAATTATGGCTGCCACGGCGAATTTGCTATAATCAGCGGCAAACACATCAGGAGCTCGTATGATGGACAAGCAAACCGCGCAAAATATACAGGACGCATTTCTAAATTCGGCACGCCGCGAACGTCTGACCGTCGTGATCCACCTTTTGCAAGGCGCGACCGCGGCGGGACGCATAAAAAGTTTTGATAAATTTTCCGTCCTCCTCGATGTCGGCGGTGCCGAGGTGCTGATCTTCAAACACGCGATCTCATCCATCACTCAGGAACGGAGGCCTTTGACTCCTTCGCAATCGGCTTGAGCGGTAAATTTATAACCTTTGAAGGAATCGACGGCAGCGGCAAATCGACGCAACTGCGAATGTTGGCCGGCGATCTGCGCAGTCGCGGCATCGATTGTTTGACGACGCAGGAACCCGGCGGCACGCCGCTCGGCCGACGATTGCGCGAAGCGTTTCTCGAAACCGAAGAGACCGTCGCACCGATGGCCGAGCTGCTCGCCTTCGCCGCCGATCGCGCACAGCACGTCGAGTTTTTGATAAAGCCTGCTCTTGCCGAAGGACGAGTTGTAATTTCCGATCGCTACGCCGACGCGACGTTTGCGTATCAAGGCGCGGGTCGCGGCTTTCCCGAAAAAAAAGTCAATCAGGTGATCGAGCTTGCGACTGGCGGACTAAAGCCGCACCTCACGTTGTTTTTTGACATCACGGTCGAGGAAGCAATTCGTCGCATGTCGGATCGCGATGAAAATAAAACCAAAAAAAATCGTATGGACGAGGAAACGGTCGAATTTTACGAGCGAGTTCGCAACTCGTATCTCGGCATTGCAAAACGTGAGCCGAAGCGATTTCAAATCGTCGATGCCGCGCGACCGATCGAGGATATTCACGCGGAAGTAAACAAGATCGTCACGAAGTTAATTAAATAAGATGCTCACGAAACTCGTCGGAAACCTGAACGCAAAACAGACGCTGAAGCGGCTGCTCGTCAATCGCCGTTTGCCTAATTCCCTGTTATTTACAGGCCCGGACGGCGTCGGCAAAAGACAGTTCGCGCTCGAGATCGCACGCACGGTGATCTGCCCCGACAAGACCGACGACGGAGCGTGCGGCGTCTGCACAACCTGCACGCGCATTGGCGAGGCAGACATTCCGGTGGTCACGGATAAAAACAAAGACGATTTTAAGACGATATTTTTTACAAATCACGGCGATGTCGCGGTCGTCGTTCCATACAAAAATTTTATTCTCGTCGATGCGATTCGCGATCTCGAACGTGAAGCAAACTTTCGTCCATACGAAGCCGATGCACGTTTTTTTATCATCGACGACGCCGACAAGATGAACGACCAGGCCGCGAACGCTCTGCTCAAAACTCTCGAAGAGCCGCCGCCGACAAGTTACATTTTTCTCATAACGTCGCGTGCCGACAGTTTGCTCCCGACGATCCGTTCGCGTTGTCAGACGTTGAGATTCTCTCCGGTCGCGACCGATGAGATCGAACAGTATCTGATAAAAGAGCGAGCATATTCGCATCACGAAACCGCTCTCGCCGCTCGACTCGCCCGCGGCAGCATCGGGCGTGCGGTAACGATCGATGTCGCCGACTTTCGCTCACAACGTGCTCGAATGTTCGATGTTTTGAAACACGCGCTTGAGACCGGCGACCGCGCCGCAATGCTAAAAATTTCAGAAGAATTGAACGATGCAAAAAATAAAGAGCATTTTGTCGAGAATCTCGACATTCTCGAATCGCTCATACACGACGTATGGTCGCTCGGCGTGAGCGCAGATAAAACGCGCCTCGTCAACACCGATCTCGAAGACGAACTCGCGACACTCGCACAAAATTCACCCGTAACACAGCTTCCCGATTGGCTCAAACTAATCGAAACAATGCGGCAGAATTTTATCGTCAACATCAACCGAAAAATCGCGACCGATGCGATGTTCATGACGATGGCAGGAACCTAATATGCAGATCGAGCAACAAATTACTGGCCTAGATGCCAAGCCGCTCGGACGCGTGTCGGCGGCCGCCGGAGTCTTGGCAATGTCAGCCGGCTCGGCTGCTGTTTGGTATTTCGACCCTGCTAAAGCAAATTTTCTTCCGGCCTGCCCGTTATTGTCGCTCACCGGATTCGCGTGTCCCGGCTGCGGGTTGACGCGCGCGTTTCACTCGCTGTTTCAGGGTCATTGGATAGAGGCTCTTGATTTTAATCTGATGCTGCCGGTTTGGGTCGTGGTGTTTGGATACGTTTGGATCACGCTTTTCGTGCTAGCTGTGCGTGGTCGCAGCTTGCCGATGTGGTTTTCAAAACCGGGTTTCTTGATTACGTTTATGATCGTGCTGATGGCGTTCGGCGTGGTGCGTAACATTCCCGTGTGGCCATTCACGATCCTCTTCCCTTAGCAATTTGGCCACAGAGAACACAGAGGACGCGGAGGCATGTTGAAGATAGTCTGTGTTCTCAGCGCATCTCACATGCGGAATCAAGGTAGTACTCTAAGTCGTTTGTTTTCGGCGTTTCTCACGCGCAGAGAGAGCGAACGAGAACGCCGAGGAAATATGATTCAACCATTCTCAGTGTTCTCTGTGGCTAAATCTTATGTTATCTGAACAAGCGGTTTGTCGGTGGTCAGGTCGTGAGCTTTAAAACCTTCTTTGCGGAGCAGTTCGACTTCTTTTACAAATTCTTCGACGATGTCTTCGCCGGCGACGCGTCGCATCGGGACGCCGTCCT
>Ga0187894_10002445_pt1 | contig 22176 bp, 18 predicted proteins | sample GBC1701081metaG_FD_136650 | JGI IMG/M metagenome (GOLD analysis project Ga0187894, IMG submission 136650) | White microbial mat communities from a lava cave in the Kipuka Kanohina Cave System on the Island of Hawaii, USA - GBC170108-1 metaG ... | reverse complement strand
TCAACCAACCTCGCGTCAGTGGCATGTCCGTGTTCCGGTCATGAGAGAACGATGAAGGAGAACGCGGCGCCGCAGGAGGACGGACGACCGCGGGGAAGACGGGCTATTCGGCCCCGCCGCGTGTGAGGGCGTCGCGCAGGGCGCGGACGAGCGTGTCGCGCTCGTGCGGTTCATACAACTCGCGGGGCAGCATGCCCCACACGGGACGCGGCCAGGCCGGGTCGTGCCGGAAACGGGCGATCACGTGGACGTGCAACTGGTCGACGTTGTTGCCGAGCGCGGCGACGTTGATCTTGTGCGGCTGATACAGGTCGCGCAGCGCCGTCGAGACCTGGGCGATCTCCTCCATCAGGGTCGCGCGGTCCGCCGGTTCCAGCTCGTACAGCTCGCGGAGGTCCGGCTGCGCCGGCACGAGGATCAGCCAGGGCCAGGAGCGGTCGTCCATCAGCAGGACGCGGCAGAGGGCGAGCCGGGTGATTTCGACCGTGTCGTGAGTGATGACGGGGTGCAGCGTGAACACAACGTGATCCGATCGTCCGGGGCGCGCTGGTGGTTGGCGGAAGCGGTCGTGCGATGCGCGGCGGCCGGACCGGACGCGGTGGGCGCCGGGTCCGGCCGGGCCGGTGTGGCTGATATGGCGAGCGTCCTACGGGCGGACGGTGCCGTCCGTCTTCCAGAGGTACAGCGTCCGCGTCGTGCCGTTCGAATCGGTGAAGTGCTCGGTCTTCTCCGGCGTCCAGTCGCCCATGCTGAACTGGTGCGAGACGATCCGCGAGCCGGCCTTGAGCTGCTTGGTGAGCAGCGGCCGCAGCTTCAGATTGGACGAGGACAACAGATACAGCGTGACCACGGTTGCGCCGGAGACGTCGGTCGTCGTCGCGTCCTGCAGCTTGAACTGAACCTGGCCCTCGACGCCGGCCTTCCTGGCGTTGGCGTTGGCTTCGGCGATCCGTTCGGGATCGATGTCGACGCCGACACCGCGCGCGCCGTACTTCTTGGCGGCGGTGATCACGAGCCGGCCGTCGCCGGATCCGAGGTCGTACACGACGTCACCTTTGCCCACCTGGGCAATCTCCAGCATCTTCTCGACCACGTCCTGCGGGGTCGGGACGTACGGCGCCAGGCTCTGGGACGCCGGAGCGGTCGCCTGGGCGGGCGCGGCCGGATCCGTGCGTGCGAGCAGGCCGGTCGCCGAGAACGCCACGATGATCAGTCCGACACCCCATCCTGACACGGCCATCCGTCGACTCAGCATCATTGATTGACTCCTCTCATACGCGGGCTGCCATTCTTATACACCCAAACGCGCCGCGGGGCGTGCGGGGCGAAGTCAGCGGGGACAATCAGGGGCCCGGCGGTCACGTCGCGGGACGGCCCGCGCACGGCAGGGAAGGGCGGGTTGCCGCGTCGGCGGATGCCGAACTGGAACGCCCGGAGGGCATCGGCCAATGAGGCCCTCTTACTCTGTGGGCTGCCCGGCGGGGGCGAGGCGCTGTTCCTGGCGAGTGGATGGACGGCGTCCGGGGATGGACAGCGTGAACGGACAGTGTAGCGGATGCGCACAAAGAGCTTGACAAAGCGGGTGACGGGTGCGTGGTTCACCACTTTTCGACGATTCTCGCTGGAGGTGAGACCAACCTTGTACACTAACTGGTGATGCTCCAACGGTTTAGGGGAACACCCCACGTAGAGGCCCGATTTCGTGGGCCCTTTGGCCCAGAACCCCTGGAAAGCGCGGTATAATCGAAGGGCTGCGCGTCCTCGGACTTACCGAATCCTTACCAACTCTGCTTACCTATCAAGTGGGGGCCACGTGACATTTGAGGTCGGCGATAAGGTCATCTACCCGAATCACGGACTCGGCGTGGTGCAACGGATCGAAACGAAAACGATTCTCGGCACCACGTGCGGATTCTATCAATTGCGAATGGTGGCCAACGACACGACGGTGTTAGTGCCCGTAGAGAACGCTGATAACGTTGGCCTGCGGAAGGCCGTCTGCGACCAGGAGGTAGAGCGCCTGTTCTTCCTGCTGGGTGACGGCAAGATTGATACTCACCAGAATTGGAAGGGGCGCTTCAAGGACAACTCGGATCGGATGCGGACAGGATCGATTTTCGATGTCGTCGAAGTCCTCAAAAGCCTTACCTACCTGGCCCGCTCCAAGAATTTGTCTTTCCGTGAAAAACGAATGCTCGACCGCGCGAAGTTCCTCGTCGTCTCCGAAATCACGGAGGTGACGCACGACGCGCTCACATCGGTCGAGGCCCGCGTCGACCAGGCGCTCGAGCGCTGCTTCGCGACCAAGAACCGCGCGCTGGCCCGTCAGGCTACCGCGCCGCCCAAGCCGCCGGTCAAGGTGGCCGTAACGGCGGCTGCGGCCTCTGCGACGGCCACCACGAACGGCACCGGCGCCGCCGCCGTCCGCCGTCAGGTCCGCGCGTCCTAGCGCGGACGTCAGCCCGACGCGCTCTCGGGCCGGACGCGACGCATCGAGCGCCAGGAATACGACGTGCGGCCGCCTCGCGATATCGCATCGGGCCGTGCGCTCCGTCATCATCGAGTAGAGACCAACGACCAGGGCGGGCCGAACAGATGTTTCGGTCCGCCCGTTTTTTCTTTTTGCCTTTCCCCGCCGCCTTGACTACGCTTCTCCCGTGTTTGGGACGCTGATTGCCGCCTGCCGCACGCTCACCGCGTACATCTTTGTTTCTCTTTACACGCTGATCTTCGGACCGATCGGCCTGCTGCTCGCCATCATCTTCCGCTGGAACAACGCGCTCTACCAGCTCGCCAACTTTGCCGTGCGCGCCGCGCTCGCCATCGTCGGCATCCGGTATGAGGTCGAAGGCCGCGAACACATCGATCCCGACCGCCCGACCGTCTACTGCGTGAACCACGCGAGTAACATCGAGCCGCCGGTCCTGTTCCTCGTCCTGTCGAAGATCTTTCCGCGGCTCCAGATCATCTACAAGGCGGAGCTCCGCAAGCTCCCCATCCTCGGCTACGGCTTCCACCTGGTCGGCTTCGTCCCGATCCAGCGCGGCAACCGCGAGCAGAGCGCCGCCGCCATCGAGCAGGCCGCGCGGCAGCTGCGCGAGGGGAATTCGTTCATGGTTTTCCCCGAAGGGACGCGCAGCCGCACCGGCGAGCTGCTGCCGTTCAAGAAGGGCGCGTTCATCCTGTCGATCCGCGCGCAGGTGCCCGTCGTGCCGCTCGCCATTTCCGGCGCGCGCGAGGCGATGCGCAAGGGCAGCCCGATCATCCGGCCCGTCACCGTGAAGGTGAAGCTGGCGCCGCCGGTGCCGACCGCCGGATTAGGCATGGACGGGCGGGATGTGCTAATAGAGAAGGTCAGAACCGACATCCAGGCGATGTTGAAGGCCTCGGCCGCCGCCTAGTTCGTCGATCGACGCTGGTTCCTCGATCGATCCTCGCAACGTCGATCGACGTGTGACGCGTGAGCCGGGGCGACGCATCGGCACGTCATGGACATTCTCGTCACGCTCGGACGGACGCTCGGCTTCTCCTTCGCGGCAGGCGTCAACCTGTACGCGACCGTGGCCATCCTCGGCCTCGCGTCGCGCTACGGCTGGGTGAGTCTGCCTCCGCAATTCCAGGTTTTCGACAACGATCTGATCATCGGGCTCGCGCTGGTGATGTACGCGATCGAGTTCATCGCGGACAAAGTGCCGTGGGTGGATAGCCTGTGGGATGCCGGACACACCGTCATCCGGCCCCTCGGCGGCGCGCTCATCGCCGTCGCGACGCTTGGAGACGCGTCTCCGACCATGCAGGGCCTCATCGCGCTGCTGGGCGGCACGGTGGCCGCCAGCAGCCACGTGACCAAGGCGGGCACGCGCGCGATGGCCAACACCTCGCCGGAGCCGTTCTCGAACTGGTTCCTGAGCCTGGCCGAGGACGTGTTCGTCCTCGGACTCGGGGCGCTGGCGCTGAAGTTCCCGGTGATCGCGTTGATCGTCGCGGTCGTCCTGCTGGCGCTGATTGCGTGGTTCTTCGTCGCGCTGATCCGCGCCATCCGCCGGCGCTTCAGCCGCGCGTTCAGTCCGCCGCCCCCGCCGGCCGAGGGCCGCGTCACCTGACGCGGCGCGGTCGTCCGCGGGCGCGCTACCCGCCGATCGTGAATGTCACCGCCCAGGGCACGAGCCGCTGGCCGTCCGTCCCCAGCACGCCGTTCCTGATCTCCACCTTGATGGTTTGAAACGCGTCGAGCGGCGACGCGAACCGGATCTCCAGCACGCGCCGGCCTTCGTCGTACCGGATCGTGAACGGCGGCAGCGGCGCCGTGGTCTGCGTGACGTAGCTGAGCGTCACCTGTCCGGCAAAGCTCTCGGGCTTCATGTCACGCGAGAACTGGATGCGGATCGGCGCGTTGCGTTCGACGCCCGTCTCGTCCTGCGTGGGCGCGCTGAAGACGACTTCCGGCGGCGGTCCCTGCTCGGGGACGCGGACGACGGCCTCGGCCTCGCCGGGCTCGCTGGCGGGCGAGGCGGCGCGAACGGCGCGCGCGTCCAGCCGGACGAGGCCGCGGTCCTCGCGTACGGTCCCGGACACTTCGAGCCAGCGTCCCGTGTCGACGCGGCGATCCGGGTTCAGGTCGAACCCCGCGCCGCGCGGACGGCGTCCGACCACCCACACGGCCGCGCCGCGCGACTGCAGGACGAAGTCCCACCGGCTGATGCCGGGCGCGTCGGGCAGATCGCCGTACAGATTCCGTCCGCGGAAGCGGCCGGTCACCGTGACGTCCTGACCGATGTAGCGGCCGGGCACGAGGGCGATCGTCCGCACGGTCGGCGCGGTGAGCGGCGGCGCTTCGGTGCCGCCGTCCGCGGCGAGGAGCAATAGCTCGCCGATCGCGGGCCAGCGCTTGTTCAGGAGCCGCTCCGACAGGCGGATCAGCGCTTCGGTGGCTTTGGGGTCGGCTTGATCGAGGCGGCCGACGTCGAGGAACAGCGCGGTGAGCTCGACGGCCGCGGTCGTGCCGGGCGGCGGCGTCCAGAACTGCGCGTTCGACGCCGCGACGACGCGCACCTGGCGATCGTCCATCGTGAGCTGCCACATCAGATCGCCGCCGGCGCCGCCGGTCTTCAGCTCCGACAGGTCGCCGCGGACGCGGACGGCGGTCCCGTGGTAGAAGCCCGGATACGTCACGAGCTGTTCGAGCGTGGCGACGCGTCGCGTCGCCGACGCGGGCCGGTCCGCGCGCTGCGCGACGGCCGGCAGGAGGCTGGCAGAAAGCACGAGCGCCGCCGCGAGGGTCGGCGCTCGGAGACCACGATAATCCATGAACACCCAATCGGCCCTAATCGGCCCGATCGATACTAGATCACCTTCTTCTGCGCCGCGCGGAACAGGACGACGGCCAGCGCCACGAACAGCAGGCTGCTGGCCATGAGTCCGCTGGTCCCTTCGCGCAGGACGGTGACGCTGTTACCCACCCAATCAAAGTAGCCGATCCACCCCGTGCCGACGAGAATCGCGAACAGGATGCCGCACAGCGAGCCGCCCGCGATTAACCCGGAGCTGTAAAGCGTCCCTGTGCTCAGTTCCGATTCCTGCGCCTGGCCGGTCTTCCGTTCCACATACCACCGGACGAGTCCGCCCGCGAAGATCGGCGCCGTCGTCGCAATCGGCAGATACGAGCCGACGGCGAAGGACAACGAATGGATGCCGCACAGCTCCAGCGTGATCGAGATGAACACGCCGACGAGCACGAGGCCCCACGGCAGGTTCTGTTCGAGCAGCCCCTTGATGATCGTGGCCATCAGCGTCGCCTGCGGCGCCGGCACGTCCTGCGATCCAATCCCGAACACCTGATGCATGTACAACGTCGTCGCGCCAATCACGAACGCCGAGGTGACGACGCCGATGACGAGGCCAATCTGCTGATAGAACGGCGTCGCGCCGACGAGGTACCCGGTCTTCAGATCCTGCGACGTCGCGCCGGCGTTGGCGGCGGCGATGCAGACGACCGCGCCGACGCTGAGCGCGACGGGCGCGTAGACGTCACCGGTCCAGCCGAGGCCAACGAAGATGAGGCACGTCATGATCAGCGTCGCGATGGTCATGCCCGAGATCGGGTTGGACGAGTTGCCGATCAGGCCGACGATGCGGGACGAGACGGTGACGAAGAAGAAACCGAAGATGATGACCATGATCGCCGCGGGGACATTGCCGAGCGTCGGCAGGCCCGGCGCGACCGCGAGGAACACCGCCAGCAGCAGCGCGCCGATGATGACGACCATCACGGGCATGTCGCGTTCGGTGCGGATCTGCGTCGTGGCCTGTCCGCCGGACGCGCGCAGGTCCTGCAGGCTGCCGCGGAAGGAGGAGATGATCGTCGGGATCGTGCGGGCCAGCGTGATCAGGCCGGCCGCGAGGACGGCGCCCGCGCCGATGTAGCGCGTGTACGCGCTCCAGATCTGGCCGGGGCTCATTTCCGAAATCAGGAACGGCAGGCCGGTCGCGGGGTTGTTGGCCATCGACGGATGGATCGGCGGGAACGGCTCCTTGATGTAGGCGCCGAGGATGGACAGCAGCGGCAGCACCACGAGCCAGGAAAGAACGCCGCCGGCGAACATCGTCCCCGCGATGCGCGGACCGATGACGTAGCCCACGCCCATGTACTCGGGCGAGATGTCCACGTTCATCGTCGCGTTCGGGAACTGGCTCGCGCGGGGCGTGCTGTAGCCGACCTCACGCTCGAAGAGGTTGAAGATCCACGAGAGGCTCTTCCACAGCGCGCCGATGCCGACGCCCGCGAAGACTGTCTTCGCCATCTGGCCGCCGCGCTCGCCGGCGATGAGCACTTCACCGCAGGCCGTGCCCTCGGGATACGGCAGGACGCCATGCTCCTTGACGATCAGCGCGCGCCGGAGCGGCACCATCATCAACACGCCGAGGATGCCGCCCGCGAAGGCCAGCAGCGTGATCTGGTAGTACGTGAAATAAGCGGGGCCGAACGGCACCAGGAAGATCAGCGCCGGGACCGTGAACACCACGCCGGCCGCCACCGACTCGCCGGCGGACCCGATGGTCTGGACGATGTTGTTTTCGAGGATCGTCGATCCGCCCAGCCGTTTGAGCACCGAGATGGCGAGGACGGCGATGGGGATGGACGCGGTGACGGTCAAGCCGGCGCGGAGGCCCAGGTACACGGTCGACGCGCCGAAGATCAGACCGAACAACACGCCGATGACGATCGCCTTCGCGGTAAACTCCGCGGGCGACTCCGTAGCCGGGACGTAAGGTTGAAAGTCGGAGCGGGACTCCGCAGGAGCGGCCGCTCGCGCAGGGGACGGCGGTTTGTGAGCCATGTCGGCGAATCTTACGGGTTACCCCGTCAGGAGGCAAGGGCCGCTGTCGGCCCGGCGCTGGCGTCCGTCGGCGGGCGTGACGCTTTTTAGACGTCGGCACGGGCAGATTCGCCGCTGCCGCTCGTCCACGATGGTTCGTCCCATCCATTTCCGCACGCCGTCCGCACGCGGACGGCGGCCGCGCGCCGTCAGCGGTCGGAGCGGTCCGCGGACGTGGCGGGCGGCTGGTTCACCGGATGTTCGATGCGCTTCCGCTTCGGGTCGCGCGGCGCGTGATTTACAATGCCCGTCCGTGAAGCGCGTCCCCGGCACTCGCCCCTCGCACGAGCCCGTCTCGGAACTGACGACCGCACGGCTCTCGGTCTATCTGCGGTCGCTCGACGCGCTCGAAGCGGCGGGCGTGAACACCATCTCGTCGCGCGATCTGGCCGAGCAGTTCCAGTTGAACGCCGCCCAGATTCGCAAGGATCTGGCCTACTTCGGCGAGTTCGGCGTCCGCGGTGTCGGCTACTACGTCAAGGACCTGCGCCGGCACCTGCGCGAGATCCTCGGGTTGAACCGGCAGATCAAAGTCATCATCATGGGAGCGGGCAACCTGGGGCTCGCGCTGGCCGATTATCCCGGCTTCCGGCACGACGGGTTCGATATCGTCGCGCTGTTCGACACGGCCAGGGACAAGATCGGGCAATACTCGAAAGGCGGCGTGCTGATCCGGCCGGCCCGCGATCTGCCGCGGGTCGTCGAGCGGGAGCACGTCGAGATCGCGTTGATTGCCGTCCCGGCCGCGGCGGCGCAGACGGTGCTCGAACTCGTCATCGAATCGGGGATCAAGGCCGTGTTGAATTTCTCGCCCGGCACGCTGCGCGCGCCGCGCGGCAGCAAGGTGAAGAACGTGGATCTGACACTCTCGCTGGAAAGCCTGTCGTTCTTCCTCGCGCGGGGGGGCGATGAGCACACGGAATAGCCGCGCGCGCCTGTCCCACATGGACGAGACCGGGCGCGCCCGCATGGTGGACGTGTCGGAGAAGCCGGTCACCGCGCGCGAGGCCGTCGCCGAAGGACGCGTGTCGATGTCGCGCGAGGCGCTGCGCCTCGTCAAGGCTGGCGATCTGAAGAAAGGCGAGCCGACGCAGGTCGCGCGCCTGGCGGGCATCCTCGGCGCGAAGCAGACGGCGACGCTGATCCCGCTCTGCCATCCGCTGCCGCTGTCGGCGATCGACGTGTCGCTCGAACCGGTCCGCGACGGCTTCAGGATTCGTGCACGGGTGACGACGTCGGCGCAGACCGGCGTCGAGATGGAAGCACTCACGGCCGTCTCGGTGGCGGCGCTGACGCTGTACGATATGGTCAAGGCCGTCGACAAGGCGATGGTCATCGGTGACATCCACCTCGTCTCGAAGCGCGGCGGCCGATCGGGCGAGTACCAGGTACCAACGGCTCCGGCGCGGACACGCAAACGCAGCACCAGCACACGCAGGAACACGTAAGACACACGAGCAGGGCGGATACGCGCAAGGCAGATACGAGCGGGAACGTTTCCATCAGAGGGGCGACGGTCGGGGGCACGACGCAGGAACCCGGATGACGAGAGACCTGGTCACACTCGCGCAATTGCCGGATCACATGGCGTCGCTGGACGCGCACGACGCGCTCGTGCGTCACTGCCGCGCCAGCGGTGTCGACACGTGGTCGTCGCGGGCGTTCATCGACAGCATCCGCGACGCGAGCCTCGGCCTGCTGGATCTGGGCGTCGAGGCCGGCGAGCGCGTCGCGCTGATGGCCGACAGCCGGCCCGAATGGCTGATGGCGGACCTCGCGATCCTCAGCGCGCGCGCCGTCACGGTCCCGATCTATCCATCGCTCGCGTCGAATCAGGCGCACTACATCCTCAACGACGCCGGCGTCCGCGTCGCCATCGTCAGCGACGCCGTCCAACTGGCCAAGGTGCAGGAGGTCCGCCACCTGCTCCCGCAACTTGCCTACGTCATCGTCTTCGATCCCGCATCGGAGGACGCGGTGGCCAAGGCGGCGGCGCGACAGGGATCCGTGCTCGCCTGGGGCGATCTGCTGGCGCGCGGACGGAAGCTGGCCGTGGACGCATCCGCCGTCGCCCGGCGCGCGTCGCGCATCGCCGACACGCGCCCGCAGGACCTCGCGTCGCTGGTCTACACGTCCGGCACCACGGGCGAGCCGAAGGGCGTCATGCTGACGCACCTGAATCTCGTCTCGAACCTCCTGGGCTGTCAGACCGTCCTCGAGCGCGAGCCGTACGATGTGGCGATGACGTTCCTGCCGCTCAGTCACGTGTTCGAGCGAATGGTGGTCTACTACTACCTGTCGGTCGGCGTGCCGCTTGGCTTCGCCGAGTCGCTGGACACCATCGGCCGCGACCTCGGGGTCCTTCAGCCGACGATGATGACGGGCGTGCCGCGCGTGTTCGAGAAGATCCGCGGCCGCGTGCTGGAGGCGGTGCAGGCCGGGTCGCCGCTGCGTCGCCGCATGTTCTACTGGGGCCTGGGCCTCGGCTTGAAGCGCGTCGAGGCGGAACAGGCGCAGGGCGGCGCGCCGCTGCCGCTGTCCTGGCAGGAGCGCATCGCCGATCGACTCGTCTTCACGAAGATTCGCGCGCGCACGGGCGGACGCTTGCGCTGCATCGTGTCCGGCAGCGCGCCGCTCGCGCCCGACGTGGCGGCGTTCTTCGCGGCCGTCGGGCTGCCGATCATGGAAGGCTACGGCTTGACGGAAACGTCGCCGGTCCTCACCGTGAACCGGCCCGGCGCGATCCGGATCGGCACGGTCGGTCCGCCGCTCTTCAATGTCGAATTGCGGATTGCGTCCGATGGAGAAATCCTCGCGCGCGGTCCCAGCATCATGCAGGGGTATTGGAATAAGCCCGTCGCGACCGCCGAGGCCCTCGAGCCGGACGGCTGGTTTCATACGGGTGACATCGGCACGCTCAGCGCGGACGGTTATCTGTCCATCACCGATCGCAAGAAAGATCTCATCGTCACCTCCGGCGGAAAAAATCTTGCGCCACAGCCCATCGAGGCACGGCTCAAGCAGAATCCACTAGTCGGGGAAGCGATGGTGATCGGCGATCGTCGGCGGTTTCCCGCCGTGCTGATCATGCCGGACTTCCGTGTGCTGGACGAGCGCTTGCGCGCCCTGGGCCGACCGGCCGGGACCCGCGAGGAACTCGTCACGCGCGCGGATGTCAAGGCGTTGTATCAAGAGATCGTCGATGCGTTGAATCGGGAACTGGCGCATTTCGAGCAACTCAAACAGCTCGCCCTGCTGCCGGCGGAGTTCAGCATCACGACCGGAGAACTGACGCCCACACTCAAAGTGCGCCGCCAGGTCGTCGAGGCCCGGTGGCGTGAGGTCATCGAACGGATGTATCAATCGCCGTGATTGACTGACATCCAGCAAGGGCGAACAGGAGGTTCGTGTGAACATCCGCAGGTTCGGCCCGGCTGCGCGCTCCGCGCGGCTGGCGCTGCTGTTCCTGACAGGAAGCGTGTGCCTCGCGCACGCACAGACCGCCGGCACCATCGACGGTTTTACCTTTGATCCTTCCCACAAGGCGCTCGCGGGCGCCGTCATCAGCGTGACCCACGAGTCGACCGGGTCGACGCGGACGGTCCATTCGGGCGCGGACGGCTATTATCGGCTTCCCGCACTCACGCCCGGCCGCTATCGGCTCACCGCGCACAGCGACGACTGGCCGTCGGTGACGCGCGAGACGATCGCGGTCAGCGTGAATCAGACGACGCGCGTCGATGTCCAGTTCGAGGTGGAACGCGTGGAAGAGTCCGTCACCGTGCAGGACAGCGTGCCGCTCGTCGAAACGCGGCATGCGACGCTGGGGCTGGTGATCGATCGGCGGCAGGTGCTCGATCTGCCGCTGAACGGCCGTAATTTCACGCAGCTCGGCACGTTGATGCCGGGCGCGGTGGCGACGCCGCCGGGGCTCGGCGGGTCGACGGGCGATGACACGCCCGGCGGCTTTTCCACGACGACGGGCTTCAGCGTGAACGGACAGCGGACGCAGTCGAACAACTTCCTGCTCGACGGCTCGTCCAACAACGACACGTTCAACGCCGGCTTCCTGCTGCGGCCGCCGCCCGACGCGATCGAGGAGTTCAAGATCCTCACGCACAGCTACGGCGCGGAGTTCGGGCGCAACAGCGGCTCGGTGGTGAATGTCGTCACGCGCAGCGGGTCCAACGTCGTGTCCGGCAGCGCGTACGAGTTCCACCGCAACAACACGCTGGAGGCGCGCAACTACTTCGCCAACGGCAAGCCGGAACTGGATCAGCACCAGTTCGGCCTGACGCTCGGCACGCCGATCGTGCGCAACCGGCTCTTCGCGTTCGGCTACTACGACGGCTTCCGCAACGACAAAGGCGTGACGCAGAACGTCCTCGTGCCCGGCGACGCGGAGCGCACGGGCGACTTCTCGCGCGGCGGACGCGCGATCGTCGACCCGAGGACCGGACAGCCGTTCGCGGGGAACGTCATCCCCGCGGACCGGATCGATCCGGTGGCGCGGGCGCTGCTCGATCGCTGGGTGCCGTCCGCGAACGCGGAGCGCACGCGCTACGTGCAGTCGCCGGTGCGCAGCGACGATCGCGATCAGATCGGCGTGCGCGTCGACGGCGTGCTGGCGTCGCACCGCGTCATGGGACGCTATCTGCGGAACGAGACGGACGCACGCAATCCGCTGGGCGGATCGGACTTCTCGCCGGCCGGCACGCGCAGCCGCGCCGAGGGATCCGATGTCACGCTGACGGCGACGTCGTTCCTGCGGGCCAACGTGATCAACGCCGCGCGGATCAGCGTCAACCGCTTTGTCGCGTTCCCGAGCACGACGAGCGGCCTGTCGCCGGCGAGCGCGGGCTTTGCCGGCGTACCGTCGACGCAGCCGTCCGCGATCGGCCTGCCCTTCGTCCTCGTCGACGGCTTCTTCAGCGCCGGCGATGCGCAGCAGCCGTTCGCGCGCCGCGCGAATACGACCGTCCACATCGCGAACGACGTCAGCGGCGTGACCGGGCGCCACGCGTGGAAGGTGGGCTTGGACGTCCAGCGCGAGCGGATGGAGCTCGCGTCGCTGAACCGGCCGAACGGGGATTTCTTCTTCGACGGGACCTTCACCGGATCCGCCGCGGCCGATTTCCTGCTCGGCCTGCCACGCCGCTACCGGCAGGGCGGCGGCGATCCGCTGAAGGACTTCAGCGGCTGGCTGTACGGCGTCTACGCGCAGGACGATCTGCGCCTGTCGTCACGGGTCACGCTGAATCTGGGCCTGCGCTACGAACTGGCCCGCCCGTTCGTCGAAGCCCAGGACCGCGTCGTGTCGTTCCAGCCCGGACGCCAGTCGCGCGTCTATCCCAACGCGCCGCCGCACATCGTCTATCCGGGCGATGACGGCGTCCCGCGCGCGACGATCCGGACGGACACGAACAACGTCGCGCCGCGCGTCGCCGCGGTGTGGGACGTGACCGGCGACGGCCGCGCGTCGCTGCGCGCCGGCTACGGCATCTTCTACGACGCCGTGCCGGGTGTGGCGGTGTTCCAGAACATCCTCGCGCCGCCGTTCAATCCGCTGACCGAGATCGACAATCCCCCCGGCTTCGCGGATCCGTTCGGCGGACAGGCGCCGCCGTTCGGCGATCCGTCGCAGGGCTTCCGCACGCCGATGCTGATCATCGGCTTCGATCCGGACTTCACCACGCCGTACACGCATCACTTCAACCTGACGTTCCAGCAGGAACTGCGCGGCGTGTATGGCGTCGAAGCGGGCTACGTCGGCTCGCGCGGACGCAACTATCCCGGGTATCTCGAAATCAACCCGGGCGTGGTGAAGGCGGGGCAGACGGTGCGCGGCGCGCGCATGTTCCCGGACTACGGGCTCGTGCGGCCGACGTACTCGAAGTTCGATTCGTGGTACGACGCGCTGCAGGTGAGCCTGCGCCGGCGGCCGTCGCGCGGGCTGTCGCTGCTCGCGTCGTACACGCTGTCGAAGGCGACGGACTATCAGTCCGCCGTCAACATCGGTCCGGATCCGCGTCCGCAGGACGGCATCTCGCTGGAGGACGTGAAGGGCCCCGCGCTCTTCGACGCGCGGCACCGGGTCGTCGTCAGCTTCAGCTATCTGGTGCCGGCGTTCGATCGCGGACCGCGGATCCTGCGCGCGGCGTTGGACGGGTGGCAGGTCAACGGGATCGTGCAGGGACAGAGCGGCCTGCCTTTCACGGTCACGGAGCCGCTGGACATCGGCCTGCGGTATCAGATCAACCGTCCGAATCAGGTGTGCGATCCGAACGCCGGCGCGCCGCACCGCGTCGATCGCTGGTTCGACACGTCCTGCTTCGAGCGGCTGCGCCCTGTCGCCGACGCCGGCCGCTTCGGCAGCGCGCCGCGTAACAGCGTCCGCGGACCGGGCTTCTGGTCCACGGATCTGTCGCTGCTGAAGACGATCGCCCTGGCGAGGATGCATCGCCTGCAACTGCGGCTGGAAGCGTTCAACCTGTTCAACCAGACGCGCTTCGGCCAACCCGTGTCGAACATCGCCGCACCGAACTTCGGCGCATTGACGTCCGCGGGCGACGGCCGCGTCGTGCAGGTCGGCGTGAAGTACCTGTTCTGAGGCGGGGAATGTCGGGATAGACGGTCGGGCCGTACGCGCGTCCGTGCGCGTACGGCCCGAAGCCTGCGGGATCGGTCCTCTTTAGAACACCGTCATCGCACCGAGTTCGGCCACGATGTCCGTGAACCGGCTCAGCACGAACGTGTTGCCGCCGCCGCCCCAGAGGATGCCGACGAGCGTGGCGTTCGTCGCCGTCGTCGCCGTTCCCGCGTGGAACGTCGGCGAGCCGCTGTCGCCGCCGGCGACCGCCGCGACGACGGTGTACTGGCACAGCATGGTCACATTCGCGGGCGCACCACCGGCGACGTTGACGTTGACGCAGCTCTGGGTGACGTTGCCGCGCGACCAGCCGGTCGTCCGGCCGACCTTGTTCACCGGCTGTCCGGGGATGGGGGCCGCCGCGGTCGCGGTGATCGTGAAGCGGGGGGCCGCCGCGGAGACCGTCAACGAGCCAGGATTGTTGGTACGCGCGATCTGGCGGAACTGCTGCAACGCCGCGTTGCTGTACCGGGCGAACGCCGAGTCACTGCGGCGGCACACGCGTCCGGCCGGGCAGGCGCCGCCGGTGAAGAACGGCGGATCGACCGTTTCCGTCGCGATCGTGCCGCTCGCGAGCGACGGCTGGCCGTACGTCGTGCCGTTGACCACGCCGCGCGTGCCCGTGCAGTGGGAGTTGGTGACGAATCCGGCCACGCCGCCGCGGATGGCATTGAAGCCCAGCGTGCAGAGGAAGCCGGTGAAGTTGATCTGGACGCCGCCCGGGATGGGCCGGAACGAGCCCTGCACGGACTGGAGGTTGTAGATGGGGTCCGCGGGCTCGATGATGACCGCGTCCGCCGGCGCGCTCGACGCCGCCCGGATGCTGTCCAGCGTTCCGAGCGTGTCGCGCGTGACGGCCTTGCGGTCGACGCCGATCACCACGCGGTTCCGCTTTTCATCGATGTCGAGGGACACGATGTTCGGTTCCGCCATGATGTCGTTCAGCTCATCGCGCCAGCGATAGAGATCCTGGAACGCATACGTGCCGGGGACGACGCGGATACGGCGACCCAACGCCTGCAGATCCAGTCTCGTCCGGATCTCTGGTGCGCGGGAGACGTCCTGCATGTACACGGTGAGAGCGCCGTTGTCATCGACGTACATGCCGCCGAAGCCAGGGATCTCCTTCGCCATCTTGAGCAGTTCATCGTCCGACGCGATTGCGGGGACAGGCATGGCGGCCATCGCCAAGAGCGCGGCGCCAACCAGCATCCGCTTGATGTTGCTGTTCATCTTCTCTCTCCTTTGAGTGGCCAATTTCGACCGGTGACGGACCGGTGATGTGGAAGGTCCGTCCATAAAGCGAGAAAAGAAGAAGCGAACGATCAGCCACAGGCACAAAATCAGCCTCGGAATTACGAACACTCAGGTGTGCCGGCATGACACATTTAGGTCACTGAAAATTGAGGTACTGGATGGGAGGAAATATCGTTCCCCGATGCCGCAAATCATTGCGGCGCCGGTGTACGCGTACGGCCCGTGATGGTACTTGCGGGAACGCGCGTCGCAGCACGAGCGTTCCCGCGTGATCGCGCGGACGTGTGAAATGCCGTCCGCCGCGATGCAGACATCAGAATAGCGAGATCGGACCGAGCTCTGTGCGGGTACGCATGATGTTCTGCCACGAGCTCATGATGAATTGTGTCCCCGCGGCATTGCCTCCCCAGAGCAGGCCAATGAGGATCGCTTCTCTGTCTGCATCAGACGTCCCGGCGAGGAAGACGGCGGCGCCACTATCTCCCGGCTGCACGCCGGCGCTGACGATGTCCTGGCAGAGCTGACGAAGAACTGCGGTTCGGTTGAACTGATGACGATCGCTGGCGGCGGCATGAAGATCGGCCGAGCGAGCCGCGTCGACCTCGCCAGGAAAGCGCTGGAGTTGTTGAACAATGAGAGTTGGTGACAATCCCACGTTACCAAAGTGCACGGCATTGAAGCCAAGCGTGCAGACCTGATTCGCGTACGCGATCTGGACGCCATACGGAATAGACCGGAAGCGGCTCTGGACGGTGAGTTGCATGGGCAGGAAGCGGCCGACTGGTTCGACAATGACGGCGACTTCAGGCGCGCTCGTGGACGCGCGCAGGCGATCGATCAGCGCGAGCGATTCGATCGTGACCGCTGTCGCGTCGACGCCAATCGCGACGCGGTTGCGGCGCTCGTCGATATCGAGCGAGACGACATCCGGCTGCAACAGGACGTCTTCCGTTCATTGCGCCAGCCGTGCAGATCCTGGAAGTCGTACGGACTCCGGATAACGCGAATGCGTCCGTCGCGCGCCAGTCGATCCAGATCCAGCCGGGTTCGCAGCTCTGGCGCCCGAGCGGGATCCTGTAAGTGGACCGTCAGCGTACCGTGCTCGTCGTAGAACAGTCCACCGAAGCCAGGGACCTCCTTGGCCATCCGCAGCATTTCCGAGTCCGACGAGGCAAGTGCGGGCACGGGCGTGACACAGGCGAGCAGCAGCGCGATGGCGACCGGTCGCATCGACGTGATGGTGATGCGCATGTTCAAGATCTCCTTGTCGGATGGTGGCCAACAGCACGACGGGCCGCACGTGCGGAGTCGCACGAGCGGCCCAGTGAGACGGACGTGATGCCGTCATGGCATCGAAGACTTGGACGAATCGATCAGAACACGGTCAGGGGACCCAGCTCGCTCGGGAGCGTGATGTTCTCCCACGCGCTCATGATGAACTGCGTCCCGGCGGCGTTGCCGCCCCACAGGATGCCGATCAGTGTGGCGCTCGTGTCGGTCTTGATGAGCGAGGCGCGGAACACTGGCGAGCCGCTGTCGCCGCCGAGGACCGCGGCATTGACGGCGTCCTGGCAGAGCATCGTGATGTTCGCGGGCACGCCGCCGGCGACGTTGACGTTGACGCAGGTGGCGACCACGCGTCCTCGCGACCAGCCGGTCGTGCGGCCGACTTTGTTGAGTTCCTCATTCAGCACCGGGAACAGCGCGGTGGCCACGATGTTCCAGCGATTGATCGGCGCGTTGAACGCCAGCGAGGGATTGGCCACCACGTACGGCGGCGGGTTGTTCGGGGAGATCGGATGGGCGATGCGACGGAAGTCCTGCAGCGCGTTGGCGTCGTACGTGGCGAAGATCGTGTCGCTGAACCGGCAGACGCGGCTCGGAGGGCAGGGCGCGCCGACGAAGAACGGCGGATCGACCGTTTCGACGCCGATGCGGTTCGGGAAGACGTTCTGATTGTAGATCGTGCCCGTCACGACGCTGCGCGTCGTCGAGCAGTGCGAGTTCGTGACGAAGCCGATCGCATTCACGCGAATCGCGTTGAAGCCGACCGTGCAGACGAAGTTGTCCCAGTGGATCTGGACGCCCGCCGGCACCGGCCGCGTGAGCGCCTGTACGTGCTGCACGGGATAGTACGGGGAGACCGTTTCCACGATCACGGCCTGCGCCGGTGCGCTCGTCGCGGCGCGGACGCTGTCGAGCGTCGCGAGCGATTCCCGCGACACGGACTTCGGGTCGACGCCGACCACGACGCGGTTCCGGCGCTCGTCGATGTCGAGCGTGACGACGCCCGGCTCCGACATGATGGTGTTCAATTCATCGCGCCAGCGATACAGGTCCTGGAAGTCGTACGTCGAAGGGACGATTCGAATCCGCTGACCTCGCGCCTGAAGTCCGAGGCGCGCGTGGACGTCGGGCGCGTGCGTGATGTCCTGCAGCAAGACCGTGAGGGCGCCGTTCTCGTCGTAGAACATGCCGCCGAAGCCGGGAATTTCCCGGGCCATCCGCAGCATCTCCGCGTCCGACGATGCGAAGGCGGGCACGGGCAGGGCGCTGAGGCAGAGCAGCGCCACGCCAGCCAGCATCCGCGTGATGTTGGTGCGCATCTTTAGTTCTCCTTGTCAGAGGTTTGGCAACGGTTCGGGCACGACGGACCTGACGAGGTGGAGGTCCATTCATAAAGCGAGAAACGGCACGGCTCGCGATCAATGCATTCGAAGAATGCGCCTCGGGAACGCGAACAGTGCCGATCGATGACGCGGACGATGAAGCGGTCGCTGCGGACGGATCGAACGATGCCGCGATCGACATCGCGCGGTGCGACGACACCGAATGAGCGCACGTCCCACGTCCGACCAGCGTGCGCGATCGCGCGGAAACGACTCGTGCTACATCGGACAAGCCGATCCATCCGGCGATGCGGACCAGGCCGTACCGATGTCGCACATCTGATCGATGTCGTGCGATGCGATCAGCGGGAAGACGTGAGCGGGTGGGGAAGGTGTGCGCGCGTCGGGATCGACGCGATCGATCCCGGCGCGCGAAGGACGGACGAGCGGGCGTGCTATTCGAACATGCGCGCGGTCGGCAGCGGCCACCAGCGCAGTTGCACTTTGCCGATGATGTACTTCTTCGGCACTTCGCCCCAATGGCGGCTGTCGGAGCTGTTGTTGCGGTGATCGCCCAGGACGAAATAGTACCCGTCGCGGATCCGTTTCGGTCCGAAGTTGTCGTGGCTCCGATATTGATCCGGCACGTACTGATCGTTCAACGGGACGTCGTTCACGTAGACCCGTCCATCGACGATGTGGACCTCGTCACCCGGTTCGGCGATGACGCGCTTCACGTACGAGCGTTCGGGGTTCGGCGGGTAATAGAGCATGACAATGTCATTGCGCCGCGGCTCGCCGATCCGGTAGGCCAGCTTGTTGACGATGAGACGATCGTTGTTCTCCAGCGTCGGCGCCATGCTCTGACCTTCCACGCGCGCGACCTGGCAGATGAACGTGACGATGAGCGTTGCGTAGACGGCGGCCGAGGCCAGCGTCTTGAACCACGTCAACAGCTCTTCGCCGAGCCGGGTCCAGACGGATGGCTCATCGACGCTGCGTACGCGGGGGGCAGTCGCCGGAACGGGCAGGGCGCCGAAGGTGGTCTCCGGACCAGTCGACACCGCGCTCACGGGCACGGGGGCGAGAGGCAGGGAGGCCGGCGGCGTGGACACGTCCGGCACCGCGTCAAAGGACGCGGGGAACTCCGGCAAAGGCTCGGCGGACATCGTCAGCGGCAACTCCGACACGTCTACAGTCTCAGGTAGTCGCGCAGCCGCTTGGTCTGGGACCGGCTGACCGGGATCTCCGTCGCCTTGCCGTCGTTCATCTTCAGGATGTAGTTCCGGCTGAACCAGGGGACAATCTCCTTGATCTTATTGATGTTCACCAGATAGGACCGGTGAACCCGCCAAAAGACGCCCGGGTCGAGATGCGCCTGCAATTCGTCCAGCGTCCGATAGTTCGACGTGCCCGTCGTGCTGCTCGCGACGACGGTGATCACATCGTCCGCCAGCGAGGCGTAGATGAGATCGTCGGCGTCGACCAGCAGGAACCGCTCTCCGACCTTGACCGCGAGCCGCTCGCGCCATGTCTGGCGCTCCGTGACAAGTTTGACGATCCGCTCGAGATCTTCGTTCGCCAGCTCCGGCCGCGGCCGATCCGACTGCAGCCGTCGCCGCGTGCGCTGGAGCGCCTGTTCGAGCCGCGCCGTGTCGACCGGTTTGAGGAGGTAGTCGACGGCGTTGACCTGAAATCCTTCGATCGCATAGCGATCGTAGGCGGTCACGAACACGAGCTCGGCGGTGGCCTGCCGGTTCAGCGCCTGCCGCGCCACTTCGAATCCGTTTATGCCGGGCATCTGCACGTCGAGGAAGACGACGTCCGGCGCGAGATCCTCGATCAGGCCGACCGCTTCGATGCCGTTGGCGGCCTGGCCGATCACCGTCACCCCGCCGACCTGGGCGAGCAGAAAGCACAACTCCTCGCGCGCCAACTGCTCATCATCTACGACCAGCGCCCGTAAATCCATACTACGCCGAGATCCGCTCCGGGATCACCATCTCCGGGATGTCCAGCCGCACTGACGTGCCGGCGCCCTCGACGCTGTGCAGACGCATCCGCGCATTCGCTCCGTAAATCACCTGCAGCCGCTCCTGGACGTTTCGAAGCCCAATCCCATGATCCGTCGGCGCCTCCAGGCGGTCGGTGGCCATGCCTGTACCATTATCGATGACTTCGATAATGATATAGCCTTGCTGACGCTGACTGCGAAGGGTCAGGCGTCCCTCGCCCATTTTGTTCGACAGTCCGTGCTTCAGGCAGTTCTCCACGAGCGGCTGGAGGATCATGCTGGGGACGACGGACCCGAGCGAATCGGGACTGATTTCCTTCTGGACCACGAGGTTCGGCCCGAACCGGACGCATTCGATGTCCAGGTACTCGTCGATGGCCTCCAGCTCCTCGCGCAGCGTGACGAAGTGATCCTGGCTGCGGAGCAGCCGGCGCAACAGGCCGGACAGCTTCACGATGAGCGTGCGGGCGGTTTCCGGGCGCGAGCGGATCAGCGACGAGATCGACGTCAGCGTGTTGAACAGGAAATGCGGGTTGATCTGGCTGGCGAGCGCCTCGATGCGGGCGGTCATCAGCAGCTTTTCCTGTTCCTGCAGCTTGTGCTCGATGCGGGCGCTGTTCCAGATCTTGATGGGGATCGCGACGCAGAGGACGGTCGCGAGGACGACGACGGCGGTCATCAGCGGCGTGTCGCCGTCGAGGAAGAAGATGCGCGCGGGCCAGCGGTGGCCGACGGCCTGCCGCAGCAGCTCCAGGAAGATGGGCGGCGCGATGAGGACGATCTGCCAGTCCACCTGCAGCCGGCGGACGAGACGCCACGCGTACCGGTACAGGCCGGTGAAGACGAACGGCGAGAAGTGCCAGATCGCGTCCTTCGGACAGATTTCGCGGAGGCCGCCGCCGGCGAAGCCGCAGCCGATGGAAAACGGCAGCGCGCCATACTCGTGCGCGAACGTGGCGGGCATGCCGACGAGGACGCCGACAATCGCGCCGGCGTACGGCCCGGCGACGAGGCCGGCGAGGAACGGTCCGGCGAGCGAGAGGTCCGCGGCCTGATAGCCGAGGAGCAGGCGGGCCATCACGCCGATGAACAGGGGGATGCCCCAGGCGCCGGCGAAGACCAGGCGTTCGGGCCAGTCGCGTCGTTCGGTGAGGAGGATGTTCCGGAAGCGGCGGAACCGCACGAGCATCGTGGCCAGCGTGGCGACCACGGCCAGTTGCGCCACGAGGGTCGTCAGCAGCAGTTGCTCAGGGCTCAGAAACTTCGGATCTTGAACCACTTGATCGATTCCCGACTATAACGGCCGGGCATGACGCTGTCAAACCCGGCCACAACGGAAAACATGTTATGCTGGAACCGTTTATACGGAGGATGCCTCGCCCATGATTCGCCCGTTTCTCATCGGCTTCAAGACCACGCTCAAGCACATGTTCAAAAAGCCGGTGAGTGTGAACTACCCGGACGAAAAGATCCCCATGTTTCCCAAATGGCGCGGGAAACAGGTGCTGATGCGGGATGAGAACGGCCTCGAAAAGTGCGTGGCGTGCGGCCTCTGCGCGGTCGCCTGTCCGGCGGACGCGATCTATCTCGAAGCCGCCGAGAACGACGGCTCCGTCCAGGCCGGTCCGCGCTACGCGAAGATCTACCAGATCCACAAGACGCGCTGCATCTTCTGTGGCTACTGCGAAGAGGCGTGCCCCGTGTCCGCCATCTTCATGGGCAAGGATTACGAGCTCGCGGTCTACAGCAAGAATGACTTCGTGTGGGACAAGCAGGACCTGCTCGTGCCCGACCCCACCCAGCCGACCAAGCAGCCTGCCACCACCGCCCGTTGAGGCCTGGCGCGCGGCTGCGTCTCGTGACGGTCGTCCCTCCTCGGACCGTCACGCCCCTGGATCGTCACGCGCGGCATCGTGGCGGCGGCTCGCCGGCGCGGGCATCCGTTGTCACGCCGTTCCTGGATTGCGGATGCTGACGTTGCGCCGAACGTCATCACGGGACATGCGCCATCGGAACATGCCGCTGGAAATGATAGACGAGCGATGAAGCCCTTCCTCGAAGCCTTGGACGAGCGCGTGCTGGTCTGTGACGGGGCGATGGGCACGATGCTCTACGGCAAGGGCATCTTCCTCAACCGCTGCTTCGACGACCTGAACCTCACCCAGCCGGACCTGGTGGCCGAGGTCCATCAGTCCTATGTGCGCGCCGGCGCCGACATCATCGAAACCAACACCTTCGGCGCGAACCGCCTCAAGCTCGCGGCCTTCGGCC
>Ga0187894_10002444_pt1 | contig 22177 bp, 16 predicted proteins | sample GBC1701081metaG_FD_136650 | JGI IMG/M metagenome (GOLD analysis project Ga0187894, IMG submission 136650) | White microbial mat communities from a lava cave in the Kipuka Kanohina Cave System on the Island of Hawaii, USA - GBC170108-1 metaG ... | reverse complement strand
GCGGAACGCTGGGCGCATCTCGTGCTGCGCACGATCGACGCGAAAGGCGATCCGCGGACCATCGCGAACTGGGCGAAGTCGATCGGCGTCAGTCGCTCCGTCCTCTCCGAATGCTGCCGCCTCGTACACGTGTCCACCCACGACGCACGCGATTTCGCGCGACTGGTACGCGCGATCTGTCACTCGGGCGATCAATGGCAACCGGAAGCCGTGCTGGATCTCGCGGACGTCCGGACGCTGCGGAAACTGCTCACGCGCGCCGGCGTGACAAGCCGCGCCGCCCGGACACCGACGCTGCCGGAGTTCCTCGACGCCCAGGACTGGATCCGGGAAGACAATCCAGGCCTTGTCGCGTTGCGGGCGCTGCTCTTCGGCACGAGAGAAATTACCAGGGAATACGCGGGCACCTGACCGCGACACGCCCGGGCAGGCATTGCGCGCGCGTCGCGCCGACCGCAGTGTTGCAGCGCCATCTGCATGGAAGGCTCCCGGCACGGCGCCCGCCAATCGGACCGGACACGATCGTGCACGGCATCCCATAGCGATTTTTCCAGTCCCGACGTCGATCCATGACCAGACGATCAGGCTCCAGTCATACCATCGTCAAACCGTCCTACGCGCTGCTCGCGCCGGACAGCCGTCACCCGAACACCCTGCCCGGCTGGCGCGGATGCACCGTCCACGTCCTCGTCTCCGCGGCGCTCGGCGCGGGCTTCTCGCAGTACCTGATGACATTCGACGCCGACGGTCGCGGCGAAGGTGAAACCGATCGCTCCGTCTGGTTCTTCTACGTCGTCACGGGCGACATGACGATCAACGGCGTCAGGCTCGCCGCCGGTGGATTCGCCTGCGCCGCGCCTGGCGAACGCTATCTCGTAGACGGCCCGACGACCGGCGCCACACTGCTCGTCTTTCGACTGTCCCACGCCCCGGCGGCCGCGCCTGCGACGTCGGCCTTCTCCACTGGACATGAAGAACGCGTCGCGGAGCAACCCTTCCTCGGCGAGTCGTGCGTCCGCGCGAAGCCGCTGTTCGTCGACCCGTCCACGCCGGCGTTCGACATCAGCATCCTGAGCTGCTGTCCCGGTGGCACGCTGCCGGCCGCGGCGCGTGGCGAATCCGGCCTCCTCTTCCTGACCGGCGGCGGCGTGTATCGACTCGGCGACGACTGGCATCCGGTCATCGCAGGCGATGCGCTCTGGATCTCGCGCGAGTGTCCGCAGTGGTTCATTGCCGCCGGTCCCCAGCCCGCGCGCTGGATCTGCTGCCGGCACACCGCGTGATTTCCGCCTCCGTCTCGCAGCCTCCGCAGACCCAGTAGCGATCACGTCCGCGCGGCTGGCAACAAAAGCGGTGACAGGCGCCGCCGCCCCTCGTAGCCTCCCTTCGACTCACACAGAGATTCACCCTCCTGTCGAACGACGATCGGGAGGGCGTCGGCGGTCTCGTGACGGCACGGGATCGGTCCGCCTGGATACACGTGTCTCTGACGGTGGTCAGGAGGATCACGACATGAATCGCGCGGCATGGAGTGCGCTCGCGATAGCCGTCGCGCTGTGCGTGGGCCGCGTCGGCGCCGCCGGCGCCCAGGGACTCACGGGGCAGCTTTCGGGCTCCGTCACCGACACCACAGGCAGCGCCATCCCCGGCGCGACGGTGACGGTCAAGAACGCCGGTACGCAGGTCACGCGCGATATCGTCACGGACGAAACCGGGACGTTCGTCATCCCCGACCTGCTCGCCGGCACCTACGACCTGACGGTCGGCCTGACCGGCTTCAAGACGTACCTGCAGCAAGGCATCGCGCTCTCCGCGAACGAACGCGTCGCGCTGCGCACCATCGCGCTCGAAGTCGGCGAGATGACCGAGACAGTCCTCATTGTCGCCACGGCTGCACGCGTCCAGACGCAGAGCGCCGAGCGCTCCGGCCTGATCACGCAGGAGCAGATCAAAGACATCGCCCTCAAGGGACGCGACTACATGGGCATGCTGCGCCTGCTGCCCGGCGTCGTCGACACGGCCAACCGCGAAGCTCCCGGCTGGAACAATCTGAACGGGCTGAGCATCAACGGCGGACGCGTCAACGCGATCAACCTCACCTACGACGGCGTCACCAATCTCGACACCGGATCGAACACCGGCCCGTTCCTCGCGCCGGGCATGGACTCGATCGCCGAGATCAAAGTGCTGACCGCGAACTACCAGGCCGAGTACGGCCGCAGCTCCGGCGGCACGATCAACGTCATCACGAAGAGCGGCAGCCGCGACTTCCACGGCGGCGGCTTCTTCGCCAAGCGTCACGAACGCTTCAACGCGAACGAATGGCTCAACAACCGCCTGCAGCGGCCGAAGCCCGCGTATCGCTACGACTATTCGGGCTATCACCTGGGCGGACCGGTGATCCTTCCGGGCTTCAATCAGGAACGCAACAAGCTGTTCTTCTTCTGGAATCAGGAATTCCTGCCGCGCACGAATCCGGGGAACCTCGAACGCCGGACGATGCCGACGGCGCTGGAGCGGCAGGGGGACTTCTCGCAATCGCTCGACACGAACGGGCAACTGATCGTCATCCGCGATCCGCTGACGGGACAACCGTTCCCCGGCAACATCATTCCGGCGAATCGCCTCGACCCGAACGGACAAGCGCTCCTGAATCTCTTCCCGCTCCCCAACACCGCCGATCCCACCCGGCAATCCAACTACACGTTCCAGAGCTCCTACGAACAGCCGCGCAACGATCAGGTTCTGCGCGTCGACTGGAACGTGGCGCCGACGACCACGTTCTACTCGCGCGTGAACTTCGGCTACGAGGCGTTCAAGGGCGGCTGGGGCTTCGTGCTGAACAACGCCAACTGGCCGCAGTTGCCAATCGCATATGAGATCCACAGCTACGGCATCGTCAATACGCTGCTGCACACCTTCAGCCCGACGCTCGTCGGCGAGCTGACGGTCGGCCTGAATCACGGCAAGCAGACGGTCGAGCCGCTGACGCCGGCGGATCTGGATCGCAACGATCGCGCACAGGTCGGCCTCGGCGGCCTGCCGCAGTTCTTCCCCGACGCGAACCCGTCGAACATCGTTCCCAACGCGAACTTCGGCGCGTCGGGACTCGCGCTCGCCAACCTGCCGCAGCTCGGCGTCGAAGGCCGCTATCCGTTCTTCGGGCAGAACGACATCTGGAACACGTCGTTCAACATGACGAAGATTGCCGGCACGCACACGATGAAGGCGGGCGTGTTCATCGAGCACACCACGCGTCCCGCCGCGCGATCGAGTCAGTTCAACGGCGCGTTCAATTTCGATCGCAATACGGCCAATCCGCTCGACGCCAATCATCCGTACGCAAACGCGTTGATTGGATCCGTCAACAACTATTCGGAAGCGACCAGCCATCCGGACGCGCACGCGGTCTTCACGAACGTCGAGTGGTTCGTCCAGGACAGTTGGCGCGTCAGGCCGAACGTCACCATCGACGCCGGCCTGCGCTTCTACCGCATCGGTCCGACGCGGAGCACGGGCGATCAGCTCGCGGTCTTCCAGCCGTCGCTCTTCGATCCCGCGCGAGCGCCGCTGCTGATTCAGCCTGTGAACACGCCGGACGGACGCCGCGGCCTGAATCCCGTCACCGGCGAGATCCTGCCGGCCGTGAAGATCGGCACGTACGTGCCCGGCTCCGGCGACGTATCGAACGGCGTACGCGTGTTCGACGAAGGCGTGCTGAACACGCCGGCCATCCAGGTGGCGCCGCGCGTCGGCTTCTCCTGGGACGTGGCGGGCGACGGTCGGACGGCAATCCGCGGCGGCTTCGGCGTCTTCCCCGATCGCTTCAACGACGACATCATTCTGCAGCTCGTGGAACTGGCGCCGATCGTATCGACGCCGACCGCCAACTACACGACGATCCGCGAGTTGCTGTCGACGCCACTCAGCCTGAGCCCGGGCACTGCCCGCGCGATCGATTCCGATTTCAGGCCGCAGACGGTCAAGAACTGGAGCATCGGCGTCCAGCGCGATCTCGGATTCCAACTGGTGGCGGACGTCGCCTACGTCGGATCGACGGGCCGGCGCCTGCTGCAGACGAACAACATCAACGCGGTGCCGTACGGCACGAGCTTCCTGCCGTCCAGCATCGATCCGACGACGGGCGGACCGTTGCCCGCGAACTTCCTGCGGCCGTATCGCGGCTACGGCGACATCCTTGTGAGCGAATTTGCCGGCTTCTCGGACTACCACGCGCTCCAGGTGCAGGTGAATCGCCGCTACACGAAGGGCCTGCGGTTTGGCGTCGCGTACACGTTCTCGGACGCGAAGAACGTCGGGGGGACGACGGACACGACGAATCCGACGGTCAATCCGTTCCTGGACGTGCGGACGCGTAACTATCGCAGCGTCGGCCGCGCGCACAATCTCGCGATCAACTATTCGTACGACCTGCCGAATCTCGGCGACCGCTGGACCCATCCGCTCGTCAAAGCGGTGTTCGACAACTGGCAGGTGTCGGGCCTGACGTCCGCGCTGAGCGGCGCGACGCTGGCGCCGACCTATTCCATCCAGGGCGTCAGCGACCTGACCGGCGGCGCGGGCTCCGGCGTCGACACGCGCGTGGACATCGTCTGCGACCCGAACCTGTCGAGAGGCGATCGTTCGCCGACCCGCGCGTTCCGCACCGAGTGCGTGCGGCCGCCATCGCTGTCGACCAACGGCATCGGCACGGCCACGAACGACGAGATCATCGGACCGGGCTACGTGAACTGGGACATCTCGATCGCGAAACAGGTCCCCTTCGGCGGAACGCGGCGCGTGCAGTTCCGCGCCGAGCTGTACAACGCGTTCAACAACGTCCAGTTCTCGACCGTGAACACGGCCGCGGTGTTCGACGCCGACGGCAATCAGGTCAACGGCGAATTCGGCCAATACACCGGCGCACGCCCCTCTCGCCGCATCCAGCTCACCGCACGCATCGACTTCTGACCTCCTGCCACGCCGCGGCACCAGCCAGCGCGTCCCCCAGATCCCTGGACGGCGCAAGCCGCGGCGCCCCCGTTACCTTCTTCCTGTCCCAGATATCCTGGGACAGGCCAGCCAGACGACACGCCACCCCGCACCGGGCACGATTGACAGCCGCCACTGCCGCGCACTACAGTTGTCACTGACAACAGTTCGACGGAGACAAGCGCCGCGTCGCTCGTCTCTGGCCGGATTGCCGACACGCCATGCACAAAGTCCAACGTCCGCTCCACCGCGATGCCGTCCGGCTCTACGCCGCGCTCTCGGATCTGGTACGCGTGTATCAGTTCCGCGATCGGGACAGGATCTGCTGCCACGACATTTCGGTGACGCAGTGCTACGCGCTCGACGCACTCGGCCGTCTCGGCGCGCGGACGCTGAACGAGCTGGCCGGCCAGTTGTATCTCGACAAGAGCACCGCGAGCCGTGTCGTCTCGACGCTGGAGCGAAAGGGCTACGTGACGCGGCAGGCACACCCGGCGGACCGGCGTGCCGTGCTGATCGATCTGACGTCCACGGGCAGGAAGCTGCTCGCACGCATTCAGGACGATCTCGTCGAGGAAACGCGTCAGCTCCTTGCGGATTTCGAGCCGGCGGTCCGTGAAGCCGCGCCACGCCTGCTCGAACGCCTCGCCCGCGCCGCTGAACAGCGGCTGGATCACGGGGCCTGCATACCGGCGTCCATCGCCTAGGGACCACGCAGGGGCCTGTCGTAGTGGCGGTGATGCGCTGGCTGACGTGGACACCTGGCGCCGACTGTTGTCAGTAACAACAGTCTCGACTCGCGAGAACGCACCTGTTCATGGCCATTGCCGGATGCCATACGAGGTTGATCACATGATGCAAGACACGCTGCCTGTCGCGGTCATCGGCGCGGGCCCCGTCGGACTCGCGGCCGCCGCACACGTCATCGCGCGCGGCGAGCGGCCGCTGATCTTCGAAGCCGGCACCTCCGCGGGCGCGAGCGTGCTGGCCTGGTCGCACGTACGCATGTTCTCCCCGTGGCGCTACAACGTGGATCCAGCCAGCGCGCAACTGCTTGCCGCCGCAGGCTGGGAGCGTCCGCCAGACGAGGCGTATCCGACCGGGCACGATCTCGTCGAGCGCTACGTGGCGCCGCTGGCGCGACATGCGTCGATCGCCCCGCACGTGCGCTACGACGCACGCGTCCGCCTCGTGAGCCGGCTGGGGCTCGATCGCACGAAGACCGCCACCCGCGAGCGGACGCCGTTCATCCTGCGCGTGCTCGAAGCCGGCCGCGAGCGCGACATCGTCGCAAAGGCGGTCATCGACGCGTCGGGCACCTGGGGCCAGCCCAATCCGCTCGGCGCGCACGGCTTGCCGGCGATCGGCGAGCAGGACGCACGTCCGCACGTGGACTACGGCATTCCCGACGTGCTCGGCCGTCATCGCGATCGCTACGCGGGACAGCGTGTCCTGATTGTCGGCAGCGGTCATTCGGCCATGAACGTCCTGCTCGATCTGGCGCGACTTGCGGAGGATGCGCTAGAAACGCGGATGCAGTGGGCCGTCAGGCGGCCCGCGCTCGACGGCGTGTTTGGCGGCGGCGACCGCGACCAGTTGCCGGAGCGCGGCAGGCTCGGAGTGCGTTTGCGTGAGCTCGTGGACGCCGGACGACTCAACGTCGTGACCGGCTTTGCGCTCTCCTCCCTCGCCATCACGGATCGCGGCCTCATCGCATCGGACGGCCACCGGGCGCTCGAACCGGTCGATCGCATCGTTGGCGCAACCGGCTTCCGGCCCGATCTCGATCTGCTCCGCGAGCTTCGCGTCGACCTCGACACGATCGTCGAGAGCCCGCGCGCGCTGGCGCCGCTGATCGATCCCAACGTCCACAGTTGCGGCACCGTGCCGCCACACGGCGCCGTGGAGTTGCAGCATCCCGAGCGCGACGTCTACATCATCGGCATGAAAAGCTACGGCCGCGCGCCGACGTTCCTGTTGCGGACCGGCTACGAACAGGCGCGATCCGTCGCCGCTGCGATTGCCGGCGACTGGGACAGCGCACGACGCGGCGAGCTGACGCTGCCCGAGACCGGCGTGTGCTCGGTGCCAGGCGACGAAGCCGGCATCTCCTCTGCCTGTTGCGGCACTGCGTCCACTGCGTCCGCCGCATCCATCGCATCGGCGGACGTGGTACCGGTCTCATTCGTGAGATCCCGCCCGCGCTGAGACGCGCACGCCGCTGCGAAGGCGCGCGTGATATCGCCGCGCGCGCCGCCCGGTATATGATGCCGCCATCTCGCCCATCGCGTCGCATCGCACACTCGCATCGCACCGCAGAAAGGGATCCGCATGGCCCAGGCGTCCGCTCCGACCGCGCTCTTCGTCTGTTCGACGTCTCACCTCGATTGGGATTGGATCACCAACTTCGAGCAGTACTACGCGATCGGACTGCAGCAAAGCGGCGAGAATCCGGTGCGCTATACGTTCGATCAGATGTTCGCGCTGCTCGGCGCAAAGACGGGCTTCACCTTCTCGCTCGCGGAGATGGACTATTTCCGGCGCTACTTCGTCGACACGGGCGCCGCGGCCCAACAGACCGCCGCCGCGGGCATGAGCCTGTGTCTGATGGGCGGCGGAATCACGTCACCCGACAATCTGCTGTCGCACGGCGAGGCGTTCATCCGCACGTATCTGCTCGGCACACAATGGCTCTCGTCCCTGGGACTCGGCGCATCGCGCGCACCGGTGGCCTGGCTGCCGGACGACTTCGGCCACGATCCGCAGTTGCCCATCGTCCTCGCGGCGCTCGGCCTGCAGGCGGTGGCGTTCTCGCGCGTGCCTGGATCGTATCAAGGGACGCCCGACGCGAAGCCGATTGCCGGCGGTCCGTCGCTCGCCAGTCAGCTCGCCAGCACACTCGGCCTCGTCTTTCCGTGGGTAGCGGCCGACGGCTCGCAGGTGCTCGCGAATTTCATGCCGCAGACGTATTCCGTGGACAGCGCGCAGCTCGCGAGCTTCGTGCAGACGTGGTCCGGCTCCGTCTGGGGCGGTCCCAACATGTTCGTGCCAGTGCCATCAGGTGACTTCGCCACGCCGACAACACAGATCGCCGCGGACGTCGCCGCTTACAACCAGACGCCGGTGAACGGCGTCGGCGCGAAGCTCGCGACGTTCCAGGACTTCGCGACCGCGGTCCTCGCCGACGCCAGCACGCTGCCGCCGGCCTTCACGATGTACGCGTCCAACTACTGGACCGGACAATTCGCGAGCCGTCCGCAGCTCAAGATCGATCACTACGCCTCGACGCGGAGCCTGCTCGCCGCCGAAGCCGCGAGCGCGCTGCTGCGCGTCTCGTCCCACGTCGCGACGTCGGTGCTCGACGCGCTCGATGCCGAGATCGACAGCACCTGGAACATGATCGCGTCCAGCACGCATCACGATTTCATCACGGGCACGTCGCCGGACCAGACGTATCAGATCGAGCAGCTCCCGCTCGTCCGCCGCATGCGCGGCCTCGCGCGCGCGTGCCGCCGTCAGGCGATCGACCTGATCGCGTCGAGCGTCAACGCGGCGCCCGCATCCGGCGAGATCCCGTTCGTCGTCTTCAACGCGCTCGGCTTCGCACGCCGCGGACTCGTGTCCATCGCCGGCATCGACGCGGCGATCGGCTCCGTCCGAGTCGACGGCGGCGGCACGGTGGCCGTGCAGCGCGCCGCCGACAACGATCTACTCTTCGCGCTGCCGTCTGTGTCGAGCCTCGGCTACACGTGCGTCTACCTGCAGCCGGGCACGTACACGCCGCCGACGATCCCCGCGCTCGGGAGCACGCTCAAGCTTGACAACGGGATCCTGACCGTCACGCTCGACGGGACGCAGGGCTGGGCGATCACATCAATCGTCGACGCGGAAAGCGGCAGCGAGCTGATCGCGACCGGCGGGCTCGCGAACGCGCTCACCGTCTACAAGGACACCGGTAATCTGTATCAGTTCGGCAACGAGCCGATCTACGACACGTCGTGCGGCACGTTCTCGGCCTCGCGCGTCATCGACCAGGTGACCTCGGCGACGCTCGTCGAGAACGGGCCGGTGCGCTGGCGCTTCGAGGTGCGACTCACCGACGCGACGTCCGGCGATGCATACGACGTCGTCTACACGCTGATCGCGGACGAGCCCTTCCTGCGCATCGAGGTCACGGGACGTGCGCCGGACAACCAGAGCTCGATCGTCACGGTGTCGCAGTTCGGCACCGATCACACCTTGCCGGACGGCCTCACGCACGGCACGCCGTACCATTGGGATGACGTCGAGCCCGTGCGGTACTGGTGGGGACCGACGTTTCAGGCGACGCACGATTACGTGCTGCCGACCATCGACGGACAGGCGATCGCGGCCGTCTATCACGGCGGCATGCCGGCGTGGTGTCGCGATCAGGGCACGCAGGACGGCGACGGCGCGGGCGTCATCCTCGGCGTGCTGTTCCGCAGCGCCGACGGCACCGAACGCGGCGCGGCCGGCACGGATCCGGATCGCCACACTCAGCGGTTCGCGATCGGCGGTCCTGGCGCAGGCCTCGTCCCGACGACCTGCACGCCGCTGCAACTCGGGCTCTCCTTCTCGACGGCGCTGCGCGCACGGCCGGTGTCGTCAGACGAGCCGTTGGTGCGCACGCTGCCGGCGAGCCTGTCCCTCGCATCCGTCAGCGCGGGCGAAGGACTGATCCGCGCCGTGCGCGTGCAGGCCGGCAGCGCGGGCACGGAAACGCTGTCGTCTCCCGCGACATCCGGCGTTCCTACGAGCTTCGTCCTGCGCGTCTACACGCCGACGAACGCATCGACTTCGCTGACGCTCACTCTCCCGGCGGTCTCGACGAGTTCTTCGCTGACGGCGTCACTCGTCACCGCGCTCGAGCTCCCGATCCCGACCGGCGGCCTCACGCAGCCGGCGTCCTCCGTCGCGACGTCGGGCACGCAGATTCTCGCCACGTTGGGACAGGCGCTCGTCACGGTCCGGGTCGCGACGCAGCGGCCGTACACCACGCCGGACGACGGCAAGTAAGCATGGACGAGCACGTCTAACTGACTTCTGAAATGAACAGTCGGTTTCGCACGCGAGAGACATTGGCCTGGAGAAACGCCTCCCCCAAGATGCTCCACGGTGTTCTGAACGCTCGTACGCGATAGCGTCGCAACGGCGTTGGAGTAGCGCGGTTGGCCCGACAGCTAGCGTCCAGACTCAACAATACGCTACCGCAATAGGATTGACATGACAACGATTGCCGTGCACACTTCTCACCCAAGCAATGTTTGAAATGGTGTCAGGGTGTAGCGTTGACGCGCGCGCCGATACAATTCTGATCAGACCAGCCATCTATTGACGATTCAATTGAGCACGTCGATCCCTCACTAGTTCGATGACACAGCTGCCGCTATCTCCTGTCGACTACCTTTCTGTTCGTCAGCATCGACCGAGAGCATCAAGGCGCCAGATCCTGCAGATGCTGATCGCCAGCGGCGCCTGGGCAGGTTGTCGCTCATCACCTCTTGGTCCAACTCCTATTCCGACTGAGACATTTAGGTGGCTACTCCAAGAAGAAGAATTCCCACCTCCAGTGTTGCCATCTCCTTCGCGAATGCCAACACTCGCATTCGGGAATCAGAGCGGGCAGTTTGGACCGTTTGACACGTTCAGCATGGTGCTCCATCTGTCGGTCTTCTATGACAGTGTCCCGGCTGGGTGGTCAGCGAGGTCTCGCCTCGTACTGCCACCGACAGACGTCGGGAACTCACCCCGGATCGTCGAGTTGGCCCATCAACCGCGCGTGGTCCAGGTAGAGGTGTGGCCGCCATTCGATCAGATTTTGCCGTACTCATTCTTGCTTCAGATCCATTCAGTTTTGACCGATCCACGCGGAGAGTCGACAGCATTTGATGTGAATATCGCCGTTCGGTTCAGGACGCGCGGTACAGAGTAGATTCATTCGCTCCCTATCCCCTCGACTCCTTCAATCAGGCGACGATTCTGCGTCTTCGCCCTCAAGGGCATCCAATCGGACCGAGACCACCCGCCAGTTCCATAGGTGTCGTATGCGCCTCGCCACGTCTTGGCCCAGGGGATCTGGCCCTCTTCATCGCACTCCACGCTCTTGCCCGACCTGATAGGATCCGTGTGGATTCCGTCGAGGCACGGCGCACGGTTGGCGCCCCGCCAGCGGATCGTGTGAGTCATGCGGATCTTCGAGCTTGTCATTGCGCTCTCGCTCGTCGGAGCCGTGCTGTCGTTGTGGGCAGCACAGCTCCGCCTGCCGTATCCCACGCTGCTCGCCGTCGCGGGCGCGGCGCTGGCGCTATTTCCCGGCGTCCCCGAGCTGACGCTCGATCCGGAACTAGCGCTCGCGCTGTTCGTGTCGCCTGTCCTGCTCGACGCCGCTTATGACGCATCGCCGCGCGACCTGCGCCACAATCTGACGTCGGTCGCCAGCCTCGCGCTCGGCGCCGTCTCGTGTACCATCATCGCCGTCGCCGTCATCGCCCGCGCGATGGTGCCCGATCTTGGCTGGGCCGCCGCCATCACCCTTGGCGCCATCGTCGCGCCGCCCGACGCGAGCGCCGCCACCGCGGTCCTGCGGCAGTTGCGGCTGCCCCACCGACTGCTCGTGATCCTCGAAGGCGAGAGCCTGTTCAACGACGCCACCGCCCTCCTCGTCTATCGCATCGCCGCGGCCGCCGCGGTGACCGGTACGCTGACCGGCTGGAACATCGCGGTGATGCTGACGCTCACCTGGGGCGGCGGTATCGTCCTTGGCATCGTCCTCGCGCGCATCTACATGCGGTTGATGCTGCGCATCGAGCACATTTCCATCTCGATCATCCTGCAGTTCGTCAGCACCTTCAGCGTATGGATTGCGGCGGAGCACCTCGGCCTGTCGGCGATCCTCGCGGTCGTGAGCTATGCAATGGTTGTTGCACGCGAGGCGCCGGGCAGCCTCGGCGCACGGCGGCGCATCGCGTCGTACGCCGTGTGGGAAGTCGCCGTGTTCCTGCTGAACGTGCTGGCGTTCGTCATGATCGGCCTGCAATTGCGGGCGATTGCCGGACGACTCGACGCGTCCGAATGGAGGGTCTACGGCCTCTGTGCCGCCGCGGTCTGCGTCACAGTGATCGTCACGCGCTTCGCGTGGGTGACGGCGCACAATCTGACGGCACGCTGGTGGCAGAGCCGCCGGCACGCGATGGCGTCAGGCGATCGCGGATCGAAGTGGGGTTCCACGCTCGTCGTGTCCTGGTCCGGCATGCGCGGCATCGTCAGCCTCGCGACGGCCCTGGCCCTACCGGTCGGCGCCGAAGGCTCGTTCCCGTTCCGCGACCTGATCCTGCTGTGCGCCTTTGCCGTGGTGTTGACGACGCTGGTGGTGCAAGGCTTGACGCTCGGCTGGTTGATCAAGCGCGTCGGCCTGCAGGATGACGGCGCGGTCGACCGGGAGGTCGGCCTCGCGCGCGCCGAGACGGCCCGCGTGGCGCTGCGGCTGCTGGCGCAACAGCCGTCGGTACCGGCGGCACTGCAGGAGGAATATGAGGCGCGTCTGCGATCCGGCGAATCCGAATCCGCGGGCGCGCCGCCGGCGGGCCTGCCCGACATCATCGTCACGCAGCGCGAGCTGGTCAGCGCGCAGCGTCAAGCGCTGCTCGATCTGCGGGCGCAACACCGCATCGGCGATGATGCATTTCACGTCGCCGAGGAAGAACTGGACCTGCTGGACCTGACCGCGGATCCACGCATCCGCCCCGTGTAGCGATTGCACTGACGCCGCTATGGAAGACGAATTCACGGTCACCTGTCCGTACTGCGGCGAGGATCTGCAGATCTACCTCGAACCCGACCTCAGAGGCTCGTTCGTACAGGACTGCGAAGTCTGCTGCAACCCTTGGCTGGTCCGCATCTCAGGCCGCGGCGACGACCGCGACGTCCACGTATCACGCGCCGACGGCTCCGAATAGTTACGGCCCCCGGACAGCGCGGACGTCGATCAGCTCAATCGGATCGACGCGCGGGGATCCGTGCGCAGGCGCGGCGCACGGGCAGATAGCCGGCGGCGAAGGCGACGCGCGGGGGCCGCTTGGCCGAGACGCCGAGGCAGACGGCGACGGTGTCCGTCATGTATCCTCCTTGCGAGAGACGGAACGATGACTGACGCGGACCGGCTGCGGCATGAGGCCTACATGCGGCGCTGTCTCGCACTCGCGCGACAGGCCATGCGCACCGGCGACACGCCGGTCGGGTCGCTCATCGTCCGTGGCGACGAGATCCTGGCGGAAGGCGTCGAAGCCGTGCGCGCGAAGCACGACGTCACGGCACATGCCGAGATTGAGGCCCTGCGGGCGGCGGCACGGTGGATCGGATCGCGCGATCTGAGCGGCTGCACGCTCTACACGAGCGTCGCGCCGTGCATCATGTGTGCGTACGCGATCCGGCTCGCGCGCGTGGCCGTCGTCGTCTCGGGCGCGGACACCACAGGCGACGATGCGACGTTGAACGGCCTGGCGGTGCTGATATCCGTGGATCTGCTGCGCGATCGACCGCCGCCGCTGGTCGTCCGCGGCATTCTCTCGACGGACTGTCAGGACGTGCTGCGCGAACGGCAGGCGTAGCCGCAGGACGCGAACGATTCCGGAGGCATGCGTGGAAGTACACCTGGTCGATGGCACCTACGAGCTCTTTCGGCACTACTTCGCGATGCCCTCGGCGAAGGAGCAGGACGGACGCGAGATCGCCGCGGTGCGCGGTGTCGTCCACTCCGTGCTCGGCATGATCAGCGCCGGTGCGACGCACGTCGGCGTCGCAACCGATCACGTCATCGAATCGTTCCGCAACCGGCTCTGGCGCGGCTACAAGACGAGCGCGGGCGTCCCGGATGATCTGCTCTCGCAGTTTCCGCTGCTCGAAGAAGCGCTCACCGTCGCGGGCATTGCGGTCTGGCCGATGATTGAGTTCGAAGCGGATGATGCGCTCGCCGCCGCGGCGGAAGTCGCCGCACGGGACGCGCGGGTCGAGCGCGTGATCATCTGCACACCGGACAAGGATCTCGCGCAATGCGTCCGCGGCACGCGTGTCGTCCAGTTGAACCGGCGCACGCGCGTGACGTACGACGAAGCCGGCGTGATCGCGAAATTCGGCGTGGCGCCGGCTTCGATTCCCGACTATCTCGCACTGGTCGGCGACACGTCGGACGGCTATCCCGGGCTGCCGGGATTTGGCGCGAAGTCCGCGGCGGCGGTGCTCACGCGTTACAGACATCTGGAATCGATTCCTGAGCAGGCGCAGGACTGGCAGGCGAACGTGTCGAACCCCGTCGCGCTCGCGCGGACGTTCGCACTCGAACGCGATCGCGCGATGTTGTTCCGGACGCTGGCGACGCTGCGCACCGACATTCCGCTGTTCGACGATGTGGAGACGCTGCGGTGGACGGGCGCGACGCCGGCATTCCCGGCGATGGCTGCGCGCTTCGACGCGGCGGTCACGGCGCCGACGAGCGCGGCCTCGAAAGCGCCACGACGCACGAGCGGTCCGCCGCGTTAGCCGCGCGTGTGATGACGCGGTCGATGCACGTCACGCGTCGAAGAGGAAATGCGCTTCATCCAATCCGTCGACCATCCACTCGCGCCGTGAGATTGGACGCGTGACGTTGCGGCGCAAGCCAGGCAGGCGCGCGACGGCTTCCTCGACCAGGATGCGAAGCTCGAGCCGCGCCAGCGGCGCGCCAAGGCAGTAGTGACGTCCCGTGCCGAAGGTGAGATGAGCATTCGAACGGCGTTGGATGTCGAACGTGTCGGGATCGGCGAACCGCTCCGGATCGCGGTTGGCCGATGAGAGCCAGCCCGTAGCCCACTGCCCCGCCGCGACCGCTTGTCCGCCGAGCATGGTGTCGGCGATGACGTATCGACGGACGCCGGCAAATGCGGGACACCACCGCAGCGTCTCTTCGACGGCGTTCGGGATCAGCGACGGATCCGCGCGCAGCGCGTCCCAGTGGCCGTACTCCGTCAGGAACAGCAGCGCATTGCCGACGCTTGCCGCCGTCGTATCGACGCCGGCCGCGAGCATCATCGCGAAGGAGCCCACCAGATCCAGATCGCTCATCGGCGCGGCGTCGACCAGATGGCCCGCGGCCTGCGCGGCGATGAGCTCGTCCACCAGGCCCTCTTGCGGCGATGCGCGGCGCCGCGCGATCAACTCCTCGAAGAACGCGCGCTGGTCCGGCTGCGACGGCAGCGTATGCGTCGTCGATGACACGGCATAGACCTCGTCCAGCCACGCGTGAACGGCAGATCACTTGACTCGGCAGCGGACGCGCCAGCGCACTGACGATCTCCACCGTGCCCGCGCCGTTCGCGATCACCGCGTTCAGCAGGCGCGTCGTGATGCGACGCACTTCCGGCGTCAACCAGTCGAGCATCTTCAGGCGGAACGGCTCCGCCACGGCCGCACGCAGATCGTCATGACGCTGACCGTCCGTCGCCCACATCCCCAGCATCGCGGGATTCACCTGTTGGCGCGCTTCCTCCGTCATGCCGTAGCCGGACGAGAACGTCGCCTTGTCGTTCAGGATCTGGAGCACGTCGGCGTGGCTGAAGGCGTGCCAGGTGTCGAGCCGCTCGTCGAAGCACACCGGATGCCGGGGATCCCAGAACATCGCCGAACGGACGGGAAGATCGCGGGACTCGATGACGCTCACGGTGCTCCTCCAGACCTGATCCGTGGTTGAACGCTCGTCCTCGCGCGTGCCGCGTCGGTCGAGCCGCAGCGCTCGTCGATCGGGCCGCCCGGACGCAAGTGGTATGACAGGATTCCCTCGATTCTGGATCGAAAAATCACCGCGATCACCCCGTATTTATTGGTCGAAATCACTTCGCGGTGTGATAGATTCTGACAGCCAGAGACTTCGCTCGCGGGTCAACAATTGCCCGCCTGATCTTTGACGTCCCACCGCCTGTTTCGCCGTGCGTACGGCCCGAGGTTGGACGCGCCGTGACCCGCGAGCGGGTCCGCGGATGCCGACGCGCGAACGTTCGACCAGACGATGAAGCTTGCCACTTTCGAGATCTCCACGTCCGCGGGTCCGCTGCGGCGCCTGGGCGCTGCTCTCGACGATCGCGTGATCGACCTGGCCGCGGCGTACGCGGCGTACCTCGATCGCACCGATCCCGGCTGCGACACCGCGCGCGTCGCCGGCCTGCTCTTTCCGTCCGACATGGTGCTGTTCCTTGGATCCGGCGCGCTCGGCCGCGACGCCGCGCAGCGCGCGATCGACGCCGCGGGCGCCGTCGACGAAGCGTGGGGCGCGCGTACCAGCTACGCCGCACGCGACGTTCGTCTGCTCGCGCCGATTCCGCGGCCGCGCGTCCTTCGCGACTTCCTCACGTTCGAAGGACATATGAAACAAGCGAGCCGCGCGCTCGGTCGCGGCGATCAGATCCCGCAGGCGTGGTACGAAATCCCCGCCTACTACAAAGGCGATCCCGACACCGTCGTCGGCCCCGACGCCTCCGTGACGATTCCCGCATATTCGGATCACTTCGACTTCGAACTGGAGCTCGGCATGGTGATCGGCCGGCGCGGCAAGGACATCCCCGCGTCCGAAGCGCATCGCTACATCGCCGGCTACACGATCTGGAACGACTTCAGCGCGCGCGATCAGCAGATGCGCGAAGGACCGCTCGGCATGGGACCGAGCAAGGGGAAGGACTTCGACGCCGGGAACGCGGTCGGGCCGTACCTCGTCACGGCGGACGCGATCGACGTCAGCGATCTCCGCATGATCGCGCGCGTCAACGGCGACGTCTGGACGGACGGCCGCAGCGCCGGCCGCCAGTTCTCGTTCGCGGATCTGATCGCGCACGTCTCCCAGTCCGAGACGATCCACCCCGGCGAGTTGTGGGGATCCGGTACCGTGACCGGCGGATCGGGTCTCGAGCTGGGACGCCGCCTGCAGGCGGGCGACGTCGTGGAGCTCGAGATCGAAGGCATCGGTACCTTGAGGAACCGCGTGGAACGCTAGACGTCTTTCGTCTGGGTCCGTTTTCACGCATGGCTGGACCGTCAACAGGAGAACGATCGACATGTACGTGGTTGCCGCGCAGTATTACGCCAAGGAAGGCAAGGCCGACGAGATTGCCGCCATTCTCGAAACGATGATCCCGATTTCGCGCGCCGAGCCCGGCTGCGCCCTCTATACCGTGAACCGATCCGTGGATGACCCGCGCAAGTTCCTGCTGTACGAGCAGTATTACGACAAGTCCGGCTACGAGGCGCACATGGCCACGGAGCCGTTCAAGGAAAACATCCTCGGCAAAGTCGTCCCGATGCTGGAAAGCCGCGTCCGGGACTTTTATGAGGTCGTGGAACCGGCCTGATCGGGAACCGCACCGATGACCATTGAAAGCCGCAATCCGGCCACGGGTGATCTGCTCGCGTCGTTCGCGCCGTTCGATCCTGCCAAGATCGAACAGCGCCTCGCGCGGGCGGACGCCGCGTTTCGGTCGTGGCGCCACACGTCGTTCGACGAGCGCGCGCGTCTCTTGAACCGCACGGCGGATCTGCTGGAGGCCGATGCCGATCGGATCGGCCTCCTCATGACGCGCGAGATGGGCAAGCTGCCGCGCGCCGCCCGCGACGAGGCGTTCAAGTGCGCACGCGGCTGCCGCTATTACGCCGAGCACGCCGCGGCGTTCCTCGCGGACGAAGACGTATCGACGGAAGCCACGCGCAGCTACATCCGCTATGAGCCGATGGGCGCGATCTTCGCGATCATGCCGTGGAACTTTCCGTTCTGGCAGGTCTTCCGCTTCGCCGCGCCGGCGCTGATGGCGGGCAACGTCGCGCTGCTGAAGCACGCACCCAACGTCCCGCAGTGCGCGCTCGCGATCGAGGATCTGTTCCGCATCGCCGGCGCACCCGAGGGCGTATTCCAGACGCTCTTGATCGACGTCGATCGCGTGCCCGCGATCCTGGACGACGACCGCGTCAAGGCCGTCACACTGACGGGCAGCGACCGCGCCGGCCGCGACGTCGCCGGCCGCGCCGGCCACGCGCTGAAGAAATCCGTCCTCGAACTGGGCGGCAGCGATCCCTTCATCGTCATGCCCTCCGCCGATCTGGCGCGGGCCGTGTCGATCGCCGTCAAGTCCCGCACGCAGAACACCGGACAATCGTGCATCTCCGCCAAGCGCTTCATCGTCGACGAGACCATCGCGGACGAGTTCCTGCGGCAGTTCGTGCAGGCCATGAGCGCGCTGACAGTCGGCGATCCGCTCGATGACGCCACCGAGGTCGGTCCGATGGCGCGCGGCGATCTCGTCGACGGCCTCACCGCGCAGGTGAACGACGCCGTGTCGCGCGGCGCGCGCGTGCTCACCGGCGGCGCGCCGCTCCCGTGCGCGGGTCATTACTATCCGCCGACGGTGCTCGTCGATGTGCCGGTCGACGCGCGCGCGTACCGCGAGGAGCTGTTCGGTCCCGTGGCGACGGTGTTCCGGGTACGCGATCTGGATGAAGCGATCCGCCTGGCGAACGATACGCCGTACGGCCTCGGCGCCAGCGTGTGGACGAAGGACGCCGCGGAACGCGATCGCTGCGTGGCGGAACTGGAGGTCGGACAGGTGTTCGTGAACGCGATGGTCGCGTCCGATCCGCGCGTGCCGTTCGGCGGCGTGAAGATGTCAGGCTACGGCCGCGAGCTCGGCGCGCTCGGCATCCGCGAGTTCACGCACGTGAAGACCGTGTGGGCGGTGTGATCCGCGAGAGCCTCCCACGCGTCACCGCTCCGCGGGCACGATCGCGACCGCGCGCACCGGCGCGGCGGAGGCGCCGCGCCATTTCACCGGCAGCACGCTGACCGTGAAGGAGTGATACGGCGCCGGAATCTCGTGCAGGTTGCAGAGATTCTCCAGGTGGTAGTATTCGCGCTCGCGCATCACGCGATGCGCTTCCCAGAATTTCTTCCGTTCGAACATCTTCGCGACCGGCGGATCGAACCCGATCGCGTCGATCCCCATCACCTTGACGCCGCGATCGAGCACGAGGTGAACCGCTTCCTTCGTCATCCCCGGATGGTCGGTGAGATAGCGCTTGTCCAGCCGGTGCTTCGCCGCGTCGGTCCGCAGCAACACGATGTCCAGCGGCTTGATGCGATAGCCGTCCAGCTTGCGCTCGGCCTCTTCGATATCGGCCGGCGTGATCTCATCGCCCGCCGCCTTGTGCGTCAGATCAAGCACGACGCCGTCGCCGTAGCAATAGTCGATCGGAATGCCTTCCGCGCGCGGCGCGTCCGGCTTGACGTGTCCCCACGAATCGATGTGCGTACCGATGTGATCGCCCGTCACGATCATGCAATGGTTCGTGATCTCGTCGACGCCGTACTGGTCCGTGCCCACGCTGCGGGCCATGTCCCGGTAGCTTTCCATCTCGACGATCACGGGCTTGGCGACGTTGGGATACGTCATCATGCCCTGGAACACTTCCATGCTGAGATCGATGAGGCGCGTGCGTGAAGTCATGATCGATGAAGGCCCCCGATGGCCCGCCTGGCCCGGCGCCGTGGCGCGCTCCGTTTCGCGCCATCCGGCGCGTGTCATTTCCCCTGCCAGCCGCCGTCGACGAAGATCGACTGCCCCGTCAGATAACTCGCCTCGTCCGACGCGAAGAACGCGGCGACCGCGCCGATCTCGCGCGGCTGGCCTGCGCGGCCCAGCGAGATCTGCGCGAGGACGACCGGGAGCAGCTCCGGATCTTTCATCACCCACGCGGTCATCGGCGTATCGATCAATCCCGGGTGGATGCAGTTCACGCGGATGCCTTGCGGCGTCATCTCCGCGGACATATTGCGCGTCAGCGCTTCGAGTCCGAGCTTCGTCGGCGCGTAGTGCGTCCGTCCGGGCAGCACCTTGGCGGCCTGGATCGATCCGATATTCACGATGCTGCCCTTGCGCTGTTCGGCGAGCGCGCGGCGGCAGAACACCTGCGAGCAGAGCCACGCCCCGCGCAGGTTGACGTCCACGAGCCGCGTCCACTGATCGTCAGTCAGATCGAGGAACGGCACGATCGTCTCGATTCCGGCGTTGTTCACGAGGATGTCGATCGGCCCCAGCTCCTTCCACACGCGATCGATCATCGGCTCGACGTCGGCGCGCGCGGACACGTCCGCCTGGACGCTGATCGCGCGCCGGCCCTTCGCGCGGATCGACGCGGCGACAGCGTCCGCCTGCGTCATGTCGGCGACGTCGTTCACCGCGACGTCGGCGCCTTCATCCGCGAACACGTCCGCGATGCCTCGCCCGATGCCGCGTCCGGCGCCAGTGACCAGCGCAATCTTTCCTTTGAGTCTCATCGTTCTCCACCACGTACGCCTGTCGCGCCGACAACCATTCCGATCGATCGGCGCGGCGCGCTATTTGCCTGTCGTCGGCGCCGCTTTCTCCGGCAGCGCGAACGCATAGTATCCCTGGGCCTCGACCTTGCCCTGGAAATTTGCGATGTTCCCCGCGGGCACGTCGGCGTGCGATGCGCAGAACACCACGAACTGACGGCCGTTCACGGCGTAGACCGCCGGAATGCCTTCGGGGTGCGCGTCGAGTGTATGCTCCCACAGGATCTTGCCCGTGTCCTTGTCGAACGCGCGGACGATGCCGTCGCCGTTCGTGCCGATGAAGATCAATCCGCCGGCCGTGACGACCGGACCGTTGCGGTGGACGCGCTGCGCGTTGCCCGTATCGGTGATGCCCTTCGCCGCGAGCGCACGCACGGTGCCGAGCGGCGCCCGCCATTTGATCGTGCCTTCGTTCAGATCGTACGCGACGATCTGCGCCCACGGCGGCGCGATCGACGGCAGGCCGTTGCGCGCGCGCAGCATCGAGCCGAGCGGACCGGTATAGCGCGTGATGCCTTCGATGGGCGGCAACTGCGGACGGCGCGGACGATCGTCGCCGCGGGCGTCGGCGCGCGGTCCGTCGCTGTCGGGGCGGCCCGGATCGGCCAGGAACGTGAGCAGCAGATCGAGCTGTTCGCGCGAGATGACCGACTCGGGAAACGCGGGCATCTGTCCCTGTCCCAGCCGCACGCGTTCGGTGATGCGGTCCGCGCCGAGCTCTTTCACGTCGATGACGGACGAACGATCCATCGACTGGATGCCGTCCGGCTTCGCGTCGCCGTGGCACGTCTCGCAGAACTGCTGATAGACCGCGCGCCCGCCGCGTCCCGGCTGTCCGCTGCCCGGCATGCGCAGCTTGTGGATCGCGGGTTGATCGGCGGTGCGGACGAACAGCATGCCGGTCGCGGGATCCGCGGCGCTGCCGCCCCAGTTCGATCCGCCCAGCTCGCCGGGCACGGAAATCTGGCTGCGATCGAGCGTCTGCGGCGTGAACAGTCCTTCGTTGCGCGCTTCGCGGAGGATGCCGCGCAGCCGCTCGCGCTCTTCCTCGTCCAGATGCGGATTGATGTCGCCGATCCCGAACGTCAGACGCGCGAAGGGCGGCGGCGCGGTCGGGAAGGGCTGCGTCGGCCACGATTCCTCGCCGGGGACGTCGCTCTTCGGCACGGGCCGTTCTTCGATCGGCCAGATCGGCGCGCCGGTCACGCGATCGAAGACGTAGAGCAACCCGAACTTCGTCGGCTGCGCGACGACGTCGATCGCTTTGCCGCCGCGGCGAATCGTCAGCAGCTTCGGGGCCGTCGTCAGATCGTAGTCCCAGATGTCGTGATGGACGGTCTGGAAATGCCACAACCGCTTGCCGGTGCGCGCGTCGAGCGCGAGCAGCGAATTGCCGAACAGGTTCGCGCCCTTGCGATCGCCGCCGAACATGTCGTGCGTCGGCGATCCGAGCGGGAAATACGCGATGCCGCGCTTCTCGTCGATCGAGATCTCGCCCCACGCGTTCACGCCGCCGGCCCACTTCCACGCGTCCTTCGGCCATGTCTCGTAGCCGAATTCGCCTGGATGCGGAATCGTATGGAACGTCCATACGAGCTTGCCCGTGCGGACGTCGAACGCGCGGAGATCGCCGGGCGGCGATCCGTAGCCTTCGCCCGTCGCCGATCCGGTGATGAACAGATTCTCGAACACGCGGCCGGGCGTGCCGCTCGGACCGCCGAGCGGACGCGGACTGCCCTCGCGCATGTTCACGTGTCCGTTGACGCCGAACGAATGGATGCGCCT
>Ga0187894_10002442_pt1 | contig 22201 bp, 24 predicted proteins | sample GBC1701081metaG_FD_136650 | JGI IMG/M metagenome (GOLD analysis project Ga0187894, IMG submission 136650) | White microbial mat communities from a lava cave in the Kipuka Kanohina Cave System on the Island of Hawaii, USA - GBC170108-1 metaG ... | reverse complement strand
GTCGTAAGTCATCTGCTCGATCGTCGCGCCGAGCGCGACCCCGGCGTTGTTGACGATCAGGTGTACGCCGCCGTGCTCGCGCGCGACGCGATCGGCCCACGCGTGCACCGCCGCGCGATCGGCGACGTCGACGCGCGCAGCCCCGACGCGAGCGCCCGAGCGCGCCGCCGAGGCGAGCCTCAGCGTCTCGGCGAGCGCGACCTCGTTCACGTCGCTGATCGCGATCTGCATGCCCTCGCGGACGAGCATCACGGCGAGCGCGCGCCCGATCCCCGAGCCGGCACCGGTGACTGCCGCGACGCGGCCCGCGAGCTGCCGCACGCGGCGCTAGCTCGTGGCCGGCACTTGCAGGCGGTGGTGGATCATGCGCGGGCCGCCGAGCCAGCCGCAAAGCTGCGGATCGGCTTCGCGCAGCTCGCCCTCGATCCAGCTGCCGTCGGGGCGGAACACGCCGCTCTGCGAGCCGAGCGTGACGCGCACGTGGTGTTCGTCGATCCGTTCGTAGAGCGCGCGGGTGAAGGGGTGGAGCACGCCGCTGTTCGTCATCAGGCCTTCTCCGGCGTTCAGGGCTTCGCGAGCCACTGATCGATCTTGTGATTCAGCCAACGCACCTTGCTCTCCTGATAGCTCGTCAGCGTGACGCCCGGCTTGCGCGTCGTCTCGAGCCCGCGCTGCACCTGCTTCATGTTAAAGGTGTCCTGCTCGAAGACTTTCGCCAGCAGCCCGAGCTCCGTCGCCTGGCTCCACGGCTCGTCGGCCGCGAGATGATGGATCTTCGCCGGCGGCGGCCGCGTCCCCTTGAACGGCGAGAGATAGATCACCTCCATGATCGACGTGCGATGGTCGTTCCCGTTCGGGCGGAAGCGGTAGACGATGCGGTTTACCGCACCCCACGGATGAAAGTTCGGGAACACGGTGTAGGTGAGATTGTCGATCATCTCCGCGTCGGTCCAGGTGTCGATCAGCTCGCCCATCATCGGCCGCCAACGATCGCGCGCGTTGTTCGCGGCGACCTCGCGCGCCGTCTTGCCCGGCGGAATCGGCACCGGCGACGCGTCGCCGATGCGAACGTCGAGCATCGCGCGCAGCATCTCGTCTTCCGACGGCGCCCAGCTGAGCAGCGGGCTGGGCGTCAGCGACGGCGTCACCGAGCGCGCGAAGTTCTCCCAACAATCGACCTGCGTGTTCGTGTCGCCGAGGTAGGACGAGCCCTGCGGATGCGTCGCGCCGACGTGGTACGCCTCTGCGAACGCCTCCTGCGCGATCTTCCAGTTCGCCTCGATGATCTTCGAGACGTGGGCCTCGACGTAGCGGTTGCCGAGATCCCAGCGCGCGTAGTGCGGGATCGCATCCCCTAAGAACTTTTCGAGCGGCTCCGCATTCGGATCCGGGTTGATCAGCACGAAGCCGGCCCAGCTGCCGACGCGCGCCTCGGGCAACGAGAACTTCGCCGGATCGAGGTGCAGCAGATCCCATTCCACAGCCGGCGCGCGCTTGAAGCGGCCGTCGAGATGCCAGGTGAAGCCGTGGAACGGGCACTTGAGCTCGCTGCAGCGCCCTTCGTAGTCCTTGAGCCGTCGCCCGCGGTGAAGGCACGCGTTGACGAACGCCTTGATCTGTTTCGGCGCCACGCGCACCACGACGAACGACAGGTGCGCGATGTCGTAGACGATGTGGTCGCCGACCTCGGGGATGTGCTCCTCGCGGCACGCGAACTGCCAGACGCGGCTCCACAGCTTCTCGACCTCGCGCGCGTGATAAGCGGGATCGATGTAGCGATCGATCGAGAGATCGTGATCGCCGAGGAACGCTGGCGACTCGAGCCGCAGGATCTCCGGCACCGGGCGCGTGTCGGTGTCGAGCAGGGCCTGCCACGAGGTGCCCGGTGAACGAGGCGTCCGGTGTTTTTCGGCTGCGGCCATGGGGGCCTCCATTCGTTGGATTGCACATGTTCTATCGAGGCGGGCAGCGCGGCAACCCGGTTGCGCAGAGAACGGCGCTTCCCACGAGGGAAGGCTCGTTCCGCTCGTTCCCAACCCGGACCCGCGAGGTTGGGCTTTCGGCGTGGGACGGCCGCCGCAGCCAGTGCGGCCGCGGGAGCGCCCGGCGACGCTCGAGCAGCGTTTCCGGCGGCGGGAGCGGGCGCGGTGTCGCGGCTGGCAGCGGTTCAGGCCGCCTCGCCCTCCGCCTCCGGGTCGAGAGAGTTCTGCGCCGCGACGCGCGCATACCAGTGGCCGCTCTGCTTGATCGTCCGCTCGCAGCTCGTGAAGTCGACGTAGGTGAGGCCGAAGCGCTGCGCGTAGCCCTCCGCCCACTCGAAGTTGTCGAGCAGCGACCAGGCGTGATAGCCGCGCACGTCGGCGCCTTGCGCGATCGCGCGCCCGACGGCGCCGAGATAGCCGCGATAGAAGTCGATGCGGCGCTGATCGCGGATCGTTCCGTCGGGGCCCGGAGCGTCGCCGTAGCTGCAGCCGTTCTCGGTGATCTCGATCGGGACGCGGCCGTAGTCCCGCGTGACGCGCATCAGCATCGCGAAGAGCGCGTCGGGCCAAACCTCCCAGCCGAAGTCGGTGCGCGCGCCTTGCCTGCCGCCCATGCCGAGCATGCGTGCACCGAGGCCGATGCGATCGCCGGCATCGGCGGCGACGAGCCCGCGCGTGTAGAGATTCACGCCGATCACGTCGAGCGGTGCGCGCATGCGCTCGAAATCGCCGCCACGCACGCCCATCAGGTCGTACGGCGGACCATCGAGGAACGCTTCCGGATACTCGCCGCGTAGCGATGGGCGCAGGAACCAGTCGTTGACCCAGGCGTGCATGCGCTCGGCGGCGGCGGCGTCCTTCGCGTCGTCGGTGGCCGGCTCCGTCGGCTGCATCGAGAACGCGCTGCCGATCGTCAGATCCGCGCGCTCGCTGCGCAGCGCGCGGAAGGCGTCAGCGTGAGCGAGGTTCACGACGTGCGTCGCCCGCAACAACGCCTCGCGCGAGCGGATGCCCGGCGCGTGGATGCCGACGCCGTAGCCGAACTGCGTGAAGATTCCGGGCTCGTTGAAGATCAGCCAGCTCTTCACGCGATCCCCGAGCGCGCGCACGACGTGGTGCGCGTACTCCGCGAAACGCGCGGCGGTGTCGCGCTCGGGCCAGCCGCCTTGCTCGTGCAGCGCGAGCGGAAGATCCCAGTGATAGAGCGTCGGAAACGGGCGGATGCCCGCTTCGAGCAGGGCGTCGGCGAGGCGGCCGTAATAATCGAGGCCCGCCGCGTTCGGCTTGCCGCTGCCTTCGGGCTGGACGCGCGGCCACGCGATCGAGAAGCGGTAGCTGTTCAGCTCGAGCGCGCGGCAGAGCGCGACGTCTTCCTTCCAGCGGTGATAGGAATCGCACGCGCGGTCGCCGGTCTCGCCGGTGCGGATCTTCCCCGGCGTGTGCGCGAACTCGTCCCAGATCGAGAGGCCTTTTCCGCCTTCGTTCCAGCCGCCCTCGATTTGGTACGACGCCGTCGCTGCGCCCCAGCGAAAGCCTTCCGGAAACTGCACGCGCGCCATGTGCCCTCCGAGGAGGGCCGGCGGCCCTCGTGGAGGGCTGACGTTACCGGCTGCGCCTCGCTGCGCGGCCCACCAACAGCGCGGCCAGCCCCGCCGCGATCAGCAGCAGCGTGACAGTGGGCTCGGGCACCGGTACGCCGAGCTCGAGCGAGAGCTTCTGAGCGATCTTGTCGCCGAGCTCCTGCGCGGTAAAGCCGTTCGCGACGATCATCAGCGGGATGCGCGCGTCAGGCGAGCCGATCACTCGGCCATAGAAGAGCTCGAGCAGCGAGGTCTGGTCGTATCCCAGCGCCTGGAGGGCGGCCATCCACTCCGCCGAGACGTCGACCGGCACGCCGTTCACCGTGAACTGCGGCGGCGGAAAGAAGCCGATCGCCGGCGAGCTGTCCTGGATCTCGACTTGCTGCACGGGCGGCACCGGCAGAATCGGCAGCGCGTTGATCAGGATGCCGGCGCCCAGCACCGCCGCGCGCGCGGTGAAGACGTCGCCCCAGGGGCTCTCGACGTCCACGTCGACGGGGCCGATGCCCGGAACATCGATCGTGACGGTGTCGAGCACCGAGACTGCGCCGAAGTCGAGGTTCTCGGTGCCGTCGCCCGAGATGTCGATCACCAAGCTCGCGCCGCCGAAGCTCTGCAGCGCGAACAGATCCTTCGCCGCGGTGAGTGCTCGCGCGACGCCCGTCTGTGCGGCGTTCGCTCCGCTGATGTCAGGGCGCGAGGTCGCGAGCAGTGCTGAAGCGAAGCCCTGCGCGTCGCTCGCGGAATTCAGCGTCGTCCACGGCACCACTTGCTGCTGGACGCCTGCGCCCGCCCAATAAAGCACCGTCACCGCGACGTCCTTCCCCGCGAAGCCGCTGGCGTTCGCGTTGAAGAACGCCGCGTACGCCTGGCGCTGCAGGTCGAACTCGGTCGAGTCGATCGAGCCCGAGGTGTCGATCGCGATCACCAGCGCGGTGCTCGTCGCGCGGCTGGGCTCCGGAGAGAGCGCGAGCAGGAAGCCAGCAGATAGGAACGCAGCAGCTCGGAGCGCAGGTCGCATGAGGCCCTCCGCTCACCCCAACGTGTAGTGGGCCGAAGCTTCCCGCGGTGGCAGTCGCGTTTCTGAAGAACTTCTGATCGCCGAAGGCAGACCGGCATGCGTTCGGCGCAACCTGCCGACCCGACAAGGGATTCCCAATCGCGCACCGGGCCGGCCTCGCCGAGCCGGGAATCAAGCGGGCAGCAGCTCCTGGCAGTCGAGGTCGTCGAGCGCGCTGCAGCTCCGCTGCGAGAGAGCGCGCGCGATCGCGGCGCCGCGCTCGTTCGCGAGATCGAGCGTGGCGGCGATCGTCACCGCGTAGTCGAGCAGGTAGAGCGCGCCGAGCCGGTAGTCGCGCCAGAGCTGCGGCTCGTCGTAATCGCGGACACCGCCGGCGCGCAGGCCGGCGAGGTAGCGCCGCAGCAGCTCGCGCTCGTGGGTACGACGGACCTCGAGCTTCACGCTCTGCGTCAGGTAGTAGGCGAGGTCCTGTCCGGGCGACGACTTCGTGATCGACTGCCAATCGACGATCGCGAAGGGCGGCTGCCCGGCCTGCGCCGCGAAGAACATGTTCTCGAGTCGAAAGTCCGCGTGCGCGATCACCTGCGGGCCGCTGCACAGGCGCGCGAGCAAATCGCGCGTGCCGGGGCCCACGCGCGCGCCCCACTCGCGCACACGCGGCGGGATGATCTGCGCGAACTCCGTGCGGAAGCGCGGCCAGCCGAGCGCGAAGCCCGCCTGCATGCCGGTGATCTGATTCTCGTTCGCGTGCGACGTGACCCACGCGAAGCGGGGCTCGTGCGTGCGCCCGAACGTCTCGGCATGGAAAGCGGACATCGCGTCGATCACGACCTCGGCGTCTGCGAGGCCGCTGCCGGCCACCTGATCGCCGATGCGGCGCTCGCCGAGATCTTCGAGCAGCAGCACGAAATCGGAGCCGCGCGGCGCGCACGCGGCGTAATAACAGTGCGGATGGGGCAGCGAGGTTTTGGCGGAGAGCTCCTGATAGAAGCGTACCTCGCGCCCGTACATGTCGTAGGTCTCGGCGACCGCGCGATTCGCGGCGACCGGCGACGGAAACTTCGCGATCAGCGTGCGCGGCGCGCCGTCGGCGGCGCCCGCGTAGTCGAGGCGCACCTTCGCGACCACGCCGATCAGGCCGCCGCCGGCGCCGAGCGGCCGTACCTCGCACTTCGCGACGCTCGCGCCCGCGTCCAACACGCCACCGGTGCGCAGCGCATCCGTCAGCCAGACGGGCGTGAGCTGCTCGGCGGACGCGGGAAGGCGAGTCGTGTCGATCGGCAAGCGGCTCTCTGCTCGCGGCTCGCCTAGTGAGGCGACTGGCCGCCGTCCACGTTGAAGAAGCTGCCCGTGATGCCGCGGCCCGCGTCCGACGCGAGCAGCACCGCGACTGCGGCCACCTCCTCGACGCGATTGAGCTCGCCGGTGAGCGTCTTGGCCTTGAACACTCGCTCGATCATCTCGTCGTAGCTGAGGCCCATCGCCGCCGCGGTGCTGGGACCGCCCTGCGTCACCGCATCGGTGAGGATCAGCCCCGGGCAGATCGCGTTGACCGTGATGCCCATCCGCCCGACCTCGGCCGCGGCGGATTTCGTCAGCCCGTGGATGCCGTGCTTCGCTGCCGCATAGCCCGCCATGCCGGGCACGCCGAGCTTGCCCTCCACCGACGAGATCGTGATCACCGCGCCCGATCTGCGGGGCAACATGTGCGCGAACGCGTGCTTCATCCCGTAGAAGACGCTGGTCAGGTTCCACAGGAGGTCGTTCGCCCAGGCCTCGTCGGCGAGCGAGGCGATCGGCGCCGGCTCCGTGATTCCACCCGCGTTGTTCACCATCACGTCGAGCCGGCCCCAGCGATCGGCTGCGGCGTCGACCAGACGCTTCACGTCGGAAGACGAGCGCACATCCCCGGGCACGAACAGCACGTGCTCGCCGGCGTCGAGCTCCTCCAGCGCGCGCTTGCCCTTCTCGGCGTCCCGCCCGTTCAGCGCGACGCAGGCGCCCTCGGCGAGGAACGCCTCGACGATGCCGCGACCGATGCTTCGGCTGCCGCCGGTCACCGCGGCGATCTTGCCGGCGAGCTTCATCTGGCCCCCGCTCTCCTTGAAACACGTGCAAGTATACGGCGTGCGCTTCGGCGAGGAGGGTGAAATGCAGGCGCTGCATGGACAAATCGCGGTCGTCACCGGCGCGAGCCGCGGGATCGGACGCGGTATTGCGCTCGAGCTCGGCGCAGCTGGTGCGACGGTGTACGTGACCGGCCGCACGGTGAAGCCGGGCAGCTCGCCGCTGCCGGGCACGATCGGCGAGACCGCCGAAGGCGTGACGAAGCTGGGCGGGCGCGGCATCCCGGTGCAGGTCGACCACGGCGACGACGCGCAGATTCGCGCGCTGTTCGAGCGCGTCGCGAACGAGCAGGCCGGCCGCCTCGACGTGCTCGTGAACAACGTCTTCAAGGTGCCGGACCCGCCGGTCTGGGGCGGGAGCTTCTGGGAGCACCCGATCTCGATCTGGGACGACCAGGTCGGCATCGGCCTGCGCGCTCACTACGTCGCGAGCGTGCACGGCGCGCCGCTGATGGTCGCCCGCAAACGTGGGTTGATCGCGAACATCTCTTCGCGCGGCGGCGGCGGATACGCGATGAGCACCGCCTATGGCGTCGGGAAATGCGGACTCGACCGCCTCGCCGCCGACATGGCGCACGAGCTGCGGCCGCACGGCGTCGTCGCAGTTTCGCTCTGGCCCAGCGCGGTGCGCACCGAGTTCGTGCTCGATCAGGCTGCCAAGCGCGCGATCCCGATCGATCTCGCGCACTCCGAATCGCCGCGCTTCACCGGCGCGGCGATCGTCGCGCTCGCGAGCGATCCGCGTGCGCTCGAGCGCAGCGGCAAGACTTTTCGCGTCAGGGAGCTGGCGAGCGCATACGGGTTCTCGGATCCCGAGCCGATCTGAGCGGAGTCGCGGCCGAGCGCCGGCCGCCTTCCAAGCGTGCGCGCACCGGAGCGCCGCTAGCTCACTGATCTCGTAACAAGTAGCCCGCGATCAGCTCGTAGAGCTCCACCTCGAACGCGGGCGCCGAGAGGATCGCTGGGTCGTGTGCGAGCGCAGCGTCGAGCAGGCCCGTCACGCCTCGCGTCAACACGAAGCTCGCGACGTCGGCGCGCTCGACGCGCGCGTGCCTCAGCACGGCACGGCCGCGCAGCAGATCGTCGCGCGTGCCGAGGCGCTCGCGCGCCGGCGCACGCGCGCGCGGCGCGATCGCGCGCAGAATCTCGCCGCGGTGCGCGAGAAAGAAGGCGGGCTCGAGCGCAGCCAGCCGCCGGTAGTGCGCGAGAGTCAGCGCGAGGCCTTCGCGGATGCGCGTCTCCGTCGGGAGCGCGAGGCTCGCGGAGCGCCACGCGCGCCACGTTCGCTGGAAGCGCGCGACCTCGTCCTCGTAGACCGCGAACAGGAGCGCGTCGCGCCCCGCGAAGTACTGGTAGAGCGAGCCCACCGAGACGCCGGCGCGCTGTGCGACGTTCACTGTGGTGAGCGCGTCGGGCCCGCTCTCGGCGAGCACGATCTGCGCCGCCTCGACGATCGCCTCCACCAGCCGGCGCGAGCGCTCTTGCTTCGGCAAGCGGCGGCGGATCGCGTTGCGCGCACGCGGCATGCGAAAGGGAGTAGCACGCGGCGGCGCCGCAGAGTTCGCGGTGCCGCCGCGCAGCGGGTTGTTAGAGGTTGCCGACCTCGGCTTCGATCAGGTGCGCGAAGCGCTCGCGCGCCGCGGCCTTTCGGCTCGGCAGGTGCCCGCTCGGGAAGAGGCCGTCGGTGCCCTTGTATTCGCGGAGCACTTGGCGCGCCACGGTGACCTTGTGCACCTCGGTCGGGCCGTCGGCGATGCCCATCACGGCGGCGCTCAGCAGCATGCCCGGGAACGGCATCTCGTCGGAGACGCCGAGTGAGCCGTGCAGGTGCATCGCTCGGTAGACGACGTCGTGATAGACCTTCGGCATCGCCACCTTCACCGCGGCGATGTCTTTGCGCACCTTCTTGTAGTCCTTGTACTTGTCGATCAGCCACGCGGTGCGCAGCACGAGCAAGCGGAACTGCTCGATCTCGATCCAGCTGTCGGCGATCTTCTCCTGCGTCATCTGCAGATCGGCGAGCTTGCCGCCGCGCACGTCACGCGAGAGCGCGCGCTCGCACATCATGTCGAACGCCTTGCGCAGCTGCGCGATCGTGCGCATCGCGTGGTGGATGCGGCCGCCGCCGAGCCGCGTCTGCGCGATCACGAACGCGCCGCCCGGCTTGCCGAGCAGGTGGTCGGCCGGCACGCGCACGTTCTCGTAGCGGATGTAGGCGTGGGCCGCGTGCTCGGGCCGCTCGGCGCCGACGCCGACGTTGCGCACGATGTTCACGCCGGGGGTGTCGGTCGGCACGATGAGCATCGACATGCCGCCATGCGCGTCGACCTCGGGGTCGGTCACCGCCATCACGATCAGGAACGAGGACCAGCGCGCGTTCGACGAGAACCACTTCTCGCCGTTGATCACCCACTGGTTGCCGTCGCGCACCGCGCGCGTCGTGAACAGCGTCGGGTCGGCGCCGGCGTGCGGCTCGGTCATCGAATAACAAGAGACGATGTCGCCGTTCAGCAGCGGCTGCAGGTAGCGCTCTTTCTGCGCGGGCGTTCCGTAGTGCGCGAGGATTTCGGCGTTGCCGGAGTCCGGGGCTTGGCAGCCGAACACGAAGGGCGCGAACCGCGAGCGCCCGAGGATCTCGTTCATCAGCGCGAGCTTCAGCTGGCCGTAGCCTTGGCCGCCGAGCTCGGGCCCGAGGTGGCAGGCCCAGAGGCCGCGCTCCTTGACGCGCTCCTTCAGCGGCACCAGCAGCTTCTTGGCGCGCTCGTCGCGGAGGTCGTAGACCTCGCCTAACAACAGATCGAGCGGCTCGACTTCCTCGCGGACGAAGTGGTCCAGCCAATCGAGCTCGCGTTGAAACTCGGCGTCGGTCTCGAAGTCCCAGGCCATGCGCGCTTCCTCCAGCGATCAGCGCTCGCGGCGCGCGAGCGCTTCAGCGACGGTAGAACGGCGGCGCTCGCGATTGCACCCGCGCACGCGGCGCACGGCAGCGACGCAAGCGGTCAATGGCGCGGCCCGCTTCCTCGTTCGCGCCCGGGCTCAGCCAGGCGCCGCGCTCACGACTTGCCCGTCTCCACGTCGATCGCGCGGATCCAGCCTTCCGCCTGCTTCTTGTGCCGGGTGGCCATCGCGCGCTGGAACCACTGCCGCGCTTCCTGCGGCTGCTTCAGGTTGTAGTACGACATCCCGAGCAGAATCTGCGCGTTACCCGGATCCTTCGCGTTGCCGGCATCGAGCGCCTTGCGCAGCGCGTCGATCGCGCCCTTCCAATCCTCACGCTGCACGTGCACTTCGCCGAGCCGCACGTAGAGGTCGCCGGAGCGCTTGGCTTGCGCCGCTTGGCGCAGCGGGCCCACCGCCTTGTCCCACTCGCGCGCCGCGACCCAGCAGTTGCTGAGCTTTTCCTGGACCGCGCCGGAACCGTCGAGGCGCTTGGCTTCCTTCGAGAGCAGCGTCCCGCAGCGATACGGAATGCTGTTGTAGGCCATCAAGTCGGCGAGCCGCGTGAGGTCGCTCTGGTCCGTGAGCAGGCCCATGTGATACGCGAGCTGCAGCGCGACGAGCGCGTCGTCGTACTTCTCCTGCGCCCCGAGCACCGCCGATAGCTGCACCCAGTTCGCCTTGTTGTTCGGCTGCGCCGCGACGAGCTTGCGGACGAACGGCTCCGCCTTCGCGTACTGCTCGTTCTTCAGATACAGCGCGAGCAGCAGCTGCAGCCAGCTCGGCTGCGGCTTCTCCGACATCGCGACGGCCTTCTCCGCCGGCGCCAGCGCGCGCCGCTCGTCGCCCTGCTGGTAGTAGGCGACCGCGAGCAGGTAGAAGGCATTGGAGTTCGGCTTCGGCGTCTTCGCGATCCACGCCTCGAGCGCCGCCGCGCCTTCCTTCCAGCGCTCCTCGGCGAGATAGAGCTGCGCGATGTTGAAGCTGACCTGATCGAGCTCGACTTCGTTCAGGCCACCCGCGGTGATCGCCTGCTGAAGCGCGTTGCGCGCGTCGCCGTACTTCTCCTGAGAGTTGTAAATCGACGCATAGAGCTGCCAGATACGCGAGCCTTCGTAAGGGCTCAGCTTCGCCTTGTTGAGCGAGTCGAGAACCGACTTCGCTTGCGCGTAGTTCGGCGGCGTGGCGTTCAGCAGCTCGATCGCCTGTCCCAGCTTCTTGCCGGTCTGCTGGTCGATCGTGCCGGCGTCTTCCTTCTTCTCGTCGTCCTTCTTCGCCTGCGCGAACGCGGGAGCGGACGCGAGGCAAAGCGCCAACGTGATCCCAGTGAGAACGCGAAGCAGCTGGCTGGCTCCCACGGCCTACCTCTCCATGTTGAAGCTGAGTTTCACCTGGACCCCGATGCGTTCGACCGCGACGCCCTCTTGCACCTTCGGGTTGTAGCGCCAGCGCGCGATCGCCTTGAGCGCGGCTTCCTCGAAGTATCCCTTCGGGCTCGAGTCGATCACTTTGGCGTCGCGCACGGTGCCCGCCGCGGTGATCGTGAATTGGATCAGCACCCAGCCCTCGACGCCGCGGCTCTGTGCGCGCGGTGGGTAGTCCGGATTGATACGGACGAGCGGCATGATGTCGCGGTCCGAGCCGCCGACGTTCACCGTCATCTTCGACATCGCGGCGCGCGCGTTCACGTCGGGCTGGATCATCGCGACGGCTTCGGTGTTCGCTGCGCCGCTCGCGAAGTTCATCTTCGGCTGCTGCGGCGCGAGATCGGGCCGATCGCGGTGCGCCTTCGACTGCCGCTTCGACGCGGTCTCGGTATCGCGGCGCAGGCGCGTGAACTCGATCTTCGTCGCCTTGTTCTGATCCAATGCCACGGCCTCGCTGCTGTGGATGAAGACCCAAAGCACGAGGAACACGACGGAGGTGAGCAGGGCGCCGGCTGCGAGCGCAATCGGGAAGCGCAGGCTGCTGAGCACGTCATTCCCCTCCCGATGCGTCGTCGGCGGCGATGTACACCTCGCTGATGCCGCCGATCTTCACTTCGTCCATGACGCGCGCGACGACGCCGGCCTTCGAGGCCTTGTCCGCGAGAATCACGACCGAGTCGTCGGGACGCTCGACCGCGAGGCGCTCGACCATCGAGCGAATGCGCCGGAAGTCGACACGCTGGCGGTCCATCCAGAGCTCGCCGCTCTCGGTCACGGCGATCATGATGTTGCCGTGCTCGCGACCCTCCGGCGTCATCGCCGCCTGCTTCGAGACCGTGATCCCCGCTTCTTTCACGAACGAAGTCGTGATGATGAAGAAGATCAGTAGGTTGGTCATGAAGTCGAGCATCGGCGCGAGGTCGATGCCGTGGTCTTCACTCTCGGGCGCGTGTCGTTGCGAGCGCATTCCGCTGCCTCATTGACCGGTCGTGAAGGTGATGTTGTAGACGTCGGCCAGCCGCGCGGCGTCGATCACTTCGACGACGGTCCCCGTCGGAGCGTTCTGGTCCGCGACGATCAGCACGCCGGCCTTCGGGCGCACGGCATGCAGGCGCTCGACGTTCGCGCGCACCGCGCGCACGTCGACCTCGCGGTTGTCGACCCAGATCGTGCCGTCCATCAGCACCGAGATCGGAATCGCCGCGTTCTCGGGATTGTCGTCTTTGTCCTGTTTCATCTCGCCCGTCGGACGCGTCACCTCGAGCGAGACTTCCTTTACGAACACCGCAGTGATGATGAAGAAGATCAGCAGGTTCGTGACGAAGTCGAGCATCGGCGCGAGGTCGATGCCCGTCGTCGATTCGTGGACCTCGGCTTGGTGTCTGCGAACGCGCATTAGAAGGTGAACCTATCCGCGAGCAGCTCGGTTTCGCGCCGCGCTCGGTTGCGGAAGTAGTACTGCGGGTAGAGGCCGGTGATGCTCACCGCTAGGCCCGTCATCGTGCACACCATCGCCTGCGAGACGCCGCTGGCCATCGTGCGCGCGTCGGCCGAGCCGCGCACCGACATCGAGTCGAACACCTCGAGCATGCCGCTCACTGTCCCGATCAGCCCCAGCAGCGGCGCGAGCGGGACGAGCATGTTGAGCACCGGCAGCCCGGCGGTCATCGCGCCGTTCAGGCTCGAGATCATGCCGCGCCGAATCTGGCGCGACGACCACGAGTGGTGGTCCCGGCGCGCGACCCACTTGGCGTGCAGGTCGTCCGCCATCTTCGGCAGCGTCGTGCGGTAGAACCAATACCGCTCCGCGATCAACATCCACAGCAGCGCCCCGTTGAAGAAGATCAACCAGACGAACGGTCCGCCGGAGTTGATCAGCTCGCGAGTCGCCCCGATGAAGTTGAGGCTAGCCACGCCGCTTCTCGATGCTCTCGGCGAGGAGCCCGGTGCTCTGCTCGTCGAGCACCTGCACGACGCCCTTCGACATCGAGGCGAGGAACGCGTTGATGAACAGCAGCGGGATCGCGATGCCGAGGCCCGCCACCGTCGCGATCATCGCTTGGCCGATGCCGTTCGCCATCAGGCGCGGGTCGCTTTGCCCCGATTCGGTGATCGTCTGGAACGTCACGATCATGCCGATCACGGTGCCGACCAGACCGAGCAGCGGGCCTGCCGCGACGGCGAGTCGCAGGAACGCCTGGAAGCGCTCGAGCTTCGGAACCTCGCGCAGCACCGCCTCGGAGATGCGGAGCTCAGCGACTTCCGCGTCTTCCTCGACGCGGTTCGGGTCGCCACGGAAGGCCGCCAGCACGCGGCCGAGCGAGTTGTCGTTCGACGGGCTCGCGACGTTCGCGAGCTGGCGCCGCACGCGAGCGCGCTCGCCAAGCAGGTAGAGGGTCTGCACGACGGAGACCGCCAAGCCGACGAAGCCGACGAACAGAATGAAGTAGACGATCGGCTCGGAGTCGATGAAGCGATCGATCCAGCTCGGGCGCTCGGTAACCAGCGCGGTGATCACACCGCGCGCCGGGTCGACTACGGCTTCGTGGTATTCGTTGCCAGTCGCTCCGGCGAGGTCTTCCGCCAGGCCGCGTGCGTGACCGGAGATCTGATTCGGAAGAATCTTCAGCTCGCCGTCTTCGTAGACCAAGTAGCGGCCGTCATCCGCCGCGAACACGGTGAAGCCGCCGATGCGGACGAGCTCCATCTCAGTGTGCGTGGCGTCCGGCTGCACCACCTTGGCCTTGTACTTCGCGACGGCGCCGCTCGCCGTCATCTCCCGCTGAATCTCGATCCACATCCGCTCGAGCTCGGTGATCGAGGGCAGCGATTTCGTGTCCGCCATGCGCTTGAAGAACGCGACGCGGTCTTCTTGGCCTTCCGCCGCCGGGAACTCCGAGCTGATCAGCGAATCGTCCAGCGTGTTCGAGACTTCGCCGGCGATCTGGCGCGTCACGCCGAACAGCTCGCCGAGGTTGCCCTGCCGCTGGCGCAGCAGCTCGTTCAGCTCGTTGATGCGCAGCTCGTTCGCATCGTATTGAGCGGAGAGCGAAGAGCTCTCGGCTTCCGCCGCGGCGCGCTTGCGCTCGGCGTCCGCCATCTTCGCCGCTTGCTCGTTGCGCGCGTTCCGGAATTCGGCCTCGCGCTGAGCGTTCAGCTTCTGCTCTTCGGCGCGCGAGTTCTGAACGGCCTTGAGCAGCTCGGCGAGCGTGGTCTGCGCGGCCGCGCCGCCCGCAACGAGCTGCGTCGCGAGCGCGATCGTGAGAGTGAAATTTCGAGCGCGCATTACGACTGCACCTCCGCCTGCGGCGCCGGGACCGGCACCTCGAGCAGGTCGGGCGCGCCAAGCTTCTTGGCGACCTTGATGGCTTCCTGCACAGCCTCCTGATAATCGTTGTCGACCACCCATTGGCGATCGTTCTGATTCCAGTAGCCGGTCTCATTTCCATCCGGCGTCTGGTACATCAGCGAGACGCGGCCGAGTCGTACGAACTCGACGGTCTTGTCTTCCCCGCCTTCCGCGCCGACCAGCTTGCCCTGATAAGTGTCGAGCGAGCGCCCGTAGTCGAGCTCGATCTGGTAGGCCTCGAGGATGCGCCGGTACTTCTCGGAGATCGTCACGTCCGCGCGTGGCATGATGTCTTGCAGCGCCGTGATCCGGTCGTTGCGCTCCTTCGCGAGGAACGGCACGTCCAACTCGACGAACTTCACCAGCGCGTCCACCATCTTCTGCATCAACGGCGAGATCTCGCGGCCGGTGGTGTCGACCTCACCGAGCTGGCGTTGGATCAGCGCCATCTCGTCCGACTGCGACTTCACCTGGGTGCGGAGCTGCGAGTTGAAGCGCGTCAGGCTGTCGACGTCCGAGAGCGCCTGGCGATAGCGGCCCGCGGCGTCGTTGGCTTCGTCGTTGAGCTTCCCGATCCGTTCCTGCGCGGCGGCGGCTTCGCGATCCGCGGACGCCTGCGCCTGGATGATGGAGTCGAGCGACTGTGCGCCGGCTCCCGTCGCCGCCGCCATTGGCAGAGCGGCGAAAATCGCGAAAGCCACGGCTTTCGCGCGGTGTCGACTGACCTGCGTCATTTGGGCGCGCATCTCCTGGATGGGAAAGTTGGGGGACGTGCACAGCGGTGCCGACGGAAGAGTCGACCCCGAGGGTTCGCAGGGTAAACGCGCCGCGAATCGAGAGTCAAGCATCAAGGTCCTTGTACAAGAGAAAATCTCCGCGCAGGCGTGCGCTTCATTTGCGCTTCATGCGACGCTCGTTGAAGGCATCCGCAGCAGCAGCGGCGAATCAGGGTGCGACACCGCTCTCTGTCGGCTCCGCGCGGCTCGCTCGCTACTCGCACACGAAGTAGGGCAGCGAAATCTCCGCCGACAGCGCGCGGAACGAGATTCTGACGCGCATGCCGATCGCGATCTGCGCGTGCTCGCATTCGAGGTTCGCGAGCATCTCGAAGCCTTCGTCGAGGGCGACGATCGCGACCACATAGGGCGTCGCGAACGACGGATGCGGCGCGCGATGCACGACCGTCCAGCTGTACACATTTCCGTGTCCCCGGCTCTCGGTCCAGACGAGCGCCGTCGATTGACACGCGGCGCAGAGCGGCTGCGGGATGAACACGTGGGAGCCGCAGTCGCGGCAGCGCTGCACGCGCAGCACGCCACCGCGAGCGCCATCCCAATGCGGCTGCGAGAGTGGCGTCGGGCGCGGGAGCGGGCGTTCGCTCATGCCGGCTGCGTTCCGAGCAAGAGCACGTCGCAGAACAGTGCGCCGGCGCCGCCGTTGGTGGCGATCGCGACGCGCGCGTCCGGCACCGAGAGCGCGGTCGGCAGCTCGCCGCGCAGCTGCTGCACCGCTGCGATCGGCTTCTGGAGCAGCTGCGCGAGGCCCGCGTGACTGAACGAGAGCAAGCCGCCATTCGTCGCGACCGGCAGCTCGCCGCCGACTGCGATGCGCCCTCCGCGCACGAACGCGCCGCCTTCGCCGCGCGCGCAAAAGCCGAGCGCTTCGAGCTGGCGAATCACCTCGAAGCTGAACGGGTCGTACAGCTCGGCGACATCGACGTCCGACGGCGCGAGCCCGCACTGACCGAAAGCAAGCTGGCCGGCGCGCGCGCCGACATCGCCGAAGCGTTCCCAGACCGGCGGCGTGACATAGGACATGCCGTAGCGATCGAGCGCGCCGCCGAGCAGCCAGATCGGCTGCACCGGAAGCTCGCGCGCGCGCTCGGCGGAGGTGAGCACGAGGCCTGCGCCGCCTTCGTTGGTGAGCGCGCAATCGAGCAAGCGAAAGGGCTCGGCGATCTGCCGCGAGGCGAGCACGTCCGCGCGCGTCACGAAGCGCTCGAACATCACCGCCTGAGGATTCCGCGCGCCGTGATTCCGGATGCTTGCCGCGACTTCTGCGAGGTCCTCGCAGCGCGTCCCATACAGATGCATGTGGCGGCGCGCGATCAGCGCGAACTCGGCGGCAGTGAACAGCCCGAAGCACTCGGTGAACTCGTGGCTCGGCTTCGTCCAGGGCGCCGTCTCGACGCGATTCACGTACTCGCCTGCCTGCGCTGTCGCGATCAGCACCGTGGTCGCCTGCCCGGAAGCGATCGCGAGCGCGGCTTCCAGAACCGCAGCGATCCCGACGTCGCTGCTTCCAGTCCAGATCGGTCGTCCGAGCCACATTGCGACCTCGCGCGGCCGCCAGCCGCGCGTCGACGATGTGCAGTGCAGGCCATCGACGTCGGCGAGCGTGAGCGCTGCGGAGCGCACGGCGCCGTGCATCGCGTCGATCAGCAGCTCCGTCTCGGACACCTCGACGCTGCGTGCCTGCCGCGTGTTGTACGCCCCGACGATCGCCACCCCGTGGAGCGGGTTCGCGGCCAAACGCGGCTCAATGCGCCATGCGATGCAAGCGCGGCTCGTAGACGCCGTCTCGCAGGGCGCCGAACAGCTCGCGCAGCTGCGGATGCCGCACCGGCCCATGCTCGGCATCCGGCACGAGGTTTTGCTCCGAGACGTACGCCACGTAGGTGGTCTGCGCGTTCTCGGCGAGCAGGTGGTAGTAGGGCTGATCTTTGCGCGGGCGATGCTGCGCAGGGATCGCGAGCCACCAGTCCTCGGTGTTCGCGAACTCGGGATCGACGTCGAAGATCACGCCGCGAAAAGGGTGGACGCGATGTCGCACCACCTGTCCGATCCGAAAGCGCGCTTCGCGAAGCTCCGTCATCGCCTCTTCCCCCATCTATTGTGCATCCGCGATCACGACTTCGACGCGCCGGTTTCGCGCGCGGCCGTCGGGGTCGTCGCTGCCGTCGGCCTTCAGCTCCTTCGCCAGCGGCCGCGATTCGCCGAGACCTTGAGCGGAGATCAGCTCGAGCGGAAGGCCGGCGCCGGCGAGCGCGTCGGCAACGCGGCGCGCGCGCCGCAGCGAGAGCTCGAAGTTGTAGGTCTCGGTTCCGCGCGCGTCGGCGTGGCCTTCGCAGATCAGCTCGTGGTCGGGAGCGAGGCGCTTCACGATCTCCGCGATCTTGGTGACCGAGGACTTGCCGGCGGGCGTCAGCTCGTCGCTGTCGAAATCGAACAGCACGTCCGTCACCAGCACCGTGACGCCGCGGTCGTCGACGCGCGTCTCGAAACCGCTCGCGCCGAGCTCCGTTTGCAGCTTCTTCTGCTGTGCGGTGGCAGCACAGCCGGCGACGAGAGCGAGCGTGGCAGCGGCAATCAACCGGAATCGGACCTTCGCAGCGAGCCGGAGCATCAGCGGCATCCTCCAGCACCTGAGCTTGCCGAACCTTTCGCGCGAATGAACCTTGCGCCGATGCCCATCCCTACGACGACCCCGGCGCGCCCGGTTGGCTTGATCCTCAACCCGATGTCGGGCCGCGACGTGCGCCGGCTGGTCGGCCGCGCGCAGACCGAGTCGCTCGAGGTCAAGCGCAGCCAGCTCGCACGGGCCGTGGTGGGCGCCGCGGCCGCCGGTGCGACGCAGTTCCACTTCGTGCGCGACGTGTTTCGGCTCGCCGAGCAGGCCCTCGAATACCTGCAGCTCGACGACGTGAAGATCTCGCAGCTCGAGATCGGTGCGCTCTCGACGACGCCCGCCGACACCGCGTGTGCCGCGCTCGCGATGCGCGAGGCCGGCTGCGGCGCGCTGCTCGTGATGGGCGGCGACGGCACCAGTCGCATCGTCGCGGGCGCGTGGCCGGACGCGCCGCTCGTTGCGCTCTCTCTCGGCACCAACAACGTGTTTCCGGAGCGCGTCGAGGCGACGCTCGCGGGCGCGGCGGTCGGGCTCGTCGCGAGCGGGCGCGTCGCACTCGAGGAGGTGGCGCAGCGCGCGAAGGTGGTGCGCGCGCGCTTCGCGGACGGCGCCGAGACGCACGCGCTGATCGATGCAGTGCTCGTCGCGGACGATCACCCCGGCAGCCTGCTCCCATTCGACGCAGCCAAGATTCGGCGCGCTCTGCTGACGCGCGCGGAGCCGGATGCGGTCGGCATGTCTCCGCTCGGCGGATTGTTATTGCCGACGCGCAAGCAAGACGACGCTGGCGTCGACGTCTCGTGCTGCGCGCCGGGGCAGGGCGGCCGCGCGCTGCTGGTCCCGATCTCGCCTGGGCTCTACCGGACCGCGTTCGTGACGAGCGCGCGCCGCGTCGCGCTCGGCGAGCCGGTCACGCTCGAAGGCCCGGGCATCCTCGAATTCGACGGCGACCGCGAGCGCGTGCTCGCCGCCGGGGAGCGCGCAGAGCTACGCATCGAGCGCGACGGGCCGTGGCAGATCGACGTCGCCCGCGCGCTTGCATTGGGCGCAGAGAGCGGGCTGTTCCTCGATCGCCCGCACTGGCACGACGAAGGCGATACGGGCGAAGGTCCGGGGTGTTGCTGAACCGCCGCGGCTACTCCCGCAGACCCCAAATCGACCAGCCGACCGACCTCGGCAAGTAGAAGCGCGCCTCCGCTCCGAGAAGTCCGACGTTTTCATGGAGATGCTCGAACTGTGCGTCTGCAAAATCGAAGCGAACGTGCTCGAGGCCAGAGGGAATGCTCGGCTGCTCGCGGGGCTCATAAGAGAAGGCGGAATCGAGGATCTCGGTGCCAGCCGGCCCCGGCTCGGGCAAGACGACGATCCGCACTGCGCGCGGGCCGTCGCGCCCCATCCTGCTCCTTGTTGCTCAGCTCGACGCAAACGCGCGTGCGATGCACGGTCGAAGCGGCGACGAGCACTCCCAGACTGCGGCACGTCATTCGCCCGAGTGAGAAGACGAGGACCTCGGTTTCGAATGCGTCGTCGTACCCATGCGTTCCCACGTCCACGACGAGGTTCGTCGTCCAACAGAGCGCTGGGGGAGGCGAGATCGACGCGCGGTCGAACCGGAAAGGCTCACCGGCATCGACCCGCTCGGGAAGCCGCGACACGAGCGTCGAGAAGTGGTCCTCGAGCTCGGGGCCTCCGAACCTCACGCCGCCAGCTTGCTCGTATCAATCCCGTAAAGCTTCGCGGTGCTCTCGCCGAGGATCGCGGTCTTCTGCTCGGGTGTTAGGCACTTCGTGTGCTCGGCGAGCATTTCCTGGCTCCAGGGCCAGGTCGAATCGCTGTGCGGGAAGTCGTTCGCCCAGAGCAGGTGCTTCCAGTTCATGTCGTTCGCGACCTTGAACGCCACCCAGTCGTCCTGGAACGTCGTGTAGATGTTCTCGGCGAAATATTCGCTCGGCAGCTTCGAGAGCTGTTGGCCGGCGGGCAGCCAGTAGCGGTGGCGCTTGTAGGCGTGATCCATCCGATACATGTAATGGGGCACCCAGCCAGCGTCGGCCTCCGCGCAGACGATCTTCAGATTCGGATGGCGCTCGAACACGCCCCCTAACACCAGCGTCCCCATCACGTCCTGACAGCCGCGCATGATGCTGAGGAAGCCGTTCATCTTCGGGCCGCGCACTTCGTGCCGGAACGCGTAGTTGCGGTCGGTCAGGATGTGGAACGAGAGCGGCAGGCCGAGTGCGACCGCCTCCTCCCAGAACTCGTCGTAGACGCGCGAGTCGTAGTCCTCGACAGCCGGATCGCCCGGCATCATCACGCCGCGCAGCCCCAATGCTTTGATCTCGTGGAGCTCGCGGATTCCCTCCTCCGGAGTCTTCATCGCGAGCTGGCCGAGCCCGATCAGGCGCGTCGGGTGTTTGCCGCAGTATTCGGCTAGCCAGCGGTTGTAGGCGGCGAAGCAGGCGGTCTTGTAGTCGAAGTCCTTGTGGTTGCAGAGCACCATGCCGAGCGTCGGGTAGATCACCTCGGCGTGGACCCCGTCGCGATCCTGCTCGGCCATGCGCGCGTCGGGATCCCAGCCGCCGCGGTGCATGTCGTAGAACTTCACACCGGTCGTGCGGATCTTCTCGGGCGGCGTGCCGGCGGCCGCGACGAGGCCCATCGCGATCGGCGACGGTAGGCCATCGATGAAGAACGCATCGCCGAGCTTTTCGTTGTCGAAGCGCATCTGCGGCGCCTTGTCCTTCCACTTCGCCTCGATGTAGTCGACATAGGTGTTAGGCGGCTCGGTGATGTGCGAATCGGCGGAGATCACGAGCTGGGTCATGGCGTGTGCTCCCGTAGGCGTGCACACACTCTACTCCCGCTTCCTGGGGCGCGCGCGCTGTGCGAGCGTTCGCCCGATGAAGCTCGGCATCCGCTACTGCAACACGGGCCCGTTCTTGCAGCCCGAGCGGCTCGTGCACCTCGCGCGGAAGGCGGAGCAGATCGGCGCCGAGTCGCTGTGGACGGTCGAGCACGTGGTCGTGCCGAAGGCGTACGGCTCGAAGTACCCATACTCGGCCGACGGCAAGATGGCGGGGCCCGAGAACGCACCGATTCCGGACCCGCTGATCTGGCTGACCTACGCCGCCGGCGTGACCACCCGCATCAAGCTCGCGACCGGAATCCTGATCCTCCCGCAGCGCCATCCTTTCTACACCGCGAAGCAGCTCGCGACGCTCGACGTGCTCTCCGGCGGACGCGCGATCCTCGGCGTTGGCATCGGCTGGCTCGAGGAGGAGTTTCGGGGGCTCGGAGTTCCCTGGGAATCCCGCGCGGAGCGCAGTGAGGAGTGCATCGCTGCGCTGCGCAGCTTGTGGAGCGAGGGCGCGAGCGGTTTCACCGGGAAGCACTACGCCTGGAATCCGGTGCACTCGAATCCGAAGCCGGTTCAGAAGCCGGGCGTGCCGATCGTGATCGGGGGGCAGGTCCGAGCGACCGCCCGCCGAGCGGCGCGGCTCGGCGACGGCTTCTTCCCCGCGCGCGTCGACAATCTGCGCGAGCTGATCGACACGCTCCACCGCGAGTGCGCTGCGATCGGCCGCGATCCGCGCACGATCGAGCTGACGACCGGCATCGTCGGCCGCATCCCGACGCGCGACGATCTCGCCGAGCTCGAGGCGCTCGGCATCGCGCGCGTGCTCGTCCAGCTGCAGGATTTCTCGCGCGACGGCGTCGAGCGCTCGCTCGAGCGCATCGGCGACGAGCTCGTGAGCTGAAGCGCTCTGCCTAACAACTCGCAGGAGGAACCGCGATGAAGTTCGGAATCATGTTCGCCAACGTCGGCCCGTTCGGCCTACCCGACCGGCTCGCGCATTTCGCGCAGAAGGCGGAGCAGGTCGGCATCGAGTCGCTGTGGACGGTCGAGCACGTCGTCGTCCCGAAGGGCTACGGCTCGAAGTATCCGTACTCGCGCGACGGCAAGATGCCGGGGCCCGAGAACTCGCCGATTCCCGACCCGCTGATCTGGATGACCTACGCCGCGGCCGTCACCAAGAAGATCAAGCTGGCGACCGGCGTGCTGATCCTCCCGCAGCGCCATCCCTTCTATGTCGCGAAGGAGCTGGCGACGCTCGACGTGCTCTCGGGCGGGCGCGCGATCCTCGGCGTCGGCATCGGCTGGCTGGAGGAGGAGTTCCGCGGGCTCGGCATCCCGTTCGCGGAGCGCGCGGCGCGCACCGAAGAATCGATCCAAGCGCTGCGCAGCCTGTGGGGCGAGAAGCCGAGCGCGTTCGCCGGGAAGCATTACGACTGGAGCGCGGTCGAATCGAACCCGAAGCCGGTGCAGAAGCCGGGCGTTCCGATCGTCGTCGGCGGCCACGTGCCGGGCGCCGC
>Ga0187894_10002441_pt1 | contig 22204 bp, 23 predicted proteins | sample GBC1701081metaG_FD_136650 | JGI IMG/M metagenome (GOLD analysis project Ga0187894, IMG submission 136650) | White microbial mat communities from a lava cave in the Kipuka Kanohina Cave System on the Island of Hawaii, USA - GBC170108-1 metaG ... | reverse complement strand
GGGACGCCGCACTTCACGTCGGGAAACGTCACGACCGACCGGCACCGCCGCGCCTACATCTTCAACTTCACCAGTCGGCCGCCGCCAGCTTGAGCGTCCCGTGCTTTCCTCCCGGCTTTCTCTGGGGCACGGCGACGGCCGCGCACCAGGTTGAGGGCGGCAACGTCAACAGCGACTGCTGGGCGCTTGAGCACGCCCAGCCTTCGCTCTTTGCCGAGCCGTCGGGCGACGCGGTCGATCACTATCACCGCTTCGCCGAGGATGTCGCGATCGTCGCTCAACTGGGGCTCGGCGCGTACCGCTTCGGAGTCGAATGGGCCAGAGTCGAGCCTGAACCGGGCCATTTCTCTGTCGCCGCGCTGGAGCACTATCGGCGCTGCATCGACGCGTGCCGTGAGCACGACATCGCGCCCGTCGTCACATTTCACCATTTCACTCAGCCACGCTGGCTTGCGCAGATGGGCGGCATGGCGGCGCCAGATTTTCCCGAACGCTTTGCCGACTATTGCGAGCGCACTGCGGCGGCGCTCGACGGTCTCGGCTACGCGTGCACGATCAACGAACTCAATCTGCCGCTGCTCGGGGCGCGCCATTTCCGCGCCCAGGTGACGCCGGCACAGCGCGACGCGGCGGAGCGCGCACTGGGTGCTCCCCTCTCGGCCTTCTTCCTGTTCGCCGAGGAGGACACGATCCTCGGTCCGGGACTGGCGGCGCATGCGGCGGCGCGATCGGCGATCAGGGCGGTGCGCGCGAACCTGCCGGTCGGCATGACCCTGGCGATCCATGAAGAGACGGCCGAACCCGGCGCGGAGGGGTACCGCGACGAACGGCGCGAACGCTACTACGCGCCCTTCCTCGACGCGGCCTCGCAGGACGATTTCGTCGGCGTGCAGACCTATGCGCGGGTCATGTCCCGCGCCGACGGCGGGGCCGGCCCGGCGGCGGACCGGCCGGTGACGTCGATGGGCTGGGAAGATCGGCCGCAGGCCGTCGGGGCAGTCTGCAGCTGGATCGCAACCCGCTGGGCGACGCCGATGATCGTCACCGAGAGCGGCTATCCCGGAGACGACGACGGGCGACGCGGCGCGTTCATCGATGCGGCTGCGAGAGGTATCGGCGAGGCGATCGCCGCCGGCGCCGACGTGCGCGGCTATTTCTACTGGTCGTTGCTGGACAATTTCGAGTGGCTGATGGGCTATCGCCAGAGGTTCGGCCTGGTGGACGTCGATCGCCGGACGATGCTCAGAACGCTGAAGCCCTCCGCGCGCGTCTTGCAACGGCTGGCCCGCGTCGGCTGACACTGGTTCGGATCGTCCTTTGTCCCGATGAAATCGGTCCGCAAGAACCGACCCAGGGTCGAGTCTTAGAAGCGAGCCCTGTAGTGATAGACTCACTTCGGAGAGCGGTGCCTAGCCCGCATATCGAAAGCGCGCACCTCTCCATGAGCCCGGCTCGCTCGTAGGGGCGTAAGCATATCGCGTGGTGCTGGCGCCGTTGGCGGCGATGATGACGCCCTGATGGTCTCCAATGAGGTAGCAGCCATCGGAGAGGTTCGCGAGGATCGGCTCATCGACGGGCTCAAGGCGGCACCGTCGTAAGAGAAAGTCCGTCGTCGCGGCGGACGCCTCGGTCTGCCCGCATGCCCCGAGCGGGTCGTAGCCGAGCGTCATCGATGCGACGCACTCGACCGCCGGTTCTCAATCGAGACTAGGCATCAGGTCGCAATGCCCCTGCGCTTGGACTACCGAATCGATTTGACCTTGCCTGACCCGGAATGCGCTGGCGCTACTACACGCTGCATCCGGGGGTATTTTGGGGGGGTATCATTCGCAGAAAGTACGTCTCTTTTCGTTGTGCGCCATGCGCCTTGGGAGGCATTGTGTCATCCTACCCGGGCCTCGGCCTTGAACGCGATCCGCTCAGCCTTGCGGGCTGAGCAATCAAATGCGTGGAGCACTATCGCCGGTGATTGGCGGCTCACATGCTGGCGCGACTCCCAGCATTTCCGACCATAGCTTCAGCGCCGCGCGTCGCTCCTCCAAGTATCGGTGCTTCATGTAGACGCCGCGGATTCCGCCGATGCGGTGGCCTAGCAGCAGCTCGACAACTTCGGGTGCAACTCCAGCCGCCGTCAGGTGCGTGGCTCCGGTGCGCCGAAAATCGTGCAGCGTGAAGTGATCAACCTCCGCTTCCTCACCGCGCTGCCGAGACATCTCCTTTGCCGTTCTGTCACGCAACTCATCGGCGTAGGCGTCGGCGAAGCTGTAGACCGGCTTCAATCCGTCCGTGGTGCTGAACATGTACGGCCCAGCGGCGCCACGTGGACGGCGCTGCAGTATCTCCAGAACCTCCTGCGAAAGCGGAATCGTCTTGGGATCGCCGTTCTTGTACTCGGCGCCCGGAATCTCGAAGTTGGACGCGCCAAGATTGAGCCACTTCCGCTGTGACTTCTTGAATTCACCTAGCCGCGCGAGCGTCAGCAACAAGACCTGCGCCAGCGGCCCCCATGGCTCGCCCATCTGACCGGCAGCGACGAACGCCGCCCTCGCTTCCTCCATCGACAGCACGCGATCCCGCGGCCGAAGGTCAGTCGGCCGTTGCCGCAGGTCGCCGCGCCCGACGAGCCCGCTGGCGGGATTCTGCCCGATGAAGTCGCGCCGCATGGCCCAGCCATAGACGGCCACGATCCAACGCTTCGCCTCCAGGGCCGCGCCGGGGCCGTGGTCCTTGTTGCGGGCGATGCTCAGGATGTGATCGTTGAGTTCTCGCCGCGTGATTACGCGGTATGGCCGCTTCCCGAACTTTGGCCGCCAGTGGCAGTCGAACTCATAACCGGCGTTTTGGGCCGACCGAAGACCAGGGCGCACGTACTCTTCAAGGTACCGGTCGATAAGGCCGTTGAGCGTCTCACTCCCGACGCTCGCCTCCAGCGCTTTCGCGACCTTCGGATCCTCGCCGGCGATCGCGCGGGCGATGACGTCCGATGCGCGACGGCGCGCCTCGGCAAGACCAATGGCCGGAAAGTCTCCGAGATGCAGCCGCTTGGCCTTGCCCTTGAGCCGGTGCCCGGCGGCGCTTTGTCCGCCCTCGCCTGCGACCTTGAATGTGACGGACCAACTCGCCGACTTGCGCCCTACCCTGAGGAAGAGACCGGGAAGACCCGCGTCGAGGTAGTCGCCGGGGACGCCAGTCGAAGCGAGCGAGCGCACGGCGGGATCTGTGAAGGGCTTCAACCGACGTGCTCCAAGGACACGCTTGCGCCCCTGGTCGGCGCACGAAATTTGGTAGCCGATTGGTAGCGGAAATCGTGCATTGGAACAACGCAGCGTGAGCGGCTCAACGTGTCTCAACTCGCCTCAATGTACTGTTTTAATTCGAGTATCTACCGCAAATCGCCGAAGCCGGCGACCATGTGAGACAGAGTGAGAAATGCACATATGGACGTTCGGGACGTGGGGGTCGTAAGTTCGAATCTTGCTACTCCGACCACTCTCCTTTCCCTGATCCCGCCTATTGCCCGGCCAGCTCCAGCTGCGGGCGCTGACGCGCGGCCCGGATGCCGGGCAGGATGCCGCCGATCAGGCCGATCGCCAGCGCCGTCACGATCGCCGCGGCGACGATAGGCGGGGAGAGCTGGAACTGGAACACGAGCTGGGTGAAGCCGGCCCCGAGCGTCGATGTGGTGCGGCCGTTGAACGCGACGAAGGCGAGCGCCACACCGAGGATGCCGCCGAGCGCCGACAGGGCCAGCGCCTCCACCATCGTGCCGAAAAACGCGGCCCAGCCGGAAAAGCCGATGATCCGCAGCGTGGCGATCTCGGTCGCGCGCGCGGCGACCGAGGAATACATGGTGTTGAGCGCGCCCGCGAGCGCGCCGATGGCCATCATGACGCCGAGCACCAGCCCCACGATCATGAATACCCCCGAGGACTGCGACGCCTGGCGCGCGAAATATTCGCGCTCGCTCAGGATCTCGAGACTGTTCAGCCGCGCATCGGTCTCGGCCCAGCGCTTGTACGCTGGCAACGCAGCAGGCGAAGTGAGCTGGATGCGCATGGTCTGGTAGACGTTGGGCCGGTCGAAAAGACTCTGCGTCACCGCGATGTCGGCCCAGAGTTCGGACTCGAACACCGTGCCCGGCGCTTCGAATACGCCGACCACCTGCCACGTCGTGCCGCGCAGCCGGATCGTCTTGCCGAACTCGAAGCCGGCGAACTCGCGCAGGAGGCCGGCGCCGACGACGATCTCGTTGGTGCCGGGCGTGAACATGCGGCCTTTGACGATCCTTGCACCGGGGCGGAGCGCGAGACCCTCGGGCCCGAGACCGCGGAACGGCATGTTGGCGTTGGTGCCGGTCGAGCGCTTCACGCCATCGACGATGACCAGGAGTTCGCCGGAGATCGACGTCCGCCCATCGCGCACACGCACGCCCGGCCCTGTCGCCATGATGGACAGCTGATCGCGCGATACGACGCTGTTCAGTTCGGAGTTCGAACCTTCGCGAAGCGCGAGGACGACATCGTCCGAGCCCGATCCCTTCATGGTTTCGCTGAGGCCGTTGGAGAGCGCCAGGAAGAAGAGCAGCACGGTGATGGCGAGCGCCACCGCCACGATGCTGGCGACCGACATCGCCCCGCGCTGCGGGATGGAGCGGACATTGAGCGCGGTCACCGCGCCGATCTGGTTGAGCAGGGAGGCCATGGCAGTCTCCGATCAGCGCCGGCCGAGCGCATCGACGATGCGCAAGCGATAAGCCGCCATCGCCGGCGCAAGGCCAGTGACGAGCCCGAGGCCGAGGGCGATGAGCGCGCCCCAGCCGAGCACGGCCGGCGCGAAACCGATCGGCGGCCCCTGCCCGCCGCCCGCATTCGACATGAGCGTCAGGAGCCCCGCCGCGCCGAGCATGCCGAGCCCCGCGCCCAGGAACGACAGCAGCAGCGACTCTCCCAGCACCATCCGCAGCACGCGACTTGAGGAAAAGCCGAGCGACTTCATCACGCCGACTTCCCGCGTCCGCTCGCGCACGGCGAGCGCCATGGTGGTGCCGACGATCAGCAGGATCGCCGCGAACGCGGCGCCGACGACCAGCGTCACCACCAGCGCGATGTTGCCGAGCTGGGCGGCGAACGACTTGTTGAACGTCGCTTCGTCCTGCGTGGAGGTTTCGTCGGCGGAGTTGGCGAAGCGGGCGTCGATGGCGTCCGAGACGCGATCGTTCACCGACGCCGACGTGGTCAGGAACGGGATCCAGCCGATGCGGTCGCGCCCGAAACTGATGGTCTCGTTGAAATAGTCGTAGTGGATGAGCACCGAGCCCGACTGCGAGCTGCCCGGCGGCGTCGGGATCGTTCCCACAAGCACGAAGTCCCACACACGGCGCCCGTCGGCCTGGCTGAAAATGTTGCTGTTCAGCGGAACGCGCTGCCCCACGCGCCACCCCCAGCGCTGCGCAACGGGTTCCGCCACCAGCATCGCCGTGCGTTCGTTGAAGAACGCGTCGCGCTGGGCGGCAGGTATCTGCAGGTCTTCGGAGTAGACCTGGAAGTACGTCTCCGGATCCACCGCGAACACGGGCATGAAGCCGCGCTGGGGATCCTGATAGTAGCCGCCGAACCAGTTCATGTGCGTGGCGGCCGCGACGCCCTCCATCTGCGAGATGCGCTCGAAGTGCGCCATCGGCAGGCTTTCGGTGAAGTTGATCTTGCTCAAGCTCACCATGCGTGTGGGCAGCGTGTTGAAATTCGAGATGGCGTTGTTGAAGCTGAACGTCACCGCCAGGATCATGAACGCAATGAAGATCGAGACGATGAGCAGCGTCGTGCGCAGCGGCTTGCGGAAGAGATTTTTCCGCATCAGGAAGATGTCGTTCATGCCGCCAGCTCCGCCGCTTCGAATCGCCCTTTGTCGAGATGCAGGGTGCGCTTGGCGAAACGCGCCGCCTGCGCGTCGTGGGTAACCATGATGATGGTCTTGCCGAGATCGCGGTTGAGCACCTGCAACGTGCCGAGAATTTCGTCGGCGGTGGCGCGGTCAAGGTCGCCGGTCGGCTCGTCGCACAGCAGCAGCTTGGGATCGGACACGATCGCGCGGGCGATCGCCACGCGCTGCTGCTGGCCGCCGGACATCTCGCGCGGCCGGTGCCTGGCGCGATCTTCCAGGCCCACCACCTTGAGCGCCGTCGCCACGTTGGCGCGCCGCTTGGCCGGCGACAGCCTGGTCAGCAGCAGCGGCAGTTCGACGTTCTGCGCCGCGGTGAGGATCGGCATCAGGTTGTAGAACTGGAAGATGAAGCCGACGTTGGCCGCCCGCCATGCGGTGAGCTGGCCTTCGTTCAGCTTCTCGATGTGCTTGCCGTCGAATTCGATCGCCCCCTTGTCGGCCTTGTCGGTGCCGCCGAGCAGATTGAGCAGCGTCGTCTTGCCGGAGCCGGACGGGCCCATGATGGCGACGAAATCGCCGGCTTCGATGTGCATGGTCAGCTTGTCGAAGATGACGATCTTCTCCTTGCCGCGCGTATAGCCTTTTTCCACGTCGGTGAGACGGATGAGGTCGGGCATTTGAGGCTCCGCAAGTCAGGAATTGGGATCGAGGAAACGGACGCCGATGGCCATTTCCGGGAGGATGCGCGGATCGAGCTGATCGAAGCCGATGCGCACGCGGACGGTAGCGCGGCTGCGGTCCGCCGAAGGAATGGTGGCGATGACCTTAGCCGGGAATGTCACGCCCGGATAGGCGTCGAGCACCGCTTCGACGCGCTGGCCTTCCGACACGCGCGCGATATGTGCCTCGCTGACGTCGACCTCGATCTCAAGGCTCGCCATGTCGACGATCGTGCACACGCCCGTGCGCGTGAAGCCGCCGCCGGCGGACACCGGCGAGATGATCTCGCCCGGCTGCGCCGACTTGTTCACCACCACGCCGGCGAACGGCGCGCGGATTTCGTACCGCGAAAGCTGCGCCGAGGCGCGCTGGGCGTCGCTGCGCGCGGCGTTGCGCGAGGCGGCGGCCATGTCGTAGCGCGACTGCGCGGCGGTGAGCGTGGCGTTGCTGGCGAAGCCCTGCTTGGAGAGTGCGCGCGTGCGGTCGAGGACGCGCTGGGCTTCGGCCACGTCGGCGTCGGCGACGGCGGCGCGGGCGCGGGCGCTCCCGACGTCGGCGCGCGCCAGCGTCGGTTCGAGGATCGCCAGCACTTCGCCGCGGCGCACGTGCTGGCCTTCCTCGATGCGCACTTCAAGCAGCCGCCCCGTGACCTCGGCGGCGACAGTCGCCTGCCGGCGCGCAACAACATAGCCGGACGCCACCAGACTGCCGGCGGCGACCGACGCGCCGGAGGCGGACTGGGCGGATTCGGCGGGCGCCGGCGGCGGCGGTGGCGGGGCTGGCTTCAGGAACCAGCCGCCGGCCGCGCCGACCAGCAGGGCGACGACGCCGACGGCGCTCGGCGCCAGCCACGCAGCGGGCGCGGCGGCGCCCTCCTCGTCGCCGCCGCGATCGATGCTCAGGGACCGCAACTGATCGGCCTTGTCGTTCACGGTGCACCTTTCGTTCTCACGGCGAACTTAGTGGCCCGGACGGATGACCGCAATCGCGCTCGCAATCTGCGCGCGCCCTCAAGCGGCGAGCAACGCCTCGCAGCCGGTCCCGCCAAGGACGCCATCGACGGCGGCGCGTGCGTCGGCGTCGAGAGAGGCATAAGCCTCGCGGATCCAGCCGAGACAGCGGGCCTGGTACGGGAAGGGCTGCTGCACCCACGGCAGACCGTCGACTTCCGAGCGCACTTCCTTGGCGCCGTCCATCAGCGCGCGAGCGTTGGCGAGCATGACGGGCGCGTAGGTGCGGCCGATCTCCGCGAGCAGCGGCCGAAGCGTTCCCGGGATCGCATGGCGCGCGATCCAGTCGCCGTCCTGCGGCTCCATGCCGGAGAGATCTTCCACCATGTCGACCCAGGCGAACACGCGCGGCGCCTCCGCGATCGCCAGCTTCATGGGCGTGGGATCGAATTTGGCGAGTTGCGTCAGCTGCCCGAACGCCGCGAAATCGGACGCGCCCGGACGATCGCCCATCAGGAACGCGCGCTGCTCGAAGTGATCGCGCAGCGCCGCCAGCGTGCGCCGGTAGCTCTCCTCAATGACAGGCGCGGTCGTGTCGTTGGAGCCGACGACATAGAGCCGCGAAATCTGCCGTTCCTTGATGAACGATGACATCGCGCCGATCGTCGCTTCCGGCGTCGGCGCCACCGTCCAGCGCGGCAGCACCTCTCCCGCCTGCTCCGCGTCGGCGGCGAAGTGCCAGCGATAGTGGAACATCGCCTTGGTGAGCCACTCGTCGGCGAAGTCCTCCAGCAGATAGTCGAGGAACGCGATGGCCGGATCGCTCGGAACGCCCGCGCGTCCCGCATGCTCGCGCTCGAAGCGCCGGATCAGCGGCGTTGAGTCCGCGTGCGCCTCCAGCACGCCCTCGGCGTTCGCGATGTAGAACGTCGGCAGCAGCTGCACCTTCGGCAGCGGCAGATCTGTGCGCGAGCGGTGCGAGCCGATGAGCCAGCGGTACGGAATGCGCCGGTACCGTAGATACGCCAGCATCTTGCGGGTGTACGGCGAGCCCGGCGCGCCGAGCAGTGTAAGCGGTTCAGTCATACGAGTTCCAGCCTGATGTCGCGGCCGAGCGCGACGGCGGCGCGCGCCAGCGTCGAGAGCGTCACTTCCTCGTTGGAAGGATCGAGCAATCGGTCGAGCTGGCTGCGGCTGGTCGCCATCCGCGCCGCCATCGCGGCTTTGGTCAGCCCTTCCGAGCGCATCGCCTCGGCAATCTGCCAGGCGATGACGCGCTTGATGGCGATCGCCTTCACCGCTTCATAGTCGCCCGTCTCCCTGAGGAGATCGTCGAGGCGCGAGCCGACACGCCCGCGCGGCGCCTTCGCCGCGACCTTCTTTGCCGGCGACCGCTTGACGGTGCGCACACGCGCCTTGCGCGCTGTCTTCCTTGCGGTGGCGCTCATCGTTGCATTTCCTCTCATGAGATACCGAACGACGCCAGCATCTCCGCGCGTTCGGGCCCGAGCTTCGGCGGATAGATTTTCAGCGGCCTGGCCTTGATCCATGCCACGAGAATGCGCGCCAGCACTTCGGGGCGCTTGGTCCATGCATCCGGCGTCTCGTGCATGTGGAAGGGGCGCATCAGGGCGCGCAGCACGACGAGATCGCCGCGGCTGGCCGGGCCGATGCCATCGTCGATGAAGCTCTTCACAAGGCGTGCGCGCCAGCGCGGCGTCTTGCCGTCCGGGTTGCGTTCGCGTTCGGCGCGGCGGATGGCGGCCTCGTCCTGCTTGACCATGGCGTCGAAGAAGCCGCGCAGCTCGGCGCGCACGCGGGCGTCGAGCAGCAGCATGCGCGTGGCGGGATCGGGCGTTTCGTCGAAGATGGCGCCGAGCAGGAACGCCTGGATCGCGCCGGTGGAGCAGCCGCGGCCGTAGAGCGGATTGGTCCGCAGCGCCGCATCGCCGATCGGGTAGTAGTTCATGACGCGCGGCGCGCCGTCTTCGACGAAGCTGCGCCAGGCGTTCTTCAGCGCGCCCATGGCGAACACCTTGCTCGCCGGCGCCGCGCGCGCGGGATCGGTCCACGGCGCAACGCCCGGCAATTGCGCGCAGACGGCGTCGAACACATCGGCGCCCGGCAGCGCCACACGCATTTCGCTTTCGATCTCGGGGCACGCCAGCGTCACCGAGTGATGGCGATTGTCGGCGATGAAGACGCCGTACTTGATGTAGCCGAGATCGCCCGCGCCGGGATTGAGCGAGCGCGGCGGTTCTTCGGCGCCGTCGTGCAGGCGATAGTGGCGCGTGAAGTAGAGAATGCCGGCAGGGCTCGCATCTTCCGGAATCTCGATGCCGGCGCTCGCGAGCCACTCGATGAACGGCGAGTTGCGGCCCATAGCATCGATCACCGCATCGGCGCGCCATTCCGTCGGCGCCTCGCCGATCTTGCCGCGCACGCCTACGATGGCGGGCGTTTTCGCCCGTCCCCCCGCTTCGCGGGGTTCTTCCCCCGTACGCTTCGCTACGGGGGAAGAAATGTCCGGCGCTGTTACTTCCCCCGCTTGCGGGGGAAGTACCCCGGCGAAGCCGGGGGGATGGGGGGAATCTTCGGCCGCAAACAGCGCGCCGTCGACGAACGCTTCGCTGACGAACGTGACGTTTGGCAGCGACGCGGCGCGGCGGCGCATGATCAGCTCAAGCGTCGAGCGGCGGCTGAACAGGAACGAGAGATCCTCGTCGCCGGGCTGATACTCGTACTGCGCGCGGAGCGCGAGCGGCAACGCTTCGCCAAACGTCGACTCGCGCGCGCCGGCGTCGAGCAGCGCCTGCCAGAGTTTCGGCTCGCGCTGGCGCAGCAGCGCGCTCAGCCGGCCGAGGAAGACGTGGCTGTGTCGGATCTGTGTGACGCCGCGGCGCTGCCAGTGCTCGAAAGCGGCGTCCGGCGACAGATCGGGCGGCGCGGGATCGCGGTCGAGCACGACGACGTCGCGGCCCTCGCGCGCCAGCGCCATCGCCGCGCACAAGCCGGCGATGCCGGCGCCGAGAATGAGAATGCGTTCGCCCATGCCGCTGCTTTACGCGCCCGACGGCGCCGGCGCCAACGGCGCCGCAGCGTGAAGCGTCAGCGGGTCCGTTCGAAGCGGACAACGCGGTCGGCGCGATCGACCCAGGCGACGCGGTAGCCGGCGCCGATCCACGCGCGGGCGTGGGAGTGATGGCCGCGCGCGTCATTGGCCCAGAACGAGCGGTGCGCGGCCGCGCTGCGCGGCAGCTGGGCCCGGATGATCTCCTCGATGTCCTCGAACGACAGCAGCTCAGGGCGGCCGTTGCGGCGCTGGAGGTGCTGCTGAAGCGGTGCGTACTTGCGCAACATGCGATCGCTCCCGATGGGCGCGACGATGGGTGCGGGAGTCGTGGTTAACGAGAGGTTTCCGTACGCTCAGGCTGCCGCAGCGCCGCGCACACGAGCGGCAGCACGTCGTTGCCGAAGTACATGTCGGTCTCGCCGACGAACATCGTCGGCGAGCCGAAGCCGCCGCGGGCGATGACGTCGTCGGTGTTGGCGCGCAGCTTGTCCTTGTTGGCTTGCGAATTTGCGCTCGCGAGGATGGCGTCGGGATCGAGGCCGGCGGCGCGGGCGATGTCGGCGACGGCGTCGTCCTGCGCGATGTCGGCGTCGTCGCCCCAGTAGGCTTCGAACGCCGCCCGCGCGAAGCGGACCATCGGTTCGGACTCCAGTGCGCAGCAGGCGCGCATGACCTTGACGCTGTTCACCGGGAAGACGGCCGGCGGAAACTTGATCTTCAGGCCCGCGAGGCGCGCCCAGTCCATCATCGACTTCTTGTGCCAGCGCGCTTTCACCATCACCGGATTGGCGCGCTGTTCGTAGACGCTCTGGTTCACCGCGTTGAACACACCGCCCACAAGGATGGGTTTCCATTCGACGGCGACGCCAAGTTCACGAGCCAAAGGCTGCACGTTGTGGAACGCAAGGTAGGTCCAAGGGGAGGAAACGTCGAAGAAGAACTCGAGGCGCGGCATGCGCACCAGCGTAGGGCGATTGCAGCGCCATGCAAGCGGATGCAGGCGGAGGCCGGAACAGCGGCGCGGGCGCGCAGTTCAGATGCATACGCATGGAGCGGCCCGATGACCAAGCACCCCACGCACAAACCCGACATCGGCGAAGCCGACAAACGTCGCGTCGCGCCGCACGAGGAGGACGACGATCTGCCGGCCCCCGGCCAGAGCAGCGGCAAAGGCGGCGGCAAGTACGAAGCCGCCCGCGCCAGCGCCTCGCGCGCCAGCGACGCCGCGCAGGATGGCGTGCCCGGCGCGGGCGAGGACGACGCGTGAACACGCCAGTCAGGTGGCGGCGGATGCTTCTTCCTCCACCACCGCCGGACGCTGCAGGTCCTCGGCGGCGTCGTTGAGGCTCGGCGCGGGTTCGGGCGCGGGCGGTTCGACGCCTTTCGGGCGATGCCCGAGCGCGCGCAGCGCGTCGTCGCCTTCGCGGCCGAAAAGTCCGCGCACGCGGATTTCCTGCTGCGGGAACGGCATCTCAATGCACGCGTGCCGCAGCGCATCGTCGATGGCCCAGGTGTAGGCGGCCTGCATCGCCGCCGGGCGCTTGCACGCTTCGAGGGTCGGCCACACCACGAGTTCGAAGTTGAGCGAGGAGGCTCCGAAGCCCGTGAGCCACACTTGCGCCTTGCGGTCACCGACATCGGGCAGCGTGAAGGGTACGGCGTGCGCCGCGTCGAGCACGGCTTGCCGGACCTTGGCCTTGTCGGCGCCGTAGGCGACGAAGAACGGGATGTGGATGCGCCTGACCGCGTCGCGCATCGTCCAGTTGACCACCATCTGCTCCATCAGCTGCGAGTTGGGCAGCAGGAGGAAGATGTTGTCGTTGGTGCGGATGCGCGTGGCGCGCGGGCCGATCTCCTGCACCGTGCCGCGCCGGCCGTTCTCCAGTTCGATGAAATCGCCGAGGTTGATCAGCCGGTCGAAGATGATGACGAGGCCGGAGACGAACTCCTTCACCACGCCCTGCAGCCCGAGCCCGAGCCCCAGCCCCAGCGCGCCGGCGAACACCGCAAGCGCCGAGAGGTTCAAACCAAGCGTCGAGAACGCCGCCACGGCGCCGACGACGGCGACGCCGTATACGAGGAGCTTCTCCACGAGGTAGAGCATGCCCCGCCCCTGCGCCGTCGCGCTGCGCACGCGGCGCATGAACAGCGAAATGATTCGCGCGACGATCAACGCGCCGATGAAGATGAAGAGCGCGGCGGCGATGGAGCCGACGGTGACCGCAGAATCGCCGATGGCGAAAAGCGTGAAGCGCGAGATTTGCTGGAAGTCTTCGAGCATGGCGATCACCCGGACGTTGCAGGCCAGACGAGAAGAATGAGCGGCGTCGCCGCCAGGACGACGATGAACGAGAGCGGCAGGCCGAGCTTCCAGTAGTCGGCGAAACGGTAGCCGCCCGGCCCCATCACCAGCGTGTTGCACTGGTGGCCGATGGGCGTGAGGAAATCGCACGCGGCGCCGATGGCGACGGCCATGAGATAGGGATCTGGGTTCATCCGCAGCGCCTGCGCGATGGCCGCTCCGATCGGCGCCACGACGAGCACGGTGGCGGCGTTGTTGAGGAACGGCGTCACCGCCATGCCGGTGAGGATAAGCGCGCCGACGGAGACGAACGGCGGCATCGGCCCCAGCATCTGCGACAGGACGGCGGCGATCAGCTTGTCGCCGCCCGTCGCCTGAATGGCGCCGCTGATGGGGATGAGCGCGGCGAGCAGCACGAGCATCGGGCCTTCGATGGAATTGTACGCCTCGCGCATGCTCATGTTGCGCAGCAGCAGCACGGCGACGGCGGCCGTCGCGAACGCGAGCTCCACCGGCGCCCAGCCGAGCGCCACCGCGGTCACCGCCGCGAGCAACGCAATCAGCGGCGCCAGGCCAAAGCGCTTCTGCCCAAGCGCAAGGTTGCGCTCCGAGAGCGGCAGGATCTGGAGTTCGGCGAATGCCTCGCCGACTCTGGCTTCATCGGCCTTGAGGATGAGCACGTCGCCGGCGCGCAGGCGCAGCTTGCGCAGCTCCTCGCGCACCTCCTGGCCTTCCCGGTTCACCGCCAGGAGGCTGATGCCGAACCGTTCGTGCAGACGAGTACGCGCCGCGCTCCTGCCGACCAGCGGCGATCCCTGGCGCACGACGCCTTCGATGACGCTGACGGTGTCGAAGGCCTCAGTTTCGTCGCGGTGGCGCTCGCCGGAGAGTTTCAGCTTCGCGTTGGCGACGAAGCGTTCGAGCGTTTCCTGCTCGCCTTCCAAGAGCAACCGGTCGCCCTCGACCAGCGTGTGATCGGCCTGCGGCTTGCTGCGGCCCTTATCGGTGATGATCGCGGTGACTTTCACTTCGTCCTTGGTCGAGGTTTCGAGGTCACCGACGGTTTTGGCGTGGCAGGCGGAAGCTTCGCCGATGGTGACTTCGGTGACGTAGCGGGCGTCGGAGAATGCAGCGTCGAGGCCCGGCGCGGGGGTGCGTTCGATGCGAATAAAGCGCGGCGCGATGGCGAGGAAGATGAAGCCGGCGAGGCAGACGCCCAGGCCCACCGGTGCGAAGTCAAACATGCGGAACGGTTCGCCAACCAGCTGTTCGCGCACTCCCGAGACGATGACGTTGGGCGAGGTGCCGACCAGCGTCACGAGCCCGCCGAGCAGCGAGGCGAACGCCATCGGCATCAGGATGCGCGAGGGGGCCAGGCCGCTCTTCTTCGCATGCTGCAGCGCCACCGGCATGACGATGGCGAGCGCGCCGATATTCTTGGTGACCATCGACAGCACCATCACCGCGGCGGTGAACGCCGGGATCTGCGAGCGCGGCGACTTCAGCGTCGCCAGCGCCGGCCCCAGCCAACGCTCGATGACCCCGGAACGGGCGATGGCCGCGCTCAGCAGCAGCGCCGAAGCGATGATCCAGATCAGCGGATTGGCGAAGCCGCCGAACATCTCCTTCACCGGCACTACGCCGATCAGCGCGCCGGTCACCAGTGCGGCCAGCGCGATGAGGTCGTAGCGCAGCCGCCCCGACACGAACGCGGCGATGGTCGCGCCCATGAGCGCGAACGCGAGCGCCTGTTCTGTGCTCATGGTCGCGGGCCCACTTCGCGCGGCCTGAACCGCCGCTTTGAAACTACGCCGAGTTCCCTCGGGCGGTTCCCCCGCGGTTTGCCCGCGCTGGCCCGGCTAGTTGGGACGCTGATGCTGCATCTGAAGCTGCTTGACGGCGTCGTGCCCGGGTTGAAGGCGCGGCAGGATGCTCTGGAGAAATGCCTGCGTGTCCGGCGTCAGGTCGCCGCCGCGCACACGCTTGTCGAGCTCGTCGCGCAGATAGTCCTCGCCGCGATGCACTTCGCCCAGCGCCGCATCGTCATCGTCGCCGACAGCCTTGCGCGCTTCGAGAAACGCCTTGTGCCCGGCGCCGAGCAACGTGCCGTGCACGCGCTCGTCGTGCCCGAGCGTGCGCAGCTTCTGCTTGACCTCATCCAGCAGCGCGCGCCGGTCGGCGCAGACTTCGGTGATGGTCCTTGAGGCGGCCGGATCGTCGGCGATCTCGGCGGCGCGGCCGTAGAGGCGGACCTGATCGACGAGAATGGCGGCGATCGGGGCGATGGCTTCGGCGTCTTTGGTTTGCATGGAAGTCTCCTCGTGTCGCGGTAGCAACGCAGGGCTGACCACATTGTTCGCCGGGCATCGCGTTGCGCCGATGTTCTCTTCGTGCGCCTGGACCACCTGCCGCTCACGGGCTTCGCGACCGCCAGGCTCGCCGGGCCCTCCTGGTGAGGACAGCGCCGGCGGCGGCTCCTTCTTGTGGTGCACCGGGATGCGCTCACGGCGGCGCGCTTCGATCTCGGCAAGCGACTTGCGCCAGCGGAGCGCCGCCTTCTCGGCGTATTCGGCGAGGCGGTACGTCCGCTCCGCCAGGCGCATCCAGCGCTCGGCCTTGACGAGGTCGCCCGCGCGCATGGCGCGGTGGGCGCCGAACAGCGCGTACGAATGGGCCGACTCGGCGCGCGTCGTGAGGACGTGTTTCAGGTGTTTGCTCATGGGAGTCTCCTGTTTGAAAGAATGAATGAGGGGGGCGTGTTGGCGCGCCGCACGCGCCTCAGGCGCTGCGGGGTCGCTGCACTTGCCGCCCTCGGATGGAGGGCTGGGGACGCGGGCACTGCCGCGCATGCCGCCTTGCGGCGGCCGAACGATGGTTGGTTTCGCAGCATGAGCCAGCGTCCCCGCGATGTGTTTGGCTGCCAGCTTTCAGCGGTCGGGCTTCTTCCTTTTGGGCCCGATGGCCGATCGCCGGCGACGTGCGGGCGCCGTGCTGTTCACACGCCATCCCGGAGCCGTGAAACCGGACTCGACGTCCCCGAGGGACGACCCGGTCCGGCGGGTTCAGGGAGAAACGCATCTCCCGTATTCCCCGCGGCCAACCACGCTCACACCGCCCGCCCCCGCGCCGTCGAACAGATGGATCCGGCTGCCCTCCATGCGGAGGCGATGAGGGGAACATAATAGGAACACTGGCCGGATGCAAGGGGGAAAATCACAGCGATGTAGCGCCGGCTTCAGCCGGCACCGCCGCCCGCGAGCGCGGCTCGGTTCAAACACCGTCGAGCTGCGCTTCGCGCGCGGCGTTGCCCGGCTAAAGCCGGCGCTACTTCAGGCCGGCGTCTACTCCGCATCGCGCAGCGGCGGCGCAAAGGTTCTTGTCGCGCGCCCAGAGTTCGGCGCCGGTCGTCAGCAGCGTGGCGGCGAGAAGGCCGGCGTCGATAAGGCCGAGGCCGCTGTTGGCGAGCTGGCGTGCGTCGATGAAGGCCATCAGCTCGTCATGCGTTGCGACGATCGCCGCCGGCAGTGCGCCGAGCAGGCGCAGCACCTCGGCCCGGCGCGCCACGCCGCCAAGTGCGATCTCGCCGATCACATACGGATGACAAAGGACTTCGTTGCGGGTGAGCAACGCGGCGAGCTGCGGCTCGCCGGCGCGGACGTGATCGATCCAGACCGAGGTATCGACCAGGATCATCCTTTAGCAGGCCGGCGCCGCGGCGGCGCCTTGGCCTTCGGATCGCTCCCCCCGAGCCGCGCCAGCCGCCGCGCCGACTCCCGCTCGATCAGCGCCTTCAGCGCTTCGCGGACAAGCGCGGTCTTTTCGCCGAGGCCGGTAAGGGCTTCGGCTTGTGCGAGGAGGTCGTCGTCAAGGGCGAGCGTGGTGCGCATGAGGCACGGACTATGACATCATTTGATGGCGCATTCAATGCCTTAGCAGAAACTTGCTTGAATAGGCCAGAGCGTTTGCGTTTGCGGTTGCCGGTGATCCGTGCTTTTGCCGACTTAGGCGGGGTAGCGCCCTTTCAGCACGCTTCGCATTTTCTCGCCGGTGTCATCGTCAAACAACCAGGGCTCGACCTCGAAGTGAGCAATTCGGACGGTGGGACCGAAACCGTGAAGAGGCGGAAGCAGGTCTGCCAGCGCGTCTCTGAATGCGCGCTGCTTGTGCCGACCACCTTCGCCCGGAAATAGAGGCGGGCGAGGGCTGGCGAAGCCACCCCCCTCCACTTTTGTTTTCGCCAAGCACACCCGCTTGTACGCGTTCAAATCGAAGGCGACACTGACATCTTGGGGATACGCTTCTAATGTGGCGTGGCGATGGACGTTAAAGTGCTGGGTTTCGTCGAACTCGAAGATCGCAGGTCGGCATCCGGGCATCACCAAGACCGCATCGACTCTGCGCCGCTCTCTGCTTGGCATCACGTCAGGGAGTATCGCCTCGGTTAGAACGGTGTAAATTTCGCAAACGGTGTTCCAGCGTTCACGACACTCGTGTTTGCCCGGTCGCAGCAGCCAATCGGGAGTAGCCGCCACGGTCGCGCTTGTGGCCTTCAGGACAAGCTCCAAGCATCGATGCTGCCGTGCTAGCGGCACGGTTACCTCCCAAACTTCTGAAATTTGATCCTATGCGGGATCAGCGCATCCGTGCCTAGCCGGCACTTCTTGTCTTCCTCGTAGCTGTCGAAATCGCTCCGGAACGCACGGCGCGACGACAGCCTACTCGGCCGCGATCCGGCGCGCCTTCCGCGCTGCGTGTTCCTCGGGCGTCGTCAGGCGCAACGCACCCTGCGGCACGTATTCGACGGAGACGGTCTCGCCTGCCGCGTCGAAGAACTCGACGATGCAGACATCATGCTCCGCAACGACGTCTGCGACAGCGCCGCTCATCCCTGCTTTCAGCCCGAGGTCGGGCAGATCGCGGGTCAACGTCACGCTGGCGAATGGCTCGAACATCATCTGCGACGCCTGTGCCGGAAGGCGGTGACCAGCCGTGGCGCGGTCTCGCCCGTGCGGATTTCCCAAACCGACCGGATCAAAGGTCGGCGCCCATCCGGGGCGTCGATCTCGCCGATCGCCACATAGAATACACCGGTCGCCCGTGTTTCGACAGTCACTTCGCCAGCAGCGCGGGCCTGTGCCCGCAACGCAACCGCCAGCGCCTCAGGGTTCGCGGGCGCAAACCCATACCGCAGGAAGTACCGGGCCTTCGCCCCGCCCCGCGGATGCGCAGCATTCAGCAGATATTCCGCGAGCTTTTCGGGGTCGATTGTCGCCCGGTCCAGGTTCGGTATCGCCATCGCGCCCCTCCATCCGACTCAATAGCCGGAGGATGTGCGGTTCGCGAGACCGGCCCCGCCGCGCCTGCCCTACCGCCCAAACTTCTGAAACTTGATCCGGTGCGGGATGAGCGCGTCCGTGCCCAGCCGCCGCTTCTTGTCCTCCTCGTACGTGTCGAAATCGCCCTCGAACCACTCCACGTGGCTGTCGCCTTCGAACGCCAGGATGTGCGTGGCGAGGCGGTTCAGGAACCAGCGGTCGTGGCTGATCACCACGGCGCAGCCGGCGAAATCCTCCAGCGCGCTTTCCAGCGCCTGCAGCGTTTCGACGTCGAGGTCGTTGGTCGGCTCGTCGAGCAGCAGCACGTTGGCGCCGGTGAGCAGCGTCCTGGCGAGGTGCACGCGGTTGCGCTCGCCGCCGGAGAGGAGGCTCACCTTCTTCTGCTGGTCGGCGCCCTTGAAGTTGAAGCTCGACACGTAGGCGCGGCTCGGCACGTCGCGGCCGTTGATGGAGAGGATGTCGAGGCCGCCGGAGACGACTTCCCAGATGGTCTTCTTCGCATCGAGATCGTCGCGCGACTGGTCGACGTAGCCAAGCTTGACCGAGTCTCCGATCTGGATGGCGCCATCGTCCGGCTTTTCCTGGCCGGTGATCATGCGGAAGAGCGTCGACTTGCCGGCGCCGTTCGGGCCGATGACGCCGACGATGCCGTTCGGCGGCAGCTTGAACGAAAGCCCGTCGATCAGCAGCTTGTCGCCGTAGCCTTTCTTCAGGCCGTCGAACGCGATGACGTTCTGCCCGAGGCGCGGGCCGGGCGGGATCTGGATCGTCGCGAACGTCTGCTTCTCGCGCTCGGCGGCGGCGGCCATTTCGTCATAGCGCTGCAGGCGCGCCTTCGACTTGGCCTGGCGCGCCTTCGGAGACTGCCGCACCCATTCCAGTTCGCGCGCGAGCGCCTTCTTGCGCCCTTCGCTCTCGCTACTCTCCTGCTCGGCGCGCTTGGCCTTCTGTTCGAGCCACGCCGAGTAGTTGCCTTCGTAGGGATTGCCCTTCCCGCGATCGAGTTCGAGCGTCCACTTCGTCACCTGGTCGAGGAAGTAGCGGTCGTGCGTGACGAGGATGACGCAGCCGGGGAACGCCTCGAGGTGATGCTGCAGCCACGCGACGGACTCTGCATCAAGGTGGTTGGTCGGTTCGTCCAGCAGCAGCATGTCGGGCTTGGCCAGCAGCAGCCGGCAGAGCGCGACGCGGCGCCGCTCGCCGCCGGAAAGGTTCTCGACGCCCGCATCGTCCGGCGGGCAGCGCAGCGCATCCATCGCCATGTCGATCTTGCTGTCGATGTCCCACGCATCGGCCGCGTCGATCTTCTCCTGCAGCGCCGTCATCTCTTCCATGAGCGCGTCGGAATAATCCTCCGCGACCTGCATGCTCACTTCGTTGAAGCGATCGACGATCTTCTTCTCGGCGCACCAGCTCTCGGCGTTCTGCCGCACGGTGAGCGCTGCATCGAGTTGCGGCTCCTGTTCGAGGTAGCCCATCTTGGCGCCGGTGAGCGATGTCGCTTCGCCGGTGAAGTCGGTGTCGAGCCCGGCCATGATCTTCAGCAGCGTCGATTTGCCCGAGCCGTTGACGCCGACGACGCCGATCTTGGCGTCCGGGAAGAACGACAGCCAGATGTTCTCGAACACCTTCTTGCCGCCCGGATAGGCCTTGGTGAGGCCCTGCATGGAAAAGATATACTGCGCGGGTTGAGCCGCCATGGGATGCGATCCTGCCTGGGAAATCGGAGAGGCGCTGATGTAGCGGCTCGACGCGTAAAGCGGAAGACGGCGTGCGCTTACTCGAACGTCACGCCTTCGTAGATGCTGGCCATCGGCAGGGCGATCTGCAGCGCCGGCAGCGCGAGATCGGACTCGGCGCCGGCGGCCTCGGTGCGACGCCAGACGGCGCCGTCGCGGCTCCAGATCTGCGCCAGCGGCGCTTCCTGGTTGACGAAGACGATGTGCTCCACGGTTTCGAGCGCCTGGTAGTCTTCCAGCAGGCGCACTTGCGTAAACCAGTCGTTCGAGGGCGACAGCACCTCGAACACCACGCGCGGATCGACCGCAGCCCTGGTCTCTCGCGTGTATGGCCCGCAATCGACGGTGACATCGGGATAGCGGCTGGCGCCGGTCGGCGACACCACCTTGAGGTCCGAGCCGTAGGGCACGCAAGGGCCGGCAGGAAGCCGATTGCCGACGGCGCGGATGATGTTCGATGCGATCCGGGCGTGCGCGCCCGTGCCGCCGGCCATCATCCGTGTGCGGCGCTGGATCGGCACGCCGTCCACGAGCTCCCACTTCTCGTCTTGCTTCGCTTCCCAGACGAGGAAATCGTCGAGACTCATGCGCGGAGGTTTGGGCGCCAGCATGTGGCAATCCTACCATAACCGCCCTGCACCTTCCACCGTGCGCGAAGGCGCTTGATTGGACGTGCCTGCGGGGTAGTCTGGCGATTGCCGCGGAGGGCGCGCGGCGGCGGGGGAACGCCATGACGGACAGCGCGGGCAAGCGGGTCACCATCGTCACGATTCACGGCACCGGCGATACGGCGGCCGGGCTCGATGGCGAGAAGTGGTTTCAGAACGGGTCGGCGTTCGTGGCGCGGATGAAGGCGCGGCTGGCGACGCACGGCGTCGAGGCGGAGATCGTCCCGCACCTATGGAGCGGGCTCAACAGCGCTCGCGGCCGTGAAGCCGGCGCTAATGCGCTCTCCGAGCGCCTGCGCAAGATGCGCAAGACCCACGACGCCATCCACCTCATCGGCCATTCGCACGGCGGCAACGTCGCCAACGACGCGGCGGTGGCGCTGGGCTGGAAGGGCGATGCGTGCAACTCGAAGGTGAAGTCGCTAGTCACAATTGGCACTCCGTATTTCCGCCGCGAGATTGCTTTCGCAGTTTGGCTGGGAGCCCTGCTATTCCTGATAGTAGTCGGGCTTGTAGCGGCCTGTGGCGCCTTGTTGGTTCTCATACAATTGATTTCCGACAGCAGTTTGTCTTTCAAGATCAACGCAATGGTCGCGTTCGGACTGATCTTTGGCGGTGAGATGCTTCTTGTTCGTTTCGCTTACCGCGGTTGGCGTCGAGTTGCGAGTTTTCGCAGGCGTCCCCGCATGGACGGCGCTGAGATTCAAGCCATTTGGCATCCAGACGATGAAGCTATTGCGTTCTTGCAACGCATTGACCAGTCATCGCTTGTCGCTTTTCCACCCCTCACTTTCTGGCGCGGCTCTCATTCGATGGCGCTAAATTCTGGTGTTTTGATTGTGACGCCCTTCGCGCTGGGCTGGTTTCTTACTACATTGGCGACGGGTGACTTCAACTTTACCGATTTTCTCGTTTATGGGCCTGCCGTAACCACCTTATTGTTCGCAACGATCTACATCATCGTGCGAGCGATCTTCGGTGCTGCACCGGAGATCTTGATGCGCGGTTGGTTCAATAGCGTGGTTGCCAACTCAGTTAAGGGGATTGCCTTCGGCGGAGACGGCGAAGATCAAATCGGCAAGATTTCGCCGCGTTCGCACTACTTCGCGACGCAGGAACGCATCCTCGACGGTGAGGTCGCCGCGCGGATGCAGGTCAATTCGCAGGGTGCTGCGAGTGCACTCATCGAGAAGTATCGCTGGTCGCTCTTCTCCGTTGGCGGCAGCGGTGACGAGACAGCCATCGATTCGCTCGCGACTGACGCGATGACGTGGGAGAGCCTCATCCACACCACCTACTTCGACCAGCCTGAAATTGCCGACATGATCGCCGACCAGATCGCCGCAGTGGCGCGCGAACGCTCATGACCCGCGTCCTCCTCGACGGCCTCGCCTTCCCCGAAGCGCCGCGGTGGCATGACCGGCGGCTCTGGTTCTCCGACATGCATGCGCACGAGATCGTCGCCGTGGACGAAGCGGGCAAGCGGGAGACGATGCTGACGTGGAACGGGCCGGTGTCCGGGCTCGGCTGGTTGCC